>Ga0210391_10003259_pt1 | contig 13793 bp, 11 predicted proteins | sample IncBWC12OmetaG_FD_160573 | JGI IMG/M metagenome (GOLD analysis project Ga0210391, IMG submission 160573) | Forest soil microbial communities from Barre Woods Harvard Forest LTER site, Petersham, Massachusetts, United States - Inc-BW-C-12-O ... | reverse complement strand
CCCTTACGGCGGCTTCCCCTGGATCGACATGCCCATGGCCGCAAATTCCAACTGGTACAACGCACACAACTTTTACGGTGACTTGACCGACATCGAGGCAGCCAAACTCGATGAAGTGAAGAAATTCTTTGACACGTTTTACGCACCAAACAACGCCGTGCTGGCGATCGTTGGCGACTTTGATCCTGCGGAAGCGAGGAAGTTCGTTGAAAAATACTTTGCGCCGATCAAAGCCGAGCAAGTCCCGCCCCAACCCGATCTAACGGAGCCCCGCCAGGACAAGGAAAAACACGTCACCAAGAAGGATCCGCTTGCGCCCAAGCCAGCGATTGCTGTTGGCTACCACATGCCTGATCGCAACACCCCGGAGTATTACGCGATGGGTCTGATCGAACAGATGTTGATTGAAGGCGACGATAGCCTGTTGCGCCAGGAACTCGTGCAGAAGCGCGGCCTGACGGACAGCGTCGAGGGTGGCATCAACTTGCTAGGAAATATGTTTGATTACAACGGCCCGATGATTCTTTCCGCGGATCTCACCTTTGACGCCTCCACAAAGCCCGGAATCGTGCTGGAGGGCATCGATGCAGTGGTCGAACCGCTGCGCAGCAAACCAGTGGATCAAAAAACGTTGGACCGCTCGCTGGTCAAGCTTCGATCCAGCCTCTACGACACAATGGGTCAATTTGGTGGCTTCGGACTGATGGACATGCTCGCCAGTTTTGCTCTCTTTGACGACGATCCTGCTCGGGTAAACTCGCTGGTCGGCGAATTCCGCAAAGTGACCCCAGAACTGGTGCAAAAAACTGCGCAGGAATATTTGCGGTCCGCCAATCGCACGGTGGTCTTGGTCGAACCCGCTCACAAAGACGCCGCCGCAACGCCGACAAAGAACCAGTGAACCAATAAAGAGGAGAAGACAAATGAAGGTGAGGAGTGTGAAAAAGACTTTGTTGGTTCTTGCGGCTTGGCTGGTGGTGCTTGCGCCCGCGTTTGGGCAAAAGCAGACGCCCCCCGAAGGCAGTGCGCCAAAGAGCTTTTCTGTACCTGCAAGTGAAACCTACTTGTTGCCGAACGGCTTAAAAGTAACTTTGGTTCCTTACGGCATCATCCCCAAGGCCGCGGTTAGCCTGGCGGTAGACGCTGGAAGCATGAATGAAGGCAAACCGCACGTGGGCGTGGCCAGCCTCACAGGTGACCTTTTCAAGGAAGGCACTGTCACGCTCACTTCAAAACAGCTGGCGGAAGCGACCGCCCAAATGGGAAGCGCGCTGGCGGTTTCCGTTGGAGAAGATCAGAGCAAGTTTGAACTCGATGTCCTGCAGGAATTCGCTCCCGATGCAGTTAAGGTCCTGGCGGATGTGGTAGAGCATCCTCTTTTCCCGGAATCGGAGCTGGCGCGCCTGAAAAACGACGCAGAGCGAAGAATCGCTCTGCAATTGTCGCAGCCGCAAACAATTGCTGAAATTCGTTTTCGAAAACTGATTTACGGGGACCACCCATACGGCACAGTTCTTCCGACTGAGGACGATGTCAAAAAGCTTGCGCTGCAGGACGTGAAAGATTATTACGGTTCAAATTTCGGCGCGCAGAGATCTCATCTTTATGTAGCTGGAAAATTCGATAAAGCCGCCGTGAAGAAGGCGATCGACGCAAGTTTCGGCGGTTGGCCAAAGGGACCTGCACGATACGAAAACGTGCCTTCGCCCACACCGCACTACCTGTTGGATGTCACGGACCGACCCGGTGCACCGCAATCCACATTAAAGCTCGGTTTGGTTGTTGCACCGGCAACCAGTCCGGACGCTATTCCCCTCGGAGTAACAAATGCGTTGCTCGGAGGGTCGTTCAACTCCCGTATAACGTCCAACATTCGAGAGCAGAAAGGTTACACCTACTCCCCTTACAGTCAAATCTCGCGCCTATATCATGACTCCTACTGGGCGCAGAATGCCGATGTCACCACGCAATTTACAGGCGCGTCTCTGAAGGAAATCTTCGGCGAAATCGAACACTTACAGAAGGAACCTCCGCCTGTCCCGGAACTCAAGGGAATTCAAAGCTACATGTCGGGCGTCTTCGTGATTCAGAACTCGAACCGGCAAGCCCTCATTGGACAATTGCAGTTCGTCGATTTTCAGGGCCTCGGTGAGGACTACCTGAAGAACTATGTACCCAGAGTAAACGCGGTCACACCAGCAGATGTTCAGAAGATGACGCAGAAGTATATCCGACCGCAAGAAATGGTCATTGTCGTCGTCGGAGACAAGTCAAAAATCTCCGACCAGCTCACGCCGTTTCAAACAGGAAAATAAGCCGGGAGCGTGTAGTTGCGTTGAGCATGTTCGGGAGCCTTTGCCAGAAACAGAGACTGAAATCTATTCGGGATAGTGCGCAGAACACACGGTCCATTTAGATCGCTTTCCGAGCGCGGGCGTGATATACTGTTTTTGCGCTTAATACCTCGGTTGTGTTGTGCGGTCCCTCTGGTGAGTTGTTGATCTGAGATTACCCGCCTGCAGTTTTCTCCGTAAGTCTTCAGCGTAATCTAAAACAAGACTGGCAATGCGAATTGCCGCGCTTGCACCGAACGTGTGTGTGCGCTGGGACCGCTCCCGCCAGCAAGAAAGCAATACGAATGCAAAGTTTCACAGAATTACCAATCTCCGCCTACATGAAGGAGAGATTGGCACACGCGCGATTTTCGACCCCGACCCCCGTGCAAGCTGCGGCTATTCCGCAAGCGCTCGAGGGCAAGGACGTGCTCGCAACCGCGCAAACCGGAACCGGCAAGACGCTGGCGTTCCTGATCCCGGTCATCGAACAACTGCTCAAGAGCAAGACGCCCGGAATCGCTGCGCTGGCCTTGGTGCCGACGCGTGAACTGGCCATGCAGGTCGTGGCAGTGTTCAACACACTGCGCGGCTCTCAGTTAGTCCCAGCGGCGCTTGTCGTTGGAGGCCTCTCCGAGGGAGCGCAACTTCAAGCCATCCGCAAGGGAGCGCGTTTCGTTGTAGCCACGCCTGGCCGACTGGAAGACTATCTTGATCGCAAGCTCTTCAATTTCAACTCGTTGCGCATCCTGGTCCTCGATGAAGCCGACCGTATGTTGGATATGGGCTTTCTCCCAGCCATCAAGCGAATCGCCTCGATTCTGCCCAAAGAGCGCCAAACCATGTGCTTCTCCGCGACGATGGAAGCATCCGTCGCTCACCTCGTAAAGGATTACTTGAGGAACCCGGCGCGCGTCGCGTTCGGTTCAACGCTCAAGCCTGCCGAAAATGTGCGCATGCAAGCTTTTGAAGTTGCCGTCGACCGCAAACAGGAGATGCTGCAGCGTTTGCTTGCCAAGGAAACCGGACGCTGCCTGGTCTTCTCACGCACCAAGCGCGGCACCGAGCGCATCACCAAGAGCCTGAACCGCGACGGTTTTTCCGCGGCGATGATTCACGGCGACCGCTCGCAATCGCAACGTAACTCAGCACTTGCCGGTTTCCAACAGGGCCGCTTCCGCGTCCTAGTGGCGACCGATCTCGCTTCACGCGGCATCCACGTTCAGGACATCGTCCACGTCATTAACTACGACCTGCCCGACATGGCAGAGAATTTCATCCATCGCGTCGGTCGAACCGGCCGCGCCGGTGGACATGGAGTTGCCACTACACTATTCTCCCGCGAACAGCGTTCGGAGTTGTTCCAATTGGAGAGGACGCTTGGCATTCGCATAGAACGCCTAAACGTCGATTCGAGCCCGACGAAACCAAACAATGGAGTGCATATCCGCAGCCAATCAACGCCAATGCCGTCCAACGGCGCCGCAAAGGTAGCCACGGTTCGCTCGACAATGACCGCCCTGCCAGGAGAGATACTGCAGGCGCAGATCGAGAGCTAAAGCGCATTCAACTCTCCGGCTGAATGTCCGGACAATAGTGATCGACAGGTCGTACTTAACCGGACGGTTAAATACGAGGCTTCAAAGAGCGGAACACTGTGTTCCGCTCTTTTCCATTTATATCCTTCTTTTGTGTGGATTAGCTGGTTGGGGAATATTATCCCGAAGTTGGCAGTCTCTGCGGGTAACGGATGTTTCTCCTTGATGGCGCGAGCCGGTTCGCTACACCCTGGTGAGCTGGTTCGCGCTCCTCTATCCCATAGAAGACGGGGTTTATTGCTGTCGACGACTAGCTGGGGATGGGCTCGCAGCCGCCGAAGAGGAGGAGCTAACCGGCGGCATAGGCGGAGCGAGGCCGGCAGTTTGGGAACCGAGACCTAGCTTCTGCAGCGTCTTTGCGTCGAGCTTCCCGGAAGGATTCAGTCCGTGGGCCTCTTGGAACTTTTTCATAGCATCAATGGTCGGGGTATCCCATTTGCCATTCGGCTTTCCATCGAAGGAGCCGTCCTTGGCAAGCGCGGTTTGAATCTCGGATATCCGCTCCGGAGCGGGGGCTTTCTGCCCTCGCTCCGGGCGGGTTGTCTTTTTTGTGGATTTTGCGTGGTGCGTCTTGGAACCGGGCTTTGCTGAGGGCGACTTTGAGGCATTGGTGCTCTGCCCCTTCGCGATGGCTCCTGTTACACCCATACCGGCTGTAACGAGCAGCGTCAGGGCTAGGTGAGTCGCTTTTCGCACTCGCATCGGTTTTCCCTTAAGTGCTCCAGGAGACGCAAGCGTCTCCCCGGGTCTATTGCTTATCGTTCTCCGCCGGAACTACACCCGACAGGAAGACAGTCAGGATGCGGTCGTCCGCGCGGCGTAGCACCTTGAAGACGACGTTTGCACCAGGCTTCAGCTTGGAAACGGCCGCGCGGTAGTCTTCCAAAGAAGTAATCGGGTCATGGTTGATTTCGGTAATCACATCGCCGCGGCCGAAATTTAGATCATCCTGGGCAAAACTGGCGGGATCTACATCAGTTACGATGACGCCCTTTTTGCCTTCCACGCCGAAGCGCTGCGCGCGATCTCTCGTCAGATCATCGACATGAAGACCGAATTCGATGGGTGCTGACTCGCCAGGCTGGTCGCCCAGGCGGCCGGCGGTAGTTGGGAAAACATGCGTTCGGTCCTCTACCGTTACAGTCGCTTCTTTCTGAGTACGATCCCGGACAAAGGTCAGCTTCATTTTGGTGCCTATGGGAGCTTGCGCAATGGGATTCACGAGGTCATTGCCGGTCTTGATGGTCTGGCCGTTCACGCTGGTGATAACGTCACCACCCTTGAGGCCAGCCTTTTCGGCGGGACTGCCGGGTTCGATGTCTTCAATGACCACGCCGTTCGGCGCGCCAAGGGACTTAAGTGTGATCGGATTTGTACCGAGCTCTTCCTCGAACTTGACTCCAATGGAGCCTCGCGTCACGCGACCATTTGAGATGAGCTGATTGTAAACGCTGATGGCAGTGTTCGAGGGAAGCGCGAACCCGACGCCCTCATAGCCGCGACTGCCGGTAATGATAGCTGTATTGATGCCAATCACTTGACCCGCCAAATCAACCAGCGGACCGCCGGAGTTGCCGGGATTAATAGCCGCATCGGTTTGAAGGAAACGCTGGAATTGCTTGGCTAGGCCGAGGCCCCCGCGGTCTTTGGCGCTGATGATGCCAGCAGTGACGGTGGCTTGCAGGCCGAAAGGACTGCCAATAGCAAGAACCCAATCGCCAACTTGCACGCCCTCGGAATTGCCAAGCTTGGCGACGGGAAGTTCCTTGTTGACTTCAATCTTGATGACTGCCAAATCGGTGTCGTCATCGGCGCCGACAACCTTCGCGGTATAGCGCGCCGTGTCGTTGTTGAGTTGGACCTGAATCTTTGTGGCGTTTTCGATGACGTGGTTGTTGGTGAGAATGTAGCCACGCTTGTCAACAATTACGCCGGAACCGAGGCTGCGCTCGGCTTGAGGAGGCCCATCCTGACGACCGTCGAAGAACCGGTCAAAGAAGTCCTGCATCGGATCGTTGTCCTCGTCGGGATTGGTATTGGGGTTCGAGGGCTTTTGGCGGCGCATTTTTGCGTTGGGCTTTTTCTCGAGAACCTGCGTGGTGGCAATATTGACGACGGCCGGTTCAACGCGATTCACAATCCCGGAAAAGGAGCTTGCCGAGGGAATGGGATCTGGCACGGAAAGGTGTGCTGCATCAGTGCCGCTGAAAGACTTCATGGCGGAAACGCGACCCGAAATCACCGAGCCGATCATGATTCCGACGACGAGCGTGAATCCTACAAAAAACGACGCCATGATCTTGCGGCGCCGCGCCCAATTGAAAAGCTCTTTGACTTGCTCACCCATGTCGCTGCTCCTATCTATCTAGGCCGCACAAACCCACGATCCCAAGCCAGCCGTTTCGCGGAAGCGTTCAAACTGACCGCCCGGCGATCCCCATGAAAAGTATAACACCGTAGATAAAGGACAGTTGCCTCGGAAAATCTTTGCTCCGGGGTCGTCACTGTCCTGGAGGACGGGCCAAAAGGACGAGTCGTGTCGGCTTTACGTCATAGTCTCAAAGGTTAGACGCAGGAACCCCGGGTTATGTTGTCAGGGGATTTGGCGGCAAGCGGCCAATCACTGTGCTCAGACTCGCCATGCGATGTCGTACTTGTTAGCGAAACAATCAGACAGCGTTTTGGTGATTGCCGACCTGCTCCATGGGCAGGGCGCCCGGCGAGCGGAGAGTCCGAATATCCCGCATCGGTGGTTGACCGAAGAAGCGGCTGTATTCGCGATTGAATTGGCTGGCGCTTTCATAGCCAACCTCAAAAGCTGCACTCGCTGCGTCCAGACCATCGACCAGCATGCGACCTCGCGCTGCCTGCAACCGAAGCTGCTTCTGATACTGAAGAGGACTCATGGCCGTCAGCGCCCGGAAATGATGGTGCAGTGTGGACAGGCCCATACCCGCGATTTGTGCGAGATCTTCCATGCGCAACGGCTTCGCGAAGTTTGTCTTGATCCACGCAATTGCTTTTGCCGTTCTGTGGCTTTGATCCCCAAGCGTGGCAATCGATCGAAGACGCGCCCCCTCCGGTCCCCGAAGGATTCTGTAAATGATCTCTCTTTGTATCAAGCCACCCAGAAATGGAATGTCCTGCGGAGTATCCAGCAAATCCAGGAGTCGGCAGCATGCTCCGAGAAATTCCGCTGTCGCTTCCCCGATCGCCATGGCAGGACTGTCAGCCGGCGCCTCTGCCACCCGAATCTCTTCACGGCTGAGTAGTTCACGAATCATGGGCATTTCAAGTTTTAGCGACATCGCAAGAGAGGGTACTTCTTCACTGGCCTCAATGACCTGGCTGACGATTGGCAAATCGAGTGAGGTCAGCAGGTATCGCGACTCGCCGTAGATGAAGCTCGTCCGGCCAAGGTCCACCCTTTTTCGGCCTTGAGCCATCACGGTCACGCTTGGCTCGTAGGTCATCGAGCATGGGGCGGTCGGTGCAATCCGCCGGTGGAGCGTCAGGCCGCGAATATCCGTTGCCCGATTCTCTTCGGAGCCCATAAACGAGGCAATCTTGCGAGCCAGCTCTTGTCGATGTTCAGGAGCTCTACTTAGGAAAGAAGTCGCACTTTTATTGTTATTTTTCATTATCATGGCTTCTCTGCGACTGACCTAGAATAGCCGCCCCGCCCCTGTTGCGCCAATCATTCCTTCACGAACAAGAGGAATAGGCAATGAATCGGAAGGATCGGGCTACCGCTCTCTCTGCGTTTGATTCTAGTCTGGGAATGGCTGAAATGCTTTGCAAGGAGAAACAATGCAAAAGCGCAAACTTGGAAAAAGCAACTTGGAAGTTTCGGCTCTAGGGCTGGGCTGCATGGGACTGAGCTTCGGCTTCGGGCCCGCCGTGGACAAGAAGGACGGAATAGCGCTGATTCGAGCGGCAGTCGAACGGGGCGTCACATTCTTTGATACTGCTGAGATCTACGGCCCGTTCACGAATGAGGACCTCGTCGGTGAAGCCCTCGCTCCTTTCCGCGAGCAAGTGGCGATCGCCACCAAGTTCGGATTCAAAATTGATCCGGCCACCGGCAAGATGGCCGGGCTGGACAGCCGGCCTGCGCACATCAAGGAAGTCGCCGAGGCCTCGTTGAAGCGTCTCAAGACGGATGTCATCGATTTGTTTTATCAGCACCGCGTTGATCCCGACGTGCCGATCGAAGACGTTGCGGGAGCGGTGAAAGAATTAATTCAGCAAGGCAAGGTGAAACATTTTGGACTTTCGGAAGCGGGAGTCAAAACCATCCGTCGCGCGCACGCCGTGCAACCTGTGACTGCGCTACAAAGTGAATACTCGCTGTGGTGGAGAGAGCCTGAAGCGGAAGTAATACCGACGCTGGAAGAGCTCGGAATTGGCTTCGTGCCTTTCAGTCCGCTGGGGAAGGGCTTCCTTACCGGGAAGATCGACGAGAAGACCACCTTCGATAGTTCCGATTTCCGTAACATCGTGCCGCGTTTTTCACCCGAGGCGCGGAAAGCAAATCAGGCGGTAGTGGATCTGCTGGGCAGAATTGCGGAACAGAAGAAGGCGACGCCGGCGCAGATCGCGCTGGCATGGCTGCTGGCGCAGAAGCCATGGATGGTTCCGATTCCCGGCACGACCAAGGTATCTCGCCTGGAGGAGAACCTGGGAGGAGCAAACATCAAGCTCACAACGGACGATTTGACCGAAATCGACAGTGCCGCATCCAAAATCAAGGTTGAGGGCGCGCGGTATCCGGAGCACTTGCAGAAAATGGTTGGCCGCTGAAGAGGCTTACCTTCAGACGAAATCTCGAACCGAACCAAGTGTCAAAAAACTAGGAGAATTTATGTACAAAGCAAAAGCGTATGCAGCTGCAAGTGCGACATCACCTGTTGCATCGGCCACGATCACACGGCGCGATCCGACGGAAAACGACGTGCAGATCGAAATTCTGTTTTGCGGCATCTGCCACTCCGATCTGCACCAAGTCCGCAACGAGTGGAGCGGCGTGATGCCAACTGTATACCCCTGCGTTCCCGGACATGAAATTGTCGGCCGAGTCACGAAAGTCGGCTCCGCAGTCAAGAAGTTCAAGCAAGGTGACCTTGCCGCGGTGGGCTGTATGGTCGACTCGGACCGCACTTGCCCGGAGTGCCAAGCAGGCCTCGAACAGTTCTGCCCGAATTTCACGTTAACCTATAACTTCCCCGACAAGCATCTGGGAGGCGTCACCTATGGTGGCTACTCCGAGGGTATCGTCGTCGATCAAAAGTTCGTCCTGCACATCCCGGAAAATCTGAATCTCGCAGGCGCCGCTCCTCTCCTGTGCGCGGGAATCACAACCTACTCGCCGATGCATCATTGGGGCGTCTCGAAGGGCAAGAAGGTTGGCATCGTAGGGCTCGGAGGGCTAGGCCACATGGGCGTGAAGTTTGCACATGCGCTCGGAGCTCACGTTGCTGTGTTTACGACGTCGCCCAACAAAAAGGAGGATGCACTACGCTTGGGAGCAGATGAGGTCATCCTCTCGAAAAATACGGACGAGATGCAGAAACATGCTGGCAGCTTCGACTTTATTCTCGACGCCGTTTCCGCCGATCACGACATAAACGCTTACCTTAATCTGCTGCGGCGTGATGGCCATATCGTTATGGTTGGCGCGCCCGAGAAACCACTTGCAGTTTCGGTCTTCAGTCTGATCATGGGTCGCCGCAGCATTTCAGGTTCGCCTATCGGTGGCATCGCCGAAACTCAGGAGATGCTGGATTTCTGCGGGAAGCACAACATCACTTCGGATGTTGAGGTGATCCCTATCCAGAAGGTGAATGAAGCCTACGAGAGACTGCTCAAGTCCGATGTAAAGTATCGCTTCTCCATCGATATGGCCTCTCTGAAATCCGAATAAACCGAGTACGACACTGGGGAGCTGACTGAATAAGGCGCTCGCCATCCTGAGTACACGGAGCGCATGAGCAATCTCTGAAAGGAGGCACATGCCAAAGCCGAACGATGCACTGAAAGACCGCCTCTCCCGGTACCGTGAAATTGACCTGAGTGTGACTGGAAGAAAGTCTGGGCGGACCATCTCGCAGCCGGTTTGGTTCGTATTGGACGATGACACGCTTTGCCTTCTGCCGGTGCGAGGCTCGGACACACAGTGGTATAAGAACCTGCTCCAACACCCGTCCATTCGGATCGACGCGCATGGCGCAGGAGCTGATTTCCAAGGCGTTCCTGTCACGGATCAAAGCCAAGTTTCGTCTGTCGTTGAGAAATTTCGCGCCAAATATGGAACGGGTGATGTAAAGAAATACTATTCCAAGTTGGACGTAGCCGTCCTCGCCCACATGTAATGAGCGAAATCGTGACCGCAACAGAGGTGGCGTACCTGTTGCAACGCTTTGGGGCGTAGAATCAAATCCAGAGTATGCCTTTCGAAGGAGTTGGCTATGGTCAAGATTATCGTGAATGGAGTTCAGCGTGAGGTTCAGGCGCCTGGCGACACTCCGCTACTCTACGTTTTGCGCAACGATCTTCAACTCAGCGGTCCGCAGTTTGGCTGCGGGCTCGCACAATGCGGAGCTTGCTCCGTCCTGATCGACGGGAAAGAAATTCGCTCCTGTGTCACCCCGATCTCCACCATAACGGCCAATCAGGAAATCACCACGCTCGAAGGTCTGCCCGCGAGATGGGCAAAGCAAAAAGGCCTCTCGGCGGCGGAAGCGGAGGACACGCTTCACCCGGTCCAGCAAGCATGGATCGAGGAACAAACTCCTCTCTGCGGATTCTGCCAAAGTGGAATGATGATCGTCGCAACCGAACTACTTGAGAGCAACCCAAACCCAACCACAGCGCAAATCAAGGGAGCCTTCACCACATCTGGGCCATCGCCCCATCTCTGCCGCTGCGGAAGCTACACCGCCATTATTGACGCGGTAAAACACGCCGCGGTGATTATGGCGAAGGGAGGTAAGTGATGGCGATCTTGAACGAAGAACCAGTGAATGTCTGCACAGCGACTCTCTCCCGCCGCCAATTCGTCAAAACTGGCGGCGCACTTGTTGTCGGCATCGCATTCGTCGGTCCTTCCCTCCTCAAGGCTCAGGGTTTTCAGGCCCCGAAAGTCACCGGGGCTCCCTTCAAGAACTCTCTCGATCCGACTCAACTTAGTTCCTGGATCGAAATACATCCGGACAACACCGTCCTCATTCGAACCGGCAAGAGCGACTTCGGTCAGGGCTCCACATTCACCGCATATCGCCAGATTGTTGCCGACGAATTGAGCGTATCCTTCGAATCTATCACCACAGTCGTCGCTGGGCACACCGATCAAACGCCCGATGGCAGCGGCGCCTTCGATTTCCTCGGCCGCGGCACTCCCAACATCAGAAAAGCCGCCGCGTACACCTATCAAGCGCTTCTCGATCTCGCTTCACGACGCCTCAACGTCCCGAAAGACCAACTTACTGCCAAAGACGGAGTCTTTTCCGGCGGCGGCAAAACGATCTCTTACGGCGACCTCGTCAAAGATCAGCAACTCAAACTCACTATTCCCGTCAGCGGCGACCTCACCGGCATTATGGGACTGACCGTCGAAGGCGATCCGCCGATGAAGCCTGTCAGTGCCTACACCATCATCGGCAAATCGCACCCAAACTCGGTCATCACTTCCAAGGTCACCGCAAAAGAAACCTGGGCCACCGACATCCGTCTTCCCGGAATGTTGCATGGACGCATGGTGCATCCGAAAACACTTGGCTCTACGCTCGTTTCTGTTGGCCAGCTCGACAAATCCAAATCCCCCAATTCGCAAGTAGTTGTGAAAGGAAATCTCGTCGGAGTCGTCGCTCCAACCGAGTGGGAAGCCATTCAGGCTTCGCAGCAAGTCGCCTCCGCAACCAAGTGGACAGAATGGAAAGGCCTGCCGGGTAACGAAAAGCTCTACGATTCTCTACGAAAAGAATCCGATTGGAACACTGCGCAAGTTACAAAAAGCGACGCCAACAAAGGTGATGTACCGGCAGCGCTTGCTTCAGCTCATAAAAAGCTATCTGCCACGTATCACTTTCCCTTCATGAAGCACGCTCCCATCGGTCCCACTCTTGCCGTCGCAGACGTCAATCCCGAGGGCACCGTCCACATCCACACACACAATCAAAATCCCCAGGCCTTGCGCGGCGAAATCGCCACAATGCTTGGCACCACGCCTGATCGCATCATCGTTCACACACATCCCGGTGCAGGACACTACGGCCGCTCCAACGGCGGCAACTCTGGCGCGGAAGACGACGCCGTAATCCTGTCCCAGGCTGTTGGAAAACCTGTGCGCGTTCAGTGGATGCGAGCCGAAGATTTGCAGTGGTCCACGCAATCCCCGGCTGCTTTCGCCGATGTCGAATTCGCGCTCGATGAAAAAGGAAGAGTCACCGGCTACCAGATAGATCATTACATGCCGGCCTTCCAGGATGATCGCCCCATCGGCGCTATCCTTGCTGGACTTCCCACCATGCCCGCGCCGGGAGGCGGCGGCTCAGGATTCACCAGCTCTACCGCCAACTTCTGGTCCGATCCTTGGTCTTACGATCTCATTCCCAATGTGGCCGAGCGCGGCCACGGCACGTTTCAGGTGGGGCAAAAGGCTTCGCCGCTCGCCGTCGGCCTTCGCGACCACAGCATGCGCACGCCGGGCCAGTACCAGCAAAACTATCCACGCGAACTCGCCTTCAGCGAAGCCGCCGCGCTCGCCGGCGCCGATGCGATTCAATTTCGAATTGACCACGCCAAGGAAGAGCGCCTCATCAACGTTCTCAAGCAAGTTCGCGACGCTTCCGGATGGGATACGCGTCCCTCGCCTCGCCCTCACGCGGTTTCCACCGGCTCAACCCCTGTCCGCGGCCGCGGCGTCTCCGCAATGTTCCGTTCGGAAACCTATTGGGCCTGCGTATGCGAAATCGCCGTCACGCCCAGCACAGGTGCCATCGCCGTCGAAAGATACACCATCGCGGTGGATCCCGGCATTGTCGTCAATCCTGCGCAATTAAAACGGCAAGTCGAAGGCGGCGCCATGATGGGGATCAGCCATGCGCTCTATGAAGAAGCTATGTTCGATGAAAGCGGCATTACTTCGCGCGACTGGAACACGTATCCCATTGCCAAAATGACGGACACTCCCGAAATCAAAGTCGTCCTCATTCACAATCCCAAAGTCGGCGCGTACGGCGGAGGCTCCGAAGCCGCCAACGCCCTCGCTGCTCCAGCGGTCGCAGCCGCGCTCCAGGACGCAACCGGAAAAGTCTTACGGCGCCTCCCCCTGAAGCGCGCTTATGTTCAGGCCCTTTTGAAAACTTAATCGAGTTTCAGGAGAGGACGCTCTATTGGAAATCAAAAAAGTTGGATTGCAACCCTCGGCTAAGGGCCCGTCCGAGTGGTTCACTGGCGCGGTTCGGATCGATCCTCTTTTCCAGGCGCCCGATCCAGCTTTTGTTCAGGGCGCGAGTGTAACGTTCGAGCCGGGCGCGCGGACTGCATGGCATACGCATCCGCTCGGTCAGACTCTCATCGTCACGGCCGGCTGCGGCCGGGCACAGCGCTGGGGAGGCCCGGTCGAAGAGATTCGGCCGGGCGACGTGGTTTGGTTCTCGCCCGGCGAGAAGCACTGGCATGGAGCCGCGCCGACCACGGGCATGACGCACATCGCCATTCAAGAAAAGAAGGACGGCAAGGTGGTCGACTGGCTGGAACAAGTCAGTGACGAGCAGTATCGAGGCGGGGCGTGAGAAGTGTGGTGGTTGCACTTGACAAATGCATTCGTATCTAGGATAAATGTATCAGCTGCGGTTGCGGC
>Ga0210391_10003257_pt1 | contig 13796 bp, 13 predicted proteins | sample IncBWC12OmetaG_FD_160573 | JGI IMG/M metagenome (GOLD analysis project Ga0210391, IMG submission 160573) | Forest soil microbial communities from Barre Woods Harvard Forest LTER site, Petersham, Massachusetts, United States - Inc-BW-C-12-O ... | reverse complement strand
GTACGGATCTCGTGGCTCATATTGGCTAGGAAATCCGCTTTGATTTTCGTCGCTTCCTCGGCTACATCCTTGGCGCGCCGAAGTTCCACCTCAGACGCTTCGAGAGCCTGGTTAATGCTCTCCAATTCCTCCTTGCGCGCGGTGATCTGTTGTTCCGAGGCTGCCAGCGCCTCTGCCTGGGCGCGAGTCTGTTTCAGAAGCTCTCTGGTCTCGATATTGCCGGACAAGATTTCAACGCTCAGCCCTATCGACGGCAATATCGCCTCGAGCAGAGCGTGCTGGCGATCGGCCAAGGGCGAAACTGGTGCCAGCTCCACGACCGCAGTCACAGCATCTTGGTTAATCACCGGCAGAAATAGCAAACTTCCGGGTTTCAGCATGGACATCCCAGCGGCAATTTGGAGATGCTCACCAGCGGTGACCGTCAGCGTGCGGCGCTCAACTGCGGCTTGTCCTACCAAGCCCTCGCCTAGAGCGAATGCCCGATGGCTAGCCGAATCGTCGATCGCAAAAGCACCAACTCGCCTGAAATGTGCGTTGCTCTTATCAGCCAGGTAGAGACTGCCATAAACCAGCGGGATGCATTCTGAGATGCTCGACAACAAGGTTTGCGCGAAAGGCTCGAAGTCTTCAGCCGCTTGAATCCGTGTCAGCGTCGCGGCCACCTCGCTCTTCACCCAGCCTTGAATCTCACGTTCGCGTGCAGCGCCCTGCAGTGTTCGCACGGCGCGGCTGATCTCGCCGATTTCGTTCCTGCGGTCGAGATACAGGATAGTTTGGTCCAGTTTCCCGTCAGCGAGATCCCGGATGCTGCCCTGCAAGGACGACAATTCCTCCACCACTTCCGTTTGCACGATATAGAAGCCGGCGGCCCAAGATGCTATGAGGCCAAACCCGATCACTAGCCATGTGACCAGGATTGCATGATGCGTGTTTCTGGTTAGCTCGTCGGATCGCTGGTCAATGGCCAGTTGCACCTCCTCCACAATCCCGATGCCGGCCTGTCGCGCCTGCTGCAATTCATCGCTCACCCCCGAATGCAGCAGGCTAAGCGCCTTTTCATTGTTGCCGGCTAGGGCCGCCGCGCGGACGGGACGTGCGTCAGCTACCGCTTTGTCGAAGAGTGCTGCCGCCGCGTTGATTTTATCAGCGCGCTCGGGGATCTCCCGGAGTGCCGCCAAACTCACTTCGTGGTAATCGGAGCGAGTCTTTTCTATTTCTCCGTCGATAACTTGCTTTCGATCCGGGTCGGTCTCCGCGACCAGCAGATACAAAAACATGCCGTATCGATTCGTATGGCTTCGCGCTTCGGTCAGGCTTCGTAATCCTTTGACATCCGTGTCTATTAGATTGCTGTACCAAGTGTCGATCGCGTTGCTTTCAAACGATGAATACACGCCGGCTATAACGACCATCAGCGCCAGGGGAGCCATGGCGAGCAGTAGTTTTCGGCGAAGCTTCAGATTTGCTAAAAGTTTGATCATTGATGCGTGGCGATGGAAGTCAACAGTTAGCCCCGGATAAGCGCCGCCGCCAAATGCCCGGCCCGGGACCTTCAAATCCAGTTAATTGCGGGGAAGGCGCAGCCAAGCGGTCCCTAGTTACTCTGAGCATCGTACCACTCGCCGGGTACTGTCAAAAATAACAGGTAGAATTTGCAGTTGTCGCGTCTTCGCCGGACCAGTGTGAGAATCGCGGTCCACTTTGAACTCTTTCCCGACTAACTTTTCTTGTCTAGAAGTACGGGTTCAATCCGAGCTGCCATCGATTCTCCTGTTGTAATAGACCAAACCATCGCGAACACGATTCTTTCCATAGTCTTGATCGAGACAGGCTCCGAACAAATACCGCACCCACCTGTTCATTTTGACAATACCCCTCGATTATTCGATTGAACAAGAATGCAGGCTCCAGGTGAGTTTTGTTTCCGGTAGTTGCGCTAAGGAGAAAAAAACGGTATGTCGCAGACTAACAAGACGAGCAATAAGTCATACAAGTGGGCCCTAGCGGGTTTGATGCTATCTGGACTGCTCCTCGCGGCTGCTTTTCCGGCAGTCTCGGCTAGAGGTGTCAAGGACGAGACCATCGAAGCAACGGCCATGGGCACGAGCACCCAAATGGGCGCGATGGTTGGCATTTCCGTCGAAATCTACGATTACTCGACGCCGGCGGATAAGCAGACCCTCGTGCAGGCATTTGCAACTGGACAGAACCAGGGCCTCGTCAACGCTCTGGGCAAAATGAAAGCTGTTGGCCACATTTCCATCACCGGCACGCTGGGGTATGACCTAGCTTATATTCGGATGATACCAACGCCGACGGGACGCAAAATTCGATTCGTCACTAACCGTCTTTTGAGATTCGGAGAAGTCTGGGCAGACACGCAGTCAACGGCCTTCAATCTCACCGGCGGTGAGTTCGATCTGAACGACACGGACAAGAGCAAGAGCACGGGCGTATTGTATCCAGCCTGCCAACTTGCTATCGACAAGCAGGGCCAGCTTCAAATCGAACTCAATCAAAACGCTTGGAACCTGGTAGATGTGCTCGATTGGAAGGGCACCCCGGGCGTCAATTAATACGCTTGCATACCGGCAGTGCGTCCAACAGAGGGCGGGAATGAACCGTCTGGTATTTTTCGAAGGATGGATAGGTTTCTAAAGCGACAGAACTCTAAGTTAGGGAGAGGTGACGCATGAAAAGCAAGCCGCTGTTGGCGATTGGAAGTAGTTTGGTTCTGGCATTAATTGGACTACTGCTGATAAACGGCACCATCACCGCGGGCGACAAGAAACCCAAGCCGTCGATATGCGCAAATCCACATCCGGAACAGCTTTGTACCGCGGCAAATACCTGTGGCTCCAGCAGCTCTCCCTGCGAACTGGAAATTAGGCGCACAGGAGGCGGCACCGATGCCTCCGTCACTCCCAATATTCCGAACTTTCCGAAAGGGCCGACACCGATTTGCATCGCGCCTGGCACCAGTGTGACGTGGAAAGGTGATGGTAAAAACACCGGCATCATGGTCGACTTCGGCGCAACTTCTCCCTTCGACCCTGCAGGAACAATTATGGGCGGCTCCGACCGCCCGGTCACGGTCCAGACGAAAAACCCCGGCTGCTACAAATACTCAGTCGGCGCCTGCAATCCCGGCTCTATCTATGGCATGTGCGGGAACTCAAACTTCGATCTGATCGTTACTGGCGGCAAGTAAAACTTAGTCACTCGTCGCCTTCTTGAAGGCTAACGAGTCGCCTGAAGTCTCTTTCCGCTTCCACCGGGTTTTCGTACTCGCCGTTCTTATAGCCCGTCTTAGTGATGTCCAAAATCCTCTCAATCGCGCGCCGGGATGCAGGCTCCTTGCCAATTTTCAACTGGCTGGCTAAACGGTCAAGAAATTCTGTGCTCACTGGGACCCCGCCCGAAGTTGCCATTACGCTGTGGCGGATCTGCCTCGGAGCAAGTGAAGAACGAACATGATTATCGCGAGCACCAGCAAGATATGAATGGCCCCAGCGGTAACATGAAACGCCAAAAACCCAAGCAACCACATGACAACGAGAACCGCGGCAATGATTCCAAGCATCTCAGTCTCCTTTTGCGTTTGTTTAACGACGCTGCCCCGCCGTTGCACGCCCAACATCGTCGTCAGGATAGCAGCGCGGTACAGGCGCACTATCAGGTTAGTTCGGTAGGAGGACTGAATTTAGCAGGTACGATGAAAAGTGGCACAGGCTTCAGCCTGTGCGGTTTTGTCGACCAGACCAAGTGCACAGTTTGAACCGTACTCAGGAAGACGGGAGCGATATTTTGTTCGCGCACCAATTCAAGTTGCTTGTGTCATATTCCAAAATTAGTTCCAAAACTGGACTCCGCAACCTTTTGGTCATCTCGAGCGTCGAACCAGTACGAAACCTCTTTTCGCCAAGGCGAGGTGGTTATGACATCGAAAATGTTAATCGCAGACGACTCGGCGATAGTTCGCCGGGGAATTCGCGAGATTCTGTCAACGCAAAGTGAATTCGAAGTTGTCGGCGAGGCCACGAATTTTAATGAAACGGATCGCCTGATAAAAGACTTGAATCCTGATGTAGTCATCATGGACATTCACATGCCCGGCGAACACACCGCCATTTCTAACGAATTTATATCCCGTCTCCGCTGTTCAAAGCTTCTTGCTATCAGTATTTGGGGTGATGAACCCACCCGCATGCTAGCTGAAGTCTTAGGCGCATCCATCCTTCTCGATAAAGCAAACCTCCACTCAACTCTCATTCCCACCGTCACCGAATTATGCCAAAAGCCCGTTTAAAGTAATTGGCCGAGGCATGCGGGGGTCGAATTTGCGGCGATACTTCACAGTCGTCAGTGTTTATGAAGTGTTGCACACCACACGTTCCCGCCAACTGGTAGGTTTCAGTGTGCTGAGGATAAAGAGCGATCAGTTCGCGGTAGCCATTGAACTAAATAGGCAAACGGTCGTGCGCTCGTCCAGCGCGAAGCGAGCCTCAGTTGCCCTAATCTCAGCTTCTACAACCGCTTGGCCTGCAAAAGCCAGAAAAGCGTCATCCTCTGTGCAATCACTACCCTCAAGATGGGTTCTCCTAACTAAATGCCTGCAGTGCCCTTCGGCATCCCCTTTGACCTATGCATTCAATTTTATCGGGAGTTGAAGCGGACCACGCATGGAAAGAAAAGCAGACGGCCTGGATTACTGGAGGGGATTTACGGCAATATAGGAGACATTGCCCGACAACCCGCCAGGGAGCGTCACAAGATTCGTCGCGGCCGACGAGAAGAGGATGTATTTCCCATCGTTGCTCATGCCGACGAGATTGGAATACGCATTGGCGACAGCGCCCGTGGAATTCAAGCTAATCGGAATTGCCTGTTGCTTACAGCCAGGCGGTGCGCTGTTGCAATTATCATAGACATAAATTTCCACCAGGCCACTGAGCGGCTGTTCAAATGCAGTGAATCGACCGCCATCGCTAATTGCGAGTGGGCTGCTTGGACTGGCTCCGGATGCAAACTTGAAGGGAGTGGTCGAGCAACCGGACGACAAACCGAAACAAGTCCCTTGTAAGTAGGCCGGACCGACATTCCCGTTACCGCAAGTCCACGCCAAGTAGGCCGCGTCGGGGCTGATCGTGGGCGACTGGCAAGCCATCGTCGTATCTGAAACAGTCTCTTCGGATGGTGCGCAACCAGGAGCCGCAGTGAGGCACGAATCGTGCAGGATTATCCGAGCACTGGTGTTCTCATAAACGAGATAGCGACCATCGGAATTTGCGACTGGGACCGTAATGGGGTCATTCGTGACCGTGGCGACGGTTGCTTGCGAACAACCTTGTGGCGCTCCTATGCAGGTGTCGTACAGGTACGCCGCATTCGCTGGCGTATCGCCACCGCCGCCGGTCCCGTAGCTAAGGTACCTACCAGCTTCCGCCATGATTGCTCCGTTGGTGTTCGGCACTGTGGTCAAAATTCCGCCCGGGGTGCCGCCGGACGAAATACCCAAGCACGTATCTACAATGTATGCCGATTGACTGAATGCACTCGTAAAGAAATACGTTCCGAGGAAGAACACGTATTGGCCATTAGTGCTGATCCAGGAGGTGCTGAAATAGCTGAAAGTGTAGATAGCATTGCCCGGGAGGCTTGCAAAGTTCCCATACAATCCCGTTGCCGGCGTGCAACCGCTTGGCGCACCCAAGCATGTATCGCGCAGAAAGAGATTGGCACTCGCATCAAAGAAACTGAAGTACCGTCCGCTGGCATCAATCGTTCCCGGCCCCTCCGAGACGGTATTACCACTGGAATCGACGCTTACCACAGTCAGTTGCACACCTTGGCCAGCGGCTGTGCCAGTGAAGGGGACGGCATTGGATGGCCCGGCGGCAGGCACAGGATTGGAAACTGTCAGGTTCGCAGGTCCGACGGCAGCAGTGAGTGTAACCGAGAGGCTAGTCGGACTATTGTAGGTCGACGGCAACACCTGACCACCGAACTGAACTGTCGCGCCCGAGGCAAATCCTGTACCAGTGATGGCCACTGTAATGAGCGCTCCGGCAACTCCAGTGTTGGGAGATAACGATGTGATTGTCGGTGCTGGGTTCTCTAGCGTCATTGTCACTGGGGCAGAAATCCCGGCGTTTGGCGTGGGATTTTCCACAGTGATGGACGCGGTATTGGTTGAAGACGGCAAGGTAATATCTGACGCCAGAATAGATGCTGTCAGTTGCGTGGAACTGACGAACTGAGTCACGCGACTGATGCCGTTCCAATAGACATTTGCGCCGCCAACGAAGTTTGTGCCGTTTACGGTGAGGGTGAAAGCGGGACCGCCAAGAACGCCCTGACTCGGACTGAGCGAAGTAATGGTAGGTAAAACGGCGCTCACGACCGCGACGGGGACCGTGTTCGACGTGCCGCCGCCCGGGCTTGGGGTCATTACAGTAATCGGAAGGCTGGATAAGGGATTGATGAGATCCGACGCGGGGATGCTCACCGTCAGTTGCGTGTTGCTGACATACGTGGTCGGACGCGACGAACCGTTCCATTGCACCACCGAATTCACGATAAAGCCGGTGCCGGTGACGGTCAAAGCGATTGCAGACGTGCCAGCACCCAGAGTATTGGGGGAAACTGAGGTGACCGCGGGAACACCGGGAGGATTGATGGTGAAATTTGCCGAGGCCTGGCCGCCACCGGGAGTGGGATTGGTGACGGCCACAGCAATGGTTCCACTGGCGCCGAGGTCGCTCGCGGCGACCGCAATGGTCAGCTGCGAAGAGCTTACGAATGTGGCTTTGCGCGAGTTGCTATTCCAGGCGACCGTCGAACTGGAGAGAAAATTCGAGCCCGTAATGGTCAATGTGAAACCGTTGGAGCCAGCCGCAGCACTGTTGGGAGAAATCGACTGAATCGAAGGCGCGGGGTTATTGCTTGGAGGGGGAGTCGAGCTGCCGCCTCCGCAAGAGCAGAGTAAGAAGACAAGAAGACCACAGACGAGCCCATGGGAGGTGCTGCGTAGTGGGTTCATGGGGTTTTTCCAGTCTTTGGCCTGACCGTTATATCATTACTAATGCGAGATTGTAAATAGGACAGAAGTTGGACGGGTGACTGGGGTTTCGGATTTGTTTTTGTCATGGGGTGGTGGGTGGCCGCACCCTAAGATTTGTTTTTGACCTAGGGTGCCGCACCCTTTGGTTTCTAAGGATGCGGGTTTTCACCTATTTTTCAGCCCACCCAAGAGTCGACGAGGAAAATCCAGCTCTAATTCCCTTGCTTTCAATGCACAAATTATTCTCTCGACTGTGGAAGTACCGTTCTGGTACACGTTATTTTGTCAATTCCCTTCTTATCCCGCTCACTTGCGCCAAGAATCTTATCCCTCCCGCCAAATCTTCCAGAATCAACACTTCTGTAAACGTTGATTCTAACCAGTTTGATCCCCTTTAGAATCCGTGTTTACGAGAAAACAGGGGGTGGGGGCCGGAGGCTGCTCCTGTTCCGCTCACTTCGCTTAGCGAAAGTAGAAGTGCAATGTCACTCCGCTCACGTTCCAATCTGTAGGAATGCAGGTCTCGCGGTGTTCTGGTTTGTAATCGGGTGAGAAGTTACCGTCTGCCAACAGGAGCCAATTCACTCAAAGCCGGGATTCGTACGTGCGCTCTTACTTGATTCCGTCCGGATTCCTTCGCCAGGTACAAAGCATGGTCGGCACAAGTAAGGACTTCCCGAAACGTTACTTTTTCAGTCCCATCATATCCAGCGATGCCGAAGCTTGCCGTAAAGGAGACCTGCTGACCATTCAAGTTGAAGCGCTCGTCAGCGAAGTCCGCTCTTAGACGCTCAATCGTTTGAATAATCGCCTTCTTGTTGCCGTGCGACATCACGATTAAGAATTCATCGCCGCCAAGCCGGCCACAAATGTCGGCAGCACGGGTGTGGGCCTTGAGGATCGTCGCAAAGCGCTTGATCGCTTCATCACCAGCGAAATGACCGTAGGTATCGTTTACCAATTTGAACTTATCCAAATCTGTTACGACAACCCATAGGTTAAATTTGTGCCGAATCGCCGCGCTGAGTTGCTTCGCGGCGAATTCTTCGACCGCCAGCCTGTTCGGCAAACCTGTCAGGTGGTCAGTTCTGGCAGCCTTCTCGAGTAGAGCGTTCTTGGCTTCGATTTCTCGCCCCATTTGAACGGTTCTGCAACCTACTCGAATTCGCGCTAACAGCTCACCGGCATCAAATGGCTTCGTGAGGTAGTCGTCTGCTCCGGCGTCCAAGGCCTCGATGAGATCTTCTTTCTCGGACTTCTGGGTGACCAAAATTATGTACGTGGAGATATCCTGTGCCTTACGAACCTGCCGGCAAAGCTCAACGCCGGTCACGTCGGGCATCATCCAGTCTGTGATGATAATGTCGGGGTGAAATTGTGCGAACGCATCCAGGGCTTCGCGTCCGTTCGTAACGGAGCAGAGTTCGTAGGGCTTTTCCGCAAGAATGGTTTCTAAAAGCTTTCGACACACCGCCGAGTCTTCGGCAATGAGTATGCGAGGAACGAATTGTTGTCCAGCAATCATCGGGTTTGTGCTGCAATAAATTGCACCGCGTTCAAGGCGGAACTGTAGCTGACCGGCGCGTTAATCTCAGTATATGGACACTGATACCCACTAGAATGGGACCTCGGTTTTCGTGTGCCTAATGCGCTAGTTACCAGATGCATTGAGGAGCCGACATAGCGCTCGCACAACCTCGAAGTCAGCCGAGGCCCTGAAACTTGTGGCCTCTTCCTCAGCCACAACGGCACCGGACACTGAGCAACTATCTCGAAGCGCAAGTCTCTTACGTCTGGGAATGCGGCTTTTGCGTTTCCAGCCGCAAAGATGACGGCGTGTATAGCAGGAACCAGAAAAAATGGGAATCCGGAGATGGGTGTCCGGATTCCCAGGGGGCGTTGCAAGGGTGGTTAGGGCGGGGTCGTCAGTGGGTGGTGTGGGAGAGTTCTGCGATCAGGGTGACTTGACCCTCGGTCTCAACCTTCGCGGTCATTGCGATTTCCTTCTCGCGGGCGGTCTTCACGAGTTGGCGTCCCTGCCTGTTGCCTTCCGACCAGACCTGCGAGAGAAAATAACTGTCGCCGTAGCGATTGAAAACCAATTTTGATTCGGTTTGCGGTTCGATCGAGACGGCAGCGTTTGTGTTGATTATGGCTGACCCCGTGGCGTCCTTGCGGGAAATGAGGATCATCGAGTGCGTGGGGGCCGAGATCTTGACGGTATACTCACCGGCGGGAAGCGTCTTGCTGCCGGCCGCGAAGTCGAAGGGAACATTGACTGCCATACCGTCTTGGGCCTGCGCTACTCGCGTCGTCGCCATTGCGGTCAGCGCCACCACAGCTGCCATAACCAAAGCTCTCGTTTTCATGGGACAACTCCTTTTTTCAGTTCGCTGCCGGCGTCCAAGCTTTACTTCGTTTCGCTTGATTCACTTACCGTTTCAGCGCCTCAACATGCTCCGCACTTTGATGCATTCCTCCGGAGAGCACAATGCACCGGCGGTGAACCGGAAAGCGTCCGTAGGTGAACTGGTAAGTGGCCGAAATAAAGGCGTTAAACGGTCGCGGAAGAAATCTTTTCACGACACTGCAGACGGGTGGCTGGTCCATAGAATCTGCTATGACCTGAGGGTGCCGCAACCCTTTGGTTTCTAGGTGTCTAGTGTACGCGCGCTTCGGCGCGCCCCCTCTTCGCAAAGGGTGAGGGTTTTCCCCCATATTTTCAGTCCACCCAAAAGTCGACAAGGAAACTCCCTGTCTAATTGCCGGGAGCGAAATTCTATTTCTTCGCGTCACAGTTCAACTTGCTCTTGTCATCCATGCCCGGCGAACACACCGCCATTTCTAACGAATTTATATCGCGTATGCGCTGTTCAAAGCTTCTTGCTATCAGTATTTGGGGTAACGAACTCACCTGGATGCTAGCTGACGTTTTAGACGCGACCAAAGCAAATCTCCGCACAACTCTGATCCCGACTGTCACCGAACTATGATTTGCCGCATCAGCGCTGAAGTATGTAGGTGGTTGCTTGTGGAAAATTCAGCATGATCTGCTGATATGAGACGTTATGGCTCTCAAAGCCACGACCGGGCGGCCAGGGATCGTAAACATCGCAAAATGTTCTTCCCGGCGAACCATCCCCGACCATCCCCCCAATGACTACAGCATGGGGATGGGTTATTCCCCGGGCGTCTTTTATTAATCCTCCGGCGACCATGATTGGCCCTTTCTCAAGAACACCGGCCAATCCGTCCACAGTCCAAGATTGAGGGTAGTACATCTTTAGCCCCTGACCGCGAGCGAAGGTTTCCATGTTCTGGTCATTAAAATTCATCCCGCCGCTGGACTGGACAGTCGCGGCCCCGCTCCCAATTGACTTATTGCCGAACAGCATAGTTGCAGCAGCAGACCAGCATGTCATGTTCGTTGGTTGCGCGAATAACGTAACTTGATGCCGAATGAAGATACGCGGAATAGTGGCTATCGGAATGTAAATGATTCCGGGTGTAGCGTCCGAAGTGAACATCCAGTTCTTGCCATCGGCTGTTGCTTTCTTGCAGCCAACGGTTCGTCTCAAGTACCAGTTCACTTCAGCGGCGTCGGTGGTGTTGAAATTGAACTTGAGTAATTGTGCCTCTGAGATACCGTTTGCTTTAGCGATTGAATGCAAGTCATCGTTCGCCTTTACCCGATACGGCCTGCTGCCTGTAGGAATGTAATTGATTGCGAGCGGAATCCTGGGCGCCTTTTCGATTGGCATATACCTGCTATCTATCTACCTTTTTCTTTGTGGCTCTGTATCAACCCCTTACACAACCTTATGCCCAGCAACACTGTAACGTAGTGACTCGGTAGGCTGTATCGTTTCGCTTGTAACGAGCTTGCCCTTCGAGATCTGAAAACACAATTCGTGGGGAGCCTCGTCGGGTCCTTTCGCGTGTCAGCGGGAGGCTTCCCCCTCAAACCTCATTTAGGGGAATGCCTAGGTTTTGGGATCTGCTTTTGACTTGATGGCGCCGCACCCTTTTGGTTTCTAAGGGTGTGGGTTTTCTCCTGGTTTTCTCAGCCCGCCACAATTCGCCGAGGAAAATCCCGCTCTAATTCCTTTGCTTTCACTACCCGAATTGTTTTCTTGACTCTGGAAGTGTCTCTCTGGTAGAGTTAAGTGTGTCGATTTCTCTTCTAGCCCAGCTCACTTGCGCCAAGTAACCAGGCGCTCCCCTAAGTCTTCCAGAATCAACACTTCTGTAAACGCTGATTCTAAACAGCTTTATCCGGGATTATGTCTTTCACGCAAAAACGTGATAGACTGCCTGCATGCGGATGCCCAAACCTGACAAATTGAGTGTCGCTACTATGTTCTTAGGGGGTGCTTTCGGTTCAATACTTGGTGGCCCGTGGGGAGGCGGGATCGTCGCGCTCTTCGTGTTTGTTGGTTTGGGGTTTTTGATTAGTTATCGCTACCATCCTGAAGAAGCGGCGGTTCCACCGGTAAGCACAGTGCTTTTCAATGCCCACGGAGAACCTGTACCGCCACGCCGCGCGAATGGCGTCCGCCGTAAGATTCTATGGCTTTTTTTTATTATCGCTGGCACGGGGCTTACGATTGGTATTGGTGTTAGATTTCACGGACCTAAAACGCCTTCAGCTCCTCAAGATGGGGTTATTTTTGAGTACCCTAAGATTGGTTTTGATTTAGATCACAACAATATCGTGACAATCACCAATCATGGCCAATTCCCCATTAAGGAAGTTAAAGTCACCAAGAGTGCCTATACGTTTGATCTAGCCTCCGTGAAGGGTTTTGATCCGTGGATAAAAGATTGGGGGAGAGAGAGCGGTTACTATGATGTGGCTTCCGTAATTGCGGACAAACCATTCGAGCTAAATTTGAACAACCTATACATCCATCTTCAAGACCCGTCCACGGGTGATTGGCCTTCTCATGCGGATACGGTTTATTACGCTCTAAGATTCGTTTTTGTGGATGCTGGAACGAATAAGCCTTACTTTTTCTGTGAAATCATTCCACAGGTATATGACTTCCCTACTCGAACAAGAGGGAGCACGGCGAGCTTCTCTGAGGACTCAAGGTTTCACGAGCTCTATAGCAAAATGGATACACTCATACGTGAGAAGGAAAGAGCGTCGTTCGGAAGCAATGTAGAGGAGTACAGGCCCAGAGACTAGGCCGCATCTCGCACCTTAGCTGTAAGGTCTTTGTATTCGAGATTCGGAGACAGAATTAACTTGGTGAGCGTATCGCGAAAAAGGAACTGATTCTTGCGGTTATTGAAGCGGAAGCACATCTCGTCCAGATAGGCCGGAAGATGTTTAGCAGAGACTTTATGCCACGTGCCCATGATGCCGCGCTTGAGCAGGGAAAATGCAGATTCGACGGTGTTGGTATGAACGTCGCCGTGCGCGTATTCGCGGGAGTGATTAATCGTCTTGTGGACCTTGCTCTGCATGTTGTTCAAGGCCCAAGGGTAGATAGCAGATTCGTCGGTAAGAATGACTTCCACGTGGCCGCCAACATTGGCGTTAATAATCTCTCGCACGGTCTTGGACTTGGCGTCTTTGGCGCGAATCAATCGCAGATCGCCGTTGCGTTGCCGGATGCCGATAACAACTTGAGGTTCGTTCTTCGCACGCCAGCGGCGCTTCTTGCCAGCAACGTAGGTTTCGTCAATCTCAACTTCACCACCGAGTTTTTCGGGAGCTACTTCCAGCATCGCAGCGCGTATCCGATGGCAGAGGTACCAAGCCGTCTTGTAGCTAATCCCAAGCGTGCGCTGAATCTGGCAGGCGCTCATGCCCTTCTTGGACTCGCAGAGCAGGTACGTTGCGAGAAACCACTTGGTGAGAGGCAGGTGCGTATCGTGGAAGATGGTCCCAGAGGTTGCAGAGAACTGGTAGTGGCAGGCGTCGCAGTCGTATTGCGTGCGGTTCGCTATTGCCGTAGCTGGCTGGTCGCAGCGGGGGCAGGTAACGCCCTTGCGCCAGCGCAGCGCCTCAATGTAGCGGCGACAGGCGTCGTCATTGCCGAATTCTTTGATTAGGTCTACGAGGTTGATAGCGTCATTCATTGGAGAGGCTCCATGCCGAAAGTAAAGAAGCACCCTAAGGACATGACAACCGAAGAGGCTCTAAAGCACATCTTCCACCCTAAAATCGTGAAGCACGTAAAGGGCATCGTGAAGAAGAACAACGCCAAGAGTGGGAAGAAGTAGCTCACATCAAGAGACTACCAAAAGACCGTTTTTGTGTCAAGTATATAATCACGCTTTGATCCCCTTTAGAATCCGTGTTTACGAGAAAACAGGGGGAGAGGGCCGTTATTGTTAACCAAATCTGTATCCCCCAGAGCGCAACCGATAGGGCTCGGTTAGGTGACTACAGGCTAGCTCATAAATGCTTTTTAGGAGGGCACGGCTTCAGCCGTGCCGAAAACGCCTCTCTCTCGCATCTGGACTGTTCGAAAATATCAGACTTGCTGACCGGTGCATTCGTGCGGCCCCGAAAACCCCTTTGCAGCCTGGTCTACGGTGAGGGACACCTCGATCAACATGTCTACCTTCGTTAATTTCAGGCTATGTTCAATCATCGGCTGTGCAGCGGCTATCCGGAGCCCGCCGGCTGCACTTTTCAGCTTCGTGAAGCACCTTATGATCGCTCCAATCGCCGCACTGTCGGCGTGCGTGACGCCCGCCATGTCAAAAATCACCC
>Ga0210391_10003255_pt1 | contig 13796 bp, 11 predicted proteins | sample IncBWC12OmetaG_FD_160573 | JGI IMG/M metagenome (GOLD analysis project Ga0210391, IMG submission 160573) | Forest soil microbial communities from Barre Woods Harvard Forest LTER site, Petersham, Massachusetts, United States - Inc-BW-C-12-O ... | reverse complement strand
GACCCGATCGCTCATGAGCAAAGTTGCTTTCCTCTTTCCAGGACAGGCCTCGCAGTACTGCGGCATGGGCAAGGATCTCGCCCAGAATTTTCCCGAATCGCAGGGCGTTCTCGAGCAAGCTGACGCTGCGCTTGGCTTTCCCATCTCGAAGATGTGCTTTGAAGGCACCGAAGAAGAGTTGAAGCTCACCGAAAACACGCAGCCCGGAATTCTCTCCGTCTCCATCGCCGCCTATCGCGCGCTCGAAAAGCGTGGCGTCGTACCCGATTTCGTTGCCGGCCACAGCCTCGGCGAATACTCCGCGCTCGTCGCTGCCGGCGGAATCGAATTCGCCGACGCTGTAAAACTCGTCCGCGCCCGCGGCAAATACATGCAGGAAGCCGTGCCGCCGGGCGAAGGGGCGATGGCCGCGATTCTCGGCATGGCTCCGTCTGATGTCGCCGACGTCTGCAAAAAGGCTTCTCAAGGCGAAGTCGTCTCGCCCGCGAACCTCAATTCGCCCGAACAAACTGTAATTTCCGGCGCCGCCGCCGCCGTCAAACGTGCCGTCGAGATCGCCTCGCAATCCGGTGCCAAGCGTGCCGTGATTTTGCCCGTCTCCGCGCCTTTCCATTGCGCGCTGATGATGCCCGCGCAGAAGCGCCTCGAAGCCGACCTCCGTAGCGCGCGCTTCTCGAGCCTGAAATTTCCACTGATCACCAACGTCGACGCCGAAGCCATCACCACCGGCGACGAAGCGCGCGAGTCGCTCATCCGCCAGGTCACCTCGCCTGTGCGTTGGCTCGATTCGATTCGCGAGATGATCGAAGCCGGCGTCAGCGTTTTCGTCGAAGTTGGCCCCGGCAAGGTGCTCTGCGGCCTGCTCCGCCAGATCGATCGCTCGGTTCGCGCGCTGAACGTCGAAGACGCGGCCAGCCTCAACGCGGCCATGGAAAAAATTGCGCAGGACCGTGCTTCCTAGTTCTTAACTCAATCCGGAAAGATCGGTGGCTCTCGCTCTATGTGCTCTCTGAAAGAAAAAGTTGCACTCGTTACCGGCGCGTCGCAGGGAATCGGCCGCGCCACGGCGCTCGCGTTCGCAGCGTCTGGCGCGAAGGTTGCCGTCGCTGCGCGCCAGATCGCAAAGCTTGAAGAACTCGTAAAGGAAATCGAAGCCGCCGGCGGGGAAGCGCTCGCCGTCCCTCTCGACGTCGCTGACCCCGCTCAGGTCAAGACCGCCTTCGCCGCCGTCCTCGCGAAATTCGGCAAGCTCGACGTTCTCGTCAACAACGCCGCGATCACCCGCGACACGCTCGCTCTTCGTATGAAGGTCGAAGATTGGGACGCCGTCCTGCGCACGAACCTCACTGGCGCGTATCTCTGCATTCAGCAGGCGCTCGGCGCAATGCTCAAGGCGCGCTACGGCCGCATCGTCAACATTACTTCCGTCGTCGCGCAGACCGGCAACGCCGGTCAGGCCAACTACGTCTCTTCGAAAGCCGGCCTGATCGGCCTCACCCGCGCCATCGCCGTCGAAGTCGCCTCGCGCAGCATTACCGTCAACGCCGTAGCGCCCGGCTTCATCGAAACGCCCATGACCGACCCGCTCTCGCAGGAACTCAAAGACAAAATGAAGTCCATGATTCCTCTCGGCCGCTTCGGCACCGACAAGGAAATCGCTTCCGCCGTCATGTTCCTCGCCAGCGACGAAGCCGCCTACATCACCGGCCAAGTCCTCGACGTCAACGGCGGCATGTACATGGGCTAGCTCTTCTTCGCTCGTAAATTCTTTAGACTTCGCGGCGCGTGCCCCTCGTGATAAGTTGACCCAGCATTGCGCCACGCTTAAAATGTTAAGGTTGTTCAGGTGGCATCGTTCGCCTTGGCTGGGGCCCGGAGGCCTCAGATAGCTGAAACGGAGGAAAGATCAGAATGGCCAGCGTCGAAGAACGCGTGAAGCAGATTATCGTGGAACAACTCGGAGTCGATGAAGCTGAAGTCACTCCGACCGCTTCATTTGTGGATGACTTGGGCGCGGATTCGCTCGACACCGTCGAGCTCGTGATGGCTTTCGAAGAAAACTTCGGGATCGAAATTCCCGATGAGGACGCCGAAAAAATCGCCACGGTGAAAGACGCGAACGAATACATCGAGAAGCACGCGAAAAGCAAGTAAGCCGTCCGCCGGTTTTACCAATCCGAACAGGAGTGCCGTTTGAATCGCCGAGTTGTCGTCACCGGAGTAGGACTGGTCTGCGGATGCGGTATCGGGACCGAGGAAGTCTGGACCAATCTGCTTGCGGCCAAAAGCGGTATCGGGCCCATCACGCATTTTGACCCCACCGCTTTCGACTGCCGCATCGCCGGAGAAGTGAAAGGCTTCGATCCTCTCAACTGGCTCGAAAAGAAGGAGCTGAAGAAGACCGGCCGTTTCATCCAGCTCGCTCTCGCCGCTTCCGAATTCGCGATGAAGATGTCCGGCCTTGCAGTCGACGAAAAAAACGCCGACCAGACCGGCGTCTACATCGGCTCCGGCATCGGCGGTTTCGACGTCATCGAGCGCGAACACTCCAAGTATCTCGCCGGCGGCCCGGGGAAAATTTCGCCGTTCTTTATTCCCGCGACCATCGTCAATCTCGCCTCCGGCCACGTTTCCATCCGATACGGCGCGAAGGGTCCGAACTCCGCCACCGCCACTGCGTGTTCCGCTTCCGCGCACGCCATCGGCGACGCGTTCAAAATCATTCAGCGTGGCGCGGCGGACGTGATGATCACCGGAGGCACCGAAGCCGCCATCACGCCCATGTCGGTCGGCGGCTTCGCCGCCATGCGCGCGCTGTCCACGCGCAATGACGAGCCAGAGAAAGCCAGCCGCCCGTTCGAAGCGGCGCGCGACGGTTTCATCGTCGGCGAAGGCGCCGGCGTGTTGATCCTCGAGGATCTCGAATTCGCGAAAAATCGCGGCGCGAAAATCATCGCGGAAATAGTCGGCTATGGCATGTCCGGCGACGCTTACCATATCACGCAACCCGCGGAAGGCGGCGATGGCGGCTATCGCGTCAGCATGGCCGCTCTCAAAGACGCTGGCATCACGCCCGATCAGGTCGATTACGTTAACGCCCACGGCACTTCCACGCCGCTCGGTGACGCCATCGAAACCGCCGCGCTCAAGCGCGTCTTCGGCGACCGGGCCAAAAAAGTTCCTATCAGCTCCACGAAGTCGATGACCGGCCACCTGCTCGGCGGCGCCGGCGGCCTCGAAGCCGGAATCAGCGTCCTCGCGCTGCGCGATCAGATTCTTCCGCCCACCGCGAACTACGAAACGCCCGACCCGGCCTGCGACCTCGATTACATCCCCAACGTCGCGCGCAAAGCCCACGTCACCTACGCCCTCTCCAATTCCTTCGGCTTCGGCGGCACCAACGCCTCCCTGATCTTCAAGCGCTGGGAATAGTTTTCCTGCATTGCCCGAACCTATCAAATCGCAGCCACAAGATTAATCGGCGTCCGGCAAGGGCTGGCGCCATTCCCGTCGACGTGTAGTTTCCGAACCTGTGGAAAGAATCCTGGACTCGTCGCAACAAGTAAGTAGTCGCCGCTCATTAACGGCCCAAACTCGAACTTGCCTTCACGGTCGGTTCGCACCGTTGCAACGACGCGGCCATCGGCGGCGGTTCCACCTCGAATCAAATAGATCGCAGCGCGCTCAATCGCCGCATTCAAGGGATCCACCACGCCGCCACACACGCGCTGAACCTGAACTGTCTCGCCAATCTCGCGCTGCCGAAAAGTCATGCCGCAGTCGCTCCACGAATAATCCATATCGAAAGGCGGCGCTTCGCCGTCAGGACGCACGTCGATCAAAACCATCCCCTCGTTTTCACGTGAGGACGCTTTGATCTTGAGAAAATACTTCCCGGGTTCGACGTCATCGCCCAATGAGAATTTTCCGTTGGCGTCGGTCGTCGCGGTTCGCAGCACTTGCTTCGATTTGATGTCAAGCAGCGCGATCGAGATAGGGCTCTCCGAAAATCGTGGGTAGAATCCGGGCGCTCTCAACTCTCCACTCGCACTTCCCACGACAATCGGCGTCGGATCCGGATTTTCAACTTCGGCGGTTTTCTGCCGCTTTCCGTGCGTCGCCACGTGCAACAGTGTGCGTATCTCGTCGCCGACCAGCGGCGAACTCCCGCAAACGAGATAGTCGCCTTTCGGAACACGATCAAATTCAACCTGCCCGTCGCGATCTGTCATCACCGTCTTGATTACCCGCCCGTCGACGCAGGAGCTGCGCAGCTCGCGCAGAGTGAGATTCACGCCTGCGACAGGTACTCCGTTACCGGAAAGTCGCACTACAAAATGACTTCCCACCGTTACTAGTGCTTCTACCATCACACATGCCCGAGCGGCGGGAACAATCAGTGGGAATGAAAAGAGGCCAGCAAGCGCGCCCGCCCATGCGTGTTCTTTCTTTGGCAGCCAACCATCTCTCATGCAATTTCTCCGCACCGTCCTCGAGTACTCGCAGCCCGTTCAGATATCCATCGTAGAATTTCGCATCCACCAGCGCCTCCCTAATCTCCAAGCGCTGGGATTCACTCTTAGTCCCGCTTCGGTTGCTTCGGCTTCACGTCCACCCCCGGGCGCATCGGCTCTGAAGGGTCGGTCGTGGCTGTCGTGAGGTCCGCCTTGCACAGCGCGGTGTCCGAGTATCCAATCAGCCGCTCCGAGTCGTCGAGGAAGAAATGCCAGTAGAGCCGACACTCGTGCATCATGTTGCCGTACTGCGGAGACGTTACCCACTCCAGCTCGCTCGCGCCTTGGAACTCTGGCTGTGGCGGCACATGATTGAGGTAGGCGTGATCCGTCATCCCACGCGCATCAAGAAACTTCTCAAGCTGCTCCCGCGTCGAGCTAGTCGGCACCTGCGCGTCCAGGTCGCTCTTCATCAAGGTTTCCGCCGCCACCACCTCGTCGTCCGTGTGCGACGTGTCGTATTTCCACGCGCCCAGCCCCAGCACCGCGATTCCCACCACAATGAGTGCCAGCATCCCGATCCCTTTTCCCATTGGTCCTGTCTCCCAAGTTCGTGGTCTGCAGATCCGTTTGGACGTAATTCGGCGGTACATAGAACGAACCGTACCCTTTCACGAATAGCACAATTTGGCCCGTCCACACGGACAGCCTCATCCCTTTGTGCCCTGGCTCCAAATATGAAATACTGATAGAAACTAACAATTTGTGATTGAACCCAATCGGGAGGCTGCCCTTGAAAATCGGAGTTTGCGTAAAACAAGTCCCCGCGAAAGATGCGCCCCTCGCCATCCTCGGCGAAAGCGCCTGGATTCGCGAATCCGATATCGGTTTTGAAACCAATGAGCCGGATGGCTTTGCGCTCGAAGAAGCCCTGCGCCTCAAGGAAAAGCACGGCGGCGAAGTCGTCGCCGTCTCCATGGGCCCCGAGCGTTCCAAGCAAACCATCAAGGAAGCTCTCGCCAAGGGCGCCGACCGCGGCATCCACGTCGCCGACAACGAATTCTTCAAGCTCGACCCGCTGAACTCCGCGAAGTCTCTTGCCGCCGCGATCAAAGCCGAGAATTTCGATCTGATCCTCACCGGCCTCCAGAGCGACGATCAGGGCTTCGGCCAGACCGGTGTTCTCCTAGCCGAGCTTCTCGGCCGCCCGCACGGCACGATCATCATGGCCATCGAAGTGATTGACAATCACCTGAAGCTCAAGCGCGAGCTTGAAGCCGGCTGGTTCCAGTGGGTCGAAATTCCGCTGCCCGCCGTGCTCTCTATTCAGTCCGGCATCAACAAGCCGCGGTACGCCACGCTGAAGGGCATTATGGCCGCCAAGAAAAAAGAGATCGCCACCGTCGACCGCGCGTCGCTCGGCGTCACCGTCACTCCGACACAGCAGGTTCAGCGCATCTACGTTCCGACCAAAACGAAGAAGACCGAGTTCATCACCGGCCAGCCGAAAGAAATCGCCGCCAAGCTCGTTGAAAAACTGCGCCACGAAGCGCGCGTGCTTTAAAAAATTACCCCTATAAAAAACCGATTCGAAAAGGACCTTTCTCATCATGAAAATTCTCGCCGTCACCGAACAGCGCGACGCCAAGTGGAACAAAGTCAGCTTCGAAATCGTGGCCGCCGCGCAGCAAATCGCCGAGCAGACCAAAAGCACCGTCACGGCCGTCGTTATCGGCAAGGGCGTCGCCAGCCTCGCTGACGAGCTCTCCGGCTACCAGCTCGACGAAGTTCTTCTCGTCGAGCACGACCGGCTTTCGAACTACACGCCAGACGGATTTTCCATCGCGCTCAAGCAAATTATCGAAGCGAGCAAGCCCGACCTCGTCCTTTTCCCACACACCTATCAAGTCCGCGACTTCGCGCCCGCTCTCGCCGCGTCGCTTGGGAAGGGAATGATCGGCGATTGCACCTCGTATCGGGAAGAGGGCGGAAAGCTCATCTTTGTCCGCCAGATGTTTCAAGGCCGCACCGTCGCCGACGTCGTTTTCGCCGGAGACGCGCCCTGGATCGCCACGTTTCAGGCCAGCGCCTTCCGTGCCGACCTCGCAAAAAAGCACTCCGGCGGCAAAGCGCCAGTGAAGCCCGCAGCCGTCGACCTGAAGCCCGAGCAAATTCGCACCAAGCCCGGCGAGCTTTTCCGCGAAGCCAAGCAAGCCGTCGACCTCACGCAAAGCCCAATCCTTGTCAGCGTCGGCCGCGGCATCAAGGCGCCGGAAAATATTCCGCTCGCTGAAAAACTGGCCAAAGCCATGGGCGGCGAACTCTGCGCCTCGCGCCCGATCTGCGACGAAGGCTGGCTCCCCATGGATCGCCAGATCGGCAGCTCCGGCCAGACCGTCGCGCCCAAGCTCTACTTCGCTCTCGGCATCAGTGGCGCCATCCAGCACGTCGTCGGCATGAAAGGCGCCCGCACCATCGCCGCCATTAACAAAGACCAGAACGCCCCGATCTTCGAAATCGCCGATTACGGCGTGGTAGGCGACCTCTTCGAAATCGTCCCCGCCTTGGTCGAAGAACTCGAAAAGCCACACTAACTCCCGTTCCACGCTCAGGCGCTCGCGAAGCGGGCGCTGTAACATGGACTGTCAGTCTGTGGCCCCGTTCCCATTTCGAAATTCGCACTATTCTCTTTACAACTAGTTACCGTTGTGGTAACGTGAGTTGGGGCTAAGTAGAGACCACACAACGAACCCGTATGCGACGCCGCCGGACGCACCACTCCCGGCATATCGCCGGATCTCGCCCAGATCTGTCATCCGCACTCTTACGTACGTATCTCCCGCAGATTTGCAACAAAACGCACGTCTAATCGACATCTCGTACGATTAGAAACCGATGTAACTTCCAGAAAACAAACGGAGGGCACCCGTTCTAATCGGCACTAGATGACACACTTGACCACCAGCAATCACAACTCGTGGGGTAGGCATTCCTGCCTGCGCAACCTCAATTCCGCCTCGATAAACGGTGCCCGCACCGACGCAGCACCAGTCATCATAGACTTCGGTCTGCGTATGCGAGCGCAGTTCGCGCATCGGGGGGTGGCCAGGTTTGGCTGCGCAACGCCGCCCTCTCCGCCCAATATCGTATCTCCTGCGCCCGTGACTCCTTGAACGCTCCGCAACCGTGGAACCCAGTTGCAACCCAGTTGATAATTTCTAATCGGCGTGCCTGCCGATTAGAAAAGCACCTAACTCCCATCCCTGCAACAAAACTGCTCGTTCTAATCGACACAAATGTCACCTCCAAATTGCCACATCACTGGTAGGCTGGTCCCCATGGCCATTGAACGCGAACAACTGGAAGCCGACGTACTCATCATCGGAGCCGGCCCCGCCGGACTGTCCTGCGCGCTGCATCTCTCGAATCTCATCGAAGCTCATAACGCCGCCAAGAAGTCCCCCGCCCTCTCCACCGAAAATATTTACGTCCTCGAAAAGGGACGCGAAGTCGGCGCGCACCAGCTCTCAGGCGCGATCATGGACCCGCGCGGACTGCGCGAACTAGTTCCCGATTTCGAAAAGTCCGCGCCGCTCGATGCGCAAGTCACCGACGATGCCGCCTACTTCTTCACCGAGTCATCGAGCTATAAGCTGCCGATCACTCCGCCGCCTCTGCAAAACCACGGCAACTACGTGGTATCGCTCAACCGGATGGTGAAATGGCTCGGCGGCCTCGTCGAAGCGAAAGGCGTGAACATCTTCACGCAGTTTGCCGGCGCCGAACTGCTGTACGAAAAGCGCGGCTCGACCGAAGGCGTCGCCGGAGTTCTAACCGAAGACAAAGGCATCGACAAGCACGGCAAACAGAAAGACAACTTCACGCCCGGCTACGAGCTGCGCGCAAAAATCACGGTACTAGCCGAAGGCACGCGCGGCTCGCTCACGAAAAAACTCGTCGAGCACCTCAATCTCGATGGGATGAACCCACAGGTTTACGGCATCGGCGTGAAAGAGTTGTGGGAAGTGCAGCCGGGAAAAATCAAAACCGGATTTACCGCGCACACGCTCGGCTGGCCGCTCGCTACAAATTACTACGGCGGCGGATGGGTTTACGGCATGCAGAACAATCGCGTGTCGCTCGGCCTGGTCGTCTCGCTCGAATACGCCGATCCGCTGTTCGATCCGCACGCCGCGTTCCAGCAATACAAAACACATCCGTTCGTGAAGAACATTCTCGAAGGCGGCAAGCTCGTCCGCTACGGTGCGAAGTCGCTTCCGTACGGCGGCTGGTATTCCATGCCATGCACGTACGTGGATGGCGCGATGATCGTCGGCGACTCCGCCAGCGTTCTGAATTCGCAGCGCCTGAAGGGAATTCACACCGCGATCAAAAGCGGCATGCTCGCCGCCGAAACGATTTACGAATCGCTCGTCGCGGGCGATGCGTCGGCGCAAAAGCTCTCTGCCTACAAACGCAAACTCGACAAAAGCTGGTTACGCGACGAACTCTGGGAGGTTCGCAATTTCCACCAGGCATTTCACGGCGGCTTGTGGAAGGGGCTGTTTCTTTCCGGGCTTCAGTTCGTCAGCGGGGGCCGCGGCCTCGTCGATCCGATGCACACCAAGGCCGGCTATCTCGATTACGAGAAGCTCAATCGCCCGGACACGCTCGTCGATCAATCGACTCGCTTCAAAGGCGATGGCAAGCTCACGTTTGACCGCCTCACCGACGTCTATCACTCCGGCACGCGCCACGATGAAGATCAGCCGCCGCACTTGCACGTGCTCGATCCAAGCATCTGTAGCGACCGCTGCGTCCGCGAGTTCGGCAACCCATGCCAGTATTTCTGTCCCGCTGCGGTGTACGAAATGACGCTCGATAAAGACGGCTCGAAAAAACTGAAGATCAACGCGACCAACTGCGTCCACTGTAAGACCTGCGACATCGCCGATCCGTATCAGATCATCGACTGGGTTCCGCCTGAAGGCGGGGGCGGCCCGAATTACGAAGGTATGTGATTTGCTTTCGGGGTAGTTCTAGCTTCCGCCGAAAGCGCGTTTGAGTTTCGACCAGAAACCACCCTTCTTTTGAGGCGAGGAGACCGGCTGGACGCTCGGCGTCGTTGGCGCGGCAGTCGTCGCATCGGACGGCGCAGCATTCGTGGCCGGTGCTGGCGCGTTGGTTGCGGCTGGCGCAGGAGCCGGGTTCGACGGTGGCGGATTCGCCGGAGCGCTCGGAGCAGGCCTGGAAGCCGACACGGGCTTCACGGACGGCTGGTTCGTGAAGGAACTCGAGCCGGGCGGCTGTACGTGCCCGGCAAACTGCCACTCGGGCTCGACGTGTACGGTACGCACAAGAAGCGCCACGTCGTTTTGCGATTCTTGCGGCGCCTGCGGCTCGTTCGCGGAAAACGCGAGCGGCGGCGCAATGATTTTGTAGTCGGGAACTTCGGACGGCGCGAGCGGCTTTGGCGGTTCCGCCGGTTTCGGCTGTGGCGCAACGGGATGCGCGTCGTTGTTAAGTTGCAGCGCGTGCAGCGTCACGTTCTGCTGCTCGACGGGAATGTTGCTCGGCGGTGGATTGTTCGCCGCGACTTCGGGAGCTTCGGGCGCAGCGGTCGGGTGGCCTGTGATGCCGAGGACGGGGATCACGGGTGGCGGCGCCGGTTTTTTCGCGTCCAGCAAGGCGCAGTCACAACCACCGGGAGTTCCAGCGACGGGGACGAGCTTGCCGTTCGCGAGAAAAAATTCGCCGGACTGCGGGACGATCAGGTCTTCGCCGGTGAATTGCTGCTCGAGCCGCAGTGCGCCGCTGGTGGCGCGAACGCAGAGAGAGTCGTTCAGATCGAGCCCGGCGGTTACGTCGCGCTGGTTGCCGCTGATGTCGATCGGCGTCGCGACAATCGTCGGCGTAAAGATGCGCAGCGGCGTCGCCGCCGGCAACAGCACGTGAACGCGGCCAAAGTTGAGCGCAAGCGTGATGGAACCACCGCTCACAAGCAGCGTGAATTTCGCCGGGCCGCAAATGTCAACTTGGCCGCCGCTGGCGAGGATCATGTGCGCGCTGCCGGAGTGCACGGTGACGACGCTGCCGTTCGACACATAGATCGCCGGCGAGTTGGTCGCCGAATCAAGCGGGGCAGTGATGCCGCTGTCGACCGAGATGTCGTAGCCCGAGACGCGGCCGATCGTGCCGGGAGGCGGCGCATCATCCTGCGCGTGCACCGCGATGGCGCTGCACGCGACCGCCAGGCACAGGAGGACCGAGCGTACGGAGGCAAAGCGCAACGTGCCGCGCCGAAACGCGCGCTGCCCGGCATGCCGCACGAATTGTTGCAGGGAGTACACCAGGACGCCGACTCGACTCGTAACCTTTATTCTATACCGTCCGCCGTGGCCCGCATCGAGCCACTTGTTCCGTTCTCATTTACTTAGATGCTTGCAATCGGGCGGCCAGTCGTCCGCACTTTCGGGTGCGCGAACGCTCCGCCTATACTAGTTCGCCGTGACCAACGATCCCAAGCCCACCCCCGCCCCGCTTCCTGCCGCTGCGCCGGCTGCGGCCCAGGCGGCTGCAGACGCTGACGCGATTCCGATGCCGAAGCTCTCGCGCTGGCGCAGGATGCAGATTCCGATCATCGCCGCCGCAGTGTATAGCGTGATTCGCCTGATCGGCCCAACGCTGCGCGTCGAAATCGTTGGCATCCAACACGCCGCGCAAATTCGCGATAAGAGCAACGCGGGCATCGGTGTTTTCTGGCATCGCTGCATTTTCCCCGCGGCATGGATCTGGCGCAATCGCGGCGTGGTGGTGATGAACACCGTTAATTTTGACGGACAGTGGACCCGAAAGGTTATCGAGTGGCTGGGATTTGGTACGGCGCAGGGAAGTTCGTCGCGCGGTGGGATGGCAGGACTTACGGCTTTGGCGCAGAAGTTGGGAGAAGGAAAGCACGTTGCGTTCACGGTGGACGGGCCGCGAGGGCCGCGCTACGTGGCGAAGCCGGGGCCGGTGATTCTGGCGCGGCGAATGAATTGTCCCATTTCGGTATTTCACATCGGGGTCGAGAGCGGCTACACCTTCAAGAAATCCTGGGACCTTTTCAAAGTGCCGATGCCGTTTTCACGCGCGGTGATGATTTTCGCACCGGTGATTCGCATGAAGCCGGATGGCGGCGGCGACGATTTGAAGGTGACGCTCGCCGAGATGCAGTCTTCGCTCGAGCGTGTGCGGGACGATGCCGAGGCGTGGTTCGCGATGAGCGAGGACGAAAAGAGCGACGTGCGCGACGAGTATGCGGGGCGCGATCGCGGCGTATCGCGCCAAACTCACACGCACCACTAAAACGCGCGCGCCAGCGGACCTGCGAGCTAAGTGGTGCCGAGTTTGACGGGAATGTCCATGCGCTTGCCGTCGCGGATGATGGTGAGCGTGACGGTGTCGCCGGGCTGCGCGCGGTTCAGCAACAAATTCAGATCCATCTGCGAAGTGACTTCTTTGCCGTCGATCGCGATTACCACGTCGCCACCAACACGCAATTCCTGCAGACCAAGAATCGTTTTCGAGCCGCCACGGATTCCCGCGAGCGCTGCGGGGCCGGCGGGTGTGACTTTCTCGATCAGAATGCCGGATTTCACAGGAAGCTTCAGGTACTCGGCGAGCTGCGGCCACAGAGGACGGCCCTCGGCGCCCAGCGACGCGCGGCGGACGCGGCCGTACTGGATCAAGTCCTGCGCAACGCGGCGCGCGGTGTTGATCGGAATCGCGAAGCCGATGCCGGAAGTGGTTCCGCTGGGCGCGAAGATCGCGCTGTTGATGCCGATTACCTGGCCGTGCGAATCGAGCAGCGGGCCGCCGGAATTTCCGCGGTTGATGGCGGCATCGGTTTGAATGGCTTCGTCGATGAAAGTGGTGTCGCTGGTTTGCACGGTGCGGCCGAGCGCGCTGATGATGCCAGTGGTGAGTGTGCCGGAGAAACCGAAGGGATTGCCGATAGCGAGGGCGCGCTGGCCCACGACGAGATTGCGCGAGTCGCCCAGCGTGAGCGGCGTGAAGTTGTGGCCCTTGGCATCGATCTGAATCAAAGCGATGTCGTTGCGTTGATCGGCGCCGATGAATTTCGCGGTTTCGCGCGTCTGATCGCCGAGGGTGACTTCGATTTGCTGCGCGTTTTCGACGACGTGATAGTTCGTGAGGATGTGGCCGTCCTTGTCGATCAGGAAGCCGGAACCGGCGCCTTCGACGGGCACGGGATTGTAGAAGAAGTCGTACTGAACGGTGCGCGTGACGATGTTCGCGACGGACGGCGAAGCATCGCGGTAGATGCGAACGTTTTCGTTTTCGGTGGGGTCGAGGCCAGTCTCCGTGCCCACGGGTGGAAGATGCACGGCGTTCACCGTTGTTGGCGTCGGGTGCGGACCGAAGTGCGAACCGGCCCAATACGCGGCGAGGCCGATGATCAATCCGACGCCGAGCAGGCGCAGCGCACGGCTGGAGTTCGAGGGGCGTAGGGCCATCGCCGCAGTTTAGCAAATTACGCGGCAAAGCGAGTTAGCGCGATGCGGATATGCCGCGCCGCATCATCGTCTCGCTGATTGTGATGTACCGCGGCCGGTGATGGTGCGGATGAAGTTCACTTCGTCGGTGCTATAGGGCGTACCGTCTGTGCGGAAAATGTCGTGGAACCACATCGCGGGCTGGCGATCGATGTAGGGCTTTTGCCAGGAATCCCACGGCAGCGTGGTCTGCGTTTTTCCTTCGATCAGGCCCCAGTTGAAAGCGGCGACATTGTATTTTTTCGCGATGGGCAGCGTGCCCTGGAAGGTCGAGCCGTTCGATCGCGCCATGTACTCAGTACAGATCAACGGGCGGTGGTAGGGCAGCAGAGAAGTGACGCGGCTCTCGAAGGATTCAGGTTTGTCGTAGTTGTGGAATGAAATGATATCGGAGAGTTCGACCTGCTCGCGCGGAACGCCGTCGAGTTTTTCGAGCGGAGCCCATTCACCCTTCCACAGGCCACTGGTGAGTGGCTGCGTTGGGTGCGCTGAACGCGCCCAATCGAAAACCTGTGGGAGAAGCTTAGCTACGATTTCGACCTTGTTCGCCGGGTCGGGATAGTTGCCGTCGTTGCTGTTGTCCGGCTCATTCCAGACGTCCCAGCCCAGCACGCGCGAATCTTTCGCGAAGGCGCCGACAACGCCCTTCACGTACGCTTCGAGCCGCGGATATTGCGACGGATCTTCCAGAGCCTTTGCGCCGGGGCTTTGCACCCAGCCGGAATTGTGGACGCCCGGGCGCGGCGCGCGCTGCGGGCCTAGATGCGGATTCGGATCCCAGCAC
>Ga0210391_10003249_pt1 | contig 13816 bp, 10 predicted proteins | sample IncBWC12OmetaG_FD_160573 | JGI IMG/M metagenome (GOLD analysis project Ga0210391, IMG submission 160573) | Forest soil microbial communities from Barre Woods Harvard Forest LTER site, Petersham, Massachusetts, United States - Inc-BW-C-12-O ... | reverse complement strand
CCTTGCTCCTGATGCTGGCCTTGGCGCTTGCACCCGGGGCGGCGCTCGCGGCTGAACCCACGAGCGGTTACGAAACCCCCCCGACTACCCCGACCACTACGCCGACGACGCCCACCACGCCGACGACGCCGACGACGCCGACGACAGCGGCCACTCCGACCACGCCGAGCACAGGCACGCTGCCGTCGAAAGAAGCAGAAAAACCGACGACCACCACGCCCACGACTGAAACGTCGCCGGAAAAAACGAGCAGCACCCCGACCACGACCACCGCGAAATCGAGCACGCTGCCGTTCACCGGGTTCGACCTGCGTTGGGATATCGGCCTTGGCCTGCTGCTCTTGGCCGCGGGCTTCTCGATCGTGGCGATGCAGCGCCGGCAGCGCCGCGACAGCGGCAGCTGAGCGCAACTCCAAACGCTTCACGGCGGCCGTCGGCTCGAGCGCCGGCGGCCGTCTGTCGTTGAGCTCAGCTCGCCAGCCTGCGTTCACGCCCGGCGCAGTCGAACAGCACGAGCGTGTAGACGGTGGCGGGGGGAGGCCCGTGCCAGATCGGCGCGGGCACGATCTTGCAGGCGCGCAGCACGGCCTTCGTCGCGAGGTTGCCTCCACGTGAGGCGTATTCGCCGCCGAGCAGGACGTATCGCGCTTCGCGTCGGGCGACGAGACGCGCAAGCTTGGGACCGTTCAGGACTGGATCGGTGCCGCCGTAGCCGCCGAGCGCGCCTGCGTGGACGCCGAGCAGGATCAGCGGGGCGGCCGTCGGCGCCGCATCGGCCAACACGGTCCAACGCGTCCCCGTCCTCTGCGTGGCGAGATAGCGGATCAGGTTGTGGTCGAGACGCAGTTCGCCGGGATCGCTGTCGAGTGGGCCCTTGGCGGCCGCTTCGTGCGGGCCGGCGGCGGGGAAGGTCCCTTCCACGGGCGCGAGCGACGCCGTCGCGGCGTACACGCTGGGCGCGATCAGCAGCACGCCCGACGCGAGCACCATCCCGGCTGGTGCCAGGCGTGGCAGCGCCATCAGGCACACACCGGCGACGGCGACACCGATCAGCACGGGGATGAACCAGCGCATGTAGTGCTGTTCCTGCAGGATCACGATCTGCACGACCACGGTCGCGGCGATCGCGCACGCAGCCGGCACCAGCCCCCACCTCCGTCGCTGCCGCGCCAGCCACGTGAGCGACACAGCGCCCGCGCCGACGGCCGCCGCCGCCGCGGGTCCCATCGCCGAGACGTAGTACGGGTGAACGATGCCCTTGGAGAAGCTGAGGATCGCCGCCTCCACGAGCAGCCATCCGCCGAAGACGATCCCGGTGGCCAGCCGCGGGTTGCGCGACGAGCGCTCCCCGAGCAACGCTCGCAGACCAAGCGCGATCAGGCCGATCAGGGCGAACGGCACCAGCCATCCACCCTGATCGGCAAGCCCCCACTTGAAGAGCCGCAGGGGTCCAGTCGGGGCCGCGAAGAACTGGGGGCTCGCGAGCCGCCCGTCGGGAAGAAAACGCGGCGGTTCCTTCGCGACGACGGGCGCCGCGCGCGCAGCGCCGGAGGCTGCCCGGCTCGTCGACTGCGGCGGTCGGGGTCGGGGGACGATGTGCAGCCCCGCGCCTTCGGCTTCCAGGATCTGGCCGGGGCCGCCAATCTCGCCTTCGACGCGGCCGAACCCGTTGTAGTTGAACGTCAGGCCGAGCTCGGTGTTGTTGGTCGAGCTGCCCACGTACGGGCGCTGGGAGGCGGGGGTGAGTTCCACGAACGCGATCCACGAAAACGACACGATCGCGACGACCACGCCCGCTGCGAGCAGCCGCGTGATGCGCCGGAGCGCGGTTCCGGGCGCGCACAACACGTACGCGAGGGCGATACCGGGGACGATCAGGTAGGCAGCAAGCGTCTTCGTGTTGAACGCCAACCCGATCAGCACCGCGCAGCACAGGAGCGAGCGCCAACGTCCACTTTCAATCGCCGCGAGCGCTGCTGCACACGCAAGGATCATCAGCATGATCAGTAGGGGGTCGACGCCGTTGTCGCGCGAGACAGCGACGAACGAGGGGAAGACGGCGAGAGCGAGCGCGCTGTACAGCCCAGCCGTCGCTCCCAGTCGCCGAGAGATCACGCGGTAGAGCACCGCTACCGAGAGGACCGACACGATCGCCTCTGGCAGCAGCAGGCTGAGCGGCGAGAACCCGAACAGCTTCGCGCTCCCAGCCTGCAGCCACAAGGCGAGCGGCGGCTTGTCGATCGTTACGAGCCCGCCCGGGTCGAAGGACACGAACACGAAGTTGTGCAGCGAGTGCAGCATCGACTTCACGGCGGCCGAGTAGAACGTGTTGGCATAGCCGTTCTGGCTGAGATTGCGCGTGTTCAGCACCGCGGACAGCGCGAGAATGCAGCCGAGCGCCGCATGGTGCGGACGGGCGCGCGCCAGCAGCGACCGCCACGGCGCGCGACGGTCATCCGCGACGGCGTCGTCGAGCGCAAGCGCCGTCTCGGAAGGCTCGACGGCGACGGTTTCGCCTGTGGCGCTCACGGAGCTGCGCGCACGCTCACGCAGAGCTGGATAGGCCCAGACATACGAAGTGGTTAATAGCGCAGGCTGTAAGCGCGTGCTAAACAGGCGCCGCCGGCCGATGGGCGTATCTGAGGCACAGGCGGGTGTCGAAGCGCATCGGCCGCGCGCTGTCGCGGCGCCGCCAACAACACCGAGCGATGGCAACCTCCCCGCGGACCTTGTCCAACGACGCGTCCGTCCGCGGCCGTCGGTTCCAGTCGCTCGCGGAGTGATGCCGGTAACATTCGTCCGCAGGTGGGGGGAGCGGCGCGTCGCACGCCTTAGCATGCCGCCCGGTCAAGGAGCCCAATTGACAAGGGAGAAAGCCATGTGGCGCCAACGCACACGCAGCAGGGCGACGGTCATCGGTTCCTCTCCGCTCCAGCGGATTCTGCTGACGAGCGGCTTGGCCGGCGCGATCGCGCTCGTGTTGGCGACGAGCGCTCTCGCTGCGGGCCAGCCGGTGAACGTCGGGACACCGTTTGAGAGCGGTCAGCCCGCGATCGCGGTCGACGGCGCGGGCGACGCCGTCATTGCCTGGGCCAATACCAAGGATCTCGCCGGCGCCAACAACTTCGTGCAGTACTGCGTGCTGCCGGTCGGCGCTGTGGCGTGTGCACACAGCGGGAATCTCACCCCCGGCGATTCGGCTCAGTACATCGACGGCGTCCAGGTGATAGCCGAGGGTTCGACGTTCGTCATCCTGGCCGATGTCTTCGGAACGACCGGCGGCATGGCTGCCGACTACGAGCCCGAGCAGGAGTGGCAATCGTCCGACGGCGGGCAGACCTGGAGCTTCGTCAACGACGGCCTGTCCGTGACGAGCGGCATCGTCAACGCCGACACAGGGCCGCTGAGCGCCGTGATGCTTCCCGCGACCGGCGTGCTCGGGTACGGCTGGGACACCGCCGCCGGCGCGCCGACGTTCAACGCCTTCCCGCTGAGCTCGCCTCCGGAGTGCTCCGTGACGCAGTGCCCCGCCGGACACGCCACCCTGGAGCCGGAAACGAATCCGGACACGCTGGGCAACGAGCCGGGGCACTTCGCCTCGCAGTCGGGCGCCGCTGCGGGCGTGATGGGAGTCTTCGACAGCCTGTTCACGAACGGGCCGCTTGGCTGCAGTCAGAGCTTCGGCACCGCCTACGTCTACGGCTCAGGCGACCAGAGTTCGACGAACAACTACAACGTCTCTCCCGGCCAGCCGAACAGCGCCTGGAGGGTCCCGCTTACGCAGGCCGACTGCAACGCGGAGTACTCGACCGTCGGCGGCGGACCGAGCGGGTTTGGGATCCTGGAGGACGACTTGGGCACGAGCAGCGTCGTCTACCACCGTTTCGACCAGGCGACCCTGAAGTTCGACTCGGCCCCGGTGACCGTCGTCTCCGGCCATGGCGAGCTCGATCCGGCCCTTTCACAGGACGGTACCGGTGGGATCTACGCGACGTATCTCGGGGGCGCCGGCGGCGCGGTCGACCTGTCCTACAGCGGCGACGGCGGCAACAGCTTCGCCACTGCCGTGTTGAATGCGAACGCCTCCGGGGGCATCAACGACGTTGCCAGCTCGGTCAATGCCGTCGGACAGGGCTGGGCGAGTTGGGCCGAAAACGGCTCCGTGTTCGCCGAGTCCTTCCAGGCCGCGGACGCGATCTCCGCCGCGACGATCGGTAGCGGCGCGACGAGCGAAGGGTCGACGGTGACGCTCAACGTAACCTGCGCCTCGTTCCCGTGCACAGTGACGATCGTGCTCACCGCGCCGGAGACCGTAGTGGTGCATGCCGCCAGTGCGCATCACACGAAGGGGAAGACGCTCACGCTCGGCAAGGGGACGATCACGATCAAGACCAAGGGCGACAAGAAGCTCAAGTTCAAGCTTTCCTCCGCTGCTCACAAGCTCTTGAAGGGCAAGAAGGGTCACTTCAAGGTCTCCGCGTTGGTCTCCACCCAGATCGAGCACCACACGACGAAGCTCACAAAGACCCTGACGCTGAGCCTCAGGTAAGCGCACCGCGGGTCGAGGCGCAGGCGCCGTTAGATGCGCCGGCGGTCAGCCCCGCACCGCGGCCCATTCTCATGGAACCATCACCTGGCCCCGAAAATGCGGATGAGAGGACTCGAACCTCCACCGGGTTGCCCCGACACGGACCTGAACCGTGCGCGTCTACCAATTCCGCCACATCCGCGTGGGATGCGAAGATATCGCAGCCGCGAGGTCGGCTCGGGTCCCGTCCCGAACAGACCTTGCGCGCGAGACGCAACGCCACGCTTTGCTAGCCTCGGGTCCGATCGATTTGCGCCGCTATCGTCCAGGGGACTAGGACGCCGCCCTCTCATGGCGGAAACCCGGGTTCGAATCCCGGTAGCGGTATTGCGTACGCCCCGTTGGTACGGGGCGTGTTGCCTACCAGGGGCCATGAGTGCCAGAAGTGAGTGCCAGTCGCCGCCTCCTCTTCCTCCTCGGACGGGACCAGTTTGGCGACGACGACGCTTGAGCGGCTAGGCCCGTTCCTCGGCGAGGCGTTCAGCGGCTGCACGGGCCTCGTCGGCCTCGGAGACCGTAAGGCTTGCGATCAAGCCTCGTGCCCAGACGAAGACCCATCCCTCGCGCTGTCGAAGGTGACCGGCGCTGCCAACCGGACGACCGTTCTGAACGACCACGGCAAACACAACCCCATTGCCGAGGTCGCGGACTTCCTCAAGCCCGTACTCCAAGTCCTCGTACGTGCCAAACCAGTCGTCAAAGAAGCTGCGAATGGCCGCCCGCCCCTCGAAGTGGTCACCCAACGCCCTTCCGTCGAACGTCGCATCTTCGGCGAAGATGCTGGCCGCCGCGTCGAGATCACGGCGATTCGCGGCCTCAAACGCCCTGCCCAGAAGCTCAACCGGATCGGGGGTCGTGGACTCCTCGAGCATGGCAGGGAGTATCGCGGACGGGTCCGATGAGTGATCTGGCGACGCTACGTCGTAGCGATGACTTCGAATCCGGTAGTGGTACTCGTTGCCCCTCGTGTTTATGGCGGTTGGCGTTTCAGGGCGAGTGCGCGACAGTTGGAGCGGAACTCGATCGCGCGAGCGCCGCGTGGGAGGATTGCATGGTCAGCGTGCGCTCCGATGCGACCGTGCGTGTCGCCACGACGTGGTACTCGCAGCGCGCCACCACCTTTCCCGTGAAGTACGGTGCCGACGCTTGCAAATCCGCAATTACTGGGGGACCCCAATGCCGGACACCACCTGCCACATGTCGATCTCGCTCGACGGCTTCGTCGCCGGGCCGGACCAGAGCCGGGAGAATCCGCTGGGGAAGCGCGGCAGGGAGGTCCATAGCTGGCACCTCGGCGACGAGCGCGCGAACGACGCCGACGCGACGGCAGAGACCTGGCTCATGCGACCGCGCGGGGCCTACGTCATGGGCCGCAACATGTTCGGGCCGATCCGCGGCGAGTGGGATGAGGACTGGGATGGATGGTGGGGCTCCGAGCCGCCCTACCACGCGCCGGTCTTCGTGCTCACCCACCACGCACGCGAGCCGATCGAGATGGAGGGCGGCACGCGCTTCCACTTCGTCACCCAGGGCTTCGAGGCCGCCTACGCGCAGGCGCGTGAGACGGCCGGCGAGGATGGCATCGATATCGCGGGCGGCGCCTCGACCGTCCGTCAGGCGCTCGCCGCCGGAGTGATCGACGAACTCACGCTCGACTTGGTCCCCGTCCTGTTCGGGTCCGGCGAGCGGCTGTTCGACGGGGTCGAGTCCCTCGGGTTCGAGCCGGTCGAGGTGCTCCACTCTCCGCTCGCCACACACATCCGCTACCGGCGGGCGGGGTGAGCGGCGGGCATCATGACGTCGGCAAAGTCAATCGGGAGCCGCTGTTTGGTTGTCGGAGCGTTGCGCGGAGTGCAGGACTGAGATGCAGCTCCAGACAGGGGCTTGTTTCGATCGTCGCCCCGTTAGGCGTACTTGACTCGCCCCGTGTTCATGAGGCGTTCTGCATTTCAAGGCGCCCACGACGGCCCGGTGACCGGACGCGTGGCACCACACCGGAACAGGCCGCCCCACAGGTTGGTCGCGCGCGTTACGATCGCGAGTGTGCCGCTGTTTCGTCGTAAGAGACCGCAGCCGGTTTCAGAGGGCCCGCCGATCAGGCTTCTTGTCAAGGACGACACGCACCCGTTCGAGGGAAACGACGGCAGAACCTACTGGTGCATCGGGCCTGCGCCCGTCTACGAGGACACGAATGGCGAAGCTCACTACCTTCAGCTTGGGCAGGAGCTCCCCGATCGTCGGGCGATCTACTGCAAAGTCGCCGGCATCAGTTTCTACGCGAAGGCACTTGGTGATCGGCGGCCAGCCCCGGGATCACACCTCAAGCTCAAGCTCGAGCCCGACAACGTCCACGACGTGAACGCCGTCGGCGTTTGGGACGAGCTTGGACGCGTACAGGCGGGGCACGTCCCTGCCGAGCTGAGCGCCGAGGTCGCTCGGCGGATCCGATCGGGCGAACAGCTCACCGGCACGGTCCTGCGGGAGGTCCGGCGGGACTCCCAGTCGGGCCCGCTCGTCGGGCTGCACATCCTCATCCTGCCGCCGGTGCCACTCGAGATCGAGCGCCGCGAAGATTGCTAGGACTCGGCGAGCTCCTCATTGAGCGTGCCGATTATCCCTTCCTCAGCGCCCCGCGCTCTGCCCGCCGTCGATGTGCAGGATCTCGCCGGTGACGAACGGCGCAGACTCGAGGTAGAGCACTCCACCGACCACGTCCGCGATCTCGCCCACCCGACCAATCGGGTGCAACGCGCCCATCCCCGCGTAGGAACTCTGTTCGTGCATCGGCGTCCTGATGACCCCGAGCGAGACGGCGTTGACCCGTACACCGCGCGAGGCGTACTCGACCGCGAGCGATCTGGTGGCCGCGACGAGACCGCCCTTGGTGAGAGTTTGCAGCGCGGCTGGTGTTTGGCTTTCCGCGTACTCGACGAGCGTCGTTGACACGTTGAGTACATGCCCGCGGCGACGATCGAGCATGTGCTTGATCGTTCGCGATGTGATGTGGAAGAAACCCGCGAGGTTCACGGCGATGAGGGCGTTGAAGTCTTCGAGGGTGTAATCGGTGAAGGGCTTCCCGATATAGATGCCGGCGTTGTTGATCAACGTGTCGATCCGCCCGAAGCGCTTGATCGCCTCCGCTACGACGCGCTCGGCCGTGTCAGGGTCGGCGATATCGCCCTCCACGGCAACGATCCCGGAGTCCGTGGGCGGAGCGATCGCCCGTGCGGTCGCGATCACCTCATAACCCAGTTCACGGTACGCCTTGGCAATACCCGCGCCGATGCCCTGCGAGGCGCCGGTGATGATCGCGACCTTCGCGTCGCCGATCGCGGGCGACTGGGTCATGCGATGAGGTTGGTCTCGTGGCTCACGCCAGTAGAAGGTACGCTGGCGGGGGACTGGCGTCTTTCTCGGGCCGGGCCTAGGAGATGTCTACATGAAGAACGACTATGACGTGATCGTGCTCGGCGGCGGCTCGCCGGGCGAGCACTGCGCGAACGCGCTGGCCGAGGGAGGGCTGCGCGTGGCTGTCGTCGAGCGCGAGCTCGTCGGAGGGGAGTGCTCTTACTGGGCATGCATCCCGTCGAAGACGCTGCTGCGCCCCGGCGAGGCGGTTCACGGGGCGCGCGAGGCCGCGGCGAAGGCCGAGGTCGACGTCGAGGCGGCGCTTGCCTGGCGCGACTTCATGGTCTCCGACTACTCCGACGCCGCTCAGGAGCGCTGGCTGACTGAGAACGGCATCGATCTGCTCCGCGGCAGCGGGCGCCTCGCCGGCCCGGGCGTCGTCGAGGTCGACGGCGTGCGGCATACCGCGGAGCACATCGTGCTCGCCAACGGCGCCGATGCGGTCGTCCCGCCGGTGCCGGGGTTGCGCGAGCTCGACGGCGTCTGGACCAATCGCGAGGTGACTGGCATGAAGGCCGTCCCGCGCCGCCTGCTGATCCTCGGCGGGGGCCCAGTCGGCGTGGAGATGGGCCAGGCCGTACGGCGACTGGGCGGCGAGACCGTGATCGTCGAGATGGGTGAGCACGTGCTCTCGCACGAGCCGCCGCCGCTCGGTGAGATGCTCGGCGAGGTCCTGCGCGGTGACGGCATAGAGCTGTTCCTGTCGGCGAACGCGACCGCCGCGCGTCGTGATCGCAAGGAGTACGTCCTCGAGCTCGACGACGGTCGTGAGGTACGCGGCGACCGGCTGCTGGTCGCGACCGGGCGACGTCCGCGCGTTCAGGGAATCGGCCTCGAGACCGTGGGCGTCGAGGCCGACGCTCACGGGGTTCCGGTGGACGCACACCTGCGGGCGGCGGAGAACCTGTGGGCCATCGGCGACGTCAACGGCGCATGGCCGCTGACGCACGTCGGCAAGTACGAGGGCGAGGTGGTCGCGGCGAACATCCTCGGCGGCTCGCGCAGGGCGAACTACGACGCCGTTCCGCGCGTCGTCTACACCGACCCCCAGGCCGCGGCGGTGGGCGCCGCCGCCGGCCGTTTCAGCGCCATGGTCCCTGTGTCAGGGGTGGCGAAGACCGCCACCTACACCCGCGCGTATGCGCAGGAGAACGGCTTCCTGACGCTCCTCAGCGATGGCGAGCGTCTGACGGGCGCCTACGCGCTCGGCCCCGAGGCGGGCGAGTGGCTCCAACAGGCCACGCTCGCCATTCATGCCCGTGTCCCACTCGACGTTCTCGCCGACACGATCCAGCCGTTCCCGACGTTCTCGGAGATCTACGTCGCCGCGTTGAAGGCGCTGCGTGGCGAGATTGCGGCGGCGTCCAAGGCGGTCGGTGCTCGACCGCCGATGTCGAGCTGACCCGCAGTTACAACTGGCTTCGCGGCCGGCGTGCGGGGGCGAGGGCCGCGGCGGCTGCGGGCTACGTCTGTGGATGCAGCCGAAAATCGGCGTCGTCGTAAGTGCGTGCTGCGGCGAGCCTCCGACCTGGCCCCCGCACGTATACGGCGAAGCCGGCCTCGGGCGCCAGTTCTGTCTGACCCCAGCGCGCCACGTTGTACTCGAGCGCGCAGGCGCGTTCGTCGTCGATCACGGCGCATGCTTCCAACGCGACGCCGCCGCCGTTGGAAAACAACCGCTCGTAGAACCGGCGCAGGCCGTCATCGTCGCCGTTCACGTGTCGGGTGCCGGCGGGCTCGCGGGCGAGACCGTCCGGTTCGAACGCCGCCACGATCGCGTCGACGTCCCCCGCCGCGAGCGCGCGGTGATACTCGCCCACGACATCGGAGAGGCGCAGGTCCGGATCGCGCTGCAGCACGGGGGGACGATGGGCGTGGCGGCCAAGTGGCGCGTTGCTGAAGTAGATCCGCAGCTCATCGATCCGCCCGTCATGCCGGCGGTCGGCCACGACCGCGACCGGAAGATCGACGCGTCCGCCGTGACCGTCGAGGTGCAGGACCACCTCCTCGAAGCCGTGTTCGTCGGTGATGACGTGCTCGACGTCCTCGACCGACACGTTGTGCTTCCTAAGCCACGAGGATGTTTCAGCTATGTACGCGTCGAACGCCCGTGCGCCCTTGACACGCCCGCGCAGCGGCACGTGCACCTCCGGCACGCCGGCGAACGACTTGACCAACGCATCGGTCTCCCCCGCCATCAAGCCGTCGAAGTAGGGCACGGATGCGAGTTCCGGCCCGCGCGAATCGAGCACTTTCGCGAGCGCAGGCGCCGAGAACACCTCAGGGACCCACGGCATCTACGTAGCGTCTCACATCCCGTCGGCACGAGCCCGAGAGCAGTCGTGCTACGACGAAGCTGCGCTCTCTAGGGAAATCGGATAGGTTCTGGATAGTGGACTTCTAAGCGGATGGCCACGGCGCGTGGCGAGCTGCGGTGCGCCGGGTCAACCCCGCATGAACATTAGGGCAAGGACGTTCCAATATGCAGGAAAAAGTCGGAGACGCGCCTCGACTTAACGGTCTAGACCCGTGAACCTGCAATGGCGAAACAGACGACTAACGGGGTAGACATGACTGTCGTGTACAAGAGCCGCACCGCTTCGCCGCGACTGCGCCCGGGTCCAGGGGGACTGCCGCGCGGGCAGGTGACACAGATCCAGCGTAGCCGGATGCTCGCTGCGGCGGTGGAAGCGGTCGAGGAGGTGGGCTACGCACGGATGACCGTCGCGCAGGTCATAAGCCGCGCAAGGGTCTCACGCAAGACGTTCTACGACGTCTTCGCAGACCGCGAGGACTGCTTCCTGGCTGCGTTCGAACAGGCTCTCGGCCAGGCCAGCGTGATTGCACAGGAGGCATACTCCGGCGAGTCGAGTTGGCGGGAGGGCGTCCGCGCTGCGCTGGCGAGGGTGCTGATGTTCATGGACGAGGAGCCCGGGCTCGCGCGGCTGTGCATCGTCGAGGCGCTTGGCGCAGGCGAGCGAGTGCTCGAGTGTCGCGGGAAGGTGCTCGACGAACTGGCAGAGATCGTTGATCGCGGGCGAGCGGCCAACAACGCGGCGCGTGAACCGCCGCAGGTCACTGCCGAAGGCGTGGTCGGTGCGATCTTCGCGGTGCTCCACACGCGCGTGCTCGAGAACGGTCGGCAGCCGCTGACGGATCTCCTGGGCTCGCTGATGAGCATGATCGTGCTGCCGTATCTGGGGGCGCGCGCGGCGCAGCGGGAACTGGCGAGACCGCCGCTGGAGGCTCGGAGCGTCGAGCGCCCCCGGCTCCCTCGACGACACAAGGATCCGCTCGAAGGCTTGAACATGCGTTTGACCTACAGAACGGTGCGCGTGCTGATGGTGATCGCCGAGCACCCGGGCGCCAGTAACCGCGAGATCGCAGAAGGCTCGGGCATCGTGGACCAGGGTCAGATCTCCAAGCTTCTGAACCGGCTGGCGCGCCTGAAGCTCGTCGAGAATCTCGGCGAGGGTCAGGAGAAGGGCGCCGCCAACGCGTGGCACCTGACGCCGCGCGGCGCGCAAGTGGAGCGCGCGACGCGACCACGCTGAGCTGTCCCGCTTCGCACGCAGGGTCGGATCAGCTGGCAGGTGCTTCGCTTTCTGCTGTGGCGACTGCTGGGCCTGCTCGCGGTCATCGCGGGTGCGGCCGTGCTGTCGTGGTTCTTGGGCGGCGGGCCGGGAAAGGTGTTGCGCGTCGGGCCTACGGGCGTCGCATCGCACGCTCTTGCGGCGGCGCTCGTAATCGCCTGCGAGCGTCTTGCCCGCACCGTGGGGATGTGGGCGCCTCCTCACCTGTCGGTGCCCGCGAGGCTCACCATGGCGCTTGTTGCCGGGGTGCCAGCGCTGATCACGTGCGCGCGGGTACGTGCGCGATCGCGACGTCGGTATGTGCGCATGCGCGTCGACGCCTACCGAGGCGACCACGCCGAGGCCGAGGCCGTCGTCACGGTGTTCGGCGCACTGCACAAGCGCCTGCTGCAACGTTGGTGGCGGCGGTTGCTGTTCGGACAGCCGTCGGTGTCGCTGGAGGTGCACCACGCTCCTGGTGGACAATCGGCGTGGCTGGCGATCTCGTGTCCCGCGGGGCAGGAGCGGACCGTCGAGTCCGCTCTCCAGGCCGCCTATCCCAACTGCTGCCTGCGCCCGCTCGAGCACCGGATCGGAGCGCCGCCGTCGGTGCTGCGGCTGAAGAAGCATGGGAAGTTCATCAACCGTGTGAAGGCGATCGAGGAGTTCGAGCGGCGCTCGGACCCGCCGATCAACAGGCTCCTGACGGTCATGGCGGCCTGCGGCGAGCCGGTGTACGTGCAACTCGCGCTGACGCCCACGCCGGCGCTGTTCGAGGCGTTTGCCAAGCATCTGTACAGGCGCCACGAGACGCGTCTGTCGCGCGAGCGCAGGGAGCATCTGTTGGTGCGCGATCGCTCGATGGTCGAGGACGCCGAGCTGCGCGGCGGTCTCGACGTGCAGCACAAGCCGCTCTTCTTCGTGGACCTGCGGGTGATCGCAGAGCGTCGCGCGGTCTGCGAGCTGATCGCCTCAGAGCTACGCGCCGACGGCGCGGAGAACCGGCTGGTGGAGCGCGGTACCGCTGTCCGCCACGCTCTGCTCGGGCTCTACGGTCGCCGTGTCCAGCGTGGCGAGGGTAACCCGTTGCCCTCGTTTCGCAACGGTGTCTTCGCGTCGCGAGAGCTCGCGCGGGTCTGGCAGCTGCCGAGCGTCGACTACCTCAGCGTCCCGTTCGCGCGCAGCGGGCTCCCGCGAGCGCCCGCTCCCCCGTCGATCTCGAGGCCGCCGGCGGGCAATGGAACGCTACGTGATGCCTTCGGAGCGGTCTCGATAGACGTGGAGCTGCGCCGGCAGAACACGGCGGTGCCGGGAACGGTGGAGCAGGGCAAGTCGAGCTTTCTGGTCGCGACCGTGGCCGAGGACGTGGGCCGGGAGCGGTGCGCGGTCATCGTGCTGGACCCGAAGGGGGATGCCGCGGACGCCGCGCTGAGCGCGGTGCCGCTCGGACGAACGTGCACGCTGCTCGACCTCGCTCACCCGACCTGCGGCTTCAACCCGCTCGCCGTCGACGCCCCGGCTGACGTGATCGCGGACTACGTCGTCGCGGCGCTCAAGAACCTGTTCACCGATGCCAATGTCATATTGCATACATGACGAATGGCCTCCACCTCGACGCCTATATTCGGGTTTCCAAGGTCGCCGGTCGCAAGGGCGAGAGCTTCATCTCACCGAAGGTCCAGCGCGAGCGAATCGAGGCGTGGGCGCAAGCGCATCAAGCAACGCTGACATGGCACGAGCCTGAGCTGGACGCCAGCGGCGGGACGATGAGCCGCCCCATCTTCGAGGACGTGATGCAGCGTATCCGGACCAGTCAGACCGACGGAGTGATCGTGGCCAAGCTCGACCGCTTCGCCCGAACGCTGGTCGGCGCGCTCGGCACCCTTGAGGAGTTCGACGGGCACGGCGCCGTGCTCGTCAGCGTTGCCGAGAACCTTGACCTCTCAACCCCGATGGGCAAGGCCTTCCTGAGAATCCTGCTCGTTTTTGCCGAGCTTGAGCGCGACCGCATCAGCGAGTCGTGGAGGACAGCGACATCCAACGCCATCGACCGCGGCGTCCACATCGCCAAGTACACGAACTTCGGATACGACAAGGGGTCCGACAAGCGACTCGTGCCGAACGACAAGGCTCCCCCGGTGCGCGAGGTGTTCCTCATGCGCGGCGCCCACAGGACTCGCACCGAGATCGCGCGTCGGCTCGACGAGACAGCGCCGCGCCCGGGCGGCGGGCGCTGGACACCACCGCT
>Ga0210391_10003246_pt1 | contig 13822 bp, 9 predicted proteins | sample IncBWC12OmetaG_FD_160573 | JGI IMG/M metagenome (GOLD analysis project Ga0210391, IMG submission 160573) | Forest soil microbial communities from Barre Woods Harvard Forest LTER site, Petersham, Massachusetts, United States - Inc-BW-C-12-O ... | reverse complement strand
GCTTCGATCAATAACAATCAGGAGAACCTCATTCAGGAGGTGCGACTGGTGTCCAGCGATCCGAATGCCAAGTTCGTGTGGACCACCGGCGTGTTCTTCGCGGAGGACCGCCAGTTCTACCTCGAGCAGATCCACGACCCGATGCTCAACGCCTTCACACAGGACATTTTCGGATTGCCCTACACGGATGTCTTCACCTACACCGATCCGACCAGTGGTAACACCCTGCCGGTGCCCTACGATCCGGCTTTCCCGACCGATTCCTACTTCCTGCAGACGCATGCCACAGACAAGCAGTACGCCTGGTACGGCGAGGGCACCTTCTCCTTCACCGATGCCCTGAAGGCGACGGTGGGCCTGCGCGAATCGCATTCGAGCTTCACCATCCAGTCCGTCACAGGTGGCCCGCAGTTGTTCGCTCCGACCGCGAACGATACGCACAGCGTGTCGGAAAATTCCTTTACGCCGAAGGTCAACCTCACCTATCAGTACACGCCGAACGACATGGCCTACGCCACTTATGCCAAGGGCTTCCGTCCGGGCGGTGGTGACAACCCGCTGCCGGCCGCGGCCTGCGCGCTGGGCTTTCCGCAGCTCGGTATCACCAACGGCAAGAGCCCCGAGACCTACAACTCCGACACGGTCGACAGCTTCGAAGTCGGGACCAAGGACAATATCGACAATCGCCTGCGGATCTCGACCAGCATCTACTACATCATCTGGAAGAACATTCAGCAGAACGTGGAAGTGCCGGTGTGCGAGCTGACCTTCATCACCAATCTCGGCCAGGCGACGGCGAAGGGCGGCGACATTCAGATCGAGTGGGCGGCCACGGACTCCTTCAGCGCCGATATTGCCACCGGCTTTACCGAGGCCCGCTACAGCAAGGACTCCTCCTTGCCCAACGGCGGTCCGACGATCGCGTACAGCGGCGAAGCCATCACCGGCCAGAGCGGTCTGCCCAACTCCCCGTTCACCGCCTCAGTCGGGCTCGAGTACCACGCGACAATCGCGCAGCATGATGCCTTCGCGCGCGTGGACTGGGAGTACGAGGCCCGCTCCAAGTGGCTGTCGCCGACCCAGGATCCCGCCAACGCATCCGAATATGATCCGGGTTCACTCATCATGCCCGCGAACTCGCTGGTCGGGGTGCGCGCGGGCATGACGTTCGGCGCGCTCTCGGTCCAGCCCTTCATCGACAATCTCCTGGACGAACATGTGCTGACGAACTATGACCTGTCGGTCCCGCAGTTCGATCCGAGCGGCAGCGAGACCACTTACAGCCGACTGCTGCGGGGCTATGGATTCCGGCCACGCACCTTCGGGATCACGTTGACCTACAAGCACTAGCCGTAAAAATGACATCGCTGTTTGACCCGCTCGAGGTCGGGGATCTGACGCTGCCCAATCGCATCCTGATGGCACCGCTCACGCGCAGCCGTGCGGGTGAGCGCCGGGTGCCGAATGAACTCATGGCGCAGTACTACCGGCAGCGCGCCAGTGCCGGACTGATCCTGAGTGAGGCCACTTCCGTCACCGCGATGGGCGTGGGTTATGCCGCCACTCCGGGCATCTGGTCGCAAGAGCAGGTCGCGGGCTGGAAACTCACGACCCGCGCGGTTCACGAGGCGGGCGGCCGCATATTCCTGCAGCTGTGGCATGTGGGCCGGATCTCGCACCCCTCCTTTCTCGACGGCCGCCAGCCCGTGGCACCCTCCCCGATCGCGCCCGCGGGGAATGTGAGTCTGGTGCGACCGGAGACGCCGTTCGTGGTGCCGAGGGCACTTGCCCTTGAAGAGATTCCGCAAGTCATCGAGGATTACCGGCGTGGCGCCAGTCATGCTCAGGCGGCCGGTTTCGACGGCGTCGAAATCCATGGCGCCAATGGCTACCTGCTGGATCAGTTCCTCCAGGACCGCTCCAATCAGCGCCGCGATGGCTACGGCGGCAGCATCGAGAATCGCTCGCGTCTGATGCTCGAGGTCACCGACGCCGTGATTTCGGTGTGGGGCCCGGGTCGGGTCGGCATGCATCTGGCACCGCGCGGCGATGCGCACACCATGGGGGACTCGGATCCGGCGGCGCTGTTCGGCCACGTGGCGCGTGAGCTCGGGCGACGCCGGCTTGCATTCCTGTGTGTTCGGGAACATAACGGTCCGGGGCGGCTGGGACCGCAATTGAAGAGTGCCTTCAGAGGCGCGTATATCGCGAACGAGCGCTTCACGTTCGAGACCGCCTCGCAGGCCCTGGCTGCGGGCGAAGCGGATGCGGTGGCCTTCGGTAAGCTGTTCATCGCGAACCCGGACCTGCCGCAGCGGCTGAAGCTGCGCGCGACGTTGAATGAGCCGGACCCACCGGGCTTCTACGCGGGCGGGGCGCAGGGCTATACGGACTATCCGTCGTTGTGAAAATCATGAGAGGGGATTCACATGACTTCAAGACGCACATTCTTGAGCGGGGCGACGACGGTCGGCGCCGTCGCACTCAGCGGTCTGCAGCTGTCCGAGGCCGCCTCGGGCGATGCCGCGGCGCCCGGCAGCAATGACGAAGCGCTGCCCGCGCAGTGGTTCGAGGGTCCGGATCCGAGCATCCCGAAGCTCGGATTGCGCTGGGCCTTCTCGGCCAGAGTGTTCTTCGCCGACCGCGTCATGATCAACACCATGGACTCCCCGGCCGGTCGGGGCTACACCTCGGTGGGCGGCGGGGATATCTGGGGTCCGCGGCTGCAGGGGCGGGTACTGCCGCACAGCGGTGCGGACTACTACAAGACCACTTTCAACACTTACTACATGCTGCAGGCCGCCGACGGCGCGCTGATCTTCATCCACAATCGCGGCACCATGCGCCGCTTTGCGAGCCATTATGAGCCGGGCAAGCCACTGCTGCCGCCGCCGGCGCCCCCCGCGAGCCAGGACGGGGTATGGACCCGCTTTCGCGCCACTTCCTATTTCACCGCACCGATCGGTCCGCACGACTGGATGAACCGCACGGTGTTCGTCGCGAACTCGCAGCGTCAGTCCAATCCAGACCATACGGTCTTCAACTACTACGAAGTACTGTAAGGAGCAGGCCATGCGCGATTTTGCTGTCCCCAAGACCGACACCCGGATTCTCGGCAAGGTCCAGCTCGAATACGCCTTCAAGCTCACCGCTCACTATGATCCGCCGCAGGAATCACATACCCCGCGCGGCACCTTCCGCTACCAGGACATCGTCAGCGGTGAATTGTCCGGCGAGCGGGTCACCGCCACCGTCTATCCGGACAGCGGCGGCCAGTACGACACCATCCGCGAGGACCGGGTGCGGGATGTGGACGCGCACTTCATGCTCAAGACCGACAGTGGCGAGTGGATCTACATGGAGCATGTGGGCTACCGCCGCAGCGACGGTTATTACCGCGCCATCGCGTATATCGAGACGGATCTGAAGGGCAAGTATGAGTGGATGAACAACACCAGCTTCGTCGTGACCGCGAAGGAGTCCGCGGACCAGCGCGAGGTGGTGTTCCACTACTACATTGCCAATTGAGGCTGCGCGGCGCGCGCTACTTCGATTCGGTTTCGACGCCGCGCTTGCCGGCCTCGCGCTTGACGCGATCGATGAAGTCCTGCAGGTAGCGGCGGGACGCCGTGACCTCGAGCATGGAGCCGTCGTAACTGCCGGTGCTGCATACCACGCGATTGCGCCCGGCCGCCTTGGCCTCATACAACGCCGCGTCGGCCCTTCGGATCAGATCATCGGGCGCCTCACGATCGTCCTCCATCCAGGCGACACCGATGCTGACCGTGACGCGAACCTCCGCCTCACCGACCAGGAACGGCGTGGCACAGATGGCCGCACGCAATGCATCCATCAGGTTGCCACGATCCTCGCGCGCCAGGCCCGGCATCACCACCAGCAGCTCCTCGCCACCGTACCGCCCCAGCGAGTCGCGCTGCCGCAGCGTCGCCCGCAGGCGGCGCGCCAGCTCCTTCAGCACTTCATCGCCGCCGGCATGGCCGAAGGTGTCGTTGATGCGCTTGAAGAAGTCCACGTCGATGACCGCCACGGCCAGCGAGCCGGCATTCTTGCGGGCCTGCTCCATCTCACCGATGAGAAACTCCAGGATGGTCGCGCGGTTCCACAGGCCGGTCAGCGCATCGCGCGTCGCGCGCTCCAGCAGCGCCTCGCGTTCACGATGTTCCAGCTCCAGGGTGCGCTGACGCTGCTGCATGCGGTGGGTCTGCCAACGCCAGGTCAGCACCAGGATGACACCTCCCAGCAGCACCACGCAGACTCGGAAGAGCGCGGTATTCCACCAGGGAGGCTTCACGTCGAATGCCAGACTCACGGTCGCAGACCGGCGCTCATGCGGCGCGTCCGCCGCCATCGCTTCCAGCTGGTAGTGCCCCGGCGCCAGCGCCGGAATATGGATATCGAAGGTGCGCGAGGAATACCACTCCGTCGACAGTCCGAGCAGCCGGTAGCGCAGTTCGCTGCTGGGTGAGCGGTCCACGCTGCGTGAGCCCAAGGCCACATCCAGTGCTGCGTTGTCGCGCCATTTGAGCGCGGGTCGCGACCGCGCCAGCAGGCTCTGCTCGCCCAGTTGCGCCTTCGCGATGTCCAGTTTCAACGGCCGCGAGACCATCTGCACCCAACGCACCGGATCCTTGATGTGCGTGACACCGCCGCCGGTACCGACCCAGATCGAGCCATCCTCATCCGCATACAGGGCAGACTGCTCGGTATCGGCCCAGATCAGGCCATCCTCGACCTCAATGCGGCGCCAGGCGTGACCATCGTAGACACCCAGACCCTCGCCGGTGTTGGCCCAGATCCAGCCGCGCGAATCGGCACGCAGCGAATAGACCGTCGTCCCATTCATCGCCTCCGGCGCCTGCCAGTCCGCCTGCGGGTGCAACCCCGGCGTCAGATGCAGGATCTTCTCGCCGATGCGCGTGCCCCACACGGAGCCATCGGTATTGGTGACGATGGTCTGCAGCCCGATCTCCTGGCCATCGACGGGCGCGGAGACCTTGACGAAGGTGTCACCCTCCATGCGGTACAGCCCGTTGGTCGTTCCCACCCAGATCGTGCCATCGGGCGCCTGACTCAGATCATCCACGCGCGGATTGCCGGGCGGCTGCAGGCGCGTCACCGCGAGGGTCTTGCTGTCGATCTTCGCGACGCCGAAATCCCAGGCTGCGATCCAGCCCGTACCCGAACGGTCGAAGACGATCGTCACGCCGTCAAAATGATCCGGCACCGTGGTTACGCGTTCGGCCTTGGTGCCACCCGGCGGCACGCGCCACAGCTGCGCCGTCTGGAAGGCGACCCAGAAGGCCCCCGACGGATCGACCGCGCTGGCATTGACCTCCTGATCCGGAAATCCCTGGTACGGACAGCGCACGGCCCGATGCGCCGTCTCATCGAGCATTCGGCAGCCCATGTCGGTATTCAGAATCAGCCGGTGCTGGCTGTCGCGGACGATGTTCCAGACCGCCTCCGGATCCAAGCCCTGCTTCTTGGTCCAGGACTCGATGTTGTCGTACCCGCGCCAGCGGTAGAGGCCAATGCCGCTGGCCGCAAGCCAGAAATTGCCGTCGTGATCAGCGACCGCGTTCGTGATGGAATGATCCGGCAGTCCGTTCTGCTCTCCGAACTCCTGCCAGGCGGTCCCCTGCCAGCGCGCCATCCCGTGGGCGGTGCGCGTGACCACGCGGCCCATGGGATCGAGCGTCAGCATCAAACTGTGCACCCGGTTGGCGAGCGTGGGATGCGGGGGATCGACGATCTGGAAGTGCTCGCCGGCCATGTTCAGCCGCACCACGTGCGCGATGCTGCGCGCCCAGATGTTCCCGGTCCTGTCCACCATCAGCGCGACGTACTCACCGTCCGGAACGCCGGACTCCGGGCCGTATGCGACCAGCTTCTGGCCATCCAGATTGCACAGCCGCAGACCACAACCGAACCAGAGTTTGCCACCCACCTCGATGATGCCCTGGACCGAGGCGAGTTCAGGATACTCGGCGAGTTGCGCCGGGTTGAACAGGGGCTGTGCCTTCCATAACGACCGCGCGCCCGCGCTGCGCTGGATCTGCATGATCTGGTGATCATTCGTGTACAGCACGCGATCATCGCTGGGCGCGACGATCGCCGTGTACTCATCCGCAATCGCCGGACCGTCCGCGGTCAGCATCGGCTCGAAGTGATCAGCGTCACCGCTGTAGAGCCCGGCGTCCACGCGCGCAATGATGCGGCCCGTGGGACTTACGCCCATGGCCATGGTGGCGTCAGCGGGAATGCCGCGGGACTTGTCGTACAGGGTGAATGAAGTGCCGTCGTAGCGGTAGAGCCCGCCGTCGGTCGCCGCCCACAGATCGCCATTGCGATCGACCACCAGCTGCTCGATCCCGAGGTTGCGCAGACCGGACATCTGCGCGTACGAAGTGAAGCTGAATTCCTGCGCAGCGACCGGCCGGGCGCCTGCGAACGTCATCACCAGAACCACCGCCAGCAGCGCCCCCAGCGCCCGCACGACAGCGCGCCTGCCGCCTGTCGATCTTGCGTTTTTGAGGTTTGGAGGAATTACCGGATCACCCTGGAACATTGCCTTCGGCCGCTACCAGATCCCAGTCATTGAAGTCGTCCGGAAAGTCTAGAGTCAGCGGTTAAATGACGCCGAGACCGAAGTCACTTATGGTGGGAAAACGCGACGCATCGGACCGTGCAAGCCGGCGTTTTGCGACCCCGCGACCGCACCACAGCCCGCTGGCGGCCGGCGCGGTGCGCGGAGCGTGCACTGGGTCACGGAATTTATTTCATGCGCTCGGCGACCCGGCCGTTGGCGCCCATTTCGCTGTACACATTTCTGGCACCACGCGAAACAAGCGAGTTTTCATTACGGGAAATTCATGCGATTTCGGATACCTGGCATGCATCAAACAGATTGCTGCCGCGCTCAAGATATCTGGCGAAGCGAGGCTGAAAATCGTACTCTACGGCGACCCCGTGGCACGCGCAGCGCGCGCGTGAAGCCAATAGATTTGATGAGATTGCACCATTGAACTGTGTGTCATTTGTGCGCACCGGGCGTGGCCTGTTGGCCGTTACCGCAGGTGCGTTGTTGGGCGCCGGCCTGTCAGGCTGCAGCTCCTCGGTGCTGGACCCGCATGGTCCGATCGGCCGCCAGGAAAAACTGATCCTCATCGATTCGACCGCGATCATGCTCGCGATCGTCATCCCGGTGATCATCGCCACACTGGTCTTTGCCTGGTGGTTCCGCGCCGGCAACAGCAAGGCCACGCGCTATCTGGACTGGGACTATTCCGGTCGGATCGAGTTCGTCGTGTGGGCGATTCCGGCATTGGTCATTCTGTTCCTGGGCGGCATTGCCTGGCTCAGCTCGCATGATCTGGACCCGCCGAAGGCGATCGCATCGCCGGTCGCGCCACTGGACATCGATGTGGTCTCGCTCGACTGGAAGTGGCTGTTCATCTATCCCGACGCCAGCGTCGCGAGCGTCAACAGGCTGGTACTGCCGGTCGGGACACCGCTGCGCTTTCACATGACATCGGCCGGTGTCATGAACAGTTTTTTCATCCCGCAGCTGGGCAGTCAGATCTATGCCATGGCCGGCATGGACACGAAACTGAACCTGCTGGTCGATGATCCGGGCCTGTATCACGGCCTTTCCGCGCAGTTCAGCGGCGATGGCTTCTCCGACATGACCTTCGAGGTCGCGGCGATGACGCGGCAGGACTTCGAACAGTGGCTGGATGCCACGCGCACCGGCGGTGACACGCTGGATGCGGCCGCCTATGAGACGCTTACCCACCCGAGCGCGAAGGTCGCGCAGCACACCTACGGCACCGTGACCGGTGGCATCTTCGAGGCCATCCTCATGCACCCCGGCGCCGCGCCGACCGCCGCGCAGATCGAACACTCCGAATCCGCCGACTGAGTTTCAAATGTTGGGCAAACTGACCTGGGCCGCCATTCCTTTCAACCAGCCGATTCCGCTGGTCACCTCCATCGTCATCGTCCTCGGCGTGCTCGCGATCCTGGCGCTGGTCACGATCAAGGGCTGGTGGCCGTACCTGTGGCAGGAGTGGTTCTCGAGCACCGATCACAAGCGCATCGGCGTGATGTATGTGGTGCTCGGTCTGGTGATGCTGTTCCGCGGCTTCGCCGATGCCATCATGATGCGTGCGCAGCTGGCACTCGCGCAGGGTGGCGCGCCCGGCTTCCTGCCGCCGGAGCACTACGACCAGATCTTCTCGGCGCATGGCACGATCATGATCTTCTTCGTGGCCATGCCGTTCGTGATCGGCCTGATGAACTTCGTCGTGCCGCTGCAGCTGGGGGTGCGCGATGTGGCCTTCCCGGTCCTGAACTCGGTCAGCTTCTGGCTCACGGCCTCCGGCGCGCTGCTCGTCAACCTGTCGCTGTTCATCGGCGAATTCGCGCGCACCGGCTGGCTTGCCTATCCGCCACTTTCGGAACTCGCCTATTCCCCGGGAGTCGGTGTCGACTACTATTTGTGGAGCCTGCAGATATCGGGACTGGGGACCTTGCTGGCGGGCATCAATTTCACGACGACGATCCTCAAGATGCGCGCCCCGGGCATGAGCTACATGCGCATGCCGATTTTCTGCTGGACTGCGCTGGCTTCCAACCTGCTGATCGTCGCCGCGTTCCCGATTCTTACCGCAACGTTCGCGCTGTTGCTGCTGGACCGCTATTGCGGCTTCCACTTCTTCACGCCCGAATTGGGCGGCAACGCGATGATGTACATCAACCTCATCTGGTGCTGGGGTCACCCCGAGGTCTACATCCTCATCCTGCCCTGTTTCGGGGTGTTCTCCGAAGTCATCTCGACCTTCTCGAGCAAGCCGCTGTTCGGCTACCACTCGATGGTCGTGGCGACCATGGCGATCTGCGTGCTGTCCTTCATCGTCTGGCTGCACCATTTCTTCACCATGGGTGCCGGCGCGGATGTGAACGGCTTTTTCGGCATCGCCACGATGATCATCGCGGTGCCCACCGGCGTGAAGGTCTTCAACTGGCTCTTCACGATCTGGGGCGGTTCGGTGCGTTTTACGGTCCCGATCTACTGGTCGCTCGGATTCATGGTCACCTTCGTGCTCGGTGGCCTCACCGGCGTGCTGCTGGCCGTCCCTCCGGCAGATTTCGTGTTGCACAACAGCCTGTTCCTCATCGCGCACTTTCACAATGTCATCATCGGTGGCGTGGTGTTCGGGTTCATGGCGGGATACAGCTATTGGTTCCCGAAGGCCTTCGGCTTCACCCTCGATGAGACTTTGGGAAAGGCCGTGTTCTGGTGCTGGTTCGTCGGTTTCTACCTGGCCTTCATGCCCCTCTACGCGCTCGGCATCATGGGTGCGACCCGGCGCATGCAGCACTACGCCGATCCGTCCTGGCAGCCCTACATGATCGCCGCCTTCGCCGGCGCGGCGCTGATCTTCACCGGCATCCTGCTGACCGTAGTGCAGCTGGCATGGAGCATCCGCACCCGCGAGCGGCGCCGTGATCTGACCGGTGATCCGTGGAACGGCCGCACATTGGAATGGGGCACCGCCTCCCCGCCACCGTCCTGGAACTACGCCGTGGAGCCGCATGTCCACGGCATCGACGCCTTCTGGGATGTCAAAACCAAGAACAGGGAACTGCACAAGGTGGCGGAGAGCCGCTACGAGGCCGAACACAAACCGCACTACGAGACCATCCACATGCCCAAACCCAGTGGCACCGGTTTCATCACGGCGTTCTGCGCCGTGTTTCTGGGGTTTGGCCTGATCTGGCATATCTGGTGGCTGGTGTTGGTGGCGATCATCGGCTGCATCGGCATGCTGCTGCGGCAGGCCTGGGACACCGATCGCGACATGTACATCAGCGCCGAGCAGCTCGAAGAGTTCGAGCGGCTTCATCCCAGCCTCGGGACGCAGCGATGAGCGGCGGAGCAAGCGCAGCCGTGGTCGACGCACACGGCAAGCCCATTCCGCTCTCGGAGCGTGGGCCGGCCTCCGCCTGGTCGATGATCAGCTTCGGCTTCTGGCTGTTCCTGCTGAGCGATATCGTGATCTTCGGATCACTGTTCGCGACTTACGCGGTGCTCTCCAACGCAACGGCGGGCGGACCATCCGGCGCGGACATCTTCGATCTGAAGAATGTTTTCATCGAGACCTGCTGCCTGTTGGCATCGAGCTTCACCTGCGGTCTGATGCTGATCGCGGCCGAGCGGCGCCAGGTGCAGCGGTTCTACACCTGGGCGGTGGTGACCTGGGTGCTCGGCGCCGCGTTCATTGGCCTCGAGGTCACTGAATTTTCAGACCTGGTCGGCCGCGGTTTCGGCCCGACCCACAGTGCATTCCTGTCAGCGTTCTTCACCTTGGTCGGAACGCACGGCTGCCACGTCAGCTCCGGCCTGCTGTGGCTGCTGGTCATGATGGCGCAGGTCGCGACACTGGGCCTGCGCACGACCGTGGTGCGGCGCCTGTTTTGCTTCAGCCTGTTCTGGCACGCCCTCGACCTGGTGTGGATCGGCGTGTTCACCATCGTCTACCTGGGTAGCGTCCATGCAACATGACCAAGGCGCCGTCCATCACGGCACCCACAGCGATCCGAATCTGCACGTCGAGGATGACGGCAGTACCCATCCGGCGAGCTACCTCGGCGGCCTGGCGCTGGCGATCCTGCTCACGCTGGCCTCGTTCGGCGCCGCGCTCACCCACCTGGTCTGGGCGCCCGGCCTGCCGATCCTGCTCGCCGTGCTGGCGGTGGCGCAGATGGGCGTTCATCTGGTGTTCTTCATGCACGTGAATGCCACCGAGGAAGGCGAGAACACCGCGCTCGCCCTCGGTTTCGGCATTTTCATCGTGGGATTGGTCGTGTTCGGCTCCATGCTCATCATGCACAATCTCACTTACATCATGCCGAGCATGGACGAGCTGATGAAGATGCAGCGTTAGGCCGTCGGCTCCTCGGCTATGTGATCGATGACCAGCACTGGCGCCGGTACACGGGCCGGTTGCAACTGAAGCCCGAGCTGCTGCTTCAGTGCCTGTGAGAAGGGAATGACCCCGCTTCTGCCACGGGTCGCCGTCGTATCGGGACTGAAATTGATCTGGATGTCGAAGCGGCCGGTCATGCCGGTGCGGTCCATCATGGGGCCTTCGAGGCCTGGCATCAGCTGATTCAACTGCCGGACAAACTGGCCGAGCGTCACATTGCGGCAGGTCACGAGGCGCGAGGCCAGTGGATTCGCGAGCCGCGGGTCCTGCCACTCGGGCTGCGTGCCATTCGCACCGGGCCCTTCCCCGCATCCGGACCGGTTCGAGGCTGCGGCGCTGCGAAGAACGGGATTCGCCGCGAGGAGCGCAAAGCCATCCAGCAGCTGATCCTCGGTGTGGGCGGAGAGTTTGAAGCGCTCGGCCAGAAGCGCGCGCAGCATGCTGCGCATGGCATCGATGTCCACACCATTCCACAACGCGCCATCCCGCCCTCTGACGGCGTCGTCCCTGAGGGGGGCCTGCGCCTGAATTTGCCAGCAGGGCGCATCGATGGTGCTCGTTTCGCCGCCGATGCGGTGAGAATTCAAATCGCCTTGAGTCTCCAGAATCATTTGCCGAACCGTCATGTCGAGCAGTACGCGCCCGCCCGGTTCAATGGCGATATGTCCGCAGGCAAGCGCCTGCGCGTGCGGTTCGTCAGCATGGATCTCGGCAGACTCGAATCGCACCGGCGCGCGCGGCAACGACTGCGTGGCGGGCGTACTGACACGTTCGACAGTCATGACTACATCGGGTATCCGGGTTGGCGCCAGGCTCAAACCGAGTTGCTTATCCAGCGCATCGGATATCGTTGTCCCATCAACGGTCAGTGGGTCAGGGTGCGAGGCGTTGCGGGACGTCCACGACAGGCGGAAGTCCCAGGCGCCGGCGAGCCCCGTCCGATCGACGACGGGGTAGCCGAAGAGGTAACCGGAAGCCTCGCGCAGCGTGGGCAATTCCCGCGCGAACGCGCTGGCGCTGGTATTCCGGCATACGAGAGTCACCGCCGGTTGCGTGAAACCCGGCGGGTTGGGCAGTTGCGCGCTTGATTTCAGCTCGCAGCCGGGCGCGTCATCGCCGCGCGCCCGACTGAACAGCGCCCGGGGCCCCAAAGTCAGGGCATAGGCGAAGACCGCTACACTGCGGCTGCGCAATTTCAGGTCAAAGCGATCCGCGAGCAACTTGCGCAACATGACTTTGAGCTCATCGGGCGATGCGTCGGCACGCGTACTGGCCGACACGTCGAAGCGCTCGGTATCAAGCCACGCGGGCCCGCCGTCGATGTTTTGAGTCGGGACATCCCATGCGGCCTGAATCAGATCCAGGACGGTCGCGTCCCGCAGCTCGTAGCGGCCGCGGGTGAAGGTGCGACGCATGCCCGGCAGCGTGTTGGGCGCGCTGACACGTATGTCCGCCGAATCGAATTCCTGTGGCGAAGCCGCGGCGACGCCTTGGATCCAAGCCAACCCCAGCACCACAACGGCAACCAGGACGTCCCGCATCACGCATGCTAGGGGTGATTGGGTGCCGGCGCAGGTGCCGCTGCCGGGACTGCCTTGGCGGCGGCGGCGGTCGCCGCCACCTTGGCCTGATTGGCACGCTCGATCAGGTAGGCGCGGATGGTCTCGAGCTCCTCGGGGCTGACCTTGCCCTTGAATGAAGCCATGCCGCCTTCCTGCATGGCGCCATCGATCACTATCGTTCTCATGACTTCAGGCGTGTTGATGGCGGCCGAATAGCGCAGATCCGGGAACGCACCCCGATTGGCATAGGAGGTGTCGTGGCACATCGCGCAGTGATCAGCGAAGGACTGCCGACCGGCTGCGATGGTTTCCTTTGAGGCCGTCGAAGGCGGCGGATTCAGAACCAGGGGTGGCGGCGGGGGCGGCGCCGGCGGCAGCATCGCGCCCCCATTGAGCTTGAACACCAGCAGGCGTGACTGATTGCTCATGCCGAAGGGCACCAGGCCGTAGCCGGCTTCCACCGCGATGTACTCCTGGCCGTCCAGTTCGAAGGCCGAGGCGGCCGCGACCACGCCGGTCTGGGCTTGGAATGTCCACAGCGGCTGGCCGTTGTCCGCGCGGTACGCAATGAACTGTCCTTTGTTGGTGCCCTGGAACACCAGGCCACCGGCGGTGGAGAGGGTGCCGCCGCCGATGCTGCCGTGCGGCGGCGTGCGCCACACCTCGCGCTCCCCGATGGGATCCCAGGCGATCAACTGTGAGGTTGCGGTGCGCGGCGCCGTGGAATGCCGCTCATCATAGGTCGATTGCGGCAGCCCGGTGGCGAGGCCGGTGATCGAGGACATGGGTTTGCCGTTGAAGGTGTCGGCGGCCTTCATCAGTCCACTGGTCTCGATGATCGAGAAATAGACCAACCCTGTTTGTGGGTTGTAGGAGAACGGATGCCAGGCGTGTGCACCCTGCCCGCCCGGCTGGACGATCGCGATCTCGCGCGTCACGTCGTAGCGGTCAATGAGCGTCATCAGCGGTCGACCGGTGACGGGGTCGATGCCACTGCTCCAGGTGACATGGACGAAGTTATTCGCCTTGAGCACCGCCCCGGTCTTGGCGTCGAGCACATAGTACATGCCATTCTTCGAAGCCTGCATCACGACCCGCCGCGAGCGGCCGTCGATCTTCAGATCCGCCAGCATCAGGGGCGAGGTGGCATCGTAGTCCCACTCATCACCGGGCGTTTCCTGGTAGTGCCACACGTATTGGCCGGTATCCGGATTCACGGCGATGATCGAGGCGATATAGAGATTGTCG
>Ga0210391_10003243_pt1 | contig 13822 bp, 12 predicted proteins | sample IncBWC12OmetaG_FD_160573 | JGI IMG/M metagenome (GOLD analysis project Ga0210391, IMG submission 160573) | Forest soil microbial communities from Barre Woods Harvard Forest LTER site, Petersham, Massachusetts, United States - Inc-BW-C-12-O ... | reverse complement strand
GCTTCAGGCAGCGTAGCTGGCCACTGGCCACTGTTTCTTGGTAGGCGCGGCAGGAATCGAACCTGCAACCACCGGATTAGAAATCCGGTGCTCTATCCATTTGAGCTACGCGCCCATGGGAAAAATTTACCACAAGGACGCGGATTCTCAAGTTCTTGCCGGTTGATCCATTCCGCCAATTTCTGACAGACGTCATCCAATAGTGACCTACCCCGGAGAACCCTAAACGGCCAACCTTGCATCCAAGCTTGAATGCAGGCTGCGGTTACCCGATCCAGTCTTACACCCCGCGACCTGGTGCGTGCCTGGTGGCGGGTTTTGAGCGGCAGCGTTCCGCTGCTTTCGATTGAGATCACTCGTGAATGTCCCCTGAGTTGTCCGGGATGCTATGCCTACGGCGACAGTCACCTCGGCAATGGGGTCACACTGCGAGAACTTCACGACCTCCGTGGAGATGACTTGGTCGAAGGCGTCCTCGACCTGGTTCGCCGCCACCGCCCTATGCATGTTTCCCTGGTGGGTGGAGAACCCATGATGCGCCATCGCGAACTCGACCGCATTCTTCCCGCGCTCAACGAAATGGGAGTGTTTGCCATGGTCGTGACCAGCGGCGTGATTCCGATCCCTGCGCACTGGATGGAAATCCCCCGCATGCGCGTCGCCGTATCGGTGGACGGTCTGCCCGAAGATCATGACATTCGCCGCGAGCCCGCAACCTATGAGCGCATCCTGAAGAACATTGCCGGCCGGAAAATCAACGTTCACTGGGTCATTACCCGGCCCATGCTCACCCGCACTGGCTATCTTGAGGAATATGTGGCTTTCTGGAATGCGCGGCCGGAAGTCGATCACATCTGGGTGAGCCTCTACAGCCCGCAGATGGGCGAGGAGAGCCCCGAGCGGCTCACGACCGACGATCGCGAGCGCATAGCGAGCGAATTGCCGCCACTGCGGAAGAAATATCCGAAACTGCTGATCCCCGTGGGCATGGCTCGCGCCTTTGTGAATCCGCCGTCGAATCCGGAGAGTTGCCTGTTCTCCAGGATGTCAGTCAACTACTCGGCCGATCTGGAAAGCCGCGTGGAGCCTTGCGTCTTCGGCGGAACCCCGGACTGCAGCCAGTGTGGATGCAGCATCAGCAGCGCCCTGCACTGGATTCGAGGCGAGAGAATTGCCGGACCCCTCCGCGTCGGGCACCTCGTGACAACTTCGCTCGCCGTCGGCTCGGCGGTGAACCGGTTGCGCAGCCATGAGCGACCTCCGAGCCGCTGGCGACCGGGAGCGCGCTCCTCTGGCCCTGGCAACCTCGTACAGATTGAGTCCACGGAGTAACTCGGGGCCTGCTGTGCCGTATACTGCCGCCTTGCCCACGGGCGACAATGTATGGCGGCTTCAAATCCATCCCGGTTGGCCTACATCGATTGGATGCGGGGCCTGGCCTGCCTGCTGATGTTTCAGACTCACTGCTACGATTCCTGGCTGAGCCCCGGCGCGCGGCAGAGCAGATTCTTCATGTACTCGCAACTGGGTGGAACCTTCCCTGCTCCTCTGTTCTTGTTTCTGGCGGGAATTTCGTTCGCCCTGGTGACCGAGAAACTATGGAAGAAGAATCTGCCGCCCGCGCAAATCGCCCGCGCCACCATGCGCCGCGGTGCAGAGATTTTTGGCTTTGGCCTGCTCTTTCGCCTGCAGGAATACGTCATCGCGTGGGGCTGGGCGCCGCTCAGCGACCTGCTCCGCGTCGACATACTGAACACCATCGGTCTCTCCATGATGCTGATGGGGGTAGTGTGCAGGCTTGCGCTGTCTGTTTTCCGTAAAGCGCCGATGCGGCTCCGACTTGTGACTGCCTCTGCTGGAACCGCTGCGTTGATTTCTCTTCTTACACCGCCGCTGTGGACCACCTGGCGCCCGGACTGGCTGCCCTGGCCGCTGGAGTCCTACATCAACGGCGTGCACAATCTCGGCACACCACAAGCCTGGATGTTTCCTATTTTTCCCTGGACAGCGTTTGCCTTCGCCGGGCTCGCCACAGGATTTATCATGCAAAGCGAATGGGCACACAGGCGCGAAACCGCGACCTTTTTATCGGCAGGGGCCGCCGGCCTGGTATTTGTAGCAGCCGCGCGCTGGCTTGACGCGCAGCCGCAGCACCTTTACGCGACCTACGACTATTGGCACACCAGCCCGAACTTCTTCTTGATTCGTTTGGGAATGCTGCTCGCCATTCTGACGGCGAGCTATGCCTGGTGCCGCTGGGGTGCGGGAAGCTGGGGTTTCAGCCCTCTAATTCAACTGGGCCAGGCTTCCCTCCTGGTCTACTGGGTGCACCTCGAATTCGTATACGGACGGCCCTCGATCCTGCCGAAGCATAGCCAGAGCATCCGCGCAGCTTCCTTTGGATTGCTGGCGATCTTCCTCAGCATGCTTTTGCTTGCGTTCCTTCGGACGAGGGTGAAGGGCCGTGGCGGTGAGATGTTGGCGTGGTTTCGGAATCCCGCCCCTTCGAACTAGCGGAACTGCTTGGCAAACTCTACGACCTCACGCTCCGCCCAGCGGCCATCGTAGACCGGATCACCGTCGCTTTCGCCGACAAAGGCACAATGCCCACCATCCTCAGTCTCAACGTAAGAAATGTTGCGATTAGAGAGCAGAGCCTGCCGCGTTTCCGGCAAAATGCGCACGAAAGGATCATTGGCAGCGTGAATCACCAACGCACGCTTCGCGATGCGGCTGACAACGTTAGCAGCGGCGGCTCGGGCGTAGTAATCATCAGCGCCGCTGAAACCGCAATAGTAAGCGGTCACGCGATCATCAAACTCGCGCAGGGTTTTAACCCCGCGCAGACGCGAAGCATCGAAGTCGCCAGGAAACAAACGTACCTTGCGGCGAAAGCGGCGAAATAATTGCAGCAGGAAATAATATTCGTAAATCCAGTTGGCAGGTTCATGCAACGCATCGGCTCCCGCTGCCAGATTTACTGCCGGACAAACCGCCACCACTCCGCGAAACTCGGCTGGACCTTCGCTTCCCCACTCTCCGGCCAGCTTCAACACCAGATTACCGCCCATGGAAAACCCAATCAGCACGAAGCCAGGAATCCCATCGCGCTCGACCAGGTTGCGAGCCACCGCCGCCACATCGGCAGAACGGCTGGAGTTGTAAAGCGTAGCTGCGCAATGATCCATGCCGCCGCAGTTGCGCTGGTTCATGCGCACCACGTTCATGCCCGCGGCAAGGCCGTTCCGGGCGATGCCCAGCATGTATTGCGATTCGCTCGATCCCTCCAGCCCATGCACCACGATCAAAGTCAGTGCCCTCCGGTCCTTCTGCCAGTGACAATGGCACAACACGGGAATGCCGGGTTCTACCTCGATCAGGCGCTGCTCCGCAGGGGGCAGATCGATTCGGCGGGGAAGAAAAAAAGCAGCGAGGGTCTGCACATGCCCGCCCCGCAGCCAGGGGCGCGGACGGAAGACCGAGGGCACGAACGCCAGCGGCTTCTCCGTGACCGCGTCCTCGAACTCAGCTCTTGATGGAAGTCCCAGGCGTCACCGCCATGATTTGCAAAGTAGGTTTGCGAAGTTCCCGCAAATTCATTCTAATAGTAGCAGCGGTTTCCACGAGAGTGACCCTCATGCCGATTTTTGAATACATCTGCCAGGAATGCCAGCACGAGTTTGAAACGCTGGTCTTCGGCCGCGATAAGGCCAAGTGCCCCAAGTGTGAAAGCCAGAAGCTGAGCCCGCAGCTTAGTGTCTTTGCCGTCTCCGCGAAGAGTACCGCTGGTCCGGCGAGCCCCACGGGCGCGTGCGGCTCCTGCGGCGATCCTCGCGGTCCCGGCGCATGCTCGCTCGGAGATCTCGATTAAAGCCTCATCCCTTAACTTACTCAGGAAATCAAACTTTCGGCATCGCTCTTGGGGTGACTGAGGTTACCTTTGCTTCCCCACCCGGCGCTTCTACCATGCCCTACCTCCCTTTTTCGAATACCAAGGAGCATCGCATGGATCGCCGCAGCCAACAGCGCGTATTCGTTGATCTCCCCGTCCAGATCTATGGCATGGACACCTATTCGCGACCATTCACTCAGGCGGCCAGCCTGCGTTCCATCAGCGGACGCGGCGCCACTCTGCAGTCCGTGGACGCTCAACTCAAGCCGGGGGACGTGGTCGACCTTATTTACCAGGGTTCGAAAGCGCAATTCCGCATTGTGTGGTGCGGGAAGCCCGGAACCGAAATGGCCGGGGAAGTGGGACTCGAGAGTCTTTCGACCGGCGTGACGCTTTGGGATGTTGATCCGCTGCGCTGTGCTGCGTCGGTGGGTAAGGGGTAGCGGGGAGGGCGGGGGGAAGGCCGAAGCCCGCGCTGGGCGGGACAAGCGGAGTATGCACCGGAGTCGGTGCAAAAGCAAGTGCGCAGCAGAGCAGAGCGCGAATTCTCATCTGAGTTGCACACTATTTCACACTTGCCGCAGTCAGTTGGTGGAAGAGTTGCAATTTCTGGCATTCGGTGCTGTGGGGCGCTTCCTGAAATGCTACACGCGCGCAAACCGGATGGTCCGAACAGGGTTCTCATCGAAACTACCTTCAACACCAATCCAAGGCTGTAAACTCACCAGAGATGCGAGTGAGGATTCTCGGTTCCGCGGCTGGAGGCGCATTCCCGCAATGGAATTGTGCCTGCTCAAACTGTCGTTCCGTGCGCGCTGGCACGTTCCATGGAAAGCCGCGCAGCCAGACCCAGATTGCAATGACAGAAGACGGACGCTCGTGGTTTTTTCTCGGTGCATCTCCTGACCTGCGCGCTCAAATCGAATCCACGCCTGATTTGCATCCGCGCGACGGCGTGCGCCAGTCGTCGATCGCGGGCATTGTGCTGGCCAGCGCCGATCTCGACCACGTCCTCGGGCTGCTTTTGCTACGAGAACTTCAGCCCCTGCGCGTCTACGCCACCGCTTCGGTTCGCCGCATCCTCCGCGAAGACAACTCCATGTTCGGCATGCTGCATCGTATTCCTGATCAAGCCAAGTGGATTGATCTTGATTCGGGAAAGGAATTTTCCTTGTGCGACGCTCAAGGTGAGGACTCCGGTCTTTGCTGCCGCGCTTGGTCGTTGGACAGCCATTATCCTCCCTATGTCAGCACCGAACGGCAAATGCAACTTTCACCTGGCGAAGCATCCCTGGGCTTGTTCATCCATTCAACTTCCAACTCGCGCTTTGGCTATATGCCAGCTGTTCCTCGAATAGACGATGGACTGCTGCAGGAACTCGACGCCTGCGATGTCCTGCTCTTCGATGGCACGTTCTGGAGTGATGACGAACTGATTCGCATTCAGTGCGGCGGACAAACCGCGCGCCAGATGGGACACATCCCGGTCGAAAGCGCGCTCGTGAAGTTGGCGGCAGTGCGTCGCCCGCGTAAAATATTTATACACATCAACAACACCAATCCCATGCTGGACGAGGCGAGTCCCGAACATCGGCAAGTGCGGGACGCGGGCTGGGAAATCGCGGAGGATGGATGGCAGTTCGATCTGTAGAAGCCGAAACCGCATCGCAAGCTGCGGCACTGCTCTCGGGAGAGGAACTGCGCGCGCGATTCCAGGCCACGGGCGACGAGCGGTATCATCACCAGCATCCTTTTCATCTGTTGATGCACGAAGGCAAGCTCAGCCGTGGGCAACTGCAGGCATGGGCTCTGAACCGCTACTATTATCAAAGCATTATCCCGATCAAAGATTCGATCATCCTGTCGCGCGGTCCTGACCCTGTGTTCCGCCGCGCGTGGCGCAAGCGCGTGGTCGACCACGACGGCGATGCCACTAGCGAAGGCGGCCTCAAGCGCTGGATAAAGTTGGCCGAGGCCACCGGCCTCGATCCCAACCAAGTACGTGCCGGCAACGGAGTTCTTCCCGCAACCCGCTTCGCCGTCAATGAATACCTGAACATTGTGCGTAGCCGGTCTCTGCTGGAGGCGGTGGCTTCTTCGCTGACAGAATTGTTTTCGACCAACCTGATCACCTTGCGCATGGAAAAATTGCGCCAGCACTATCCCTGGCTCGCAGGAGGTCTGGATTATTTCGAAGCCAGACTTTATCAGGCGCCAGAGGATTCGCAATTCGCGGCAAACTATGTCTACGACAACGCGAAGACGAGAGCCGAGCAGGAGTTAGCGGTCCAAGCCCTGAGCGACAAATGCGACATTCTATGGGCTCAGCTCGATGCGCTCTACTTCGCTTACGTCGAGCCGGGATGGCCGCCTCCGGGTGCGTTTCGCACCGAGGCCCGTTAGCATGCCGCCTCCGGAAGACTCCGCGAAGCCGCGGCTCGCCACCGGCTGCCGCTGGCGGTCGGAGAAAGAAAGTAAAGCCAGCAGCAAACCAGAACGCGTGATCCTGTATCCGGAAGGCGCGCTTCGCCTGCGCGACACGGGCCTGCTGATACTCGAGCACTGCGACGGGAACCGCACCTTCGGCGAGATCATCGCGGAGCTCGAGGCCAAGTTCGGCGACGCGGATCCCGAGAAGATCCGCACCGACATCGGCCAGTTTCTTGAACAACTGCGTCAAAGGCGGATCGTCGATTATTAATCGTTCATAATTAGCTTCACCTCATTCACCTGTACCGATGATGATCCCTAACCCGCTGGCGCTCATTGCCGAGATCACCCACCGCTGCCCGCTGCACTGCGTCTATTGCTCGAATCCCCTGGAGCTTGCCGGAGCGAGTTCAGAGCTTTCCACCACAGAGTGGGCCGACATTTTCGAGCAGGCCGGCAAGCTCGGAATGCTGCACGCGCACTTCACCGGAGGCGAACCGCTGGCTCGTCCAGATCTGACCGAACTCGTGGCGGCCGCGCGTGACGCCGGCCTTTACACCAATCTCATCACCTCCGGCATCGGACTGGCCGAAACGCGACTGAGGGCGCTGGTCGATGCCGGACTCGATCACATCCAAGTCAGCTTTCAGGATTCGCGCGAGGACGCGGCCAACTGGATTGCCGGCGCCAAGGCACATGCGCACAAGATCGAATTGTCGCGACTTATCCGTCAACAGAAGCTGGCGTTCACCGTAAATCTTGTCGTCCACCGGCAGAATATCGATCACATCGAGGAGATGATGGCCTTCATCGAGCAGCTCGAGCCCGAGCGCATGGAGATCGCCCACACCCAGTATTACGGCTGGGCATTGCAGAACCGCGCCGCGCTTCTGCCTACGCGGGCACAGCTTGAAAAAGCCGCAGAGGCTGTAGCTGCCGCCGAAAAGCGCCTCGCCGGACGCATCCGCATCGATTCGGTGGTCCCTGACTACTATGCGCGCTTTCCCAAGGCCTGCATGGGAGGATGGGGACGAAGATTGATGCTCATCAATCCCGCCGGCAAGGCGCTCCCCTGCCACGCCGCGGAAGTCATTCCCGGCCTCGAATTCGAAAACATACGCCGGCAGACTCTGGAGTTCATCTGGAAGGAATCTTCCTCATTCCGGCGCTTTCGCGGAGAGGAATGGATGCCGGAACCCTGCCGCAGTTGTGACCAACGCAGCGAAGATTTTGGCGGATGCCGCTGCCAGGCTTTGCTGCTCGCAGGCAACGCCGCCGCAACGGATCCCGCCTGCTCGCTCGCACCCGCGCACCAAATCGTTGAGGCCGCGTTGGCGGAAGCCAATTCCAGTACTGCAGTTTCGCAGCCAGTCGCCGGTGCGTCATTCGTGCAGCTGCAACAGCGCGCCGCAAGCCTTTGGAGTTACCGCACCACTCCTGAGTAACCGGCAAACCTACCAGCGGAATCCGATCGTGATGGGACGAAAATCGGTGGTGATGCCGTTGTGCGATCCGTGCATGATGCGCCATTCCGCGTAGATTTCGACGCCGCTGGGCATCTTGCGCGTTACCCCTCCGCCACCATCGATTCCGAATTCGTTCAGGCTGGAATTGACAAAGCTGCCACTGATCGCAAGGCCGAAATTGTAATTCTGGCACGCGCCCCACCAGTTCCAGAACCCATTGCACGCCGAACCTGGAACCGTCGTGCTACCGCTCAAATTGCCGGCCCGATGGTAATAGGCCGGCCCCAGAAAGACATATCCGCCCCAGACCTCGTTCACGGGAACGTTGATGATGGGTTCGAGCGTCACTGCCAAAGCGTAGTTTCTGGAGCCGGTCGCCTGTGCCAGCTGTACGGTGGAGTCGCGCAGCGGCAGGTCGGCGAAGATTAAATCCGCACGCAGGCCCAAATACTTGTTCCCGTTCCTCGCCACGCCAGCGCTCCCTACAAGTCCTCCGCCTCTCACCCACGTCTTGGTCGAACCACTGTCAAGGTTGGCGCCCCCGCCCACGTTGAATTCCCAGTTCTTGTAGTCGTGAGGCCGAGCTTTCCGATGCGCCGTAGTGGACTCCTCAGCAGAGGCTTCCTGGCCGCTGGCCGGTTGCTGCGCAGCCTGGTCTGGGGTGGAAGGTGGTTGCGCCGCGGGCGCCGGAGCCGTAGGCGCCGGCGTCTGTTCCGCGGGCGGCGTCTGGGCGAACCCTTGCGCTCCCAACAGAATTGTAAAAATCAGCAGCCTCAGCGCAGTCGCGGTCAGGCTCGCGAACTTTCCCATCATCCGTTCTCCTCCCATAACCGGGCGTGGTGGCGGACCGTAAGCGCTCGGCATGAAGAGGCAAGAGGCGCCGTCAGTAAAGGTTCCGCTTCTGATTCCTCGCAAGCGGGCATTTGCCTGCCGCGGCGGGATCGCATCATATTACCAACTTTGATGCCGACTCTGCCCGGCATGCCGCCCGCGTACTGGTCAGACTCTGATTAGAACATCATCCGACAGCGACCCATCGCTTTCCGCAAGCCGACTTTTCGTTGCTAATCCGCTCCGTGCCAATCTGGATCACTTCCAAATTGCCGTCCAACCGGAGTTTCTCTCGTCGCCTCAGCTCTTGCTCTTTCAAAGCGTGCGTTCCTCGGTTCGACTTTCAGCAGAGCCGCCATTCGTTGACTGGAGAATGCCCGCTCCGTAAGATGAATCGACCCTGGAACCTCGGGTTACTAGTGATCGGCCAAACCATCTCGCACTACCGCATTGTCGAAAAGCTTGGTGGCGGCGGCATGGGCATCGTCTATAAGGCCGAAGACACCGAACTGGGCCGCTTCGTCGCGCTCAAATTCCTGCCGGATGAGATGTCGCAGGATCCGCAGGCCCTGGAGCGGTTTCGTCGCGAGGCGCGCGCGGCGTCTGCCCTGAATCATCCCAACATCTGTACCATCTATGAGATCGGCAAGCATGAAATCGGCAAGAGCGGTGAGCAGCTGTTCATCGCCATGGAGTTTCTCGACGGCGAGACGCTGAAGCATCGCATTGACGCCAAGCCGATGGAGAGCGAGACGGTGCTGGCGCTAGGCATCGAAATGGCCGATGCTCTGAATGCGGCGCACTCCAAGGGAGTGATCCACCGCGACATCAAGCCGGCCAACATTTTTGTCACGTCTCAGGAGCACGCCAAGATTCTTGACTTCGGGCTGGCCAAGGTTTCCTCCTCCGGTGGGCGAATTCCTGAAAGTGCAGTGATGCTCGAAGCTACGGCCGACGCCGGCCCCGCGCAGCTGACCAGTCCCGGCACGGCACTGGGAACGGTCGCATACATGTCACCCGAACAGGTGCGAGGAAAAGAATTAGACGCTCGCACGGATCTATTCTCGTTTGGCGTGGTGCTCTATGAAATGGCGACGGGCACCCTGCCGTTTCGCGGCGACACTTCAGGAGTGGTCTTCGAATCCATCCTGAACCGGACACCAGCGAGTCTGGCGCGACTCAACCCGGAAGTGCACCCGGAGCTGGAACGGATCATTGACAAAGCGCTCGAAAAAGATCGGGATACTCGCTACCAGCACGCCTCCGACCTGCTGGCCGACCTCAAGCGCCTGAAGAGACAAAGTGAATCGAGCAGAATCGTGGTGCAGGCGACGCCCGAGGCAAAGATAAGGACAAAGACCAACAAGGGCTGGACTTGGACCGCGGCGGGCGTTGCAGTTGTCGCGCTGCTGGCTGGTTTTGCGTGGTACCTGAGGTCCGGCAGGGCAGCGCAGATCGATTCAATTGCGGTTCTGCCGTTTACCAATGTCGGCGGGGATGCCACCGTTGACTACCTGGGCGACGGCATCACGGAGTCTTTGATTGCCAGCCTGACCCACGTTCCCGACCTGAAGGTAAAGTCACGCAACTCGGTCTTTCGCTACAAAGGAAAGGATGTAGACGCGCAGAAGGTCGGCAGCGAGCTAGGAGTGGCAGCCCTGGTCAGCGGGCGCGTGACTCCGCACGGCGACAACGTGGAAGTCAGCGCTGAGCTGACCGACGTCCGCGACAATACGGAGCTTTGGGGACAGCATTACAGTGGCAAGAGCACCGAGATCATCGTGCTGGAACAGCAGATGGCCGGCGATCTCGCGGCGAAATTGCGCTCGGGCATGAGCGGTTCCGAGAAACAGCTGGTCACCAAGCAGGGCACACAGAATCCAGAAGCCTATGAGCTGTATCTGAAAGGGCGTTACGCTTGGAGCAAGCGAACGGCCCCAGACCTGGAGACGGCAATCTCATATTTCAATCAGGCCATCGCCAAGGATCCCGGCTACGCCTTGGCGTATTCAGGTCTGGCCGATGTGTATACGGTTTTTCCGGTCTATGGCGCGAAGTCGAGCGATGTCATTCCCAAGTCGGACGCGGCGGCGCGCAAGGCGCTGGAACTGGATCCAACCTTGGCGCATCCGCATGCGGTGCTGGCCGGCAGCCTCATGGAGTACGACTGGAATTTTGCCGAAGGAGAGGCGGAGTACAAGAAAGCTTTCGAGCTGGATCCGAACGACGCATCTGCCCATCAATGGTATGCACAGGATCTCGGGTGGATTGGCGGGAGGGAGCAGGAGGCGTTGGCTGAGGTGGATCGAGCTCATCAGCTCGACCCCTTGTCGCCGATCATTAGCTCCAACGTGGGAGGGGTTCAGGGGATGGCACGGAAGTTCGACGACTCTCTTGCCACCTGCCAAAAGGTGGCCGCCGAGAACCCGACCTTCGCCCAGGTGCATTTTTGTTTAGTCCTGGCCTATTGGGGAAAAGGCATGTACCCGCAGGTGGTAGAAGAATACAAACTCATGGGTCAACTGGATGGGGACCCGAAGGACATGGAGTTTGCCTCTGCTCTCGAACAAGGCTTACACGCAGGGGGATGGAAGGAGGCCCTGACCAAAGGCATCGATGTCCGGCTCGCACAGCGGAAGGCCGGCTATACCTCTGCGTACGACATCGCCGTTCTCTACGCTGGGTTGGGAGAAAAAAACGAAGTCTTTCGCTGGCTCACCGCCGCCTATGAAGAGCGCGATTACCAGATGGAGAGCCTGAGGACCGACTTCCGGCTCGATCCGGTGCGTTCCGACCCGAGGTTCGCCGAACTCGTGCGTAAAGTTGGGCTGCCGCAGTCATGACGGTAGCTGTACCGTTTCCCGGAATTCCGCCTTGCCTTTTGTGATCGCACTAACCCGCGATTGATCTAAACAGCCAGTTCTGGTGCTAACGATGTCGGAGAATGACGGTCAAACCGGAAGCCATCTGAGGACTCCTTGCCACTGTCACTACGATTCTCGCGGTGAGAAACGATAGCATCACTTAATCGACTGATTCAGTACGATAGGCAGAGTCTTTCGTAAATGGGGTATATCCGCAATCTGCCATTTGTCGGAGTTCAGCCTGTGAGGAACGCCCATTATGCTCTCGCTCCGTATCTTTCGACTCGCTCTCTCGCTCTCTTTCTTGGCCTGCGCGTTGGTCTCCGCCCAAACAAAGCCACACTTTACTTCGCCTCTGCCGACCGGTGTACGCCTCGATCCCGCCGGTGAAGCGGTTGACCTGGGCAGTTTGCCGATCAATCTCCTTCTAACGCCTGAAAAAGACAAGGCCGTGGTCGTGCTCAGCGGCTGGCGTGAGCAGGGCATTCAGGTCGTCGATCTGAAGACGCGGAAGGTTACCCAGACATTGCTGCAGGATGGTGCGTTCTACGGCGCCGCCTTCTCGCCCGACGGTCATCGCCTCTGCGTCTCCGGCGGCAACACCGACATGCTTTTCGTCTACGCGTGGAAGGACGGCGCGGCAACCCTCGAGAACAAGTTCGACCTGGCAAAGGCAAAAACGGCAGACGGCACGGGCACAAGCTATCCGGCCGGACTGGCATTCTCGCCCAACGGAAAATTCGTTTATGTCGCCGAGAATGTCGGCGACCGGCTTGCGGTCGTGAACGCCGCGACCGGCGAGATCGCGCAACGGTTTTCCACTGATCATTATCCCTATGGCGTCGCGCTCACGGCGAACGGTCAGGTGTTCGTCTCGGCGTGGGGCAGCAGCACGGTTTCGCAATTCCGAATCTTGACGGACGATAGCCTCGCGTATCTCGGCCGAATCGAGGTCGGCCGGCATCCTTCGGCGCTAGCTGCGAGAGGAACAAGGCTGTACGTCACGCTCGCAGGCAGCGACCGTGTGGCTGTCGTCGACACGAAGCTGCGGAAGGTCACGCGCTATCTGCACGATGGCGCGCCTGGCGCACCGCCAGAGGGCAGCACGCCCAACGCTGTCGAGCTTAGCTCCGACGGCAATCGACTGTTTGTGGCAGAGGCCGACAACAATGCCGTCGCCGTTTTCGATTTGGCCACCGGCAAGTTACTCGGTCGCGTTCCCACCGACTGGTATCCCACCGCGGTCGTCGAATACAACGGAGAGTTGCTCGTGCTTTCCGGCAAAGGGCACGGCACCCACGCCAACCCTGATGGCCCGGTTCCACTTACCAAATGGCCGAATGAGAAACCAACCGCGTATGCGCTGGGGCAGTTGAATGGCAGCCTGCGAATGCTGCCGTCCGCGATAACAGAAACGCAACTCGCCGCATTCACTCAACGTGTCGTCGCCGCCAATAACTGGCAGCAACGGCTCGCACCGCGGCGCTACCCACCGTTTCGCCACGTCGTCTACATCATCAAAGAGAATCGCACCTATGACCAAGTCCTGGGAGACATAAAGGAAGGCGACGGCGACGCAAGCCTCGTCTATTTCCCCGACGTTGCCATCACCCCGAACCATCACGCGCTGGCGCGGCGCTTCGGCCTGTTCGATCGCTTTTTCGTGAATGCCGAGGTCAGTTCGCAAGGACACATCTGGTCCACCGCCGCCTACGTCACGAATTACGGTGAGAAGGTCGTGCCCTCCGGTTACGCCGGCAAGCGGGCTGACATGGACGGCGAAGAGAGCGATGAACCGGAGCGCGGCTTCCTGTGGACGCTTGCGATCCGCGACGGCATCTCCTTCCGCGACTACGGCGAAATGGTCAAGGGAGATCCCGGCTGGCCGGTGACGCAGCACGACTTGGCAGCCGATGTGAATCCCGACTACATACCTTTCGATCTGACCACTCAGGATCAGAAGCGCGCGGACGTGTGGATCGCCGAACTCCAACGCTACGTACGCGACGGCAACATGCCGCAACTCGAAGTCATGCACCTGCCCATGGACCACTTGGCGGCAGGCCGTCCGGGGAAATGCACGCCACGGGCGTGCATGGCTGATAACGACCTTGCTCTCGGGCGGATCGTGCAGGCGCTTTCGCACAGCCCGTATTGGAAGGACACAGTGATCTTCGTCCTCGAGGATGACGCGCAGGCTGGCCCCGATCACACGGATTCGCACCGCGCGCCGTTCTATGCCATCTCGGCCTACAACCGGCCGGGCACCGTGCATCGCTTCATGAATACGACGGACGTGGTCGCGGCGATCGAAGACATCCTCGGAATGGGTCGGCTGT
>Ga0210391_10003242_pt1 | contig 13823 bp, 11 predicted proteins | sample IncBWC12OmetaG_FD_160573 | JGI IMG/M metagenome (GOLD analysis project Ga0210391, IMG submission 160573) | Forest soil microbial communities from Barre Woods Harvard Forest LTER site, Petersham, Massachusetts, United States - Inc-BW-C-12-O ... | reverse complement strand
CCTCACCCCCTCCCCCCTGATTTCTGCATGTGTATGAAACGATGAGGGTTGTTTTTTGCTGTTTTTGTATGTGTGGGAAACAATGGGGTTAGGCTCAACTGAGGCGTTAAGTGTTTGAATCTGGGTGGGTTGCGGGGTGGTTGGAGTGGATGCCGCGGAGTCCGGCGCCTCGTTCTGGAGGGGCGGTGGACAAGCAACCGCAGATCCCTCGTCCCCTTCGGCTTCGCTCAGGGTCCTCGGGATGACAGGTTCGGTGGTGGCGGGGATGGGCTGGAATTCGGCTTCGGGTTGGAATTCGGGCGCGGGCGGTGGTTCTGGAGCCGAATCGGTGACTAGTTCGGGCTTCGGCTCCGGCTCGGGCTCGGGATCGGGGGCGGCCATGGGTTGGTCGAGGTCGTTGTAGACGACGTCGCGGACGATTTCTTCGGTGGAGATTTTGGTTTCGATTTCGGACATCTGCTTGAGGGTTTTGAGGGCGGTCTGCATGAGGTAGGTGAGCGCCGTGACCTGGCGGAAGTCGATGGAGTGGCGGGAAAAGGCGTTGGCGATGGCGTTGATGTTGGCGAGGATGCCGAGATGGTCCTCCATGTAGTCGAAGACGACGATGGGGGCGAGGGGGAAGTTGTCGGGGACGGGCGGTTTGACGCGGAGGACTTTGTCGCGGTGTCCGTGGCGATAGCAGAGGTCCTGGCCGCGGAGGGCGGGGTCGACGCAGCGGGAACCGGCGTGGGTGAGGTGGCGGCAGCGGGCATCGTCGGCGGGAGTGCGGCCGGCGCGGGCGGAGGTGGCTTGCATGGTGTTGGCTCCTTGGTGGTGCGAGGGTTCAGGGTGCAGAAATGCGAAGGCCTCGCGGAATCCGCGAGGCCTTTTGGCTTTTTTCTCTCTATTAACAGGATACCAAGTTGGGCTGGAAACCACGCCAACTATTTTGGCTTGGAAGTTGTTTCGAATCAACAAATGTTACTTTTGGGTATGTGGTGGAAACTTGACAAATTTTGGGGAGGGCGGGTTTGGGAGGAAACCGCAGGTGCTTCGACGCCGAACCGCTTGCTGCACTCTGTTGGTCGGTTTGCGGGTGGTGATACTGGCGAATGGTTTCGGGTTAGGTGCTGGACTCGATTGAACTTAAGGAAATCATGAGGCAGTCATATGCTTGACCGTTCATGAAGTCACGATTCGCCAAGCGCTGCTTTGCCGCTCGTTCGGCGATTTCCTTTTTCCGCTCCGGCGGAAGAGCGGCATCCGCGCCGTCCCACCCTTCAATCCACCGAGGCGGTCGAGCGCCACGGCAGCGGGATTCTTTACCCGCTCGGCGGCAATGCCGACGACCTTTGGTATCCGGCCCATCCCCTCGTTATGCTTGAGCAGTCTAGCTGTTTCAAGGTAAAATCCACAAAAGATGTATTTCGTTTGTTTCGTTTGTTTCGCATATTGCGTCTAACAAGTGGTACGCTGTTTTGGCGACGAAGGGAGGGAAGAAAATGCTCAGAGAACCGATCACAATGGAACCATCGGAAGAAGCCGAAATCCGCGAGCTTCATCGGATGCTAGCACTCGGAACCCCAGCTCTTCTGGGGCCGGCAGGTGAGAGGCTTGAACTTCCCGAATCCGTCTACCACATCTTGAAAGATGTGGTAGCCAACATGATGCGTGGAAAGACAATTCTTCTCATTCATCAAAACAATAGGCTAACAACACAGACTGCCGCCAATTTTCTGGGTTTTTCTCGGCCACATCTTGTGAAACTTTTAGATTCTGGAGCGATTCCATTCGAGAAGGTTGGGCAACACAGGAGGGTGCTTATGAAGGATTTAATTACGTATCAAAAGAGTAGGGATGCAGCGAGAAAAGCAGCTCTAAACGCGCTCGCCAGAGAGGAATTCGAATCCGGCTCGTATGAAGGGATTCCAATTCCCGACGGCGGAAGCGATGAATGAGGTCTGATTATCCGGCCATGTTAGACGCGTGCGTACTTCTGCCTATGCCCTTAGCGGACACGCTATTGCGCATGGCAGAAACGCCGCGACTCTATATCCCAAAATGGTCAGATGAAACACTTCTAGAAGTGTCCCGAAATCTCATCAAAAAGTGGAATACGACCGAAGAGCAGGCAAAACGACGGGAAGAGGCCCTCCGGACCCATTTTCCAGAGGCGCTTGTTACAGGGTACGAACACCTAATTCCGGTGATGACAAATGACGCAAAGGACAAACACATCCTGGCTGCCGCTGTGATGAGCGGGACCAAGTTGATTGTCACCTACAATTCAAAGGACATTTCGAAGGAATCCCGCGATCCTTATGGGATAGAGTGCCAGGGACCATCCGCATTCTTATGTGGCCTCTACGACCTTGATCCCGGGATTGTGGTTCAAAAGCTAGGCGAACAAGCTCAAAACATCAATCGACCTTTAGAGTCAATCCTTCTAAAGCTCAAGGTCAACGTTCCGGGATTTGTTTCCTACTTCTGCGAGGAGCAGAAAATTGACCTCTCCGAGTTGGGTTAGCCAATGTATTTATTGCCCGTGCAGAAACAAGGGGGAGGGGGTCGGGCCACCAACTCCAGGCTTCCGGCTTCTGGCCACTAGCCACCGCTGACCGCCATTCAGGGCCGAATAATGCCCATTGCGTCCATCGGCGTCGCGCGGGGCGAAACCCCTGTGTTTCAATAAGACAAGACATGCCGTCCGTGAATCCCATGCCCCGGAAAATGACGTTCAGGCGCCGCCTGAAAGCGGCCTCGCGCAAGGTGCGGGAAATCGGCCTGGTGGGCCATGCTCTGGCGTCGACGCGGCACGCCGTGATGGCGCAGATTGTGCCCATGCGGCGGTGCAATCTGAGCTGCGCGTATTGCAACGAGTACGACGACGTTTCGAAGCCGGTGCCGCTGGACGAGATGCTGCGGAGGATCGACCACCTGGCGCGGCTGGGGACCAGCATCATTACCATTTCGGGCGGAGAACCGCTGCTGCATCCGGAGCTGGACGCGATCATTGCGCGCATCCGGAGCCACGGCAAGATGGCGGGCATGATCACGAACGGGTATCTGCTGATGCCGGAGCGCATCGAGCGGCTGAACCAGGCCGGGCTCGATCACATGCAGATCTCGATCGACAATGTGAATCCGGACGAGGTGTCCAAAAAGAGCCTGAAGGTTCTGGACAAGAAGCTGGAGTTTCTGTCGGAATACGCCGATTTCCACGTGAACATCAATTCCGTGGTGGGCGGCGGCATTAAGTATCCGCAGGACGCGTTGACGATTGGGCGGCGGGCGCTGGGGCTGGGCTTTACGTCGACGATTGGGATCATCCACGACGGCGATGGGCAGCTGAAGCCGCTGGGCGACGAAGAACGCGCGGTGTGGAACGAGATGCGGTCGTGGAAGAAGGAGAATTATTCGCGCTTCAACCACTTCCAGGAAAAGATCGCGAACGGCGAGCCGAACGAGTGGCGCTGCCGGGCGGGCTCGCGGTATTTGTACATCTGCGAGAACGGGCTGGTTCATTACTGTTCGCAGCAGCGCGGGTATCCAGGCGTGCCGCTGGCGGATTACAAGAGGGCGGACCTGGAGCGGGAATTTCTCTCCGAAAAAAGCTGTGCGCCGAACTGCACGGTGAGCTGCGTGCACCAGATTTCGTTTATCGACTACTGGCGCGCGCCGCAAAAGCCGCCGACGGCCGGAACGGCTGAGGGGCTGGTTAATATCCGGCTCTAGGCTTCCCTCCGGAAGTCGTCGGAGAGCCGCTCAACATCTTTTTCATTCGAAATTCCCAGCGCTCTGCCGGTTTCGCGGGTGCGGCGCAGGAGCGCTTCCCAACCTGGGTCGGATGGCTCGGCTCCAGCGATGTAGTGGCGCAGCGCTTCGCGGAACAACTCGCTCATGGTCCGGTGTTCGCTGCGAGCGCGGTCCTGGGCTTTGGCGAGGAGTTCGGGTGGAAGGGTGATGGAGACGGTTTTGGCTGTCCGCATAGAAGTATTGTAAAGCAGTATCGGACATGATCTGACATGGGCGGGCAGGATTGGCCCAGCCGGGGCGACGGGCTGCAATTCCGGTCGCCGCATGATCGTTGCGGGAGCGAATAACTGTCGATATCCAGATTTGCAGGCGACCAAATCCCATACTTCCTGCTTCCAAGCCCTTGTGTCGCAGCAGGATATGCCACTTCCGATTACTTCTTCCGCCGAGCCGGTTTGGGCTCTGGACGCGCGTGCGTGCTATCGCGATGTGATGCAGGCGATGCACGAGGCCAAAATTCCGTGCGCGGTTGGCGGGGCATTCGCTCTGCATAAACACACCGGCATATGGAGAACGACGAAGGACCTGGACCTGTTGCTGGAAGCCGATGCGGTGCCGGCAGCGCTCCACGAATTGCGCAGGGCGGGGTTTGAAACGTCAATTCACGACCCAGTTTGGCTGGCGAAGGCGACGCGGGGCGACTATTTCGTCGACCTGATTACGGGCATGGGCAACGCGGCGCTGCGCGTGGACGCAACATGGATCGAGCGGTCTCTGCCGAAGCAGATTTTGGGCGTGCCGTGCCGCGTTCTGGCGGCGGAAGAGATGATCGCGAGTAAGGTTTTTGTGACGCGGCGCGAGCGCTTCGATGGAGCGGATGTGGCGCATCTGGTGCGCGCATGCGGAAAGAGCCTGGATTGGAATCGCCTGCTGCAGCTGCTGGATTCGCATTGGGAGCTGCTCTATTGGTCGCTGGTATTGTTTGCCTATATTTATCCGGCAGAGACGGATCTGGTGCCGGAACGGATTTGGCGCGAGCTTTCGCAACGATTCGCGGAGCAGGCCACGCATCCGAGCAAGAGCGCGCCGTTTCGCGGATCGCTGGTGGATCCGCTGATGTTCGCGATTGATGTGGAGGAGTGGGGAGAGCGGGATTTGTATCAGGAATACTGCGATGACCATCCGTGCCCGCTGAAGAACGAAGATGGGAGCGCGGCATGAGGCTGGCCGCGGTCGCGGATATTCATCTGCGCGACGAAGATCACCAGGAAAATGTGCGGCGATTCTCGGCAGTGAACGAGCTGGCGGACGCGCTGGTGATCGCGGGCGACTTTACGAATCATGGAACGCCGGACGAGATGCGGACGTGTCTGGCGGTGCTGGAGCATGTGCACATTCCGATATTGGCGGTGCTGGGCAATCACGACCACGAGAATGGGCATCAGGACGAACTGGCGGGCATGCTGCGGCTGGCAGGCGTGCATCTGCTGGATGGGCAGTGCTTCGTCGTCGGCGATATGGGGTTCGCGGGGACGAAGGGATTCTGTGGCGGATTTGCGCCGTATGAGCTGATGCCATTTGGCGAAGTGGCGATTAAGACGTTTGTGGAGATTGCGGAACGGGAAGCGGTGAAGCTGGATTATGGGCTGGCGCAGCTCAAGACCCGGGTGAAGATCGCCATTACGCATTACGCGCCGATCAAAGAAACAGTGGTAGGCGAGCCGGAGCCGATTTTTCCGTTTCTGGGCAGCTCGCGGCTGGAGCGCGCGCTCGACCGGCACAAGCCGGCGCTGGCGCTGCACGGGCATGCGCATCACGGAACGTTCTCCGCTGAGGCGCCGTGCGGCGTGCGCGTGTGCAACGTGGCGCTGTCGGTTTTGCGCGAGCGCGGTGAGGAACACCCGTTCGCTATTTTCACGTTCTGAGGGCGAAGAGCCGCGCGCCTACAATTCTCCTGATGCATTCTCGAAGGGAACACCTCTGGCTCATGGGCGCTACTGCGCTTTCCACTTCATTTCCGCGATGGCTTCGGGCGCTGGATGCGGAGCCATTGCCGAGCCTGAAGGCTGCTGCTGCGGCTGCGGGGCTGATTTACGGGTCGTGCAGCGATGAGCCGTTTCGCAAAGCGCCGGCCGCTTATTTTGATCTTTTCGCGCGGCAATGCGCGTTGTTTGCGCCGATTCTTTCGTGGCAGGATGTTGCGCCTACGCTGACGCATGAAGACGATGCGCACGATCTGAATGCGGGGATCGCACTGGATCGCGGATTGCGCCTGACGGGAGCGCATTTGCTGTGGTATTTGCGGACGCCGGAGTGGCTGGCTACTTTGTCGCGCGCACAGGCGGAGGAAGCGGTCGCGGCGCATGTCAAAAACATTGCAGGCTTCTATCGCGGACGAGTTTTCTCATGGAACGTGGTGAACGAGGCGATTGAGCCGCCGCAGAAAGGGCTGGATGGGCTGCGGATAGATAGTCCGCTGGTGCGGGCTTTGGGGACTGACTTTTTTGCCGCAGCGTTTCGCGAGGCGCGCGCGGCGGACCCTGATGCGCGGCTGCTCTACAACGAATATGACCTGGAACTGGACAATGCGTGGCAACAGGCGCGACGGGATGGGCTGTTCCGGTTGCTCGACCGGTTGCAGAAAGCGAACGCGCCCATCGATGGAGTGGGGTTGCAGTCGCACCTAAAGCTGCGTCAGTTTGGCGAGTTCCACGAGAAGGTTTATCGGCAGTTTCTGCACGATCTGGCAGGACGCGGGCTGAAGATTGTGATCACGGAACTGGATGTGGACGATCGAGGATCGCCAGCGGATATTCCGACGCGGGATCAAGCGATTGCTGACGTTTATGCGCAGTTTCTGGCGGTGGCGCTGGATGAGCCGGCGGTTTGCGGTTTGGTGACGTGGGGGATTTGCGATCCGTACAGCTGGTACAACAGCACGTGGTTCCACGACTATGCGCGGCCGGATCATGTGCTGCAGCGGCCGCTGCTGTTCGACGGGGATTTGCAGGCGAAGCCTTCGTTTTATGCGGTGCTCAATGCCTTGCGGCATGCGCCGAAGCGGACACCGACTCACTGAGCCGCGATGAAACTGCGCGTATGATTTCGGCCATGAGTTCCTTCCTTGCGAACCGTCGACGCGCAGCCGGCTTCGCGTGCACTGTGATCTTCTTTGTCTCGGGCAGCTGCAACCTGCAAGCGCAGCAGGACTGGAGCATCACGATACGGGGCACGGTGGTCGACACGCTCACCCGCAAGCCGATTGCCGGAGCGATTGTCGATCTGAATCGCGACCCGCCTTCGCGACGGTCTTCGTCGCTGCCGGCGGAGGGCGACTCCGGCCAGGAGAAGCTAACGGATGGCGAAGGTCATTTTTCGTTTTCTTTTATTCCAAATAGTCGCCCGATGTTCAACGTCAGTAAGGCGGGTTACACCTCGAGTACGGCCGATCTGCTGGATTACTCCACTTATTTTGTGGAACCGATGCCGGGCATGGGGGAGCTGAAGTTTTTTCTCACTCCTGAAGCGGAGATATCGGGACGGGTTCTTTCGGAGGCGGGCCAGCCAATGAAGCAGGTTCCGCTGCAGTTGTACCGCGAGGTCGTTCGGGACGGCCGGGCGGCGTGGGAGCGCGTCCAATTTGGGAAAACGCAGTGGACCGCGGCGGATGGTTCCTATCGCTACGCGGGATTGCATCCCGGCGCCTATGTGGTGATCAGCGACTGGATGCTGGAGGGTGATCCGGGGTCGACGCCGGGATCGGGTTGCGGCGGCGGCGACTTCGAGACCCACGCTGCGTTTCCTCCGTCGGCAACGCCCGGGGTTCTGGACTTCTCCAAAGCGCAGCCCATCGTGCTGCAGCAAGGTCAACGCGCCGTATCTAATTTGAAGGTCCGGCGCGAGTCTCTGCACCCGGTTACCTGGGGCAACAAAGACGAAGTTCCGGCTGCGCTAACGGATTTGCTGGATCGCAATGGACGGGTGATCACGATTCCGGAACCGGGTGATGACAGCTGCGGCGAAAGCCTTCCCAACCACTACGACCAGGCTACCCACTCCGCAAGCACGGATATGCCGGACGGGACCTACACGCCTGCGATTCAGCCGGTGAACAATCAGGAGGGCCAGGCCACGCCTGCCCTGCTCGGCACTTATTTCCGGTTTGCTGTAGATGGCGCGCCGACCAGCGTTCCCAGTGTGCCGATCAATCCGCTGCCCATTCCGGCGACCCGAATCAATGTTCATCTGGACCTCACCGCTCCGAACCTTTGCAGCGGCATGTCGAGTATCCATACCGGGACGCGTCCGGCCGGGTCGCAGCCGAGGTCCCAGTCGCTGTGGCTGACGCGCGACGATCCACTGCCGAGCGTGGCCGCGCAAATTCCATTTCCTGAAAAGAAGGTGGACGGTGGCAGGGCGTTCGACTACCTGGTAGCGGGAAGTTACTGGGTGCATACGGGCGAATCTGGCACCCCGGGAGATCCGTCCAACACCTACATTGCGTCGATTACGGCGGGAGGCGAGGACATGGCGCGGAAGCCTCTGGTCGTCGGTCTGAACGGGACCAGCCCTCCGCTGGAGGTGACGCTGCGCAACGACTGCGGCATCCTGAAACTGCACTACCCGCAGGCCGGTCCTAACGCCAATCCGGTGGGAATCGTATCGACTTTTTACGGATTGCTGGTGCCGCAGTTTGCAGGATTCATGAATGTTCACTCGTTCTCGTTCCAGCTACCGGGTCCCGAGGAAATCTCGGTGGGGAATCTCGCTCCTGGTCACTACAAGCTCTACCTGAGCTGGAGGGAACAGGGAATCGCATTCAGGGAGTCCAGCACCGTGCCGCCAGGACTCGGCGCCGGCCAGGATGTCTGGCTGACCCCGGGAAAGGCGGTCGAAGTGGAGATTGCGCCGCCGGCGTCGCAGAATTCGCAATTCATCTTGCCAGTACGTTGAGGGTTGCCGTTCAATCACGGGAGGCTGTCACTATGCCGGTATCCATTGTTCGTCTGGGAACGGCTCGCAAGGCGGGCGAAGGTTTGCGCGTGGGCACGGTGCGCCGGCCGCCGCGTGGCGTGCCGAAGGCGGATTTTGCTAAGCGGGATTATTACGATGTTTGGCTGCCCGATCTGGCTCCGAGTGCGGAACTGGTCGGGTTCGCGCAGCACTCTGGTGGGGTTGAGAGATCGTGGAAGACGTTTGAACGGAAATATCGCGCGGAGATGAAGCAGACGGGGCCATCGCGGCTGCTGGATTTGCTGGCGGCGATGTCCCACCAAACGAATTTTTCGGTGGGGTGCTATTGCGAGGATGAGGCGCGCTGCCACCGATCGATTCTGAAGAACTTGCTGGCCGAGCGGGGAGCGGCGATGTCGTTGCGGTAAACCATTGAACGACGAATGCGAAAGAGAGACGGGTAGGCTATGGCGCAGAAAGCTGGTCATGCCGCTGTCGGGTTGCTGTTGGGCGCGGGGTTGCTGTTGGTCGCAGCGTCGCCTGTGGGGCGGACGCAACTGGTGAAGCTCGAGAAGATGGGGCCGGAGGAGATGGTCCAGGTCCACATGGACGCGCGCGGCGAGGCTTCGATCAGCGCCTGGAGCCGGAATGGCGGATTCGATTCGGGGCCGGTGCTTTCGCAGGTGCTCCGTTGCGGGGGAGATTTAAAGGAAGGCAGTTCCACCTTCAGCACGATTCGTTGTTCGAGCGCGCTGCGGCGTGACGGTCTTGCGCTGGAAGGCGTTGTGGACCTGGCGCCCATTGTGCGTGCGCTGCAGGGGTCGTCCAGCATTCAATTCCGGCTGGACTCCCCGGCTTCGGGATTTTCAACGGTGTCCTTTCCCATGACGGAGCAGCGTGAGGGGCCGTCCATCGACCGGTCGGCGGATTTCGCTCCGGGGGTTGTACCTCCGCCGATCACGATCCGGTTCGGCTACCGCCGCGATCAATTGGCAGGCGTCTATGTTCCGCTGATTGCTTTGGCGCTCGGCATGATGCTGATGGTTGCGGGGATGGCACGGATCGGGCTGGCGGCCCTGGCGCGATCCGTAGTGCTGCTGGGCACGGTCGTGTGGATGGCGGTGGCGGCGCAGGTTCAGGCGGATGGCCCTTTGCTGATTCTGCTGCATGGAAGGCACTGGGCGAATCTGGCGGTGCTCGCGATGGAATTCTGGCCGCCGCTTCTGTGCGCGGCGTGCGGCGTCGCGGTGGGGAGCTGGCTGCGGGGTGGGCCGGAGGAGAGGGGAAAATTCGGTCAGGTTTTCTGGGGATTCGGCGCCATCCCGTTGGTGCTGACCTGTGCGGTGGGAACCATGACCCCGTTCGAACGAGGAGACTGGGTGACTGCGGCCCTATGGGTGGTGGCCGCGCCGGTCGTGATTCTGCTGCGCAGGGGATGGACGCGGAGGCGCGGTCTGGCGAGCGTCCACGCAATCGGCGATGGGGCCTTGCGGGAGCGCGTGGCCGCGCTGGGCGCGCGGGCGGGATATCCGACGGTTGGGGTACTCGTGATGGCCTCGGCGGGCTCGCAGATTTTGAGTGCGTATGCGTTGCCTGGGAAGCGCATTTTGCTGAGCGCTCCGCTGCTGCGCACGCTGAGCCAGCGTGAGGTGGATGCCGTGGTGGCGCATGAACTGTCGCATTTCCGCCATTCGAACCGGGCCCTGTGGATGCCTCTCGGGATTGCGATGGTGCTGTTCGCGACGCCGGTCCGGGATGCACTCGAGATGTGGCCGTATGGGATCTATGTGGCATTGCTGGCGCCGGTGGCGGTCTTTTTCGGGGCATTGCGGGGTGCACGCCGGCGGGAATTTCAGGCCGATGCGGGGGCGGCTGCGCTCACCGGAGATCCGCGCGCGATGATCAGTTCACTGGCGCGAGTGATGCGCAGCAACGGGACTGCGCAGGATATGCCTGCGATCGCGGAGTGGTTCTCGTCGCATCCGTCGAGCCGGAAACGCACCGCGGCGCTGGCGGCCCTGGCGCATTTGAATCCGGCTGAAGTGGAAACGCTGTGCACGGTGGACGACACGGGGGCACAGTATGAGTTGCCGCCGGAAGAGAGCGGCACGGCGATTTTCACGGCCGACTGGCAGAAGCAAAACGCCGGAGCTTACATATGGGCGGTGATGATCGCCACGGCTGCGGCGGCATTGGTCTCTGCGGGGCTGGTAGATCGATTTGGCGGCAACGGTATCCGCCATTTAGCGGTGTCGATGCTGGGTGGCGTCGTGTTGGGATGCGTGCTGACGAAGCTGGGGGCAGGGGTGGTGACGGCGGGCAACTATGGGCGGCTGCGGCGGAAGCTGGAGGCGCGGCTCGGCGTGAGGGGGCGATTGGCTGGACTTGCCATGGAGGGCGAGGCGCGCGTCTACAACGGGTTCCGGTTCTTCGATGCGGGGCTGCTGTGGTTTGAGGGTGGAAGGTTGCGCTATCGGAGTGAGCGTGTCTCGATTGCGTTGAATCCCGCGGACGTTGTGGAAGTGGGCGAAGTGGCTGCCTCGCCTTCGGCGTGGATGCGACGGCAACCCATGGTGCGGTTTCGCGATCCGGGAACGGGCCATGTCCACTCGTTCATCCTGCACCCAGTGCAGTTGGGGATGGCCGCTGCGCGGCTGCTGCGGGAACTTGGGCGATGGAAGGCGACCGGCTCCTCTGCGGAGGGTACATCGATGAGCGGATTCCAGCCCATCGCCGGACAGCCCTATCGCAACCCAGGGCTGATTGCGGTGGCGCGCGCCTTCCTGATCGCGGGGGGAATCACTCTTGTTGTCGCGGTGCTTCTGGACGCGACCGATCCGTTTGCATGGTGGTTTGTTGGGTATGCGGTTGCAGTTGCGGGTTGCGTGCACCTTTTCATGTTCCTGCCAGCGCTGTTGTATCGACAGCCGTCGCCGCCGACGGGTCTGGCGTCACCGGTCGATGCGACGTAAAGATTGGGCAAACAGGCCTGAAGACTTGCGCGGGGCTCACGTTTGCGTCCAGGATGATTGTTTGAGAGGCCCCTATGTTCCGCCGGATCGCCTGTTTCCTCGTCGTGCTGCTTGCTTTTGGACTTTCTGCGCGTTTGCATGCGCAGGACCGGACCGATCCTCTGACTGAGGATGAGGTCAACCAGATTCGCGACAACGCGATCCACCCGGATGAGCGGATCAAACTGTATATCAGGTTCATTGGCGAACGGCTGGACGCAGTGCGGCAATTGGTCGCTAATCGTCAGGCGGCGGACCGCAAGGCGCAGATTCGCGCCAAGCTGGAGGAGTTCACCAACCTTTGCGATGAGTTGCAGGACAACCTGGACACCTACGATTCGGCGCACGCCGACATCCGCAAGTCGCTCAAGGATTTGGTGGCGGCCAGCGGGAAATGGCCGGACACGCTGCATACGGTGCCTGCCGATCCGGCGTACGAATTCTCCCAAAAGACAGCGCAGGAAGCGGCCCAGAGCGCTGCCGACCAGGCGAAGCATCTCGCTACCGAGCAGGACGTGTATTTCGATACACACAAGAAGGAGCGCCACGGGAACGGGACGGGGCCGGATTAGGAGCCTGTCGCTGCAACTGATTGAGCAGATCAACACGGAGGTCCGCGCACGCTAAAGCCCCCGGTTAATTGCCTACCCTCCAGGGCGACACATTGGACCACTTCTCCAATTCGGTAGTCGCCCAGGCTGTCGTTTTGCCGGCATGGCATGAGGTACATGGATTCGGCATCTTGTACTTTTCGGTCATTGCTGGAGTGATGAATTGGAAGGTATGAGAGCGAACGAACGAACCTGGAACGCCCTCGGTTTCGATCTTCGGCATGTGGCACGCAATGCACTCGCTCCCGGCACTGCCTGTCTTGTGGTGGGTGTGCTCTTCGAGGGTTGCCGAATGCGGACCATTCGGTGATCCGGGTTGATGGCAGTCCAGGCAGAGTTTGTCGGGGGGCAACCTCAACTGCGCGTCATTGCCTGTGCCGTGCACGTCGTGGCAGGTGGCGCAGGTCACGCCATGTCGGTACATCACGCTCTGCACGAAATCGTTGCCCTGCATGCGGTTCTTATGCGCCGTGCCATCAGCGAAATGCGAGAAGTCGGTTTGACCCAACGTGATTTCGTCAAGCTTCCAGTAGTCGACGAGACGAAGACCGGCGTGATAGCCAACCGGCCAGTCATAGGCTTTTCCGCCGATGAGACCGGAACGGGGCCTGCCCTGGGAATGGCATGCAATACAGGTATCGTCCGAAGCCACGTCGTCCATCTGGGCGGGGTTCAGTATATTGGTGCGCGCGGGATGCGCTACGTGCTCGCTGCCAGGACCGTGACAGCGTTCGCATCCGACATTCCATTCGGTGGGCTGCTTGCTGTGAATGTCGTAATTGACAGAGTGGCAGCCATCGCAGGTTGGGCCCGTCGGACGCTGGAAGTTGTCGGAAGGGTAATAGGCCGCCCACCAGTCCGCTCCAGTATCAGGAACGTGGTACTTCAGCCATTTCCTGTTGCCGACGTCCCATTGCGCCGGCAGCGGGTAATAATCGTCACCAATTTTGGTGAAGTAGCGCTGCTTCCACTTGCTGCCGTAGACGAAGGCGACTTGATCGAGGGAGAATCTGGCGACGTTGTTCGAATTGAGATCGGGAATGATCGCGTCCGGATGCTGTCTGGGGTCGCGAACAACATTGGCCATGGGCGTCTGCTTCCACCGCGCATAAATAGCCGCATGGCATTTCTGGCACGCCTCTGAACCTACGTAATGTGCCGAACTCGCTATTTGTAGCTGGGTTGCAGCTTCCGCCGGAGCAGGGGACCTGAAGCTGCGGACATAGGCGACCAGATTCCAACTCTCAGCGTCTGTCTCCGCATGCGCGCCCGGCATGGCGGGCATACCGGAAAGCTGCACGCCGTTCTCGATGATGTAGTGGATGTCGCCATCGCTGAGACGCTGTGTGGGAGCGGAGCGCAGGTCCGGGACGCGGGGATACTGGGTGGCGCCGATTTCCGTGGCTCCCCGGCCATCGACGCCGTGACAAACGGCACAGCGAGCAAGAAATGCCTCCCGCCCCTGCGCGAGGGCATTGGGATCTGTTGCGACGGGATTGGGCCGCCGATGTTC
>Ga0210391_10003236_pt1 | contig 13833 bp, 11 predicted proteins | sample IncBWC12OmetaG_FD_160573 | JGI IMG/M metagenome (GOLD analysis project Ga0210391, IMG submission 160573) | Forest soil microbial communities from Barre Woods Harvard Forest LTER site, Petersham, Massachusetts, United States - Inc-BW-C-12-O ... | reverse complement strand
TCCGGAGGGTCCCATCACGGTGACAAATTCGCCCTGCCGAATGTCGAGATTGATCCGGCGCAGTACCCAGGTATAGCCAGCGCCGGTCTGATAGTTGCGTTCGATATTTTTTAGCTGGATCATTTCACTCTCAATTCACATGTCTTACTCATAGCGCAGAGCCACCATGGGATCTACGCTGGCTGCGCGGCGGGCGGGAAGGTAGCACGCCAGCATTGCGGAGGCGAGCAGCACCACCACGACCGTCGCGAATGCGGCGAGATCGATCGTCCCTACGCCATACAACATGCCCTGCATCGTGCGACCTACCAGACAGGCGCCGACCAAGCCGAGTAGCGAACCCGCCAGAGCCAAAACTGCGCCCTCCTTCAAGATCAGGCTGAACACCGCGTCACGCCCGGCACCCAAGGCTATGCGTAATCCGATCTCGTGAGTTCGCTGAGCCACTGCGAACGCCATGACACCGTAAATTCCCACCGCTGCGAGCAGAAGAGCCAACCCCGCGAAGCCGCCATAGAGCGCGGTCTCGAAGCGCTCGTAAGAACGCGACTCAATCACGATCTGCTCCATGGTGCGGACTTGGGCGAGAGGTAGATCGGGGTCCATGGACGTGACGACATCGGCGATGCTGTTGGCCATCGCGTCGGGATCGCCAGAGGTGCGAACCGCCATGGCGGCTTGGGGCCAAGGAGACTGCCAGAAGGGGACGTCAATCTCAGGGAAGTCCTCGCGAAGGTCGCCGGTCCGCACGTTATGGAAGATACCGACGATTTGCCATAGGACCGTGGGCTCGTTGCGGGCGATGCCGGGGACAAGTTGATCGACGGCAATGCGCTGGGTCAGGGGATCCACGCCCGGCAAGTAGCGATGGACAAAGTCTTCGTTGACCATTGCCACCCTTACATTTTCAGCATTGTCTTGCTCGGTGAAGCTGCGACCCCGGACGACGCGAATGCCAAAGGTGTCAAAGTATCCGGGCGTGACCATTTGAAATCCGGCATCGGGCCGCGAGGAGCGATCCACGGGTGGTTTGCCGACGATGGTGAAGGCCCTTCCAAACCATCTGCCTCGCACCGGCGTAGCAGTTGCCGCTTCGGCGCGCGATACGCCTGGAATGGACTCGAGCTTCTCCAGGAGCCGGCGGTAAAACACAACCATCTGCTGTGGCTGCGCGAACCGAACCCGCGGTACAGGAAGGGTGAAGGTCAGGATGTGATCACTGCGAACACCGAGGTCGACGTGCGTGAGGTTCACGAAACTATGGATTGCCAACCCCGCGCCGCCAAGCAGGGTGAGCGCCAGCGCAAATTCCGTCACGACCAGCGCCCTGCGCAAAGAGCGGGTACCCGCACTGATTCCGGCACGGCCTCCTTCTTTCAAAGCATCAATCGGATCGAAACCCGATGCCTGCCAAGCCGGGGCACAGCCGAATCCAACGGCAGCCATTACGGTTATTGCCAGCGTAAACAGAAGGACTGGGACACTCACACGGATATCCGCCTCTGAAGTCACTATGAAAGGAGGCATGATCGCCATCACCCCCTTAACCAGAGCCTCTGCCAAACCGGCGCCAAGGAGGCCTCCCACGCTCGCCAAAGCCAGGCTTTCGACCAGAAACTGAACAAACAATTCCCAACGGCTCGCGCCCAGCGAAGCCCGTACGGCAATTTCTTTCTGCCGCGTTGTGCTTCGGGCCAGCAGCAGATTGGCCACGTTGACGCACGCGATTAGCAGCACAAAGCCCACCGCACCCATCAACAGCCAAAGAGTTTTCAAGGTTACGGGCGGAAGGAAGTCATTGCGCAGAGGTTCGACGCTCACACTCCAATTCTTGTTCGAATCCGGATGATCGTAGCCAAGGCGGCGCGCGACGACATCCATGTCAGCCTGGGCTTGTGCTATGGAGAGTCCTGCCTTCATGCGACCAAGCACGGTTAGTGAGCGAAAACTGTGATCGAGTTGCTCCGGTTTGAATGCCAGCGGCACCGCAAGTTCCACAGTCAGCCGGTCTGCCAGGCCAGGCGCCAAGACGCCCACCACTGTGTAAGGCTCGCTATTGATACGAAGCTGCTGGCCGATGATGTTGGTGTTTGCGCCCAGCCGTTGCCATAGGCTGTGGGCTAGAATCACGACGCGATCTTTTCCGGGCTCGCCCTCTTCTGGCAGGAAGTCGCGTCCCAGCAAGAAGCGAAAGCCTTGCATCCGGTACCAACCCGGAGTGGTCAGCTGACCGGGAACATGCTGGGGACGGTCCGAAGCGGCCAGGTTAAACATGCCGTCATTCCAGGCGGCAAGATCCTGAAACACATTGCTCTGGCGCTTCCAGTCGAGAAAATCCGCGGCCGAGACGATCGTGCGTTCGCCATTTAATTTTGACCACACCATGACCAGCTGTTCGGAATCCGGATAGGGCATAGGGGCCAGGAAAGTGGCGTACAGCACCGTGTAGATGGCGGTGGTGGCGCCGATTCCGAGCGCCAACGTGACGACCGCAACAGCGGTGAAGCCGGGACTTTTGCGCAGTTGGCGCAAAGCGTAGCGGAGATCGTGAAATATTCCACTCATTAAAGCTCCTACTCGTACCGCAACGCCGCCATGGGATCGACCCTGGTCGCCCGGTATGCCGGAATGATGCTGGCAAACAGAGCGGTCGCGACAAGAAGAAACAGCACCACCAGGAAAGTAACGGGATCGGTCGGCTTCACACCGTAGATGAGGCTCGGTAAAACACGTCCCATCGCCAAGGCGCCGACGGTTCCTATGGCCACACCCAGCAAGGTTGGCTTCATACTGTCGAACACCACCATACGCAGCACATCCCCAATGCGTGCGCCTAAAGCCAAACGGATTCCGATTTCCTGCACGCGCCGTTTCACGCTGTAGGAGAGCACGCTGTAGATTCCGATCGCCGCCAACAGCAGCGCGAGCCCGGCGAACGCTCCCAGTAGCAGCATGTTGAATCGCTGTTGTGACATCGAATTGGTGACGAGTTCATCCATGGTGAGAATGTCGCGCACTGGAATTTCGCGATCGACTTCGTGCACCGCGTTTGCCACGGAAGAGACAATGCCTGTGGGGTTGGTAGCAGAGCGAACGACCAGAGTCATGGGGAAAGAATTCCAGCCTCCCGTCGCGGGCGCCGAAGCCTGGCCTAAAGGGATGTACAGAGTTGTGGAAGGACGAGCCTGGTCCAAACCATCGAGCTTGACGTCACCCACAACTCCCACGACCTCGCGAGCAACATCCGGGAAAAAAGTCAGGGTGAGGCGCTTTCCAATCGGATCTTCACCCGGCCAGAAATGCTGGGCCATAGACTCGCTGATGAGGATGGCCGCCGGCCTCCCGGCGATGTCCGTATCACCGAAATCGCGGCCACGCACGATGGGGATACGCATGGCGCTCATGTAACCGGGACTAATGAGACGCACGTCGACTTCTGGCTGCTCGGACATCGCCAGAACCGGACGTCCCTCGATCGCAATGGGCTGGTGTGATCCGTTTCCGTTTAACGGGACGTCGTCAATGACCCCGGCAGATTCGACGCCAGGCAACGTGCGGACCCGCTGCAGCACTCGTTCGAAGAAGCTGATCTGCTGTATAGGCAGCGGGAACCTGGCCCCCGAGACTGCAGCGGTCATGGTAAGAACACCGTGAGTCTCAAACCCTGGGTTCACACCACGGAGTTGCTGGAAACTTCGGATCATCAACCCGGCGCCTATCAGCAAGACAAGCGAGAGTGCGACCTCGGCTACCACCAGTACGCTGCGAGTGCGGTGGCCGCCGGAGTCTGAATCGGTTCGACCCAATCCTTCTTTGAGTGCTTGGTTGACGTCCCCTCTGGTCAAGCGCAGAGCGGGCAGAACTCCGGCGATGATGCCGGTGAGTATGGAGATGATCGCCGTGAAGCCTAAGACACGTACGTCAAGCCCAACGTCGACCGAGCGCGGCAACTTGTCTCCCAGGAACGCCATGATCAGGCGAACGCCAAAGTGAGCGTAGGCCGAGCCGATGGCACCTCCTGCAAGTGCGAGCAGCACCGTCTCAGCCAGGATTTGCCGGAACACACGTGCCGAGGATGCACCTAGTGCGGTTCGGATAGCGATCTCTTTCCGCCGGCTCAACGTCTTCGCCAGCGCAAGATTGGCAACATTGACGCAAGCGATAAGCAGAACGAAGGCCACGGCTCCCAGCAGAACCAACAGCGCCGGTCGTACATCACTCACCAGATCGTAGTGCAAGGGCACGACGACAGCGCCCCATCCCCGGTCGTCGTCGGGATACAACTGCTCCAGGCGGCTGGAGATGGTATTCATCGCGGCCTGGGCTTGCTTCAGAGCAACGCCGGACTTAAGGCGCGCGACGACGGAATAGTGATGCTCTCCCCGGACCGCGCGTTCCTCGTCTGTCCAAGCCATCGGCGTCCAGACTTGGGCAAAGTCCGGATAGCGAAATGAGCGCGGCATGACACCAGCAACAAAAAAACTCTGACCGTCGATGTTGAGGTTGTGGCCGACGATCTCAACATTCGAGCCGAAATGCTCCTGCCAAAATCGAAAACTAAGAACCACCACGTTGGAGCGGCCCGGCTGATCCTCCTGCGGTGAAAAGACGTGACCCAGCATGGGTTGAACGCCCAGGGTCGCAAAAAAATTGGACGATACCGCGCTGGCGTCTACCTGCTCCGGGTTCTCCCCTCCCGTCAGCGTGAGGCCGTGGTAGGTATAAATGGCCATGTTCTCGAAAACCTGGTTCTGACTTTGCCAGTCCAGGTAGTTCGCAGCGGAAACCGCGAATGTGGTCATTCCAGGAAAACTCTTTGCCGGGGGGACATGCCAAACATGGACCAGGCGGTCTGGTTCTCTGAATGCCAGGGGACGCAGTAACGCCCCGTTCACGACGCTGAAGATTGCGGTATTCGCTCCAATTCCAAGCGCCAAAGTGACTACAGCAATGGCAGTGAAGCCGGGACTCTTGCGCAGTTGGCGAATCGCATAGCGTAGGTCTTGGATCAATCCGGTCATGCGTGCACATCCGCCATCAGCTTTTTCAGATCTTCCTCCGCAACCACCTTGCCGTCGAACAGATGAACTTCGCGCTGCGCATGTTTGGCGAAGCGCGGATCGTGCGTCACCATGCAGATCGTCGCCCCCTCACGGTGCAGGTTCTGCAGCAGTTCCATCACGGCCTCGCCGTTTCGCGAGTCGAGATTTCCGGTAGGTTCGTCAGCCAGCAGGATGGAGGGTTTCCCCGCAAGAGCACGCGCCACGGCCACACGCTGCTGCTGGCCTCCGGAAAGCTGCGATGGATAGTGTCGGATGCGGTGTGCCATACCCACGCGTTCCAGCGCCTCCATCACCCGCTTCTTCCGGTCGGGAGCAGGCATCCGCTGCCGGTAGGTGAGCGGCAGTTCGACGTTTTCATACACGGTCAGGTCGCCGATCAGGTTGAAACTCTGGAAGATGAATCCGATCTCCTGGTTCCGAATGCGTGAGCGTTCGGCAAAATCGAGGTTCTCGACCGTCTTTCCGTTCAGCGAATACTTTCCTTCCGTCGGAGTATCCAGCAGGCCGATGATGGACAGCAACGTCGACTTGCCACATCCCGACGGCCCCGACATGGCCACGTACTCTCCTTTATTAATGCAGAGGTGCACTCCAGAGAGCGCGTGAGTTTCGATTTCGTCGGTATAAAAGACTTTGGTCATATCCTGAATCTGGATCAGTGGCTGCCCGGCTTCCGTCATAAATATCTGCCTCGAATTCGTGGTGTAGGTTCTCAGTCCAGCCGGATGCGATCCGTCTTGTCCCAGCGCGACATGTCGGAAAGAATCACTGTGTCGCCTTCGTGAAGCCCCTCAAAAATTTGAATTGAATTCACCGATTCGCGTCCCACCTTGATCGGGACGCGAGCGGCCTCTTTGCCGTCCGTGTCGAGCCTGAATAGGCTGATGGTGCTGTTCTCCTGTCCGAATGCAGGCCGTCCCACATAAAGCACATTGTCCAGCCGCTCTAGGTCGATGGTTCCGTCGACGCTGAGATCGGGCCGGGCTCCTCTTGGGAGGTCACCTGTTAGTTTGACGTCCACGGTCACGGTTCCGTTTTGTACTGCCGGGTCGACCCGCACCACCGTGCCGCTGATGACGCCGTTGTGGGTGTCGATTGATGCGGGCTCGCCAAATTGCACATCGCGCGCCTGCGTTTCCGCGATCTTCAGTGCAGCCATCAGATGTTCTGGCTGCACCACTTTGGCCAGCATAGTTCCGGGTTGAACGTGCTGGCCTACCTGCATCGGGAGATCGACTAACACCCCGGTGATGCCGGCTCGAACTCTGAGCGCATCGAGTTGCTTTTGCTTCAGTGCGGCCAGAGTGCGCGCCTGGTCCACCTTCGCCTGCTCCTGCGCGAGCTGAGTCTCGACGGCTTTCTTGTTGATCGCCAGTCTTTGCCCTTCGAGATCATTCCTAGTGGTGAGTTCGTCCGCTTTGCCCTTGGACGACTTGTAGGCCAGACCTGAAATCACGCCGAGATCGTAAAGCGCCTTGTCTGTGTCGGCCTGTCGTTGCGCCTGGCTGTAATCCGCATTCACGGTCGCGGCACCGGCCTTCTGAGTCATGAGGTCGCTGTCGAGCCGAACGCGGAGGCTTTGATATTCCGCTTCCGCCGCCTTCAATTGAAGCTGCGCATCAACCGCCGCTTGCTCGACCTGCGAATTGCTCATCTCGAGCAGAATGGTGTCAGCCTGCACCTGGGTGCCCGGCAGCACGCGAATACGCACTACCGTCGCCTCGGTTTCGGCCGGAATCTGACGAACCGCTTCCTGCACCGGCATCAGTGATCCCGGTCCCCGGACCTGCCGCAACATGGAACCTCGTTTCACGACGTCCGTCCACACCGTACCGCGCTCGACGGAGGGAGCTGCGGGTTTGAGCCTCATCACCCCAATCGACACCGCCGCAACCACCACGGCTCCTACCCCAAAGAGAACCATCTGGCGGCGACGTTGCTGGAGTTTGAATTCAGGACGAGCGATGTCCATATACTTCGCTCGTGAGCAAGTGGTGCACCAACTTGCAGGGGGACCAAGTGGTGAAAAACACGGAAGATACATGCGCGCCAACCGTGCCTCGGCGGCCTGCAGTGTCCATTCCCGGATGAGGGTGTCCATGACCGAACAACCTTGATCAGCGCTGTCAGGTTTTGTCTAGAACTGCAAACCAGACATCTTTATCCTGGTTTGCAATCACGGAAACTGGTGTTCTTCACTTTTGCCCCCGGCGACGGACAACTCTGAAGCAATGAGCGAAAACGGGGCCCACGACTCGGCAGAGAAGGCGGCTTCTGCCAGGCAGCACGTTCGAATAGGTCGGTCTTGGAGCGATGTTCATTAGGGACGCCCACTTCGCCAATGGAAGTAGTCGGTTACGCGACTTTTCCACGATCTCATACCAAACCGTATCGTCTGCTGTCTGTTTCGGGCCGACTTCCTTTCTTTATCGGGGATAGAATCTTTGTCTCTTGCAAACCGGCGCATCTGCTCACCATTGATCAATTTCGACGATGATCCAGAGACTAGTGTGGCATCAGGTATTTACGAGAAAGCGGTATTAGATCGCTGCTCCAGTTCTTGAGTCTACAGAGTGGTTCACTGCCTGACTGACCATGAAGGGAATATTACGAAAAAAGCTCTCCGAAGCGTGCACTCCTTACTGTGGGTTTCTGCTTTCCTGCCTGCCCTCATGCACGCTGCAAACGATGTGACGGGAGAGATTCAGTTTGAAGGAAAATCCCATGTCGAAAAGACTTCTGGGGTCTGGGTGGACGGAGCATACGTAGGGTATCTGAAAGAACTCAAAGGATCGAAAAAAGTTCTTCTTCCTACCCGGTGAACACGCAATTACTGTGCGGCAGGACGGCTACCAGGATTTCACACAAAAGATTCTTGTCCAACCGGGACAGAAGGAGGTCGTTCGCGTGGCCATGGAGAAGGCCCCGACCGGACCCCTCCCTCGTGTGAGCGCCACGGTCAAGATCGCGAAGCGGCGAAAGAAAGCTCAACATTTTGTCAGCACCACCACCGTCGAAGCCGACGTCAGCCATAGCAGCTAGGTCTCCATTTCTCGGCAAATCTTCCCTTGAGGCGACCAGCCTCGATTTAGGCGGCATCGTGAGAAGACGTTGACCTCGAGTCTGCCCCCGATGCAGTGCGCCATGTAATATGCGTTGTCTCTTTCTGTCCCAAGGAATTCTTCGGTCGGCCCCAGCCTGGACTGCGATTTGCGTCACACCTCTTCTCAGCGCGTGCCGATGTCCCGAGTACGGCAACAACTCTACAAATGTACTCCGAGGTACGAAACCGAAAACGCACCAGATTCGTCTGGGGCTTAAATGTCGCCACGTGGACATCGCGTCATCTAAACGGAAGCTTTTCCGACAAGAACAAGGCCACGTGCTTCCAGTGTGTATGCATTCACTTCCCCGCTGGATCGCCTCGTAGCCGCCGCTGTTCAGGACGCCGCTCACATAAAGCTCAGGAAAAACGGATCGAACGAGGGTTCACGTCGGACTGTGGGTCTGAGGAGAATCGAGAGTTCCGCACTCTGACGGCAACGGACTTAGTTGGGCGATTGAGGGGAGTCGTAAGGGCGATCTACTCGTGCCGGGACACCGAGGGGATGGGCTGATGCAATTACCGAAACGCCTTCCACTTCCGGTCCGGTGACGGGCTCAACCGAAGCGAAGGCGTGGGAGGCGTTGTGGGTAGCCATGTGCTTCAGAATGTCTGTCGCCGATTGAAGCGGCTTCTCGCACATCTTGTTCATTCTGACCGCGTGCCCGCAGTCTTTACACGTCATAAAAGTGTCGCCTGCAATGTTTCTGATCGTGGTGTACATGCCTTAAGCCTACGCTTCATTGGCGGGCGGTGCGGAGGGCATTGGTACAGCACCTAAAGAGGCATCAATATTAACCAAAAGGTGATGTAATCAACGTGACAGCAGAAGACATTCCGCACTCTTTGATTATGTACCGTATCCGTATCGACAACCGAGGTACGACCTTCGTCTGTCGTGCCTGCCCCCACACAGAGCGCATCCAAGACTTTAATCGAAGTATTGGAAACCCACGAACGCTGGCCGCCCAGTCCATGCTCAAGCACGTCCACGCCGAGCACAGCCGTGAAACTCACGTGCGTACAGTGTCGATGATAATGGAGCGCGAGAACGCGCCCCGGTAGCCTCCCGGTCATTAGAAGAGAAGGGCCCAGAGGAGAAACTGCCTTTGGGTCATTTTTTTGGAAGGCTAGCTCCTATGCGAAATGTGTTCGTAGATAAGTGGGCCGTCACTGGTTAAGGTCGTGCTGGCGGCTGGTGCCGTGATATTCGCCATATTTCGCTGCGCCTGAACAAGAGCCATTCGATCCCTGCCAAGCGCATCCGGCTCTAGCATGGAAATCGAGAATCGTGAATCGTGCGTAATTGTGCCGCTATTTCGGCAGTGTGCCAATTTATCGGCACTCTAACGCCGCACGCTGGATTCCATCCTGTTGAGTTGTTTGGAAGTTAAATCATGGACCTGCATTTGCTAGTAGAAAGGGATACGCCGTGTGCTGAGCGAACGCACGAGTGGGAGATTGGATAACGTGCACCTGACCGCTTTTGTCTCTCGGAGTCCCTTCGTGGCAACATCTAAGAAACGCCGCAAATTCGATCCTCAGACATTCCTTTCGACCATTGACGTTGGCAGGACAATCGCAGTTTTTCCCCAGAAACAGATCATCTTTTCTCAGGGCGAATCCTCTGATGCTGTCTTTTACATACGGAAAGGAAAGGTAAAACTCACTGTGCTGTCAAAGAGCGGGAAGGAAGCCGCAATCGCCATTCTGAGCGAGGGCGACTTCTTCGGAGAAGGTTGTCTCGCAGGGCAAGCTTTCCGCATGTGCTCAGCGGCAGCGATGATTGATTCCACGGTGATGCGAATCGGCAAGAAATTCATGATAGACGTGATTCACAGGGAACATGCATTTTCGGACATGTTCGTCGCATATCTACTGGCGCGGAACATTCGATACGAAGAAGACTTGGTTGACCAGCTTTTCAATTCTAGTGAGAAGCGACTGGCTCGCGTTCTTCTGCTGCTGGCTCACCTCGACAAGGACGGAAAGCCGGAAGTTGCGATTCCTAAAATCAGTCAGGAGAGTCTGGCGGAGATGGTGGGCACAACGCGCGGACGAGTCAATTTCTTCATGAACAGGTTCCGAAAATTGGGCTTCGTTGATTATCAAACGGGCGATGAATTGCAGGTCCACAGTTCACTTCTCAGCGTTGTTCTCTACAACTAGAACGCTTATAATGGCAGCTGGGGTGGTTACCACCTTCTCCTCTTTCAGGTCTTCTGACCTAAGCCAGTCCATCTGAAGCTCTCCCACCTTAGGCTTTTCTGCGAGTGAGTTGCCTGCCCATTCGGTTTGGTGCGGGACTCGCCAAGAAGGGTCGTTTCATGAACGCAACCAGTATTTCCTTCGGCCTGTTGATTCTAGTGTTTGCGATTCTCCTGCTTCATCGGATGCACCAGAAAGCGGAAACTGGCGGGTTTCAATCACAAAGGATGTGCCCGTCTTGCGGATTGATCACATCTCGATTAAATCCTCGTTGCTTGGAGTGTGGCACAGCTAGCGTCCCGAAGCGGTAAGTACAACGGGGGAAAAATCAATCGCTGCTGTTCTCGCGATCCTCCTAGTTGGCTCCGGCTCTTCGTTTTCTGGGCTCGGAGTTCCCAACTATGTCGCTGTCGGGCAATTGCGCACTAAACAGGGGGCACGGAGCGCCGCGGATTACTTCCTAGTTAGCTCGCATAGAAGAACGTCTCACCACGCTGAAATGCCTTGATCGCATACGGTATTTTGCTGATTTCCGATTTTGAAATCGCTCCCCGCAAACCTGCGCTACGGGCTAGTTCCATGATCTGAGGTGAAAGATTGCGGGTGAAGAGCAGGATGGGGATGTCAGTACCAGATTTGGCGATTTCTCGGGCTGCTTGTACGCCATCCATCTGGGGCATTGAGAAGTCCATCAATATGATGTCGGGAGCAAGCTGGTGAGCCTTTTCTACCGCATCGATACCATCCACGGCTTCGCCACAGACCTGCCATTCCGAATTCAGTCCCAGTAAAGTGCGCAGGCCTCGTCGAACCGGAGGGCTGTCGTCGGCAATCAAAATTCGTATCATTCGCGGAGCTCGCTTCGTTAAGGCAACACAGGAACCTGTGCGACCTGTGATGAGGGCGTGGCAGGAATGCAAGCCGCTAGAGCGGGAAGCGAGGAACTGCACTTAGACCCTCAAGGCCAAACAAACCGGATTGCTAGAGTTTGACAGCAATTGCGAACTCGATGCGCGATCTGTCTTTCGTTTGGTTCATACAGCACCGCCTTGGTCTTCCGATATCGTGTAGGGTAGGCTTTAGCTGATTGGAAAAGCTGTCCAATTTTGAACAGTCGCACCAAGGCAGCGAGACTTAATGGTCGCTCCTTTGAAACCGAACAAGGAACGGCGCACTGGCGAGTTCCGAGGCTTTCATCGATTTGATGCGGCGGGTATTATCCTTTCCGCGATGTCCTCTCCAGCAAGGTTTCGGGAGTCGCGACGAAGTTGCCGCGTTTCCTCTAAAGGTGGTAATCGCCATCGTGGATGGCGTCGATGGTCGGACGTCCGAGGGCGAGACCATCGTGATCAATCTTCACGGAGCGTTGATGGCAACAGCAATTGGGTTAACAACCGGAATGGGAATCTCGATCCACGTCTGCTTGACGGATAAGTGTGCGGCCGCCGGAGTAGTTTATATCGAGTCCTGAGAATCCGCTCCCCTGTGGGATCAAACTTACCGAGCCGCACAACATTTGGGGAGTGCCTTTGCTGCCCGATGACTGGGAAGAGACAGCGTCTTAGGAGGACTCTTCATCAGGCGGCGTCCGAAACGAACTGCGTGATGGAATAAATACGGATGTCCCCTTCCGGCGCTATACTGTAGGGGTCCCCTTACACATCCTTCCCCCGGACCCCTTCTGGGCGTCGGTCTCTTGTGCAATCTGATATTTCGCTCCGAGAGAGGCCTCACATGCCCATACGTTCAAATCTTGCTTTCAAATCTGAATTTCCTACGTGCTCCATCTGCAACGAGTCTGTGGAACTTGAGACCACAAGAGTCAATGAAATCGGGGAGCCCGTCCACGAAGAATGCTATGCGATTAAACTCAATCTCAAGAAGGCTACAACAATTCCGTCGAAGGCGGGCGTAGACGGTGCCATAGGTCTAGATCATCCTCTTTCTGTAGCAATCATCGACTTTTTGCATGCCGCAAGCACTCGTTCGAGTATGACCTGCTGCCCTGAATGCGGATCACTATTGGAATATGGCAACTGCACGTTTTTCTATGAGGGGCAGACTTGGGAAATCCCCCTGCCGATCTGCGTCAAATGCCTTTCCAGTGCAAAGGTCCCAACCGATGACGCCTAAACAACACACTGTTATAAACGAGGACGCTTTGATGTTTGCACCCTTCCCGTCGGCTGCACGCGAGAGGCGGCCGGGACAATCGTGCAGATCATACTTTCGGAGCAGGTATTGCGGAAGCACCAAAAGGATCACGATAAAAAGTAGCTGGGGGTAAGGAACTTGCGCTGGCACTTGGCACACGACGCCATCGCAGGAACCTTGCCTTGGTAATTTAGGACGACGAAACTGCGATCTGTCATGGCGCGGACAGTGCGGTACGGTTTCACGGGTTGCGCCACTCTGGCCGAGCAGAATACGGCGGCGGTAGACCCGATGCAGTCGCCACGTTGCTCGACCTCTGCTACCTGAGTAGCAAGTCCACGGTCTCCGTTGAGAGGGTATTGGAAATTGAAGGTGTGAAATTCACATCCAATTTACAGGAGCCTTCAGCAAATACGGTCTTCGCTTATTGTTTCTTATTGCTCTCCCCGGTAGCCTTCCACCCGAAGAATCTACGGGAACTCGTGCCCACGTCTCCGATGACCAATCGTGCGTCAGCAAGTTGCCTCATGGGTTAAGCCTCATTCAGAACGCTCACGACCGCTTATCTCGGTGCCTTTGAGATGAGTTTGGCCGGAACGCCTTTCTGGTATGCCCTGCTTCGCGCTAACCAGTTTCAAAGCGGCTAATTGTCTCAGGCGCTCGGTATGCTGGTGAAGGGCGGATCGGAGGTCCCGAAAGATTGCATCCGACTCGTGATCTCGTGCCGTCAGTGCCTTGCAGCAGAGTGTGCGGATTCGATCTTCCAACCGCCTGAGCATAGGTTCCTGCGTTAGCCCAGTTTTCTCCATATCAACTGATGACTATTCGATACAGACTAAAGGGTATAGGACGGACCGGAGAGTCAGCCCACACAACTACGCGTGATTGAGATGCGGGAAGCGATGATAGTGTTTTCCATGATCTACGAAGAGCGGCGGCGCCGCCAGTACTCGTTCTCGACTGGCGAACATCAGGTTGATGCCTGTGCTGGGTCGTGCCCAGTTTCCATGTTTTGAAGCCGGATACATACAGGGGAGCCTCTATCCCGCAGCAGATCATTTATTCCAAGAGACTCTACAGAATTACAGGCAGGCTCTGACTACCGTTCGCCATTTCAAACACTTAACATTTTGGCAGGAAACCTGCTGTTCTCAGTGGAAAATGCTGTCACTGTTGGAGGCGCAGAATGGCTCAACGCAACCGAAAGGATTGGCGCGAACTCTGTACTGCCGTGGCGAATGAGACCGACTCCAACCAGCTTGGTTCTCTGGTTCAGGAATTGATTAGGGCATTAGACGAGCGTGA
>Ga0210391_10003233_pt1 | contig 13844 bp, 14 predicted proteins | sample IncBWC12OmetaG_FD_160573 | JGI IMG/M metagenome (GOLD analysis project Ga0210391, IMG submission 160573) | Forest soil microbial communities from Barre Woods Harvard Forest LTER site, Petersham, Massachusetts, United States - Inc-BW-C-12-O ... | reverse complement strand
TTCCGGCGCCTCGGCGGCCGCGTCGAGAATCACGTCGATCGTGATCTTCAGCTTTTCGGCCGGCGAGTGAACGCCTGCCTTCGCCTCGCCGAGATTCTTGCGCAGCTCGGCCGCGCCATGCTCGATCAGCTCGATAAAAATTTCGTTCTTGGTCTTGAAGTGCAGGTAGAAGGTGCCGAGCCCGACGTCGGCCTCGGTCGCGATGTCTGCGATGCGGGTCTGATGATAGCCCTTGCTCGAGATGACGCGGACGGCAGCCTCCATCAGTTCGAAGCGCGTCTTTTCACGCCTGCGATCGAATCGATTCGGCGTATCGCCGGATGGTCGAGCAACTTGTCCCACAGCGAGCTTTATGACGAAATGTGAATCGTGAGTCAATACCGATTTTCAATTCATAACTGAATATGAATTCATAAATGAGCGCAATGTTGAACGTCAGGATTAACACGGATTCATTGAGGAATTTTGGGATCAGGGCGGGTTCAAATCTGCCAATCAATGGCAGAAAAAGAGCGATAAAGGCGCTACGGCGAGCCTCCGAGGCTGCCAGGATCAAGTGACACGGGCGAGGTTGGATCTACTGGAGGCGCCCCCGATTCGTCCGGCGGAGGGCTCGATTGGTCAGGAGATTCGTCGGGCGGGGGAGCAGCTCCAGCAGCGGTGCCGGCATCCTGAGTTTCGTCGGGCAGAATCACCGGTTCGGGGAAATCCGCCGTGACGTTGCAACACAGCAGGTAGCTGCTGCCCGCGCGCGGCTGCGCGTTGTAGGCCTGGAGCGATCCGTCGGCGAGCACTTTGACCGCCTGGTAGCTTATTGATCCCGACGCGCGCTCGATCTGAAAGACGTAGTAAGAGCCGCGATCGAGTGGCTCCGGCGGTCCCTCCTCGGGCAGCACCTGGCTGAAGTGGTCGGGCACTTTCGCGTACTCAACACTCTTGAGCGCGTACTTGGCCGATCCGACGCCCGTCAGAGAACCGAAGGTGCCTTCATCGGCTTTGAACTCCCAGATGGGAACGCCGCCGTCGAACCGCACGACCGACTCGGTTTTGGTGGCGTCGCGCTGATGGTTCGCGATCACCTCGGCGCCGAAAAATTTGATCACCGTGGCTCGCGCGAGCGCGTCGCCGGGGCGCCGGTAATTTATCGCAACGTTGGCGACGGGAGGCGGCAGCGGTTCGCCTTCGTTGGCGTTGGCCGCGTCGTCGAGATCGGTCGAGTCGTCATCGGAGCTCCACAGCGACTTGACCTTCGTGGTGACCGACGAGCATCCCTGCGCCGCCAGCGCGAGCGACAGAATCAGCGCGAGGGTGATCGGCCACAGCCGCAGCCGGAGTGTCGTCGTCGCTTTGTAAGTCACCGTGTCCATCGAGTAGTGTTGCGTGATTGTGGCAGACCGGGATTCGAGCGAGAAGATAGGCCTTCGTCCCCTGCTAATCTACGCGCAGGCGCAGACCGGCCTCAACCTGTGCGCGACGCTGCTCGGGCTTCACCTGCTTTATTTCTATACCGATCGCAAGGGGCTATCTCCATCGCTGGCCGGACTTGCATTCTTTCTCGCGCTGGTGCTCGACGCGACGACCGATCCGCTGGTCGGCAACATTTCCGATCGAGCGCGCTTCAAGTCGGGACGGCGCCGGCCGTTTTTCTTCGCATCGATTCCGATGGCGCTCTGCTACTACCTGCTGCTGTCGCCGCCGCGCCTGAGCGCCGGACTGTTCGTGTGGTTCTTCGGCTTCTACTTCCTGATGCTCACGTCGCGCAAGTTTTACGAAACGGCGTTCGGCGCGCTGATGCCGGAACTCACGCTCGACTACGACGAACGCACCAAGCTCTCGACGTACCGCATGCTGCTGGGCACGGTCGGCGATATCAGCGGCGCGTTGTTGCCGTTTGCGGCGACCTACCTGTTCGCGCGCGGCACAGATTTCAAAGTCACGGGCGCAGTCTGCGCGCTGGTCGTCGCCGGCGGCGCGATGGTCGCATACTCGGGTCTCCGCGAGCGCCCCGAATTCTCGACGCTCGAGCGCTCGAAGCTGTGGGCGTCGCTCAAATCAGTCGCGGGCAACCGCCCGTTCGTCATCCTGCTGATAGCCACGACGCTGGCCGTCATGGCGATCAACATACCGACCGTGCTGATTCGTTTCCTCGCCAAGTACTGGTATCACGACGAGAATGCGGCCGCGCGATGGCTGATGGCGTACTTCGCCGGCTCGGTCATCTCGTACCCGTTCTGGTTCAGGATCACCGTCAGGTTCGAAAAGAAACCCGCGTTCGTCGTCGCGATGATCTGCAACGCGATGGGTTCGCTCGCGTTCATGTTGCTGACGCGGCAAAGCGTGTTGGGACTTTATTTGCTGATGGCCTTCAGCGGCTTCTCGGCCATCGGCGTCTGGGTAACGCAAATCTCGGCGGCAGCCGACGTGATCGAATGGGACGAAGAGCGCACCGGCCAGCGCCAGGAAGGCGCCTACGGCGGCATCACCTCGATGTCGATCAAGCTGGCGGTCGCATTGACGCTCCTGCTGGTCGGCCCGGTTCTGAGCTGGGTCGGCTACAAGCCCGGCGGCGGCGACATCACTGCTCAAGCGGGCGACAATCTGCGCGCGCTGTTCGCGCTCGGCCCCGCCTCGATCTACCTGATGAGCGCGCTGGTCTTCTCGCGCTACTCAATCACCCGCGACAGCCACCGCGCCATGCGCGACCGACTCTCCGCAAGGAGCGCCGCCGCCGAGGAAGAAAAAGCAAAGTCGATCGCGTAGCCGCTCCGCGACAGTATCACGATCCTAAACCTTCCGAGCACTACAGCGCATGGCTGGTCTTTGGCTTCGGCATAATCACCATGTGCAAATGCCACCAATAGTCAGGCTCCGGTGGGATCGGAAAGGTGTCATCCTTCATCGCGGCGATCAAACATTCAGATAGGTTGGTCTTTGGCTGCGAGAGTATCTTTTCCACTCTGCCGCCAGCGGCAACTCTGACAAGGACGTCAAACGGCGACGTGTCAGGGCTTGGCACCGAGCCGAGACACGCGTCCATGCTCTTCTCATGTCGTTGTGGAAAGTACACCGTGCACGCATGATCATATTTCCTGCCAGAAGGTGTATGCGACTGGTCGTCTGCAATCAGTTGTATGAGGTCGAAATGGCCAATCTCGTTTTTGGGGTCGTCTGAAATGAAAGTATAGTTGCGGACCAATTCCTGGAACGACTGCAACGAACGCTGATAGGCATCCTGAGATCGCGCCGAAAGCGCCAAGACGACAAACGCCCTCTTCTCTGTGATATACGCCACCGCTTCATAGTTTCCCGACCGATCCCCCGAGAAATATCTGACCACAGCGACGCGGCCATCCTTGGTCTTGATCGAGGGCCCTTCCTTGACCCGAATTTGGGGCGAGCGACTTCGAAATGTTTCGATGTCGTCGGCTATGAAAGAATCCAGTGTCTGTCCCGACGAACGAGTCGAACCGTTTGCGTACATGACAGCGGGGGAGTCACTCCAGCTTGAACCTTGGGGATAAAAGGCCGCGTGGACTCCGTCTCTCAGTCCGCTTCGATTGTCCAGGACCCATCCGGCAGGCGCGGTGACAAAGAATGCGTGACTGTCACCATAGACGATTCCAGTCTGAGCCTCGGCCGCGCTCGCGATCGCTACCGCGAGAGTCAGCAGAGCTAAACTCAAGGTCATCCTGGCTGGATCTTTCATTCGAATTGAGAATCCAAGCTTGAGGTGTCATTTGCAACACAAAAAAAGGCCGCGGGTTCATGGCCCGCGGCCCTTGTAGAATCATCTTTTCGCGATCAGCCGAGCAGAGTCTTTGCCACTGTCTCCCGGTGGACTGGGGCGTTGCCGAAGTTGGCTTCGCCGGCCAGGGCGCGGCGATGGTACAGGTGCATGTCATGCTCCCAGGTGAAGCCGATGCCGCCGTGGACCTGGATTGCTTCCGACGTCACGTTCTTAGCCATGTCTGAGGCGTACGCCTTCGCCATCGGCACCGCGGTCGCCGCTTCTGCGCCCTTGGTGTCGACGGTCCAGCATGCGTAGTACGTCAGCGAGCGCGAGTTCTCGACCGCGACCATCATATCGACGCACTTATGCTTGACAGCCTGGAACGATCCGATCGGCTTGCCGAATTGCACTCGCGTCTTGGCGTACTCGACCGACATGTCGAGCGCGCGCTGCGCCGTCCCAACCATCTCGGCCGCTAGGCCCGCCGTCGCGATGTCCAGCGTGCGCCGCAGAATCGGCCAGCCCTCGCCTTCCTTGCCGACGAGTTCCGAGGTCTTCACATTGTCGAACTTCACGTGGCACAGCCGCCGCGTCATATCGACCGTCTTGAGCTGCGTGATCGTAATCCCCGGCGCCTTGGCGTTCATCGCGAGGATCGTGATTCCTTTTTCGCCGCTGCCGCCGGTGCGGACCGCAACCGCCATCCCGTTGGCGACGTGCGCGTCGGGCACGAAGAACTTCTCGCCGGTGATCGTGTACTCGTTGCCGCTCTTGGTCGCTTTGAGCTGGATTCCGTCGGCGTCGAAGCGGCCGGCAGCCTCGGCGATTGCGACGGTGCCGATAAACTCGCCCTTCGCCATGCGCGGCAGCAGGTCCTTCTTCTGCTGGTCCGAGCCGCCTTCAATCAGCAGCGGCGCCGCAAGCAGCGCCGAAGTGAAGAAGGGTCCCGGCACTAGAGCCTTGCCCGCTTCTTCGACGATCACCGTCATGTCGAGGAAGCTGCCGCCCTGGCCGCCGTAGCTTTCCGGGATGAGCAGCCCCGGCCATCCGAGCTCGACCAGCTTCTTCCAGAAGGCGGCGTCATGAGCGGTCGGGTCCGCCATCATCTGGCGGACAAACTTGGTCGGGCAGTTGTCGGCCAGAAAGCGCTTGGCCGCGTCCCGAAGCATCTCTTGTTCTTCAGAAAATCCGAAATCCAACTTGCGTTCCTCCGTTTGATCGATGGGGAATCCTGCGGCTTGTAACCGCTCAGATCCATGTTTCAGGTACCATTAAGGCTTTCAGCCGTGCAAGCGCTGCGGATGCCGGCGACTTTGAAGCCAGAGGCGAGCACAGATAGTATGCCTCCGCGTGGTCCTGGTTATCTAAGAGAGAATCGAATGACGAACATTCCATCCGGGACAGAGTTGGCCCGACCCTTCGTACCCGCGACGGACCTTGATCTGTCGAAGCGCTTCTACGTCAAGCTAGGCTTTGAAAAAGTTTCCGAAGGCGACGTCGTCATCTTCAGGATCGGCGCCAGCGGCTTCATTTTGACCCGCTTCGATCAGGCCGAGAACTTTATGATGCAGCTCATGGTTGACGACCTCGATGCGTGGTGGGCACGGATAAAGGCGCTCGATCTAAGGAACGAGTTCGGTGTGCCCGAGCCTAAGCCACCGGTAATGCAGCCGTGGGGTTTGCGAGTTGCGTACGTGGTCGATCCTTCCGGCGTGCTTTGGCATGTGGCGCAGCGGCGTCCGGACGCACCGCAGGACTTTTGAGGTAATTCTGGATGGCCGTTAGCGAGCACAAAGATCTTGTCCGCGAAGAGTTTACGCGCCAGGCCAACGACTACGCGGCGGCGCCAGCGATTCGCGACGCGGAGCATCTGCAGAAGCTGGTCGAGATTGTCGCGCCGCCGCCCGATTCGCGCGTGCTGGAAGTTGCGAGCGGACCGGGCTATGTAGCGATGGCGTTCGCGGCCGTATCCCGCGAAGTTGTCGGCGTCGACCTGACCGATGCGCCGCTCAAGCTGGCCGAGCAGATGCGCGCGGAACGCGGAATCGCCAACGTCAGCTTCCGCAAGGGCGACGTTGAGTCGCGGCTGCCGTTCAAGGACGGCGAGTTCGACGTCGTCGTGTGCCGCTTCGCGGTTCATCATTTTGCCGAGCCGGCGAAAGTGATCGCCGAGATGGCGCGGGTGTGCCGGCCCGACGGATTGGTGGCGATCGAGGATTTGATTGCCAGCGAACAGCCCGAGCGCGCGGCGTATTACAACGAATTCGAAAAGCTGCGCGACACGTCGCATACGAGCGCGCTCGCGATGAGCGAGCTGATCCGCCTGATGGGCGCGGCGGGACTCGAGATAGTGCGCTTCACGTCGCATGGCTACCGAACCCCGGTCGCGCAATGGATCAAGGCGGCGGATACGTCGCCCGAGCGCGCAGCGAAAGCAATCGCGATGGTCGAGCGCGACGCGGTCGAAGATTTGAGCGGCGCGCGTCCGGTGCGAATCGACGGCGAGTTGTATTTCTCGTACCGAATCGCGATGTTGGTGACGCGGAAACTGGGCTGACCCTCCGCGCATAGTTCCCCTCTCCATTTATGGAGAGGGGCCAGGGGAGAGGTTGAGAATTACGCTGTCAAAGCGCTCTTAGCAATCCTCCCCAGCACCCTCTCCAAATCTCCATCAACCTCGTCATTGGTGATGCGCAGTGTCCTTATTCCCAGTTCAGCCAAAGCACGGTCGCGCTCCGCGTCATACTCGCCACTTGAGAGATGAGAGTCGCCGTCTATTTCGATCGCGAGCCGGCTCGAGGCGCAGTAGAAATCGACCACAAATCCTTTGACCACCTGCTGACGCCTGAAGTGCAGATGGTCAAGCTGGTTCGCGCGAAGCGCCTCCCAAAGAGTGCGTTCTCGACTGGTCATCTCCCGCCGGAACTTGCGAGCAAGTTCGAGCCTCTCAGGGGCGACCGACTGATTTCCGGTGATTCCAACCTCTCCCCTAGCCCCTCTCCATAAATGGCGAGGGGAACCTGCACGTTCAGGCGAATGCGTCTGCTTGTTTTTCATCCGTCGTTCTTCCCCTTCCCACGGATGGGAAGGGGACTCAGGGGTTAGGTTGTCTGCCTCGTAACATCTTGTCAGCGCCTAATCGACTACAAGCTTACAGCGCAGACATCTACTTTGTCACGACTTCTTGCCCGAGATCAGTGCTAGGACGCCGGAGTATTGGAGAACGGAGGTTTGATCGGCGAGGGCGCCGATTTCGAAGCCGGTGAAGAAGCCGGCGATGGGGATGGGGCCGAGCGCGCGTCTGATGTAGGCGGAGTCGTGACCTGGGATGTTGTAGAGGCCGGCGCCGCGCGAGACACAATCGAAGTAGAGGCCGAAGGCGGGAGGCGCGTCTTTCAGGCGATTGCTCACTTCGTCGAGGGTTGCTTTCAGGTCCTGGCGCGATCGTTCGGCGTCGCGCAGGACGAAGCCAATGGTGTCGCCTACTTGCGGCTGGAAGCCGACTGCGATGACGCCGTGTTCCTCGCTGGCGCCGACGATATTGCGCACGACGAACTGGCCGCGCTCGATCGTTTGCGCGTTTTCGTACACGGAAATCGCGACGAAGACGTAGGCGATCGCGCGGCGCAGATCGGCGGCGAGCGGGCCGGCGGCTTCGGCGAAGACTTCGTAAGCTGGGCGGCCGTCGAGCTCAATCAGCACGTTGTCGCGCGCGGCGGTCACGCGATGCGCACTGCCGATCAGGCCGCATGCGATAGTGTTGGCCAGCGTCAGATCGAAGTCGCCGGCAAGCAGCATCCCGGACACCGCGTTGGAGCTGATGGTGTCGCCGCAGAAAACGAAGGTCTCGCCGATCGAGCCGTCCTCGCTCGCGCCGCCGCCCGCGATGGCGACTCCAGGCAGTTCGTTGCCAAGAGCTTGCAGCGTCGCCTCGGCTTCGAAGTTGTAAGTATCGGCAAAGAAAATCAGCAGGTTGGATTTGCCGAGCTTTGGACGGACTGCGGCCGCAACTTCCGCCGCGACGCCGGCCCCGCGGCCGCGAAGAGTCGGCACGAAGAATCGCGTAGCGCGGATTTCGGTTTCATCACCGCCGAACACCAGCACTGTGAGCGCAGGGCCGGATTCGATTTCGGTTTCGCCGGCGATGATGCCCGTGCTCGAGCATCCCGCGACTTCGCGCGTGTGCGCTTCGGCAGCTACCGTCCGCAGGATCATCGGATAGGCGGCGCCATAAGCGGGAGTCGCGAAGCATAGCGCCCCGCTGGCGCTGCTCAGACCAGCCTGCGCGAGCGCGGCGGTCGTCGCCTCGGCGGCGGCGCTGCGCGGGTTGCGTGCGGTCGAGTAACCGACCCCGGCTCGAATCATCGCGACACCTATTTCTGTTCCCCGAAAATCTTAAGCAACTCTACCATCCGCTGAATTCCGTCGGCGAGTTCTTTTACACCGATTCGCTCGTTGATGCCGTGGATGCCCTTCGCTTCGGCGGGATCAATTACGATCGGGATAAAACCGTAGGAGACGATTTTCTTCTGACGGAAGTAGTGGCTGTCGGTATAGCCGTTGATCAACGCGGGCACGACGGTGGCCTGGTCGTGGTCGTGGGCGAGAGTCTCGATCGCGGACATGAGGGGCGAGCGCGATGGCGAAGAAATCGGCGGGAAGTTCAGGATGACGTCGATTTTGATCGAGTCGTCGCTGATCGCCTTCTTGATATCGCTCTCGACTGCCTTGGGATCGCTGCCGGGCAGCAGGCGGCAATCGATTTCGGCATAGGCGGTTGACGAAATCACGTTGGTCTTATTGCTCGCGGACAGCACGGTCGGCGTGATCGTATCGCGCACGTGCGCGTTCTGGCTGGGTTCGTCGAGGAACTGCGCGAGATAAGCGGGATCCTTCAGCGCAGTGACGAGATCGAGCTGCTGTTTGGGGCCGTGATCGAGCTCGGCCATCGTATGGTAGTAGTCCTGCACCGGTCCGATCACATGAATGGGGGTCTGGTACTGGCTCAATCGAGCCAACGCGCGCACCAGGCGCGTGACCGCGGTTTCGGCCGGCGGATCCGACGCGTGTCCTGCAGGACCGCTCGCAGTAAGCCGCAGCCAGAGCGGCGTCTTCTCGGTGATCGACACGATGTAAGCCTTGCGCTTGTTGTCGGAGAGCGAGCGGATGAAGCCGCCTTCATTAATCAGATAACCGGCGTCAGAGAAAACGGTGGGCTCGTGATCGATGAACCACTGCGCGCCGTTCTTGCCGCCTTCTTCCTCGTCACCGGTGGCGACGAACAGCACGTCGCGGTTGAGCAGGATGCCGGCGCGCTTGATCGCGAGCATCGCCATCAGCTCGATGACGCCGGGACCCTTGTCGTCGATAGCGCCGCGTCCCCAGATTTCGCCGCCTTTGACGGTGCCCGAGAACGGCGACATCGTCCATTCTTTGGAATTGGCGGGCACCACGTCCATGTGGCTCAGCAGGATGATCGACTTGGTGTGCTTGCCGATGCCGCGCAGGCGGGCGGCGACAATTCCGCGTCCCTTCTCCGGCTCCCAGGTGGTGGCGGGAATTCCATCGGTGAGGAACTTCTCCTTGAACATGCGGGCGGCGTCGAGCTCGTCGCCGGGCGGATTGCTGGTGTTCATCTGGATGTACTTCGAGAGCAGGTCGGTCGCTTCCTGGGTGACGCGGTCCCAGTTAATAGGCTGGGGAGGAGGCGCCTCGGAAACTCCGCGCGATCCGCCCGGCATCAGCAAGTTGGGCGTGGGCGATGGAGAGGCGGCGAGGGCGGAGGCGGGCAGCGCGAAGCCGGCGAGGAGACATGCGGCGGCGATCGCGATTGAGCGGGAGCCGCGCTTGAGTATTTCAATCACGCCTTGAAGGAACACGGTCAAGGACGCGGCGTCAACTGGTCGATTGGTCTGAGTGAGGCTGTGAAAGCTCTCGCCGAATCATTGAGAGGCGGCGGCGTCGAATGGATAGCGGGACTTCAATAGTTCGATCAGATGCGAGGCCTCGGCTTCGTCGAGGCCGCCGCCGAAGCGGAAGGTTTTCGCACCGTAGTCGAACGCTATTGTGCCTCCTCCGAAGGACTGTGCCGGAATGGTCAAATTGGTATTCGCGAGCGTAAAGATGATGCGAAGATTCTTTACACTTGGGAGGTCATATTCGCGCGATCGTCCGAAGCCCAATATGTTCCGCCGGATCGTCAGGCTGGATGGAGTAAGCGATATGATTTCGTGGCCTGCTATATTCCACAGCCAGAAGTAGATGGCGGCGGCGCCGCCGACCGTCCATCCTCCCAGCCATACCACCATGAAGAGACTTATCCCCGTCGCCGTCTTGCCGGTCGCAAGCTGACGGATTGTTGAGAACTCGCCGAAAAACCATCCGCACAACCAGAATCCCAGGAATAAGATCAGTCCAAAGTTCTTCGTGGAGGGGATGTTGATGACAAGCCCTGCGGGAGTATCGAATACCGAAGCTTTGGCAGCCGGAACGGCTACTCTTGCCATCCGCGTTCCCCCTTTTCCTGTTCCCGATGCTACTGGGAGTTAGCGGACGAGCACAGCAGGCAACGCGCCGAAGAAACGGCGAGATATTATGAGTCGACAGATGCCATCACTTAAGAAACAAACGGCGACGCGCCGGGCGGCGCTTGATGCGCGCGGGGTTAGTCGGGTGCTTAACGTGCTGAGGCGCGAGGCGCCGGCGTGGAATGCGCCGATCGTAAGCTTCATCGCCGTGCAGCATCGCGATCCGTTCCGCACGCTGATTTCGTGCATCCTGAGTCTGCGCACCAAGGACGCGACCACGGCGGCGGCATCGATCAGGTTGTTCGCGCGCGCCGATACTCCGGCGGCGATGCTCGCACTGTCGGCAAAGACGCTCGAGCGGCTGATCTTTCCGGTGGGATTCTATCGCACGAAGGCGCGCGTCATCCGCGTAATATGCCGCGACCTGATGCACAAATTCGACGGGCGCGTGCCCGACGAGATCGATGCGCTGTTGACGCTCAAGGGCGTCGGGCGCAAGACCGCGAACTTGGTCGTGACCGAGGCGTACGGGAAGCCGGGCATCTGCGTCGACACTCATGTGCATCGCATTTCGAATCGATGGGGACTGGTGCGCACTAAGACGCCCGACAAAACCGAGCTGGCCTTGCGCGCCGTTCTGCCGGCGCGGCATTGGATTGAGTACAACGGAATCCTGGTGGCGTTCGGGCAGACGATTTGCAATCCGGTGTCGCCGTGGTGCTCGCGCTGTAAGATCGCGGAGCTGTGCCCACGCATCGGAGTAGTGCACTCGCGCTGAATGGGTGACGCGCATGACGAAGTGCGTCGGTTTTATCGGGGTCTGTCTAGGTGTTGTCGCCATATTCGCGACTCCGCGCACGTCGCAGGCGATCGACTTCTACGAAATCGAGATTTACGACACGGACACGACGCCGGCTGGTCATTTGCAGCTCGAATTGCATTCGAACACGACCTCGACGGCGACCGGGCAGTTGGCGAAAAGCCAGATTGATGTTTACCAGGTTCATGAGACTGTCGAGGCTACCTACGGAGTCCTGAAATGGCTCGAGGTCGGCCAGTATTTTTGCACGGCCAAACTGTCGAACGGCGACTACGAATATTCGGGCTCGCGTACGAAGATGCATTTCGGAATCCCGCAGACGTTCGAGTGGCCGGTGCAGTTCGGCGGCAACATCGAGTTCGATTACATGCGACACGCGGCCGAGGAAAATCCGACGACGCTCGAGCTGCGGCCGATCGCGGGCGCGAACTACAAGCGATTTCGGCTCGTGGCAAACTTCGCGTTCATAGATCCATTCAGCGGCCCGGGCGCACATCATGGGTTTCAATTCGATCCGTCGGGCATGCTGGTCTACAAGCTGACTGATTGGGTGTCGCCGGCGGTCGAATACTACGGCGACATGGGATCGATTCAGCCGCTGGCGAAGGTGCAGGAGCAGCAGCATTTCATCGTGCCGGCTCTGAATTTCGATCTTCTGCCGCAGCTCGAGCTGAACTTCGGCGTGGGGATCGGATTGACCCGCGCGAGCAACGGGATATTTCTCAAATCGATTGTCGGGTGGACGTTCTGAACAATATGAAGCTCTCGGGCAAACTCGCGCGACTCGGATTTGTACTGCTGATGGTTGGTCTGCTTGCAGGATGCAGGGCCGTGGCGGGTGGGGATTCTGCCGACGATGCGAAAAGTTGGCAGGGGACCTGGAAGCTCGTCAGCACAATCTATGACGGCCAGCCGCAAAATGCCGACATGGAATGGATCGTCGACGGCGATCACTACACGATCCGGCTCGACGGGCAGCAACACGTCGATCCCTACCCGTTCAAGCTCGACCCGAGTCGCAAGCAAATCGACGTCGTTCATCACGAGACTCCGCCGGGGACATACGGCGGCGAATTGAAGGGGATTTACCAGATCAGCGGCGATTCCCTGACGGTGTGCTACGACCTGACCGGCCAGCGCTACCCGACCTCGTTCGATGCGAAGCCAGGCTCGCGGCAGGTGCTCTACCAATTTCGGCGGGAATGACCGCTTAGCGTCTTCATTTTGTGCAAAATGAGCGACGCAGATTAATCGTTGCGCCATTGGTGGGGCTAAACTATCCTCGATCTGCGCGCTGGCGCCTTCGATGTCGTTTCCCTCACAAGATCGGCGGGCGGATGAGAAGCTCGGAGAAATCCTGGGCCGGGTCGGGTCCGTTCGCCTGCGGCTCAACTCGCTCGCAATCCAGCACGCGGTTTTCTACACGCTCGCGATCGTGATCGCCTGCGGCGCCGCTATCTTTGTCGGCGCGTACCTCATGTCGCCGCTGATTTTCCTGGCGGGCGCCGCCGTGCTGGTGATCATTGCGGCCAGCGGTATCGTGAGCGCGGTGCGTGCCGGGTGGCGGATGTGGGCGAGTGCGCCGGGTGCCGCGGCGGTGGCCGACGATCGCGCCGAGCTGAAGGGGCGCCTCTCGACCATCGTGGCGCTGGCGAAGAACGAAACTCGCGGACCGCTGTGGTCCTATCTGGTTGAAGATACTCTCGGCTACCGGGACGAATTTGCAGCGGCGAAGATCGAGCGGCGGCGCGTGTCGCGCGCGCTCTATCCGCTGGTGGCGGCGATGTTGGTCGCGGCGCTCGCGTATCCAATTTCAAAAATCAGGCATGCACCGCGAATCAACGTGGGTAGCGACCAGGACGATCTGACGGTAGATCTCGACGATCTGCATCTGCGGCCCGCCGATCCAGGCGATGATTCCTCCGGCATGCAGGTCACGGCCGACGCCGCGACGATGCGCCGGCTAGAGGACAAGCTGGCTCGCGAGAATGCGGCCGGTGGCGACGTGGCCGGCAATTCGATGAACAGCCTGGTGAATCGCGCGCGCGACCTGGCCGGCAATCTGCAAAGCAAGCTGACCGGGCAGCAGTCGGCCTCGAAACAGCGGCTCAACCTGCGGCTGGCCGATGCAGACCAGAATCAGGATCAGGATGAGATTCATCGCGCGCCCGAGACGCGCAAGAATCGGCACGGCGAGATTGCGGGGCAGTTCAAACAGGAAATGCCGAAGTCCAACGACGCCCTGAACCTGCCGCCCGAAGATGATGCGCGACAACCCAATGCGCGGCCGTCGTCCAACAGCACGGGCGACGCGGGTGTCGAATCTGACGCAGGCCAGGACAATCCCAACAAGAGCGACGGCGCGAGCGACCGCAGTATCCAGCAGAGCGGCGAGAACAGCAGCAACGGCGGCGAGGCGCACGGAGTCGGCGCCGACCCGGACAGCCTGTTCGGCGCGCCGGCCACGTCGAAGCTCGGCACCGAGGGTTTCGAGATTGCGATCGAAGCGCGGCCCGTCGATCACGGCGCGAAGGGCGCCGGTCACGCCTACGTGCCGCCCAAAGTGCGCACGCCGCTTAGTGTCGACCAGCAGCCGGACGAGCCGGTGGCGCGGGTGGCGGTGCCGGCCGACGATCGCAACACAATCAAGCAGGTATTCGAACGATGAGTGACGTGCAGGCGGAAACGCCGACGGTGGCGGATTTCGCCCGGACGTTTCGGCGTATCCAGGCCGAGATCCACAAGGTGATCATCGGGCATGAGCAGG
>Ga0210391_10003232_pt1 | contig 13846 bp, 6 predicted proteins | sample IncBWC12OmetaG_FD_160573 | JGI IMG/M metagenome (GOLD analysis project Ga0210391, IMG submission 160573) | Forest soil microbial communities from Barre Woods Harvard Forest LTER site, Petersham, Massachusetts, United States - Inc-BW-C-12-O ... | reverse complement strand
GAAAGCCGGTCCGTTCCACAACACGTCCTCGACCTTGCCCTGGTGATCGAGGAACAGGCCCACCGAGAACATGGCATTGACACCCGCCCCTTCGAGTTCACCCTCGCCGACGTTTTCGAGCGCGTTCTGATACCCCGAAGGCTGATCGGTATAGTCCAGGCGCCAGCCGCTGGCGTCGATTCCGGACAGCAGCGGAACCTGCTGGTCCACGCCGTCCAGCCAGCCGTTGAGGAAACTCGCCCAGTCGAATGGCTCAACCGTATTGAGGGCACTGACGACATCGTTGAAGGTGTAGGTGTGCGTGATGAAGCTGCCGTCGTCGACGCTGAAGAACTGCCGGGCAAAATCGTCAATGGAGCGTTGATCCTTGCTCAGCGTCCGAATTTTCATGTCGACGGCGAGCCACAGCAGTTCCCCTTCACGATAGAAGTCAGTTTCCCGCCGCCAGTTCGACCATGCGTTCGGTGAACCATAAACCAACTGCGCGGCAATGGTGGTGTCGATCAACGGCCGCCACACGCGACCGGGTCGATGCGTCATATCCGCGGCACGGTAGGCGACCGTCTCACGCCACGTATCCGGCGACCACAACCCGCTGCGCGCCGTCAGCATGTCGCCTAGGTAGACGGTGAGACCCTCATACACCCACAACATTTTGGCATGTTCGGGAATCTCGAAGTCGGGCTGCCAGAGTTCTGCCGGGCGCATGAATTTACCGTTCCATGAATGCGTGTATTCATGCGGCAGCAGCGAGCCATCGAGCATGAAATGGTCAGCGTCGGCAAACATCTTCGAGCCGGAACGCGCGCGGTCATCACTGGACTGGTGGTGCTCCAGACCACCCCGCGAGACATAGTCGCTCAACGTCAGAAGGAAGTGATAGTTGTCGTAGTGATGGGAGTGAAACAGAGCTTGTGCCTGCTCGACCAGGCGACGATAACCAGCGGCCTGCGCATCGGGAATATCAACGGCCGCCGAGTTATCACCCACCATATCGAGATATCGATGCACCGATGAGCCGGCCGGGGTGAGATCGAGCTCGCGGAAGTACTTCCCGGCAATCACTGGTGAATCGACCAGCGTATTGAACGGCACGGATTTGAACGCAATGTGGCCGTCACTGCTTTCTTTTGTCGTCAGCGCAGTTGCGTAGCGCCAACCGGCGGGGATTTCCAGTGCCGGTTCATACATCTGCACCTTGGTTGCATACCCTGCCCGGTACAGTGCTACTTCATTCCACGCCAGGCCCATCAGATTCGGTGTGACTCGCTCACGATCCGGGAACTGGAAGCTAATGTCGAGTTGGTCGACGCCTGCCGGCACCGTCACGTGAAATGTGAACATGTCCACTTCATCACGGAGCCACGCGATCCGTTTGCCGCCGCCGGTGATCTCGAGGCCCATCATTGTGCCGACCGGTCCGTCAGGAGCGTGATCCCCGGGAGTGTACTTCGGGTAGTAAAGGGTCAGGGGTCCGGGCCTGACCGGCATCACCTCATGCACATAGAAGATCTTTTGTCCTGGATTGGGTAGTCGCACCGTTAACGCAACGGGGCCGGCCGGACCCATTGCATCCGACTGCCCCATGCAGGCCAGGGAGGCGGCGAGAGCAACGGCGCCCGCAAGGAATGACCATCGATTCATGCTGAATATCTCTCAAAAGACCAATCGGCCAGTGACGACCACGATGCGGTCAAAACTCGTCGATCCGAACGCGCCGTACGGGCCGGTAGGCTGAACCACATCGCTCTCGAGCTGACCCAGTTTCGTCAAAGAAGCATCGTTTTGAGGTGCACCGAAAGACGGGTGATTCATCAAATTGTAGGCTTGAGCGCCGACCTTGAACTCTATCCCGTTTTCGTTCTGATAGACGTTCTTATAAAGGCTCAGATCAACATCTGTGTAGTGCGGCCCGTAAAACGCATTGCGGGGTACATTGCCGAAGTTGGTTTGCGCCTGGTTGTTGTACGGGTCAGGAGTAGACTCACCGGAGCCGTTAAAGAAGTCGCCCTGAAAGCAGGGGTGGGAATACGAGTTGCATGTGTGACTGAATTTATTGTTCAACACGTCTGCGAGAACGTTGTAATTGCCTGTCCCGTTATATAGATCATTCGCAGCATTGTTATTAAATACGCTGAACGGAAGGCCGGAACGCCAGTAGACCTTACTGGCGACGGTCCATCCCGCTGCTCCGAACTCCGTTACTTTCTTGTGAAAATGATACGGCTCAACATACGTGAGGTCGGCAAGAAAATTGTTGCGGATGTCGTAATCCGAATTGGAATACATCAACAGCGCAGGATGGTTCGGCACGATCTGGAAAGGCAGCCCGTTGCCGTTGAAGACCTCGTCCTGGCCGCCGTTGGAAACATCATCCAGGGAATGTGAATACGTGTAGGAGATATCGGTCGTCAGGCCGCGGCGATCGATATGTTTGTACAGGAGATAGACTCCATTATAGTTTGAGATCGCGTCGTCGTTGATAATGCCCATTTGACCAAAAGCCGGATCGGGCGGATTGACGGGGACGTCTTCGAAACTGGTGTATGCCGTAGATGGCGTATATGCGTTGCCGGCCAGGTTCTCGTTAATGCCGTAGTCGTAGCTGACCAGATCGTAGCCATGGTTTCCCACGTAGGAAAGGATCAGGGCATCCGAGGGGGTGAGCTGCTGCTGTATCTGCAAGCTCCACTCCGCGTATTTTGGGGTCACCATATGCTGCGGAGAGATGTAATGAGCGGGCGCGAAGAATGGCACGCCCGAGGGCAACGATGCCGCAATCTGGTTCGCGCTTTCGCCGCCGGAAAATCCGGCAGTAAGAGCGTTGTAAGACGCCTGCGCGAAGGCTGACGCACTGCCTGGCCCCTGGCCCACATTTCCTGACTCGACAAAAGCGCCATAGTTATCGGGGAACGTCAGATACTGGTTCTCGATCAGCGCGCCGGGAAATGCGTCCGCAAAGAGCCCGAATCCGCCGCGAATATCCGTTTTTCCGTTGCCCCTCACGTCCCAGTTGAATCCGAACCGAGGCGCAACAATAACAGGCTCGAGCGAGGAGAAGACGTGAGCATACCCGGTGGCGAGCATCTTGTTATAGGGGGTGTCCAGGGTGGCGTTGGCCGGCGGAAATCCGCCAATCAGGCGTGAGAAGCAGTTCGTTTTGCACGCGATATTTCCGTCGCGGTCAATCCGCAAACCGTAGTCAATCATCAGCCGCTTCGTGGCCCGCCATTCATCCTGAGCATAGATGCCGTAGTTATAGCCGGATATGCCAATCTCTTTGGCCTGATCGAAGGTCTGCTGGAAGTTGGAGCCTGACGACCCTGGCAACGAGCCACCGGCCAGATCACCGACAGAGTTGAACGTATAGTAGCCGCCGTACGTATTCACTTCGGGATAGCCATCGGTCACGTCATACCGCTTGTAGTTGACGCCGACCTTCAGATTGTGGTCGCCCCTCAGCCAGGCAAGATCGTCGACAAATTGGTATTGCGTGGAGTTAGTCGTGGTAGGGTTGCTGCCCCAGTCGAAACCCACTCTGCCTTCCTGCCCCAGCCCGGTGGAGAAGTTCGTACCGCCGTCGGAGCCATTATTGAACTGCGTGGGCGAGGCCGCCAGCGTCTGCTGCAGGTTGGCTGGGCCGTACGGCCAGGAATAGTGAAAACCCGATGCGACGAACTGATTGGTGAGATCAGGATTGAACACGTAAGTGTGGTTCAACTGGCCGTTCCAAATGGGCTGCGCGGTCAACACGTTCAGCAGTGGGCTGACCAGGCTGACGGAGGTCGGCTTCGATCCCTGATCGTCGTTGATGCGAATGAAAATCTTCTGCTTGTCGCTGAGGTTCCAGTCAACGCGGCCAACCACCATGTGTTCAATCACGGCGCCGCTGGCCACGCCCGCCGCCGCCGTCATGCAGGGAATGGCGGTTCCCGTAGCGCCGTTCGGCACCGCGCCGAAATAGGTGTTGGGCTGCCCGGATACCGGAGTGCCCGCGTAACTACCGCACCCCAGGGTACCGGAACCATCCTGGAGCGGACCGTTTCCATTACTCACAGGAACCGCGGTTTTCGCGAGTGGCGAACTCGTCAGTAAATTGAACATCTGCGTGTACAAAGGAACACTGGCGGCAGGAATCGTGCTCAGCGTGGTGTTCTGAAATGCAGCGGTGGGGAAATTGACATAGCTGAGCGACGGTTCGATGTAGCGAATGCCCTCCGTATCGACGAAAAAGAATAGCTTATTGCGAATAATCGGGCCGCCGATCTGACCCGCGTATTGATTGGATACCGCCTTTTGGCGTGGTATGCCATTCAGGATGTAGAAAAAGTCGTTGGCATTGAACCCGGAGCTGTTATAGGTCCACTGCAGCAGGCCATGGAGCCGGTTGGAGCCGCTTTTGGTGACGTAGGTTTCTACGCCGCCCGCCTGACGACCCCATTCCGGGTTGTAGCCGTTCTGCACCAGCGAGGCTTGCGCCACTTCCGCCGCCCCGATGCTGAGCGTTGAGGCGCCGGTGGTGGCGTCGTTGAAGAATGAATCCGTTTGATCGGCGCCGTTGAGGATAATGAGATTTGAGATGCCGGGCAGTCCACTGGTGCTGAAGTTACCGTTGCCCCCTGTGCCTGTATTCACCACGACGCCGGGTACGGTAAAGGCAAACGTTGTAATGTCGCCGCCTGGGTTGGGCAGGTTTTCGAATTGTTCGCTGGTAAAGGTCGTGGTTAGGCTAACGTCCTCGGTCTGGATCAACTGCGCATTATTGGCGCTGACTGTAACCGTCTGCTTGCTGGCAGAGGGCGACACCGTCAAATTAGCCACGGATTGCTGGCCGACGAGAATTTCCACGGAGGTGGTGGTCGACTGCATTCCTTTAGCTGAGGACGACACCGTGTAGACGCCCGGCTTCAGGAATGGCGCGGTGTAAAGGCCATGGTCATTCGTCGTCAGGACGCGCGTATCGCCAGTAGTGGTTTCGATGAGGGTGACGGTCGCGCCTGGAACAACCGCACCTGATGAATCGGCGACCACGCCGTTCAGCCCACCAGTGACCGCTGTTTGCGCGAATAGAACCGGCATCGGCTGGAGAATAGCCGTCGACGCGCCGAAGAATGCGGTGATCGCCAATAGACTTCCCATCCTGCATTTCCACGACTTGCGCATTCAGAGCCTCCAGTAAAGCTTTGTCTTGCAGTCAACCCTGGGATACCCGTTACGGCCTCCTGGTATCCAACGACACACTCCAACGATTCTGGAAAATTACTTCCAGCGCCGGTACCGTCTCACGCAAGTTCAGCTCGGAATCCGGATGATGAACGGGACCCCTGACCTGAGCGTCCGGCCTGAACGTTTGACTTCAGCCTGCAATTGTCGTTGCATCCTGCGGAGAAAATAATCGCAGTGGGCGGGGAAGATGCAACATTGCGTCAATGTAGTCTGAGACCCGTCTGGTGTCAATGCTGTCAGAAGGACCTGGTGATGCATGCGGAGAAAATGCACCTAAATCTGTGCCGTACAACAGATATTGCAGCCGTCGGCAGGAGCGGCCGATGCGGTCTGAAAACTACAGACTTGACGGTATCCGAATCAGCGGCTATGGTCGGGATTTCGGTCAACCTGCAAATGTCCAGACGCCAGCCGCCGAGTCCCGAGTTCGTGCCGAACAGCATGAATGCCATGCTCAGCCGGATTCACCGGAGCCGCCAGGACATGATACGTCCGGTGCTCGAGGAGCCCCGGGAGTATGTTCTGCTCAGCATCCATGAGCTTGCGGCCAGGCGGCAGGTAGACGCAGCAACCGTATCCCGCACCATTCTTGCGATGGGATTTCCCAGCTACCGGGATTTCCGGCGTTATTTGCATCAGCTTTCCATCGCGCATACGACTGCGCTGGACCAGATGCAGGCGACCATCAAAGATACGAGCACGTTTTCCAGCAGAGTGCAGGATACCCTGGACAGCGCAAGCAGCAATGTTCACAGGGTCGTGAACAGCCTCGAGATCGATCGCCTCAGGAAACTGGCAGCCAGATTTTACAAAGCGAAGCGGATCTTCATTCTGGGAGGAGATTTAGCGGAGAGCCTGGTGTCATTTCTCCATTACCTGCTGATCCTGCTCGGGTTTGAAGCCATTGCCGCCACGCGCGCTGGACATATCACCCATCTGATGAGAGACAGCACGGAGCGCGATCTGATTATCGCCATCAGCTTCCGCCGGGGGTTGCGTCAGACGATGGAGGGTCTTCTGCAGGGCAAGGCGAACGGCAGTTATGTCGTCGCCATCACCGACACTTCGATCTCCCCTCTGGCGAGAGCGGGTGATGAAGCTTTCATTGTTCCCATTGATGCGCCCCCGTTCACATCCTATGTGGCTCCCATGGCTCTGCTGGATGCGATCATGAGCGCGGTTGCGAATTATCGGACCGATCGCACGCTCGCTATATTAAAAGGGGCGGAAACGGAGCAGCGCGATGGCTTCCGTTGGTACCCGGAACTGTAAGCGCGCAAACTTCTGGAGATTGCCGTGGACGTGAAAACACATTTCGCCGGCTACGAAGTCGGCTACGACATCCCTGCCCTCCCGGGAACCAGTGAAGCGGACATCCAGACACCGTGCCTGATCCTCGATCTGGAGGCACTCGAGCGCAACATCAGGAAAATGGGGGATTATGCAAAGGCTCATGGCATGCGCCACCGCAGCCACGGAAAGATGCATAAGTCGGTCGACATGCAGAAACTGCAGGAAAGCCTTGGTGGTGCGGCCGGCGTCTGCTGTCAAAAGGTTTCAGAAGCGGAGGCGTTTGTTCGCGGCGGTATCAGGGATATCCTCGTCTCCAACGAAGTGCGCGATCCGGCGAAAATCGACCGCCTCGCTCGTCTGCCGAAGTACGGTGCGCACATCACGGTCTGCGTTGACGACGTTGCGAACGTGGGCGACCTATCAGCTGCGGCGCAAAAGCACCGCACAAATCTCGAATGTCTGGTTGAAATTGAATGTGGCGCGGCGCGCTGCGGCGTCGAGACGACGGAGGGCGCCGTCGAGATCGCCAATGCCATCGACGCTGCGCCGGGGCTGAGATTCGCGGGCATCCAGGCCTATCAGGGCGCCATGCAGCATCTGGAAAGCTACGCGGACCGCAAAGCCAAACTCGACATCGCGATTGCCAGGGTAAAGGACGTGGCCGAGGCTCTGAATGCCGTCGGATTGAAAGCGGAACTGATCACAGGCGGAGGCACAGGTTCTTATTATTTCGAGTCAAATTCGGGCGTCTACGACGAGCTGCAATGTGGCAGCTACGCCTTTATGGATGCCGATTACGGCCGCATCCGGGACAAGAACGGAAATCGCATCGACCATGGCGAATGGGAGAATGCACTCTTCGTCCTCACCTCCGTGATGAGCCATGCGAAGCCGGACTTCGCGGTGTGCGATGCGGGCCTCAAGGTGCTGTCGGTCGACAGCGGGCTGCCCGTCGTCTATGGCCGCGACGACTTGAAATACATCAATTGCTCTGACGAGCATGGCGTGATCGAAGACAAGGGCGGCGTTCTCCGCGTCAACGAGAAGCTGAAGCTCGTTCCCGGCCATTGCGACCCGACCTGCAACCTCCATGACTGGTATGTCGGAGTGCGCGGTGGCAAGGTCGAAGTGGTTTGGCCGATTTCGGCGCGCGGCATGAGCTATTGACCCGCGGAGTTCTTCCCTGCGAATGAAGGAAACACGTGATCGATGAGTTCCTGACGCAGAGTGAGGCGTAGATCGGTTCCCGGCTCCGGCTCGGTATTGGACTGAGGATGTAGCGTGGCCGATGGTGGAGGCGCTCCCGTATCGGTGGTGTTGACCGCGAGAATACCAGCCGCGTGCCGCTCAGGATCGATAAATATCTCGGACGAAAATCCGCCCTGGTCACCGTCGTGGTAGATGAAGCGATGCCCGTTGAGATGGAGCACAAAGAAGCCGAGGCCCATTTTCGGCGCATCCTTCGTGTAGGCGGTGGAGCTCTTGTCCTGCTCGGTGACCGGCAGCACGCCGGTCCACATTTCTTCAAGAGAACTGCGCTTGAGAACAAAATCGTAGACCGGGTTGGCCGGGTCCCCGATGAGGAAACGCAGATACTTCACCATATCTGTGATCGGCGCTTTGAGGCCGCTGTTTGAGGTTGTGATTCCGGTATCGAAATTGAACGGCTGCTCGGTGAGCTTGTCTCCGGCGCGCAGATAACTCGCCGAGACATGCGATTCAAGGAAATAAGGAGAGCGGTCGAAGTAGCTCTTTGTCATGCCAAGCGGCATCAGAATGTTCTTTTCGACGTACACCTCGAAATCGTCGCCGCTGAGCCGCTCGACGATCTGGCCCAGAAAGACGTAGCCAGGATTGGAGTAGCTCCATTGGGTGCCTGGCTTGAACGCGACGTGCGTATACGGCAGCATCGCCGCCACCTGAGCCCAGTGCGTCGGCTCAAACGGCTGCCAATCACAGTTTGTCTGATCATCGCAGTCCCACGGCCACGTAGGATTGCGAAAGCCCGCACTATGCGTAAGCAGGTCGCGAATCGTGATCGCGTCGATCGGCCCGAATTCATCGTGGACCTGCTGCAGCTCCGGCAAATAGCGCACCGCGGGGTCATCCAGCGAGAGTTTGCCGCGATCGCGGAGCTGCAGGATGGCGATCGCTGTCATGGTCTTGGTGATCGATGCCCAGTTGTACGAAGTTTCGCCGTCGACGCGCTGCTGCGCGCGGTTCCGCACCACCCCGAAGTAAAACTCCGTTGCCGGCTCCTGCCCATGAACGATGGCAATTCCGCCGCCCACGATCCCGTGCTGCGCGAGGACGGCATCGAAGCGCTGATGCAACGCCTCACTCTGAGCAAGCCCAGCGAGGGGTGAGAGCAGAACTCCAAACAGAAGGGTTGCGATCATGATGCGTGCCCAGCTCGACATGCCGCCCATCATAATACGCATCGACGCTACAGCGCGGTCACCATGTTTTACTGGGCACAACAAACGAGTACGCCGTGTATTTGATCTCGCTCCAACCCTGCTCACCCACCAGATAGCGGGGATAGAGTGGCCGGTTCACCGGCGTATAGAGGATGCGGATCCGGATACTCTTCCGTCCTGCGGTGAGTTTGCGCGGAATGAGAAACTCGTCGTCGCGGAAGCGGCGGTTGGAAGTCTGCACGATATGTTGGGTCGCGCTCAATTCATCCTTCGGGTTCGAATAAACGCACGTATTGGACCCGGCGAGATACCAGATACCCGCCGGCAGCCATTTTTTCGTCGCCTCATCCTCGACGGAAACTTCCGCGCGCTGGTTGGCGAATTTGTAGTCGAGTTTACGGCGCAGGAGCACGCCCTGATTGTCGCTATTGAGCTGCATGCGAAACTCCGACGTCCCAGTCGTCACGCGCCCGCGGTCTTCCTGCGCTGGATAAACTGACTGACCATGCAGCGTGTCTACGCCCCACTCATAGCGCGAGGTAATGCTGTAGGGTTGTGACGCTTCTGGCGATTGGTAGCCATGCGCCCGCTCTGCGGCAGCATCGCCAGTCTGCAACTCGTCGGTCTTGATGAGAGAGGCCGAGGGCAGTCCGTACCAGAAGGCCACGGTTTCATAATGCTCGGTCGATTCATCGGTGCCGCCATGCTCCAGGCGAATCACCGCGTTCCTGCCGAACGGAAACAGGTCGGCCAGTAGAAATCGGTAAGCCGACTCGATCTTGTCATCGGCGTTCACCGCGGTCTTCGCATCGCGCGCTCCCACCGGGTGCCCGGCAAAAGCCACCGTCATGTTGCTGCCGCCCCAGTAGTCTCCGCCGCCGCCCCATTCCTCGGTGCCTGTGCCCTGCGCCTGGGGCGTCAGGCTGTCGTCGAAGAAGAATCGCGGATCACCCTCGAGTGTGGTGAGCTGTGCGTCGTGCGAAAAAATGAAGGACGTCCCGACGAAGCTGCCCGACCAGTTCCCTCCCCCTTCTGCCTCGCGGGTGTCGAGCAGTGTCAGGTCTTCTCCAGCAACGGGCCGCGGCACGTCGCGGTACGTCGCGTGGAAATAAGAAGAGCGCTCCACACGCGTGCGCAGCGGCTCATACCGGACCTGCCAGGAGACGTTGTGGAACGGCTGGCCATCGCCCGCCAGCTCAAATTTGGCCGACCGGAAAAAAGGCATGGGGAAGTAACACGCGAGAACGACCTTGTCTGCAGCATAGCGAATATTCACCGGAAAGGCCTTCACCAGGTATTCGCGATTGTCGCGGTTATAAAGGATGCCGGCGCCATAAAACAGCGCGATGGGAGCATCGATGGAGGGATCGGCGCGGCCGTCCCACGTAACGCGCAAATGCACGCGTGAAAATGCCAGAGCCTGCTCGCGCGGGATGGTGAAACTTAACGCGCGCACTTCATCCTTGCCGTGGATCTCCGCGACCGTCACGGCTCCGGATGCCGGCACGTCGACTGCGCCATGTTTCTCCGTCAAGCCCTTCGCTGGAGCAATGTCTGAACCGGCCTGTTGGATCAGATCCAGCACATCCGGATCCGGCGTCGTTTGCTCCGTCCAACTCTTAAGCGGGTGCGAGAGCGCTGTGCCGGGAACGAAGCGGTCAACGATGTAGTAGCCGGTTCCATAGTGCGTGCGCGAGTAGGCCATCTGGAAACTGCGTTCAAAGGGCACTGGAGACCAAATCAGATCCGCACCTTTTGTAGTCGCCCACGTTTCATTCAGCGGCGCGGGAAACGCGGATTGCGGCAGGAACATCGAGTCCGGCAGAGGATGCAAAGGGTCGCGCGTACTGCTCTCTTCCACGATGTTGTCCTTGCCGTCCACCACGAAATGCCACGGGCTGCCGTGCCAGTGATTGAAGCGTGCAAAGACGAGCATGCCGGGACCTTCGACATCCATCGAGACGTTGAAGTTGTCGGACAGTTGATACAGGAAGTGCGAGGCATCGGCACCTTCGTTACCACCGCTCCGGTCGTAGGTGCTCAGCATGTAAGCTCGCATGCCGATGCGCTGCTCCGGCCAGCGCTCCCATTGGCGATAGGCATCCAGGCCTATGGGAATTACTGGCTCTTTCTTCTGCGTCTGGGCGCTCAAGCTCAGCGCCGCAATCAGCGCCATCAACACGAAGCTTCTGCTCGGTCTCACGCGTCCCTTATACCGGAAAAGGAAACGAGCCATCTGGCCCGGACCAGTCATACAGCGTCGGCCGAGCATCCCCGAATTGCCATTGCTGAGGCGTAGTCGTCGTCAGCCAGTCTTCCGCATTGCCATGCGAACGTCCCACGAGGTCGAAGGCATCGCGGAGCGCCGCGATTTGCTCGGGGCCGACAGCGCTGGGGTTAGGAGAGATGAAAAGAGCAGTGCCGGTGCGGACAACGACGTCGAGCCACTGCCGTGTGTCGCGCCAGTCGATGTCCGAAGTGAGAGGAACGCAGTCCGGGTCGACGCAGAAGAATGTCGCGTGCTGAGGCAGTCGCAGGCCCAGAGTGTTCACGCCCATGCGGCGGGTCCGCTCCCAGTTTGTGCCGCTCACATCGTCGCCAATGCGCTGCGACTCGAAAATGCCTGCGCAGAGATGGCCGATGGTGTTGCATCCGATCAGAATCACGTTCTCGCCTGCCGCCTCGCGGAGCGATTTGTAAAATCGCAGGATGATCTCCGCAGTTGTCAGTGAGCGATCAGAGAATTGCCAGTTGCCGTTTGCGGGCAGTGGTCCCATAGAAGAGCCCCACCGCCCCAGCAATTCGAACGTCGAGTAGTCGTGCTTGATCAACTCAAAGCCCCAGGAGAGGGGCTGCCTGATGGAGTCGAGGATTTTCTCCATCGCTTCCGGAATGGTCGGGTCCAAGGCCGGGCTGGTGTGCTGGGATCCGAAGCGCGCACCCGGCAAGAGCAGCGAGGGGTTCGCATCGGACGGAGCCTGGAGGGGACGAATCCAGAGGCCGGGGCGAAGCTTTTGCGAGCGGATGCGCGTAGCCAAATCCGGCAGACTCGGGAAGCGTTTCGGATCCTGCCATCCATCGTCGATCACTACGAAAGGTCGAGGGCCGGATGAAGGAGCGATCTGCGATACAAGGTCCGCATTCTTCAGGATGCCATCCGCCGTGTTCTGTCCGTAGGCGTAGTACCAGTCGTTGCTGCCGAAGAGCGGGCCCGTCAGCAGCCGCGGCGCGGTGCACATCGTCCGGCAAAAGGCCTTCGCGGCGGCAAAGGGCGTCTCTCCGGGGGCACCGCTGCGAGCGACGATGGTCGCCACGTCGAGTTGCCGCTCGCTCAACTGCAGAGGCGTGCCGCCGTTGCGGACATCCGCCCACAGCGAGATGCCCTCCTGATCCAGTTGCCAGAAGCAGAAGGCGGACGGCTGCGTTTTGACGCCGTAGCCATGCAGCGTGTGTCCGTCAAAGGTGAGGAAATACCAGGGCATCACGCGATCCGGAACGATGCCGCGCCACTCGAGATCGCCGTAGCTGCGCTCCCACACGTCGCCGAGGCAGCGCAGATCGGCTGGGCTGCGCACGGACCAGCGCAAATGCAGGTGCGATACGGGCGACGCCGGGCTGGTGAGACGGATGGCCAGTTCGTTGCCTGACGAATCCAGTTCGAGGTCAACGCGAAGGCCACCGCTGGTCCACGCGTGTCCCTGCCGGGTCAGCGGCGTTGGTAAGTGCAGTGCTGCATACGCGATGATCGCGTCGGGCTGGCGGAGAATCTCTGCGCCGGTGGAGCCGGCATCGCCTGGCGGTGGTTTCTCCGTGCTCGCGGCGGCTGACCGCGGAAGTGCGGCGAGCGTGCTGCCAAGGGCGGCGGCTCCGCGCAGGAACGCTCTTCGCGAGGACTGCTGATCGGTCATTGCCTGCTACTCCCTGCTTTCAGAATGGTGAGGCTTCGACTAGGGGTCAAGCACGCAGCGTCTCCGGGTGCGCATCCGTGAGCCACGCGATCAGTTCGCCAAACAGCGTGTTCGCCCACGCAAACCAGGCGCGCGTGAACTTTTTCGGGTCATCCTTCAAGTAGCTTTCGTGGATGAAACCGCTGCCGGCCGATCCCATTTTCAGCATCCGCAGCGCCTCACGAATTTCACTCTCCGACGTGCTGGTGAGCGCATAGATCGTCTGCGACATCGGCCAAATCATGTCCGCGCCTTCATGCGGGCCGCCGATTCCCTCGCCTGCCTTCCCGCGGAAGAACCACGGATTGCGCTCGCTCCACACAAATTCTCGCGTGCGTGCATACAGGGCTGCATCCGGCGAGCTCTGAAGGTAGGGCAGCGCGAGCAGGCTCGGCACATTCGCATCGTCCATCAGCGCCCGGCTGCCAAAGCCATCTACTTCGTAAGCCCAGATCGTGCCGTCCGTCATGGGCGCGATGGCGTATTGCCGGAGCGCTGCTTCCACTTCATCTGCAAGCGAGGCCGCATCCTGCGCCAGTGAATTGTCGTTCAGAAGAGCGCGCGACATCTCTGCCAGTTGCCGCAGCGACGTCACGGCAAAATGATTCGACGGCACCAGAAACGGAAAAATGCATGCATCGTCCGACGGGCGAAATCCGGAAGCAATCAGCCCCACCGGCTTTACCGGATTGCCGAACCCGTTGCCGCCGAGGGTTTCAGTAGGATTAGGCGAGGAGCGCTGGAAGTGGTAGGGCCCGGGCTCGTCCTTGCGCTGCTGCACGCGCATCGTGCGCACCACGACTCGCATCGCGTCGTGCCACTGCGTGTCGAAGGGCTCGGTTCCCCCGGTTCGCTTCCAGTATCCGTGCGCCAGCCGGATCGGATAGCAGAGCGAATCCAGTTCATACTTGCGCTCGCCGACCCCCTGCTTCATGTCGGTCAGGTCGTGGCGGCTCCACT
>Ga0210391_10003230_pt1 | contig 13851 bp, 13 predicted proteins | sample IncBWC12OmetaG_FD_160573 | JGI IMG/M metagenome (GOLD analysis project Ga0210391, IMG submission 160573) | Forest soil microbial communities from Barre Woods Harvard Forest LTER site, Petersham, Massachusetts, United States - Inc-BW-C-12-O ... | reverse complement strand
CGCAACTTCGAACCCATCCCTCCGTACAATAGCTCTCTATGCATATTTCGCCGCTGCAGGAAATAATCTGGATTACGGTTGGCGTCTTCGGACCTAAGCTAAGAGGACAGGAGTGAAGACATCCCGCACCCCTACTGATTGGCTTCTGCTCGCTGGTTTCTGTGGTTTCCTGTTTTTCTTCGGGCTCGCTTATTTTGGGCTCATCGGCGCGGATGAACCGCGCTACGCGCAAGTTGCACGCGAGATGCTGGCTCGTCACGACTGGATTACGCCTACGCTCGGAGGCCAGCCGTGGCTGGAGAAGCCGCCTCTTTACTACTGGCAAGCGATGCTCGCCTACAGCATTTTCGGCGTGAGTGATTGGGCCGCGCGCTTGCCGTCTGCCATAGACGCGACGCTCATGGTGGTCGCGGTATATCTTTTCCTGAAACGCTTTCGTCCCGGCTTCGAACTCGATGGCGCACTGATGACCGCCTCAGCCGCGGGCATCATCGGTTTCGCCCGCGCGGCTTCGACGGATATGCCACTGACTGCGATGTTCACCATCGCGTTGCTCGCCTGGTATGCATGGTACGAGAGCGAATCGAAACGTCACCTCGCACTGTTCTATTGCGCTCTCGCTCTCGGTGTGCTCGCCAAGGGGCCAGTGGCTCCATCATTGGCGGCCGTAATTATCGTGATCTTCGCCGTAGCCAAGAGCGATTACCGATTGGTTTTGAGAACTCTCTGGATTCCTGGAATTTTGTTGTTTCTCGCCATAGCTCTCCCATGGCACGTCGCAGTGCAGAGCAAGAATCCGGAATTCTTCCGCGTCTTCATTCTGCAACACAACTTGGCGCGCTTTGGCACGAATCTATACCGGCATAAGGAACCATTCTGGTATTACGTACCAATCGCGTTGCTCGGGTTGATTCCGTGGACAGTCTTTGCAGCGATGTCCTGCGCGGAAACTATTCGTGTGTGGTGGGCCGAGCGGCAACAGATGCTAAAGTCGGAAGACGCGTTCAATGCGTTTCTGGTGATCTGGCTCGCAGTTCCCATCATATTCTTCTCGCTCTCGCAATCGAAACTACCCGGCTACATTGTTCCGGCGTTGCCGGCGGGCACGCTGTTGCTGGCTGAATATGTGCGGCGTCGCATAGCAGACGGTGAGAGTCCGAGCCTCCCTCTGATCATTCCACACGCCATTGTTGCGGCGTCGCCAATTGTTCCTGCTCTCATGATTCAATACATCGTTCTACAGCATCGGTTGCCTTGGGGCAGGGCGGCAGCGATCTCGTTTGTGTTTGCCGGTTTATTGGCAATCGGCATCGCAGTCACGCTACGCACCAATCTCGGTTTCGGTGCGTTGCGTTTCGTCACGCTGGTTCCGGTGGTGCTGACGGTTGCAGCGGTACTTCGTCTGGGATCTCCGGCGGTGGACTCCACACTTTCTGTCCGGCCGCTGGCGATCGAGATCAGTCACCTGGAGGCCAAGCCGCTTCCTCTCGCGGTGTCGGGCGTTTCTCGTGAAGCAGAATTTGGTCTGGCGTTCTATCGAAACCAAGTTATCGATCGATATGAGTACGGGCAAGTTCCCGCGGGAGAGCATCTGCTGATCGCTCAGGAGGGATCACAGACCGCGATGGCGAAGCAAGTTGCAGGTCGCCGGGTCTCCTACCTTGGCAGTTTCGCGCCGCAAGGTCTCGACTACTATTGGGTTTCAGCTGCTGGGATGGGCCAGGCTAGTCACTAGAAGTTTGAGAAACGCATTCGGCAATCAGCACATAGTTGAGATTCCGCTTTATGAACGCCAGGATGTAATTCCGCACGCATCCATCGAGATACACCTGTTTGCCTCGCGGCGTGCGAAGCTAATACACTCAGTTTTCGCGGCCGCGATTTGCGCGCACCGCTGAAGTGCAGCCCTCCAGGAGCCCGGATGGAGATTCTCGATCTCAGGCATTTTTCTTCCGTCGATCTGCGTCCGTTGTTGGAGGACGAGATCAGCGCGTGGTCGCGCCTGCTCACCTGGGATTACAGTGGCTCTGCCGATATGATTCTCCGCTACGTGGATGCCAAGATCCTTCCGGGTTACGCGGCAATCGACCGCGGGCAGATCTTCGGCTACGCATTTTTTGTTTACGAAGGCAGCAAGGGCGTGATCGGAGATCTCTTTGTTACCAACGGCGGCCGCTTGCCCAATCCTCACGAAGTAGAGTCCCGGCTGCTCACCCATGTGATTGAAACCTTGCAGCAATCTCCAGGCATCCATCGCGTCGAAGCACAATTGCTCATGCATGAAAGCGGAGTCGTCTCCCGCCCTTTTATCGAGCAGGGTTTCAGCCAGCGCGCGCGGCTGTTCATGGTCTTGCCGTTGGAAAGCGCGACCAAGCCGGCGTCATCGCATGCGGATATCGAAATCCGGCCATGGTCGGAACAGGATTACCAACCCGCGGCCTCGGTAATTACAGCGGCCTATCGTGGCCACGTGGATTCCGAGATCAATGATCAATATCGAACATTGAGTGGCTCTTTGCGTTTTCTGAACAACATCGTCCGTTTTCCAGGGTGCGGGACTTTTGATCCTGAATCGTCCTTTACCGCTGTGCACAAACGAACGCGCATTCTGGTTGGCCTGATTCTGTGTTCGCGAGTACGCCATGACGTGGGCCATGTGACCCAGGTATGTGTGTTGCCGGAGTATCGCTCACACGGAATCGGGAAGTCGTTGCTCGCCTGTACCACGGCGAATCTGCGCCAGCGAAAGTTCTCTTTGCTGTCTCTGACGGTTACGGAAGCGAATGCGCGGGCGGTTGAGCTTTATCTTCGTCTAGGATTCGAAACTAAACGCGTGTTCGACGCGTTCGTGTGGGAGAAGTAGCAGATAGTTTTAAATAATACCTGCGTTCACCTTCGCAACACCCACATCACCCATCCCGCCACAAACACTCCGCCGACGAACATGGCAAAGCAATACAGGCCGTAACGAACCTGTTCGCGGGAGGTGCTGCGCTGGGTGATGCCGAAAACTACCGACGCGAAGACGGCGAACAGGACGGCGGCGCTGAAATGGGAGAGTTGCAGGTTCATGGCTTTTTCCCGATCGCAATGTGGTATGCGTCGGCAGCGCTGATGAAGTTCAGCAAGCCGGCCACGATGATGTACTTGGTCCCGTAATCGGCCGTGGCGTGGGCGATGGCGCCTTGTCCGAGATCCAGAGCCCGGGTCACGATATACAATCCCCCGGCTCCCACGTCACCAACGAATCCGAGAATATCGAGGATGTCTCCGCCGTTGGGCCGATACACGCGGCCCTGCATGGCCAGTCCGAGCAGGAACATGATCATGACCGAACCCATGAGCAGCAGTCCGCGAATCCAGCGTTTCTGGATCAGGTGCCCGGCGCCCGGAATCAACCAGCCAAGCGCCGGCGCCAGCACCGACATTGTGGTCATGGGTTGAGCTGGTACTTCTTTAGTTGTCGAGGAATTTGCCATTCAGATGATTACAATCTCGCGTTGGATTTTACCTGTGACTTCGGCCGCCTTTGGCCGCACCAGGACGTTCACTTCGCTGCGCACTCCAAATTCCGGTAAATAAATTCCCGGCTCGATCGAGAAGCAGGAATTGGGAAGAATCCGGCGCTCGTCGTGAATTTCCAAGTCGTCCATGTTGGCGCCGTTGGAATGGATCTCGGTTCCAATGGAATGTCCAGTCCGATGAATGAAGTATTCTCCGAAGCCTGCTTTTTTAATGTGATCGCGTGTCGCCCGGTCGACTTCCCATCCGCACATTGCTCGCCCGCTGGCGATGCCTCCCTGCACCGCTTTTATTCCGGCATCCCGCGCGTCGCGAACCACGGTGAAAACTTCCTGCATTCGCGTCGAAGGAGCCTTGCCAACAAAACCGGTCCAGGTGATGTCGTAATAAACGGCGCCGGGTGTATTTTTCTTGGCAAAAATGTCGAGCAGGACGAAGTCACCTTCGTGGATGGGCGCCGAGCCTTCCGCGTGCGGCTCGTAATGCGGATCGCCGCTATGGGCGTTGACGCCAACGATGGGCCGGTCGTTAGTTACGAGATTCTCGCGCTGGAACGCCTCCATGAACCACTGCTGAATCTGATACTCGTTCGTCCCACCGTCGCGGACGCGCCGCCCAATCTCCTTGAAAGCTTCCGCAGTGATCGCATCCACTGCCATGCCCGCTTCAAAGTGAGTCTTGATCTGTTCGTCCGTCCATGTCGCTTCGAACAGTGCGATCAAATCGCCTGAGCTGACGACATTCTTGCCCAAGCCGCGGATCATTTCCAGCGTGCCACCATCCACCAAAGAAATGGTGAATACCAGATTGTTCGGCGAATACTGCATGGCGACGTCGCGATGCGAAGATAACAGCACCTTCACCTGCTCGAACAACTCCTGCCAACCGGCGTACTGAAGCTTCTTACCGGGCAGCGTATCGAGATGCCGCGACTCGATCTTGTGCACCAACTTTGTTGGCTCGCCTTCAGATGGGATCAAGTAGAACCACCGCCGGGTCACCATCAGGTCGGGGGACAATCCGAGCACCCGATAAGCAATAGGATCGCGGTGATGGTGATCATAGAAAAGCCACGCGTCGATATTGCGCTCGCGCAGGGCAGCTTGTATGGCAGCAAGATTCATGGGCGAACAACTATTCTAACAACGTCGGCGGCTTTGGGCGAATCGGGCGGGAAGCTCAAAGACTCGAATGGCACAGCCGTGCCAGCCGTCCAAAGCTCAGCCGTGCTCAGGGAGATTTCGCGAGAACTTTCTTCCGAACGCTCGGCGGCAACGTCTCGCAGGCTGTCCTCAGTACCAGTCTCGGCGCACGCTCGCGAATGATCATCAGATAAGGCACCGTCCGCTTCGCGTCCGCTTTGGCAGTTTCTCGCAGCAGCCAGCCCAGCCCTTTTCGAACCATGTCGTCCTTGTCGGAAAGAAGCAGGTCGGATAAACGCTTGATCTCCGGGAAGAACATTCTCTTTCGTGCTCCCTGGATGAGCGCAACACAGGCTGCCCTTCGATGCCAGCGGTTCGGCGATTTCGCCCAAACAAAAACTCTGACGGACCGTGTCGGCTTGGCTGCAATCATCGGCGCGATAAGGTAATGCACGAGGCCATCGTGGTCGGCCCAACTTGAAATCCGGGGCAGCCACGACTCGAACAATCGAAACTCGGACTCGCCGAACTCTTCAGTTGTTTTTTCCAGCAGAAACACGGCAAACGTTTTTTCTTCGAGATTTCGCCCGACGAAAAGCTTATCTGCAACCTGTAAAAGAAAGTCGAGATCGAACTCTCTTCGAATTACCCGCCGGGAGTCAAGGGCTGCGCTGCGTAGTTTGGCAGTGTACCAGCCGTGCGACTTAATTTCGTCTTTGAAAAACCATTGCCCACCAGCGGCGTGCTCGGCGGAACCTTCACCGTGCAGCATTTGCCGAATCTCCGCAGCGACGTTTGAGGGACTGGGTTTTCGCATGGTCATGGCCTGAGCGATTGCGTGGGAGTCGAACTCGGCGTCCTGAAAGCCTTGTCATAGATCCAGAGCGCAGCTGTTGTAGCCACTCCCACGGCGGTCACGCACCACCAAATCCGCTCGGGTTGATGCAAGACTTCTCCAAAATGATGAGCCAGCGTTCCGCCGAACCATCCGCCGATCAGCGAACCGATTCCGATCGGCAGAAACGCGAATCCCATGTACGTGCCCTGCTGTCCCGGAGGCGCGAGTCGGGAAATATATTCGTAGTAACGTGGCTGCTGGATGATCTCGCCGAGCGCGAGGACAAATATCGAGAGCACTGCGGCCCAGATCGTCGGCCGGAAGGCGAGAATCAACCACGCAACGGATGTAATTACAGTTCCCAGGATCACAGCCTGAAATGCCGGTATTTTGCGCGTCAGATAATTCACCGCCAGGGTGAGACAGATCACGGTGAGTCCGTCAGTCACAAGAATGATTTCGACGTCAGCCCGCGGGTTGATGTAAGCGTGGATGTATCCGGGCAGACTGATGTACTGCTGCCAGAACACGACCCAGTAGCCCGTGAATAGAACCAGGAACCACATGAATCGGCTGATCCCGGCGAGCACCAGCAATAGGAGTCCTGTCCAGATCCACCAAGGCACGTTGAATGCGGGATAGATCCAAAGGCCAATACGCAGCAGCAAAGCGACGATCAGCACCGGCAGAACTAGCCGGTAATTTCCCACTACAACGCAGAAATTCCGTGCGACCGTTGCAATGGAAGGCGGAGGCGCGTCTCCGGGTTTGCGTGGCTCCCGAAAGAAGAGCAGGACGACAAAGAACATCGCGAAGACGCTGACTGCGGCAAGGCGATAAACGTTCTCGACGCCCAGGTGGCGATGAGCCCAGGAAGCGCAATAGGGGCCAGCGGCGCCCCCGATATTGACCAGAGTGTAGTAAATCGAATAACCGATCGAGCGGACATTTTCTTTTGACGCCCGAGCCGTCGTCCCCACCACACAGGGTTTCACCAGCGAAATACCGAGCGCCGGCAGAATGAGGATGAAGCCAACAAACAGACCGATGGGCACGGCGTTGCGGATGGGCGCCAACCACGGCGCGCCAATGGAGCCGATCAAGAAATATGCGCCCGCCAAGATGAGGTACGCAACTGAGAGCGCGCGGCGGAAACCCATGCGGTCGGCAGCAGCTCCACCGAAAATTGCGAGAAACCATACCATGCCACCGAAGATGCCGGTTAAAGTTCCAGTTTGTTCGGTCGAGAAATTCAGTCGCTCTTGCAGGTAAAGAGCAAGGGACGCGAAAGCTCCGTAGTAGGAAAGCCGTTCAAAGATCTCGCTGATGTTGGCGATCCAAAAGGGGCGCTCAAAGCCAGTACGAATTTCGTGCAAGCGTTCGGAAAAGGTCAAGCGCGACTCCTGGGTGACTGCCTTTCGCTAAGTCCCATTTTTCCCTCGGATAACCGCCCCCGTACTTTTTCCGCCGACATTCCAGCGATGCGAATCACTTTTCTTCGGCTGGTTTCGCCGGAGGCAATGGTAACGGAAGAATGTGGCACATCCAACAAATTTGCGAAGAATTCGATGCAGGCTTGGTTGGCCCGACCATCGAGCGGAGGCGCGCTCAAGGCCAATTTCAGTGCGTCGCCGACGGTGCCAGTAACGGCATTCCTTTTGGCGCGGGGCCTCACTTTTACCGCGAAAATCGCGCCCGCCGACGAATCGCGAATAGGGATCATCGATTCGATTTCACCACAGGGTTACAGACACAGAGCTTCTATAATCGGACCTTACTTACAATGTGAAAGCCGTCGTTGTTTTTGCGTCTTTAATCCCAGATTTGTTTCCGTGGCGATTTACTTGCGCGACCTCTCTCCGAAGATTGCCGTTCCCACGCGCACACAGTTCGATCCCTCTTCGATGGCAACTTCGAAATCGTGCGACATCCCGATCGAAAGTATGCCCACGTCAACGCCTGATAATCTGCGCGCGGTAATCTGATCGCGCAACTCCCGTAGTCTTCGGAAGTACGGTCGTGCCTCTTGCGGGTCGTCAGTAAACGGCGGGACGGCCATCAGGCCGCGAAACTCAAGATACTCTAACCCATGCGCTCCGAGGAGAAGTTCCTCCAGTTCACGAGAACCCGGCGCCAATCCGCTCTTAGCTGCTTCGCCGCCAATGTTGATCTCGATCAGGACTCCAATTTTCTTGCTGACTTGCCTTGCGGATGCATCGAGCTTCTGTGCGAGACGGAGAGAATCAACCGAATCCACCGAGGCGAATAATTCAACGGCCTTGGTAGCCTTGTTGGTTTGCAGATGGCCGATCAGGTGCCATTCGACAGCCGGAAGATCACTCAGTGAGTCGATCTTTCCCGCGAGTTCCTGCACGCGACTCTCACCGAACAGCCGCAGACCGGCATCGTAGGCTTCGCGGATACGCTCCGCTGGAAACATCTTGCTGACGGCCATCAACGCAATGTCTTCTGATCGGCGTCCCGCGCGTCGAGCGGCGGCATTGATTCGCTCACGTACTTGGACAAGATTCTGCGCAATCGACATGGAAGGCATTAGTCACAAAGCAAAACTCAGGGATTTCGTGATCACATCATCGCGGTCGGCGGAGCCGGCTCGTTGGGATCGCCCGCACTCGAAAGCGGCAACCGGATCATCAAAGCAGCCAGGGCAACCATCACACCGATTCCTGCCAGATACGACGGATGCTCGAAAATTTGCGGTCGGGCCCATGCCGGGGCAAACTGCAGGCCCGCCCAAAGCAGGCCCAGCACGGCTTCACCGGCGATCAGTCCCGATGCGGTGAGAACCCCGGAATTTTCCACCCGCGCTCTCTGTGCTTCATTGAACCCTCGCCGCTTGGCCAACCAATCTCCAGCCGAGCGGAAGATGCCTCCGAGAAAAATCGCAAAAGTTGTTTCAAATGGCAAATACATGCCCACGGCCACGAGCATGGGACTACGAACCTGCATCATGATCATCGAAATGCCCATGAAGATTCCAACCACGACCAGCGGCCAGGGCATATCACCGCCGACGATGCCTACCGCCAGCGTCGCCATCAGCCCTGCTTGCGGCGCTGAAAGTTGGCGATCGCCAAATCCGATTCCGCCCGCTTTGATGTTGGCTTCGTGCAGCAACATCAGCGGGAAGTACATTACGAGACTGGCTACGACGACGGCAATCAACTCCACGATCTGAATGGTGCGAGGCGTGCCGCCCAAAATGTAACCCACCTTGAAATCCTGCAACAGTTCGCCGGCGACGGCCGCAGAAACGCAGACCACGGCAGCCACGCCCAGGACGGCGGCCACGCCTGAAGTCCCCGAAACTCCAAGCGCAACCATGAGAAGTGCTGCAATGATCAGGGTGGAAAGTGTCAGACCAGAAATCGGATTATTCGAAGATCCGATCATTCCGACCAGGCTGCCCGAGACGGTGGCGAAGAAGAATCCAACGATAAGCATTACGACTGCCGCCAGCACCGCTGGCCAAACCAGACCCGTAATGCGGATGTAAAGCAGGCACATCAGCACGAACATCACCGCAATGAGGCCGAAGACTGTTTTCGAACTCATGTAACGCTCGGTGCGTACTAACTTCGATTGCTGCTCGGAAGTCTGACGAAGTTCGCTGAAGGCTTTGCCCAAACCGGCGGTCAGGCTTTTCCGCATTTTGAAGAGTGTGTAAGCTGCGCCCACCAGCATTCCTCCGACGGCAATCGGACGCACAATAAACCTCCAGACGCCAACCGCCATCGCGGCCCAATTATCGGGAGTGTCCGAGGGGAGATATTGTCGAACCTCTGGCCCAAGAAAAAAGATGAGCAAAGGAACCATCAGTCCCCAAGCCAGAACGCCGCCGGCAAACTGAATCGATGCCAGCCGCAGCCCAATGATGTAGCCCACTCCCAAATATGCCGGACTCACGCTTGGCGCCGCAAATGTTGTTGCCCCGCCTGCCGCCACAATCTTGGGGCTTCCGGCGGCGCCCAGACGCACCTGACTTCGGCCCAGGCTACCCACGGTAAGGTGAAAGTCTTGGTCGGCGGCAAATAGTCCGAAACGACCGAGCATAAACACCAGACCACCTACGCCGATATTCCAGAAAAGATATTTCGCGGCTTCGGCACCGCGCTGTCCGGCTTTGTGAATCTCAGAGGCGGCGACCGACTCTGGGAACGGGAGTTCTGGATCCTCCACCATCACACGTCGCACCAGAGAGACAAATAAAACTCCCATGACGCTGCCCACCAGCATTAACGCCGTGGATTTCCAGTAGGCATCGGCGGGACGAAAAGAGGGCCACGCCTTTGCGATTAAGAATGCGGGAATAGTAAAAATCGCACCGGCCGCGACCGACTCTCCGATAGATCCTGCCGTACGCGCAATATTCTCTTCGAGCAGAGATCCCTTCCACGCTCGCAGCACAGCCATTGCAATCACGGCGGCCGGATAAGTCGCCGCAATCGTAATACCGGCGCGCAAGCCGAGATAGGCGTTCGCCGCGCCCAGCACGATCGTCATAAACAGCCCGAGCAGAACCGCGCGGAGGGTGAATTCCTTCATCTCCAAATGCTCGGGGACGTAAGGGCGAAACTTTTTCGGAGTTTCGGCTTCGTTCGGCGGCTCGGGACTCATAGGCAAGATCCTCGTATGATGGTCAAGTTTGAAGAGAGCAGAACGGCGCACCTTAGCACGCGCGGAGCCTGCTTTACAAGTCTGTTCGAGTAGTTTCTCTAAATTGCCGGGTTGCTGGGAATTTTCTGGTCAATCAGATGTGCGATCCTCACGCGGCAGAAATGGCGCGAGTCATTAAGTATTAGCGATTTCGTGACGTGCGTAATTATCCGTCGGGTGCGCTCATTGCTTCCGGCCTCCGGCACCGCTATACTGAAAAAGATTCGTCCAGTGGGAGCCCCCGAAGTAGCGGCTGGGCGAGGGAGGATCGCCTTCAGCAGTAACGGGACCCCAATTCGGGCCGCCGGGGCCAGGGTTGTTGCGCAAGATCATCCATTGGTCTCCTGGGCCAGCGGCGTTGCCGCCGGCCTGTTCGCCACGCTGTTCCCTTCCGATTGTCGTCTCTGTGGTTCCCCCCTGATAAATATTTCGCGTTTGCCAGTGTGCGAAGACTGTCTTACTGCGATGCGGCCGATTGCGGGCGGACGTTGTTCCATCTGCGGCGAACGGTTGATGAGCCCGTTTGCATTTTCAGCGCAGCCTCATTCTTCCGAACCCAGCGAAATCCTTTGCGGACTATGCCGCCGTCTCGAACCTCCGTATGTGAAGGCCACGGCATACGGAAGTTATGAGGCCGGCTTGCGCGAGCTGATCCACCTGCTTAAATACAATCAGGTTCGACCTGCCGCAAATGTTTTAGGACGCATGCTGGCGGAGGCGATCGAAGACTTGCAGCCTCTTTTCAGTGAAGGTGAAATTCTGGTTGTGCCCGTGCCTTTGCATTCCAGAAAGCTGCGCCAGCGCGGATTCAATCAGACCGAGTTGATCGCGCGTGCCGCCTTGAAGCTGAAGTCTGACAGCCGCTTTCGCTTGAGCGCGGGTGTGATGGAGCGCCGCCGGGAAACGAAATCTCAGATCGGACTCTCGCGTCACCAGCGCAGGGAGAATATTCGCGGTTCGTTTGTGGTGGCAAGGGCTGACGAAGTGAAGGAGCGCGAGATCTTGATTGTGGATGACGTGTTCACGACCGGGACCACAGTGTCAGAGTGCGCGCGCATTTTGCGGCGTGCTGGTGCGTCGAAAGTATACGTAGCAACGGTGGCACGGACCTTGAAGACTGAAACCCAGCCCGCGATCCGGGAGTTGGGCGCTGAGACGCGCTTAGCGATGGCCGCCGCCGGCTAGAACACGCAGCAACGGGCGATTCGTCCGTCCTGCGAACCGAGGTAGTGCGAGAAAGATATGTCGGGGAAGTGGAATAACTCGATGAGTGGTATGGGTCGGGTTCATCCGATAGCCGTCGGGGTGCGCTCAGAGAGCGATGGCCCCCACGTGCTGCATGCGCCGGTGCTGGTCCTGAACGCATCCTATGAGCCCATTAACGTTTGCGCCGCTCGTCGGGCCATCGTCCTGGTACTCAAAGGCATTGCGATGACGGAAGAAGAGAATGGACATTTCCTGCACGCTGCCCGGGTTGCGATGCGTTTGCCGTCAGTGATTCGACTGCTGGAGTATCGGCGAATTCCGCACCAAACGCGTGCGCTTTCTCGCAAGAACATTTTGTTGCGTGATCGCAACACCTGTCAGTTTTGTGGCGAAGTGCTGGCGTCCGGCGAACTCACGCTCGACCACGTGGTGCCACGCTCTCGCGGAGGCGCCTCTACCTGGGAGAACCTTGTGGCTTGTTGCCATTCCTGCAATCGCCGCAAGGGCAACCAACTCCCCGGCGAAGCCAGCATGAAGCTGATGCGCGAGCCCCGCGCCTTCAATCTCCACACCAGCCGTCACATCATGCGGCTCATGGGACGCTCGGATGACAAGTGGCGGAAGTATTTGTTTTATTGAAGCAATTTTAGGAAGCAATAGCATTCAGCCGTAAGCATTCGCCAAGTGAAACCTCCGCTTTCGAAGTTTTGGCTAAATGCCGATTGCTATTTCTGCGGCTGCTGCTGCGGGGCATTCTGACCCGGATCGCCCTTCTGCACATCTTTCCCGTCATAAGTGATCTTCACGTTCGCTCCGAATTTCTTGTAGTTCGTATACTTCACAATCTCGCGAACCTTCACGTCGCCGGTGGAGAAATGCAGAGTGTCGTCTGCCCGCGTGTAGACGGGAAACCAGTAAGGGCCATCCACAACCTGCTCCCGGTAGGTGGTGAACTTGGGAAACAGATTCTCACCATTTTTCTTCTTGGTGTTAATGTCAGGGCCGCTCTTGCCGTAGGTTTTTACAATCTGAAAATCTTTGTCGTCCACCCAGATGCGCCCCTGAAAAAATCGTTTCTTGGTTTCCTTTTGTTTAGGGGCCACGTCGAAGACGAAGCAGTGTAAGTCGTCCTCTTGCTGCTGCCCAACGTACAAAATGTCGTAATCTCCAATTTCGTCGCTAGTCAGAACAAACGGTAAGCGGTTCTCGATGTCGTCCATGTCCTGCTCGGTCATTAGAATGCGCTGCAGCGTCGATTGCGGCGCGAAAACCACGTTTTTGACCTTCTTGCCTTGATCGTCAAATGACACATCGAAGACCTGCTGATACTCGCCATCCGGCGTGTCGCCATCGAGAGTTTGGACTTTCACCGTCTGCCGGTATCCGTACTGATCGAGCGCCGTTTTGAATTCCTTTTCTTTGGCGGCAAACCGCTGGATGATTTCCTCGGATGTAACGCTCTTGGGCTGGGCGGTATCAAGCGGTCCTTCATCACCAAACGCGCTCAGCGAACCCGGACCGCACAAGGCGACGGCCATGACGATGACGAATGCAATCCGCATGAATTTCATGACACTAGTGTAGCGAAATCGGACAGGGAAAGCCTACAAAGTTAGATTACGATCCCCGGCCAAGAGTTGCCGTGAAAGCGGCAAAGTTGCTTGCATAGCTCCGGCTGTCGCATAAGTCATGCTCCATTCATCCTGCCGTTGTAAGATGACGAGGTTCATCCAATGCCCTCGACCCCACGCGCGGAAGTGCCGTCTGTGTCGCCTACGGTCCAGCAAGAGATCGCGCGTCTGGCTGCGCTGCCCGAAACCCGCGCTGCTTTCGCCTGGCTTCGCGCCGAGGAAGCTCAATTCGCGGCTTGGCAACTGGACGCGGCCCGCGTTCCCGCTCCTCCATTCGGAGAAACCGCCCGCGGCGAATGGCTCCAGGAACGCTTTCGCGCCCTGGGATTGGAAGACGTCTGCGTCGACGAAGTGGGCAATGTTTTCGGCGTTTGCCGGGATCGCGCGAAGCCTTCGCCAGCTACGAAATACACCGCCCTCAGCGCTCACATCGATACGGTTTTTCCGGCGGGAACCCCGCTGAATCTGCGGCAGCAGGGCAGCCGCCTGTACGGCCCTGGAGTGTCCGATAACGGCGCTGGCACTGCTGCGCTGCTGGCGGTGGCAGCCGCCCTCCAGTCATCCAAAATCGCGCTCGCCTCGCCCGTGCTCTTTATCGGAAATGTGGGCGAAGAAGGCGAAGGCGACCTGCGCGGCATGCGCCATATTTTTTCGCTATCCCAATGGAAAGATTCAATCCGCTATAGTCTCATCCTCGACGGCGCCGGTTGCGACACGATTGTGGCTGAGGCCCTGGGCAGCCGCCGCTTTGAGATCATCGTTCGCGGCCCGGGCGGGCATTCGTGGAGCGACTTCGGCATGCCCAACCCAATCATGGTTCTAGGGCGAGCTATCC
>Ga0210391_10003228_pt1 | contig 13856 bp, 10 predicted proteins | sample IncBWC12OmetaG_FD_160573 | JGI IMG/M metagenome (GOLD analysis project Ga0210391, IMG submission 160573) | Forest soil microbial communities from Barre Woods Harvard Forest LTER site, Petersham, Massachusetts, United States - Inc-BW-C-12-O ... | reverse complement strand
GGTGGTGGAAGCGATCCGGCTTGGCGCACACGATTACCTGACGAAACCATTCGAAAAGACGGAACTGGAAGCCGCGATGCTGAAATCGCGGCAGAAAAAGCAGTTGACCCAGGAGAATAAGGCGCTGCGAGATTATTGCGACCAGGTGACCGAGGATTTGAGCTTTCTTGCGGCGAGTCCGCAGATGGTGCGCATCCGGCAGCAGATCCTGCAGATAGCGCCCGTGGACGTGCCCGTGTTTGTATGCGGAGAAAGCGGAGTCGGCAAGGAAGTTGTTGCTCGCATGATTCACCTCCGGTCGAAGAGAAGGAATCAGGCGTTCATCAAGGTCAACTGCGCGGCGCTGCCTGGAGAATTATTGGAGTCGGAACTGTTCGGGTTTGAACAGGGCGCCTTCACGGGTGCTGTGCGAGCAAAGCCCGGAAAATTCGAATTGGCCAATAAGGGAACAATCTTCCTGGACGAAATTGCCGAAATGTCGGTGCACCTGCAAGCCAAGCTGCTTCACGTGCTGCAAGACCACCAGTATTCGCGGCTGGGCGGCAGACATTTGGTGGAGACCGATGTTCGTGTGCTTGCAGCGACGAACGTGGATGTGCATGAAGCGATGAAAACGGGCAGATTCCGTGAGGATTTGTATTACCGGCTGAATGTGCTTTCGATCATCGTACCGCCTTTGCGAGAGCGGACTTCCGAGATCCCCTTGTTGTTCAAGCACTTCCTCGAGAAATACAGCGAGAAATTCGGGAAAACTCTCCAGACACCATCGAAGCATCTGCTGGACGCGGCGATCAATTATCCGTGGCCGGGAAATCTGCGCGAGTTGGAAAACTTCGTGAAGCGTTACGTGATTCTTGAGGACGACGAAGGTAGCTTGCGCGAGCTGATCGAGATGTCCGCCACGCGACAGAGAACTTCGCCCCGGGAAGAGGCGCCCGTGGTTCGCGAGCAGGGTCTCAAGGCTCTGGTCCGCGGATTGAAGGATGAAGCGGAAATGGAAGCGATTGCCGATGCCTTGGAAAAGACCCGCTGGTGCCGCAAGGACGCCGCAAAGATGCTGGGAATCAGCTACAAAGCGCTGCTGTACAAGATGCGGCAGTTTAATCTGGACACGCCCCGGACTCGGCGAAGTTCCGTGGCCAAACCGGAGGAGACTGCGCCGGCCACAGTGGGGGCAAAGCAGGAAGGTTAGCGGGGTCTAGTACGAGGTTGCCGGCAAACGACACTTTTGCAAAAAAGAGAACTTGCGAGTTCGTTGAGGGCAAGGTATCTTGCGCAACGATAATTGGGGTTGGCCCGGAAGCGCAGTTGCCTGAAGTACCATCGGACATTACTAGATAAGAAGTGCTTCAAAGAGTGGGCTCGTTTTAGACGGATGTAACTTCTGAAACTGAGCCTTTAGAATTCCTGTACTCATCAGACTAGACGTCAGTTCATGCAGCGGATGGCTCGCGAAGCCTCGGACGGAGTTGGTGATGTCCTTAATGACTGAGCGCCGATTGGCGCGGCGTTACGATCTCACACTGCCGGTGAGCATTCGATTTTCGGCGGAAAAACTGGTGGTCCGTCAAGAAGGGAAGACCCGCGACATCTCCACCAAAGGGCTGTATTTCGTGATCGAACGCGAGATGGAAGCGGGAAGCGCGTTGGATCTTACGCTGACTCTTCCTGGGGAGATAACGCATGGATCCGACGTATTCGTGCGGGCCCAGGGCAAGGTTGTGCGGGTGGAGGCCCGGCTGGAAGAGGGAGAGCAGCGCATGGGGGTCGCGGCAGTGATTGAGAGGTATGACATCGTGCGCGGTGACGGGGCTCGCGCGTCTTAGGCAGGGCGGTTTGAGAAGGCGCATCCAACCGGGTTCCGGGTCATTTTTCCATTGCAATCAAGTGGCGGCAAGTCTAGCATGAGGGCGAATCGAGTTCCCCGGAGGGTCCAATGAAAGTAGCGGATCTAATCGGGTCCCGCAAGGAAGTATTTGCCATCCCGGAAAACAAGAGCGTCCTGGACGCAGCGAAATACCTGCGAGAGAAACAAGTGCGCTCGGTGGGAGTTGTGGATTCGAGCGGCAAACTGATTGGAGTGGTGTCTCAGAGCGACATCTCCGACAAAGTGGCGGCGGAGAATAAGTGTCCCGCCTGGCTGAACGTTTCGGAAATTATGAGCAGGGAACTGGTGACCGTGACGCCGGAAGTAACGTTTGATGAAAGCCTGCGGCTGATGGAACAAAATGGCGTCTACCACCTATTGATTCTCGGCGAAGGAAGCAAATATCTTGGAATGCTTTCGGTCAGCGATCTTCTGAAGGTGATGGCTTCAGACGAAAAGGCCCGGGCGGATCTGCTGGAATCCTACGTGTTCCCCAACCGGTAAGGACAAAATCAGGCCAGATTAGACTTTTGTTGAACCTCCCATAGCTTCCATATAAGAGAAGAATCCTTCCTCGTACGGTGATGTGATTTTCCTGCCTCTGCCATGGATCGTGGCGAACCTCCTTGGTTGAGTACCATTACTTATATATCCTGAATTTCCATAAGCAGCTGATTCTGTATGGTTTGCTGTGGCTTCGGGCGAATTCTGGAGTTACGAGCGATTTGATTGTTTGGCTGGCCGTGTGCAGCCAAGCCTCGTTGAGTGTATATGCCAGCGGATAACTCCAAAAGGCTTTCGGGCGTTGAGAAACCGGGCGCGGTCCTCCCAGACCTGATCCTTTTCGGGCATTCGCTTGCCATGATGGAAGTCCGGGCGCGGGCTGCCAGGATTTGCCGTACCAATGTTCCCATCCTGACTTGCGGCGAGGGGGGGACCGGGAAGGAAGCGCTGGCCCGGTGGATCCATGGCAACTCGGAATATGGGGCAGGCGAGTTTGTGAAAGTGAACTGCGCCGCAATTCCCGGAACACTCCTGGAAAGCGAACTATTCGGTTATGAAAAAGGGGCCTTCACCGGCGCCAACAATGTGAAGCCCGGGCGGGTGGAACTTGCACATCGGGGAACCTTGTTTCTGGACGAGATCGCCGATCTGGATTTGAATCTTCAGAGCAAACTGCTGCACTTCCTGCAGGACGGCACTTTTTCCAGGATCGGCGATCACTCGGAAAGAAAAGTGGACGCCCGCCTGATTTGCGCCACCAACAAGGATCTTGACGCAGAGGTGAATGCCGGCAGGTTTCGGCAGGATCTGTATTACAGGATCCATGTGTTCCGGCTGCGGATGCCGGCGCTGCGCGAGCGACGGGACGATATTCCGCTGCTTGCCGAATATTTCCGGAAACAGTTTGAGCGGCAGTTTGAGATGAAAGCAGAAGCATTTCCCCCCGAGATGCTGGAGTATCTGAAAAATCTCGCCTGGGCGGGCAACATTCGGGAATTGTCCAACGGAGTCGCGCGCTACGTACTGCTGGGTCCCGAGGCGGTAATCCACCAGGAAATTCCCACACGGCGAACCAAGAGAGTGGTTAGAGAAGCGGAAAACGGCGAGGCGCAGGTTACCTTGAAACGGCTTTCAAAGGACGCGATCCGGGAGATGGAAAAGAACGTAATCCTGGAGACCCTTCGCGCGAACCAGTGGAACCGCCGGAAAACCGCACAGGCGTTGAAGATCAGTTACAGGGCCCTAATCTATAAAATTCAGGATGCCGGGCTGGTGTCCCGCCGGGCTCCCATTCAAAGAAACCAAACTGAGGGGCCGATCGGCCTCGCCCAGAATTAGCCGGAATCGATTTTGAATTAGCTCTTGAATTGCGTCCTCCTCCTCACAATTTCGCGATATTCTCCAAAGAATAGTAGAAGAATGAAAGGCAAGTGCTGGACGGTTTCGTCCTCGGGGCAGGTGGAGAGATTCATGCGTATTCATTCGACAGAACTTCAGGGAGTGGTTGTAATCGAGCCGGACGTATTTTCCGATGCCCGCGGTTATTTTCTGGAAACCTATAATGCAAAGAAATTTGCGGAAGCTGGAATTACCGAAGAATTTGTGCAGGACAACGAGTCGCAATCAAAACGAGGGGTACTTCGGGGCCTCCACTATCAGGTGGAGCAGGAGCAAGGGAAACTGATCCGGGTGTTGTTTGGGGAAATCTTTGACGTGGTTGTAGACCTTCGGCCGGGATCGAGCAGTTTCGGAAAATGGTCAGGATTTACCCTGTCGGCGGCGGAAAAGAAGATGATCTGGATTCCGAAAGGATTGGCGCACGGATTCTACACTCTGTCAGAAACGGCGGAGGTCGTCTATAAGGTTACGGAGTTTTATGCTCCTCGGCATGAGCGAACGCTTTTGTGGAACGATCCCAATTTGGGAATTTATTGGCCCCTGCGAGGCGAACCAATTCTTTCGGAGAAAGATAAGGCTGGACATTCCTGGAGCGAGCTTATGAAGCCGCGCCGAGGGTGAAACTTACTGAGGTCAGTTAATCGACGACGTTCCCCACCTCAGCAAGCTTCGCCACCCGGGAGGAGGGGGATGCCGCCCCCGATCCAATCGGCCCCACCCATACCATGCTGTCCCTGACTGTCCTTCCCTGCCTGGGCAGTAAAATCTGGCTCAGATCCCTTCGCTCGGTCCCACTTCGATTCTTGGGTTATGTCTCGAGGATGAGAATCCCGTCTGTCCCATCCAGTAACCCTTTAATTTAGAGTTGGTTGCGGTTTACCTCAGAGAACTTCAAGCCTCTGTAATTTTCGCATCACCTGACAACAAGACACAGCGTGAACGGAAGGGCAGGTTGAAGTTTCCCTCCGGGCCAGTTTCGCGGGCTGTCCCGAAATTGTTCCTCCCGCCAGTAGTCGTAAGGACCTAGTACCCGTACTCTCATGACGTGATGAGGATTGCGGAGGGAAAGACGATGAGAATCAAGGGTACTGCTGAGGCCAAAGGAATCGGGGCACGGCAGCGACCCGCAAGCCCGCGCCAACTGTTTAGCGCGATCCTGCTCTCAGCTACGCTTTTCTGCACCGGAATCCTTGGCGGCTGCGCGGGTCTTGTGAGTGCCAATAAAACCACCACCAGCGGACAGGCGGCCTTTCAGGTGAGCCCGACGACCGTGAACTTCGGGAAGGTCGGAGTAGGAAAACAGACCACTCAGACCATCGCCCTCACAAATACCGGCTCCTTGCCCGTTTCGATTACGCAGGCGACGACCTCTAACCCGGCATTCAGCTGGACTGGTGTGACACTACCGATGTCGATGGCCACCGGCCAGAGTGCGAATTTCACGGTTGTCGTGATGCCCTCGGCCGCCGGAGCGGTGAGCGGGACGCTTACGGTCCAAGGCAGCAATGGAGCAACACCAGCGGTGGTGAATCTTGCCGCCACGGCAGTCGCACCGGCTCCCCAGATCTCCGTTAGCAGCAGCTCAGTTCAATTTGGCACGGTCGGCACTGGTTCCAGGAGCAATTTGAGCTTAACGGTGTCGAACACTGGCAATGCGGACCTGACGATTTCCGTAGTTTCGATTGTTGGCGCCGAATTCGGTGTAAGCGGAATTACCACGCCGAAGACGATACCCGCGGGCCAGTCTGCACCGGTGGGAGTGAATTTTCAGCCAACAGCGGCGGGGGCGGCAACCGCGAACTTGTCCATAACGAGCAACGATCCGGTGAATCCCACGACGAGCGTCACCCTGGCCGGGACGGGATCTACCGCAACGTTTGGGCAATTGCAGGCGAATCCGGCTTCCGTGAGTTTCGGCACCGTCAGCACCGGCAGCAACGCGACGCAACAAGTCATATTGAACAACACGGGAACGGCGGCGGTCCAAATCTCGAGCATCGCGGCGAGCGGAACGGGTTTTAGCGTAAATGGGATTACCGCTCCGTTTACGCTGAATGCCGCGACCACCGCGACCCTAAACGTGGTATTCGCACCAACAGTTGGGGGCAGCGCCTCTGGCAGCGTGACGGTAACGAGCAATGCGAACAACTCGCCACTGACCGTAGCACTAACAGGTACAGGGTCTCAGCCGGGATTGAGCATCACACCTGCCAGTTTCGCCTTTGGAAGCATTGTGGACGGACAAACGAAATCGCAAAATTTCACCCTGACAAACACAGGTACTTCGTCGCTGACGATATCTCAACTGAGCGTGAGCGGCGCGGGTTACAGCATCAGCGGGTTGGCAACGCCAAGCACCATCGCGGCGGGCGCCAGCGCGACGTTCAGCGCCGTATTTGCGCCAACGACAGTGGGAAGCTTGACAGGGTCGATTGCGGTTTCCAGCAACGCACCGGGATCTCCGTCAACGGTTGCTCTCAGCGGAACGGGAGTCGCGGGGAGTGTGACACTTTCCGCGAATCCGACCAGCCTGAGCTTCGGCAGCGTCAATGCAGGGGATGCGAGTTCCAAGAGCGTGACACTTACCAATAGCGGAACTGCGAACGTGACAATTTCACAGGTGACGGTAAGCGCGAAAGACGTCGCTGCCAGCGGAGTCGCGACTCCACTCACCCTGACGCCGGGGCAATCCCAGACAATGAACGTGACGTTCGACCCTTCGGCCGCGGAAACGGTTTCCGGAAATATCACCGTGGCGAGCACGCAGGGAACGAACACGGTTATTTCCGTTAGCGGAACGGGTATCCAGGCGGGCGTCACCCTGACGCCTGCGAGCGCGAACTTCGGAAGCGTGACCGTGGGATCGACGAATTCCCAGACGATTCAGATCAGTAATCCGGGGAACGGCGTCCTTACAATCACCCAGGCGAATGTCATCGGAAGCGGTTTCAGCACGACCGGCTTGACGCTGCCGCTATCGATTAATCCGGGCCTTTCCAGCACATTTAACGCGGAGTATCAGCCTGCTGCCGCAGGATCGGCGAGCGGAAGTATCACATTTGTGAGCAATGCCGCGACGTCGCCAACCGTGGTTGCACTGACCGGAACCGGCGTGGCTGCGACGGAGATCCTGACGCTCAGCACGAACGCGGTGAGCTTTGGGAACGTAACAAACGGCACATCTTCGACGCAGCCTGTGACGATCACCAACACGGGCAATTCAAACGTGCAGATTTCTGCAATCGCAGCGGCTGGGACAGGGTATACACTCAGCGGGGCGAGCGTGCCGGTTACGCTGACGCCGTCACAGAAGCTGACCTTTAGCGTGATATTCAGCCCGACGGCCACGGGCAGTGTGAGCGGAAGCGTGACGATCACCAGCAACGCCACCGGTTCGCCCGCGACGATTACTCTCTCCGGCAGCGGCGTAGTGACCGTGACCCATAGCGTGAGCCTGTCGTGGACCGCTAGCACGTCCACCGTCAGCGGCTACAACGTCTACCGGAGCTTGACAAGCGGCACGGGCTACACGAAGTTGAACGGGAGCCTGGTCTCGGTGGTGGATTATACGGATTCGACAGTCGCGAACACGACGACGTACTACTACGTGACGACCGCGGTGGATGGAAGCGGGAACGAGAGCATCAACTCGAACGAGGCGGTTGCCGCCATCCCGTAACGGGAGCGCAGGACCCGATGGCTAGGAAATTTTCCTGTTGAACTCCTGCGTTGGCGCGGCATTCGTGTGAAGTTTCGCGTAACTCCAAACAAGCAATTGCGCGAACAAGGCTCCGGTCGAATCGATCAAGACATCGCGGAATCTGGCCTCTCGCATCGGCACAAAGGATTGATGCCACTCGTCGAGCCCGGCGTAGCTCACCGCAATCAGCAGTGTAATGAGTGCCCACTCGGGCCGCCAGCCGTGGCGTTCGCCGCGAACGCCATGGAATACCGCGATGCTGAAGACGCCGAATTCCGTAATGTGCGCAGCCTTTCGAATTCCGAAATGCAGCAAGTGAAGTGTGTGCAAACTTGCCGAAGGTAAGAACCATCGGAGGATCGGAATGATGAATTGCGCCGTATGCTCTCCGCTAAAATAGCGAGTGGAAAAGACGGATATGAGGATAGCCACGCAGACGGCGGGGATCCAGTAGCTGAGGCGTCGTGTCATAAGCAATTATCCGTTGAGAGGATGGCCCTTCCCTAGTTGAGATTGCGCCTGCGGCGTAGCTCGAGGAGATAGGCGTCCAGTGCTTCTTGCCAGGCGCGCATGGCGATGCCTTGGGAAGCCAAGGACCTTTGAGATAAGACGGAATATGCAGGACGTTTGGCGGGGCGGCCGGCCTCGGTGGACGTGATCGGGACAACGGGGGTCTTGCGGCCAGCCCTTTGAAAAATCTCTTTAGCAAATTCGAACCAGGAGCACGATCCGGAGTTGGTGATGTTGAGGATGCCCCGGGCTTCCGCACGGACCAATTCGCGAATGGCCTGCGCCAGGTCGCGTGTATAAGTTGGGCAGCCAATCTGATCGGCAACAACTCTCAATTCAGGTTGCGAATCCGCGGCCAGTAGAATTTTTTCAGGGAAACTGGGGCGGGCAGTTCCAAAAAGCCAGGACGTGCGGGCGATCAGCCAATGGCCGGCGAACTCCTGGACAGATTTTTCGCCGGCGGCTTTGGATGCGCCGTATGCGTTCAAAGGGTGAAGCGGAGCATCAGGTTCGTACGGACGCTCGGCCGCGCCATCGAAAACGTAGTCCGTGCTGAGATAACAAAGTTTTGCGCCGAGTTCCCGGGCGACCAGGGAGACGTTTATCGTGCCATCACGATTTACGGCGAAAGCCTGGTCCGAGTTGCGTTCGCTGCCATCCACGTCCGTGTAGCCCGCGGTGAGGACTATCCAGTCCGGGTGTTCGCGGGTCGCCAATCGGCGAACTTGATCGACGTCGCGAATGTCAGCATCGCTGGAAGTCGCTGGGATGATGTCATCTCCCGTCCAGTCCTCGACGAGATCTCTTCCCAGCAATCCATTGGCACCAATGATCAAGATTCGCATGAGTTCATCTGTTGAAGGATGCCCCGTATCTGAATATGCGGAGAAATCCGAGGTAGTTTCCGGAGTGGAAGGGGGGATACGCAGGATCGAGCGCTAATTTCAATCTTCTCCCCATGCTTAAAGCAAGCATTGCAACAATCGCTTAAAAGCGGAAAACAATTTAATTCGCTGCGACCCGCCCGCCGTTCAGGAACGAAAAGTTTCGGACCGGCGATGGTAATGCCGCTCATAGTAGTTTCGGTATTCTCCCGAGCGCGCGTGATCGAGCCACCCGGAATTGGCTTGATACCATTCGATCGTTTTGCGCACGCCCTCCTGGAAGTTGACCTGTGGGCGCCATCCGAGTTCCTTTTGGAATTTCGAACTGTCGAGCGCATAGCGACGATCGTGGCCGGGGCGGTCCTTCACATATTGAATCAAGGATTCTGGTTTGCCGAGTAGGTGAAGAATTGTGCGAACGATTTCGAGATTGGGTTGCGAGACGCCGGAGGAGACATTGTAGACGGAACCCGGACTTGCGTTCTCGAGGGCCAGGGTAATTGCTCGGCAGTAGTCTTCCACGAAAAGCCAGTCGCGCTCTTGCATGCCATCCCCATAGATCGGAAGGGGTTTGTTTTCGCCGGCGTTTGCGATCATCAGGGGAATTAATTTTTCGGGAAATTGAAACGGGCCAAAATTGTTGGTGCAGCGAAGGATAACCGAGGAAATTCCAAATGTATTGGCGCAGGCGGCGACGAAATGTTCCGCAGAGGCCTTGCTGGCCGCATAGGGGCTGCGAGGATCGAGGGGAGCTTCCTCCCTGAATCTAACGCCGACGGGAGCGCTGCCATAGACCTCGTCCGTGCTGATGTGGATGAAGCGAAGGTTCCGATAATCGCGTGAGGCTTCAAGCAAGGATTGGGTGCCGAGGATATTGGTGTTCAGAAAGGGAGTAGCGTCTTCAATGCTGCGATCAACGTGCGTCTCGGCGGCGAAATGAACCACGGCATCGAAACCGCGACTGAAGAGCTCACCGACGGCGACTCGATCGGTGATGTCTCCGCGAACGAACTGGTACCGAAGATCTTGAGCAATATCGGCAAGGCTTTCGGGGTTGCCCGCATAGGTCAGCTTGTCGAAATTCACGATTTCGACGCCGCGGCGAGCGCTGAGAAGAAAGCGCACGAAATTGGAACCGATGAACCCTGCCCCGCCTGTAACCAGAACTCTCACTGGCCGCCTTCCTTGCTCAAAATTAGAAATGCAATCGTCATCAGAAAACGCGAGCCCTTTATTGGGAATCTTCGGCGGACCGGGGCGGTTTTCCGCGCCCAGGCACCTTGTTGGTACCCGTTTCCGCCGCAAGATTTGTGGCACGCAGGAGGGATTCAAACGTTCCCGCGTCTGTCCACCATCCGTCCAAAATGCTGTGAGTTAAGGTTTTTTCCTCGAGGTACAAATTATTGACGTCGGTGATTTCCAGTTCGTTTCGCCAGCTGGGCTTTGTTTTGCCGATTTTCTCAAAGACTGTGGCATCGTAGAAATAGATTCCGGTCACCGCGTAATTCGACTTGGGCTTCTTCGGCTTCTCTTCAATCTTGAGTATCTTCCCGCCCGTAAGTTCAGGGCAACCGAATCGCTCCGGATCGCTTACTTCCTTCAGAATGATGTGGGCGCCGCGCTTTTGCTCTTCAAAGGAGTTTTTCGAGGAAATTATATTATTTTCGATAATGTTGTCGCCTAGCACGACGCAGATCTTTTCATTTTCCACGAAGGGCTGGGCAAGCCGTAATGCGTCAGCGATGCCCCCTTCGCCCTCCTGGTAGGTGTAATGGATGCGATCCAAGCCAAACTCCTTGCCATTGGAGAGCAGGCGCAGGAAGTCTCCCGAGTTCTGGCCGCCCGTTACCACGATGATTTCGCGAATGCCCGCATCCACCAGGGTCTGGATGGGATAAAAGATCATCGGACGATCATAGACCGGAAGCAGGTGCTTATTGGTAACGCGTGTGAGGGGATAGAGCCGGGAACCCTTGCCGCCCGCGAGCACGACACCTTTCATCGACGATAATCTCCTCGGAACGATTCTCTCAGCTCAAAGATGTTGTGGTTGGAGAGCTGGAGATTCCGCTGGCGATCGCGAAATCCACAACGCTCGACGACAATCTGAGCTTATATGAAAAACGAAGGAACGGCACAAACTGAATATGGGAGGATATTGGCGGGTACGCGAATATTTTTAGCCGCCGGTGAGCTGGGCAAGAGCATGCCGCGCCTGGTCAGCAAGAGGGGAAGAAGGATTCAGGCTGATGACCTTTTCCAGTTCGGCTTTGGCGCGAGTTGGATCATTGAGCTTCTGGTAAGTTAGGCCAAGGTGATACCGATACGCGGGATTGTTGGGAGTAGCCTTCACCGCATCTTCGAAGAGCGGTGCTGCGACCGCGTAGCCGCCGTTATTGTAGTATGCCCACCCCAGCGTGTCGGCGGCGTTGGGCAGGTTGGGAAGGCCTTTTCGCGCGGTCTGAGCCAAAGTCAGCGCCACGTTGGGGCTTCCCCCGTGTTCGAGGAGAAGATAAGCGAGATTGTTGGAAGCGAGGGGATTCTCCGCCTCAATGGCCAAGACTTTTTGATACGTTGATTCGGCCTGCTGCCAGTTGCCCGCGCGTTCGTAGAGGCCACCAAGCGCAATTTGCAGGCGGGTGTCGCGGGGCGCGACTTCGATGGCTCGCTGGTAAAGCGCGATGGCTTTGTCGATTGAGCCCTCCGCGCTTTGCAATTGCGCGAGCAGAACCATGGCCGCGACATTATTTTTGTCCAAAGAGAGCACCTGGTTCGCAGAATCTTCCGCCTGTTTGACTTGTTTTGCCTGCACTTGAAGCTCAGCGAGCAACATAAAGAGACCAGGGTTGTTCGGGTTCCGCTTTAGTTGCTCTTGAACTAGAGCCAGGGCGTCCGCCGGCTTGTTCTTTGCTTCGTCGACTTGAACCAGGCCGCGGATGGCTTCGAATGAATTAGGATCGCGAGCGAGCGCCTGGCGGAACATTGCTTCCGCCTCCGGAGTGCGCTTTTGCGCTATTCGCAAGTCTCCCATCTTCAGATAATACAAAGGGCCTTGCGGAGACAGTTTCTGCAGGTTCATCAAGTCCGCTTCGGCTCCCACTGCATCACCCTGATTCATCCGCGCGGTGGCGTGATAGAGATAACCGTCAGCGGAGTTTGGCGCATGCTTCTTAAGTTGATTGCTTAGATCCTCAAGATTCTTCCAATCGCCTTTCAGAGCGGCGTTTTTTGCCAAAGCCAGCCACGCTTCCGTCAGACTTGGGCGAAGGCGCACCGCCTCTCGCCACTCGCTCTCGGCCTGCTGGGTGTTGCCTTTCTCCACGAACGCGAGCCCCAATTGATAGTGGCCGAGAGCATTGTCTGGAGCACTCTTCAGGGCGGCCTGAAGAGTCGTCAGGGCCTCATCCGGCTTGTGCTGACGCAAGAGGATTTGGCCTTTCAGGACGAGAGCTTCGCTGTCCTGGGGCGACTTCTTCAAAAGGGCTTCTGTCCGGGCCGAAGCGTCATCCAGCCGGTTGTTGAGAATCAGGAGTTGGATATAAGTTCTTTGTACCGAAAGGTCATCTGGGTGTTTTGCGGAAAGAGTCTCAAATTCGCTGGTTGCCTTATCCAGTTGACCGCGGGAAAGAAAGGAATCTCCCAGCATGCGGTAAGCAACGGGATTGGAGTTAAGTTGATCCCTGGCATCGGTCAAGACCTGGTCTGCCTGCGCCATTTGCCCCTCGGAAAAATAAAGGCCCGCAAGAGTGGCCCGAGGAGCGGGATCCTGGGGGGCGACGGCGATTGCGGCTTGAAGCTGTTTTTCCGCCTCCAACGATCGCTTCTGTTGATGGTAAAGAGCGCCCAACATCATGTAGGGAACGACGGCTTTTGGTTCCAGGCTCTGGGCTTTGAGGAGGTTAGATTCGGCATCTTTGAGGTTTCCAGTACGAATCTGCAACCGTGCAAGATTTAGATAAGTGGCGGAACGCTCCGGCGCCATTTTCACGGCGTCATTCGCCTCTTGCAGGGCCTCCGTAGAGCTGCCGAGCGAAGAGTCGGCGTCGGAGAGCAGGAGTTGCGCGTCAACATTGCTGGGATTTGCTTTGAGAATGAGCTGAGCGCGGTCCTTGGCATCCTGTTTTTTTCCAGCGGCAAGCTGCAGCCTGCCGAGTTCCAGTTGCGCTTCCGAGTTGTCCGGCTGGAGCTCAACGGTTCGCTGAAGCTCGTTGAATGCCGCGGACCAGGCCGACAATTTGAGTTGCGTTTGCGCCAGTTTGAAGTGCGCTTCGGCATAGCGAGGGTCGAGTTGGATGGCGCGGCCGTAGTAGATCAAAGCTTCAGGATATTTTCCCTGGTCAAAGCTGGCGTTACCCTTAGCCAGGAACTTTTTTGGATCCCGATTGCAGCCGGCAAAGAAAATCGATAGGAATAAGAACAACGCAGCCGAAGTTCGTCGGGAATGCCACATTGCGCGGCGAGGAAGATCGTGGTGGAACGCACTAGATTTCATATTTGCCTGGAAAAGCAATTTTGCACCCCTATTCCACTGGTAACAAACGGCATTCCGGAGCAGTGTTAAATCTAAGAAAATCTATTGGTTGAGACACATGAATTCGGGTTGGTTGAAGTGTATCAGTTATCTGAGGACCCGAGTCAGGAATCGGGAGAGAAAGAGAGGGGAATCAAAGGGATAATAGAGATATTTTTTTTCCACTTTCTTGGACGAGAACTGAATCGGTGAAAAGCGACTTCGGATGCTCGCTGCCCAACGGACTGTAACCTATTGATATTGAATTAGTTGTACGTTTATGGCAATATGAGAAAGAATTTGGGACTATTTCTGCGTGGTTATCCTCGTGCATCTCTTATGGCTGGGGTGGCTCAGGTTGAGCCATTGCCGGACCGAATTTTAGGACAGCCCCAAAGCGAGGTCTGTAGAAATGGTACGCAACGGGGAAATAACGGCAGCAGACGTAAAGCGAATACTTCGTCGCTACTGGTGGATTCCCGT
>Ga0210391_10003227_pt1 | contig 13862 bp, 16 predicted proteins | sample IncBWC12OmetaG_FD_160573 | JGI IMG/M metagenome (GOLD analysis project Ga0210391, IMG submission 160573) | Forest soil microbial communities from Barre Woods Harvard Forest LTER site, Petersham, Massachusetts, United States - Inc-BW-C-12-O ... | reverse complement strand
GCGTTCTCCGACCTCGTGATGGACGCGAACAATCTCTACTGGGTCGATCTGATTGACGGCGCCGCGGTCGTGCGCAAAGAGCCGCTCGCGGGAGGGACCGTCGCGAGCGTGGGCGTGGCGTTGGGCTCGTACACCGAGTTCGGGGCCAACACCGAGCCGATCGGCATTGCCGTCGACGACACCGACGCTTACGTCAACCTCGGCCCCGTGATCAAAGTGAATCTGGCCACGGGCGCGGCGACCACGTTCTCCGCGAGCAGCGTCCAGCAGCCTGGAGCCATCGCGGTCAATGCGACGGACGTTTACTGGTTTACGGATTACCAGCTCGCCGTTCACGCGAAGTGACCGCGAGGGGCAAGACGCCTTCGACCGCGCCGTCGGGGCAGTATCGCCAAGCGTCGTACGCGAGATCGTCGAGCTCGGATCGCACCGACGGCGGGCGACGCACGAAAGCTTCGAGCGAGGCTCCGTCCATCCGGACGACGGTCGCGTCGAAGGCAGCCCCCCTGCACGCCAGGCGGCTCCATGCTCCTGCGGCCGGGGGCAGTCGTTGTAGGCACCGAACCCGAGGCTCGCCAACGCGCCGGACGGGGTGCCGACGAGCGCGACCAGCCGCGACTGTTTTCGTCCGGCGCAGATTCGCGCGAATGTCGTCTCCATCGAATCGCCCGCGTTCTTTTGTGTCTCGTACTCGATGTCCTCGCGGGAGACGGTGCTGGGGTCGAACTCCAGAGCTTCGAGCAGGACGGGATCGACCCGTCGCCCCGCAGCGCTCGCCGGGTGATCCCAGTGTGGCGAAGGTCGTGGAACGAGGCGGCATCGAACCGACCACCCTCCCCTCGCCAGCGGCCTCCTCGTGCATCTTCTGGAGGAGCGGAAGCAGGGCGGGCTCGATCGCGACCTTCCGCACGTCCTTCGTCTTCGTGGACTTCACCTCGCCCGTGCTTGCGCGACCGATTTTCTCCCACGCGGCTCGGATGGAGCGACGCTGTGCCCCGGGGGTGCTGCATGCGATGCACGGTTTGCGGTGGAACGCGGTTCGTCGCGACCGAATACAAGACTGGGGAAGTGACCGCGCCAGCAATGGAATGCGCGTCGTGCTCGGCCATCGTGCTCGAGGAAGGCGTCGCGCGGACGGATGCGGAGCGGTCGTCGGTCAAGATCGCGATCGCGCTCCGTGCGGCGGTCCAAGATGCCTCACCGACGCGGCCCACGCTCGACGACGATGAGGAAGTGACTGCGCATTGAACGGAATTTCCCCCGTCCGACTCCGATGGAGCGCCGATGGCCGATCGAACGGGAAGGACTTTCGATGGCCTTGCTGGCACGTGCACATTCGAGCCCTCAACGGAGGGATCGTTGCCATTGTCAACGGTCTCCGTCGCCCGCGGTCTCCCCTCTACCGAGACTCAGAAGCACCCGGCGATCCCCGCCGTGACGGCGGTCTGGCCGGCATTCACCACGGGCATGAGGAGCAGCGTGGCTTGATGGATTTTGCGGCGCGGGACGGACGCCGCCCGCTCCCGTGCGAGGACGGCGGCATCGATCGCGACGGCGGCCACGTACCCAATCGCGCCGCCGGCGAGCGCACCGCCGAGCCCTCGTAAGCAGATGTCCCCGGTGTCGCCGCAACCCGGCGTACTCGCTTCTTCAATCGCCACGCCGATCAGGGCCAGCAGCACCGGCGCGGCCACGCGCAAGGCAACGTCTCCGAGAGCAAGCCCCGCGAACGCGCCCGCGGCGACCGAGTCGAGGATCAGCGTTTGCCACCCGTACCATTGTCCCGACGGCGACTCGGTCGGTGGCGCAGCAGGCGCGCTTTCGATCGCGTCCGTTGTCACTGCTGGACCCTTCGCCCGAACGGGACTCGTCACGTCGGCGGGAACCGGACGACAGGTGTTGTCGGCCGGCGTCTGTGTTGCTGAAACGCTCACGGAGCGGTGCGGGCGGGGCTCGAGAAGCGCGACGCGCGCGCCAAGGTCGCAACGACTCGTCGTATAGGCTCCTTGCCCGTATGCTCTCGACGCATGCGGATCGTGGTCACGAGCGCCAGCGGCGCCAACGGCGACGGGCGGGGGGCCTTGCTGGCGTTCGATACGAACGGGCAGTCACTCGGCACATTCGCATCGGGCGCGGCAATCGTCGACCCCCGCGGGCTACACGTGCACCCTGACGGAAAGCACCTGTACGTGAACAACGGAGACGACCGCATCTTGCTCGTGGACGAGGGCGGAGGGCGCGTCGCCTCCACGGTTCCGGTCGAACGACTGAATGCGGGTGGGGGCGTGATGGGCCCCGACGGCCGCTATTGCGTCGGATCAAGATCTCTGGGCACTATCCTCGCCTTCGCGGCGAGTCTCGGCGGCCCCGCGGTGCCACTATTGCCCGTCGGCGTAGTAGCCTTTCCCCGTGGCTTCGCTTTCTCCGCGGACGGCCGCTTGTTCCTGGCCGAGGGAGCGTCAGGCGCCGGAGCGGGCGCGATCTTCGCGGTGTCTGCGGCTCCTGGGCACCCCAAGGTTCGGCTCGTCGAGGACCCTGATCTCAGTCCACTTGACCTGGCCATCACACCGAGTGGGAACATCGTGACCAGCAGCGAGGTTCCCTTCGGAGCAGAGGACGCTGTGACCAGCGTGCGCGAATACGACCCCCGCACGGGGAAGCTGGTACGCGTTTTTCGACCGGACGGATCGGTGCGCTTTCAACGACCTCGGGGTCTTCGCTTCAGTCCAGACGGTCGCCTCTTCTGCGTGGCCCGCGACGAGGTCGTCGTGTTCGACTTCGAATCGGCGAGGATGCTCGGCGCTGTGGTCCGCCTTGATCGACTTCACGGACAAGCGATCGAGTTCTTTCCCCGTACGTGACCTCTCCGCGACGGCGACCGCGCTCGCGATGGCCGAAGGCACCCGGCCGCTGAGCAGCGCGAGCACCGTTGCCAGGATCGAGCCGGCGACGCCGCCGACCCCGGGTACCGGCATGCGTTTATCACCGTAGAAATGGCCCCATCCGGCGACCTTGGTGACGGTGGCGGCGTCGAGCCGGGCGTAGACGGGCTTCATGATGAGGATGGCGCACATGTCCGTGCCGTACACGACGGCGGTGGTGAGAACCGCGAAGATCGCGACGATCTGGCTGAGTACACTGAGCATCGGAGGTCTCCCATGGACGAAATCGAGCAAACGCGACCGCGGTCAGGAGGATCGCCGCACTCCATGAGGGCCGTACGAGGTCCACGAGCTACCGACGCTCCCGGCTTGCGTGGCCACGGGCTCACCCCTCCACAGGAGCCAAGCCCCCAACGCGAGGCAGTAGACGACCGCGCTTCCGTGCACGGATAGCGCGTACCCCACCGGGCGCATGCCGTGGCCAATGACGGTCAGCGCGTCGACGGTCGGGCTCACCGCGCTGACCAGGGCAACCCCCCCGAACAAGCGACGCCAGCGCCCGACGATGAGCACCACGAGGATCAGCCCGAGGCTGAGATCACGGTCCGCCTTGATTCGAAGCCAGGGGACCGCGTCGGCGCTGTGGATGGGAAGGCCGAAGCCGTCGGCGGCTCCAACCGGATCGAGCAGACCCCGCACGCTCAGGAACAACATGAAGGCGGCGAGCGACCAGGCAAGCAGCGCGGACGGCGACGTGAGCTTCCATGCGCTCCGAACCGGGGACAGGGGAGAGGTCGTCATGGCTTCCTTCCAAACGCCAGGGGCCCACAAAACAGCCCCGTTGATGGGAGAGAACGTGACGACGCCGCGGCCCGACAGCCATGCGCGGACGGCTCAATGCTTTGTCCAAGACGCTCAGAGGTCGAGCGAGCGGCGCGGCGGGCGCGTACGGTAAGGGGGTGGACGATTCGCGCCCCGCCGACGTGCTCGGTCAGATCCTCGATCGCTCGCGGCTGACAGGCCAGATCTACTGTCGCACGGTGGCGAGGGCGCCGTGGGGGCTGCGCTTCCCGGCGCGCCCGGAGGTGGCACTGCACCTTTGCGTCGCGGGCACTTGCCTCCTCTTTCAGGGCGCCGAGCGGATTGTGCTGGGTCCAGGAGACGTGGTGCTCCTGCCGCATGGCGACGGCCATGCAATGGCGGACTCACCGCGCAGCGCGCGCAAACCGCTCGCCGAGTGGCTGGAGGGCCCCGGCGGAGCACGAAAGCGGCTGGGGGGCGACGGCCTCGAGACGGTCGTTCTCTGTGGGTCCTACGCGTCCGTCTCGCCCCTCGTTCACCCGGTGCTTCGCCTGTTGCCGTCGCGCGTTCACTTGCGCGGGCCCGAGGAGGCGGCGCGCGCCCTCGGGCCGACCGTGAGTCTCCTCGACCGCGAGTCCGAGCGGAACGAACGGGGGGGGTCGGTGATCGTGTCGCGGCTGCTCGACGTGCTGCTCGTGCAGGTCCTACGGGCCTGGGCCGATCGGCAGCCGCCCGGCGAGGCCGGCTGGCTAGGGGCACTGCGTGATCCGATCCTTTCGCGAGCGCTCGGACTGATGCACGCCGAACCCGGACGCGACTGGGACATGCCCGAGCTCGCGCGTCGCGCGGGCACCTCGCGTCCGACGCTGGCCCGGCGGTTTGCGGCCGACGTGAGGCAGTCGCCGCGCGCTTACCTCACGAACGTCCGGATGCAGGAGGCGGCGCACCTCTTACGTACGACGGACGACAGTCTAGGAGCCATCGCGGAACGTGTCGGGTACCGGTCGGAGTTCGCGTTCAGCCGCGCCTTCCACCGCGCGCTTGGCGCGCCCCCGGGGGCCTATCGAAAGGAGCACGCGCGCTGACGGAACTCCCTGCGCCGAGAGGCGTGACGCGTGCACGGGTTTCCGCCGCAACTTGCCGAGCGGATCTTCGACCCCTTCTTTACGACCAAGCCGCGATCGACAAGGCGCCGCGGCTCAGTCTTCTTGCAGCGGCGCGAGGTCCGCCACGAACCGGAGGAGCTCGGCGAGACTGACGCTGCGCGCTCCGCAATGCAGGTTCGCGCTCTGGACGTCTCCGTCCACGACGAACGCAAAAGTGGCGTACAGACCATCCAGCACTGGCTCGAGCTGATCCCGCATCTGCGAGACCCCGCGTGCAGCGAGCTCCGCGCGGATCGATTGCGACACCTCGGGCGACAGCGGAGCGTTGACCTCCATCGGCGGCCCGCGCCCGGGAGCGCGTCGCCGCTCGATGAAGCCGCCCCCCTCGGCGCGCAGCGTGAGCACGATGCGATCGCTGCCGCCATGCGGGAGGTAGCGCGCATCGACGACGAGGACCCACGTGCCCGCGGGCTCGCGTTTGCCGACCTCGATCGCGTGCGCCGACGCGCGGTCGCTCGGCCCGGCTTCCGTCCCGGAGGCCCGCCGGACAGAACCCCACTTCGTCATCCACGCAAGCCAGCGGGCGGGCGCGTCGCCGCCGTCCCGCCGTCCCAGATAGGCAATTCCGAGAAGCGAGAGCAGAAACCCGGTGGCGCCCGCGACGGGCACGAACGAAGGAGCTCCGGACCACGGACCGCTTTGAAAGCGGAGAAACACGGCGAAGCACCCCAGGGCGCCCAGCGCGATGGCGACGGCCCATACGCGTTGCATGGCTCGAATCTTCACGGGCAGGCTCCGTTTATCGCGGGGCGCTCTTTTCCAGCATCGCGACGAGCTTCTGCACGGTATTCCAATTGCGTGTCGTTACCGCGCCTCGCAATTTGAGCTTTCCCAGCGCGGCCGCGAGAGCGCTTCTCGCCTGACCGTTCGGGTGCCACGTGTAGATCTCCTTTCCTTCGATTGAGAAGAGCTCGGGCCCGAAGTCCTGCGCGTAGAGCGGGCCGAGCTCCGCCTTGGTCGGCGTGTGGGAGAGAAAGGTCACGCACGAGTAGGCGGGATGGGTCACCACCTTTGCCAGTGGATTCGCGTCGAGGATGGCCTTCATCTGCGTCTCGGTGCGGACGGTCGTCGCGATAGGCCGCCCCATGTAGCGCTCGAGGGCCTCTTCGACCGCCCGAGTGACATCCGCCACGCCGAGGCCCGTGCCGAAGACGGCATTGCCGCTCTGCACGTAGGTCTGCACGTCGGTGCACCCGGCTGCCGTGAGCATCGCGCGAAATTCCGCCATCGGAAGGCTGTTCTTCATCCCGACGTTCACTCCGCGAAGGAGAATTGCGTATCGATTCTTGGCCAAGGTTACGTGGTCCGCACGCCAGGAGCCAATCTATTGCATCAGCTGCGTTGGAGCCCGCATTTCGTCACCTTCCAACCGCATCCGCTGATCGCGTCGCATCAGCTGCGGCCGCGCTGGCGGGAATATTGCACTGCCAAAGAGCGATATGCGCCGCGACGCGGCCGGACAATCCGGGCCATCCACGAGAGCGGGATGAGCTCCGGCGCCGGTCGTCGCGGCGGAAGTGTCGTTGCGGCGCAAGCGCCGGAGAAGGAAGAAACCATGTATTTGGAAAAGCAATTGGGATTGACGGAGTTGTTGCCGCAAGGTGCAGCCGTCATGATGGCAATCGCATTTTGGACTGCGGGGCTGGCCCTGGCCTCGGCCTCTGTGTGGAATGTCAATCGCGTCCATCGACTCCACGAGCCGATCGCCGGATGGAGCTCGACCGCATTGACCTCGACGCCGACCTACAACCCACCGGCGGACACACCGCTGGTCATGGACGAACAACCCGCCATCGTCGAGATGCCCACGGATGTCATCGTGGCTCACACCACGCCGGCCTCAGGAGCGACGGATTTGCAAAAGCGATGAGCGATCCTCGGTCTTGCCGAAGCGATCACGCCCGATCACTCCTGCGCCTCTTCGCCACCAACATCGTCGGCGTCCAACATTCCGATCGTTGCGCTTTACGGCCCCATGAAGTCTGCGCTCGAGGCGATCTCCGACGCCTACCGGTACGAGCTGAAGGCCTGCGGCGTCGACGTCACGGTCGTGCAACCGGACGCCTGTGGGGGAGCTATCTGGCGATATCGCCCGCGCCTGCCCCCGCGTCGGCCGGTGAGGCGCTCGGTGATTGTGCGGATGCGCAAGGCGGCGAGGCTCCGTCACCCGGACGATCCGCGGGCTCAAAGCGAATCGGGTAGACCACGGTGACTGCGCCTTCTTCCGGTTGAGGAAACGAGAGGCTGAAGACGCCACGCACGACACACTGCACCATTCGATCTGGAAGGTCGCTCCTCTGAGCCTCGGCGTGCGAGACGATTCCCTCGCGGTCGATGATGAACTTGATGTCTATGTGCCCCTGCAGTTTGGGGTCGAACTTGTGCTCACGTTCGTAGTAGCAAAGGCGGAAGCGCCCCAGATTCTGGCGGAGAATCCTCCGGATCACCTCTACCGGTAGCGCTCCGCTGACGGTTGGCGTCCCGTCGTGAACCTTGGCGTGTGCCTGGCAGCCACCGAGCCGTCCGCCATACCCGATACGCCCGAGGTTGCCCAGGCCAATGCCTTGGCCGTTACCGCCCATCCCGGTATCGACCTCGGAAGGTTCGCCCAACGGTTTCGTTTCGCCGACCAGGTTCGATTCGTCGCGACCGCCGTCCCCCAAATCCGAAATGAGCCCAACCATCGCGAACTGGACTTGTTCCGTCGAGGGGTGTCGCTCCACTTTGGTCGCCGCCGCCGAACTTGGGATGCTGGGCCCTGCCTCGCTCGCCTGACCGGTGCTCGACGTAGAAGCGACGGCTGCCTCCACCGCCATGGGCGGGCGGCAGCCCACCACGCATGCCAGCACAGCCAAACGGAGAAGACTGGTGCCCTGGGGGATTCGCACGTCCGCTATCAAACCACGTCGTGTCCATGGACGCGACGATCCCGTCGCCGCGCTGAACCGCGCGTCGCCGCCTCGATGCCACGGCTGTCTGGCCGCAGGTTACGCTCCATCACCACCACGTTGGTCGTCCCATCGCTTTTCGCTCCGATGGATTCGCAGTCCCGGACGCGCGGCTTGGGAACGACATCGCGTCCGCGGAACCGGAGACATCGTGACAGCGCAGACCGGGGACAAGGCTGACATCGAGGTCGCCGCCTCGGCGCTCGACGTTGGCTCGGGCGTTGCGCGGAACGTAGTTCTAGGCGGCGGAGAGCACTGCTGGTATGTTCAGTCATTCGATGGCCATTCCCGCCCCCGTCCAAACGATCCTGGCTCTCTTCACCACCTCCCTTGTCGACGTGCGGTTCGCTGACGTCGACGGTCCCACGCTGGCGCATCTCGCGGCTGACGTCGAGACTGCGGCCGAGTCGGTGGCCGCCGCGCAAGCGGCGCTGGACGCTGCGCGCGAGACGCTCCAGACGCGCCAAGACGCCCTGCTTCAACATGCGCAGCGCGCCCTCGCCTACGCGCGCGTTTACGCCGAGGGCGACGTTGCGCTGAGCCAGCAGCTCGAGACCATTAGCCTCCCGCGACCGACGCGTCGGGCGCGAGGTGAAGACACGCTGGTCCTCGCGGCCGACGACGTGCAGCCCGGGCCTCGACCGCGAGGGCGGCCGCGCAAGGTGCCGGTCGCGCAGACCGGGGCCGAGTCCCTGGGGTTGTCGCCCGCGTCACCCTCGTCAGCGGGCTAAGCCCGGCCTCCGTGCCGCCATGCGCACTGGCCCCTTATGGCAGAATTAGCGCGCTCCGGCGTCGGCCAGACGCACGGAAGGCGCGCATTCGGCGAGCATCACGCTCTCCTCGAGCCATCGGACCGTCGCGAGCTGGCATCGGAAGTCCTGAACGGCATAGCTGTTCGGATATGCGCCAAAGAGTGGACGGGCGGTCACGAAGGCGCCTGCCGTGTTACCCCCACGAAACGATTGAAGGGCGCGGAGGAAGAGCGCGCGGTCCGCTTCGCGGAGCTCGGGCGGCCCTGACTCGGCGGGCGGAGCGGCTTCGGAAGACTGCGGCGGCGGCGCGGGCGACATCCACGCTTGGAGCCGCGCCATCGCTGCGTCGCGATCGTCGGAAGTCCACGGCGAGGTCTTGGCGTCCCGAAGGTACGCATACTGGGCCTGAGCGACCGATCGGCGATCCGGGCCGTCGAGCGCAAGCCGCATCAAGGCAAGCGCATCCTCGCTGAAGCCGCTCATTTTCTCGTCCTACGCCGGGTGCATGATGCTCGCGACGTCGGCCTCGTGCGGAGCCCCGAGCGTATGCCCGAGCTCGTGGAGAAAGACGGCCTCGGCTCGGTGGCGCCGGCGAGAGCGGACGACGCGATCGCGCTCGTCGTCGCTCAGATCGACGAGCGCGCGATCGAACGCGTCGTGCTCCCCGAGGCGGCTCGATGCGCGAATGATCACGTACTTGCCCAAGACTTCGGCGGATCCCAACTCGTGGAACGATTCCGTGGGACGCGGCAGCGCGCCAATGAGGCCCACGACGACGTCCACGCCGTCCCCCGGATCGTCGTGGCGAAGCGTCTCGAGGGCGCTCGTCAGCGTATCGTCGGCGTCGAGCGACCAAGACTGCATCGCATCGGTATCGACGTGCAAGCCGAGGCTGGGTTCGAGGACGCGGTTCGCGTCGGCAATCAGGTCGTAGAGCTGGCGCGGCGCATCGACCGTCTGCGCCAAGTAATGGCCATTGGGACGAAAGCGGACGCGATAGGTGCGTCGGGTCGCTTGCGGGCGCGGGTCGTCCGTCGTGGTGCCGATACGGCTCGGCGTCGACTGCGACGCGATCTTCTGCTGTGCGGCCTTTGCTTGCCCCCAGCGCGAGTCGTAGCCGACGAAGCATCCGCCGAGCGAGGCGACCGACGCGATCACGAGGACCGATACGCGGAGACGATTCATCACGAGGCTCGCGCAGGAGCCTACCAAGGCGCAAAAAGAGTCGGGCGCATTCGTGCGTGGCCGCAGGCCGGTCATGGCGGGCCTGGCGTTCGGCGAACGCGCCCGACGCGCCCCGGTGCAAGACGCCACGCTCATCGTCCCGCGAGACGATCCTGTCGCAACGTGGCGATCTTGCTTGATCGCGGAGCGAGCGGTCGTGGTTTCCGATTCGGTGCGTGATCGCGCGGCAATCTCGCGGTTCGAACCACCTCGCGCGCGGCACGAGGCGCAGGAACGAGATTCGCAAAGTTCTCTCGAAGCGGGCTTGGGGTTCGAAACGAAGAGACCGGCCAAGACCGCCAATTTTTTTTGAAAGGCTTGATTATGGCGATGCCGCGAAGAGCAAAACAGGTAGCCGTGTGCGGAGCGTTTGGAATGCTCGTCGCGTGCGGGGCGATGGCGGGCTGCGGAGACGATTCGAACGGCGGCGGAAGCGGTTCGACAGGCAGTACCGGCTCCACCGGGAGCACCGGATCCACGGGCTCATCGGGCTCGAGCGACGCCGGTTTGGACGCGACGGTGGCGGATGGCGGCGTCGATGCCACCGCAGCGGATGGCGGCACGGTCGACGGTGGCGCCGGCATCACCGGCGCGGACGCGGGCACGGCCGACACCGGCGCGGTGGATGGAAGCGCTCTGGGCACTGGCGCGGACGGGGCGGCATGCCAGACGAACTGGCCCACGGACGGCGGCGCGAACATCATCGGCAATGCAGACTTCGAGTCGGGAACGTCGGGCTGGAATGCGCTGTTCGGAGCCGGCACGGTCGTCTCGTCGACGTTCGCGCATTGCGGCACGAATAGCGGAGAGCTCTCGGCGCGCAGCGCGTCCTACTCGGTCATTGCCTATCCGTTGCCAAGCACGGCCGCCACCTACAACGTGGCCCTGTGGGTCGCGCACGACGCGCAAAGCGACGGCGGCGGGTCGTCGCTCATCGTGTCCGTGGAAGGAACGGCGAATTGCGGCGACGGCGGCGCCCAGAGCTTCAGCGTTGCCTTCCCGACGATTCCCGCAAACACCTATACGTTCGTATCGGGCACCCTGACCATCCCGAGCGGCTGCAACACGGTGAGCCTCATCATCGGGCAAGGCAACTCCGACCAGGGGCTCTCGGCTCCGTTTCCCGATCTCTTCGTCGACGACGTGTACGTCGGGTTGTGACGGGTGGCTAAAACGGCGTGGAAAAAAATCCCACGCCGACCTAGGGTGCGGTCATGCGCACAGCTCACGTCCTCCAGCACATCCCATTGGAGGGCGCGGGACGTATCGGGGTCATCGCGCGCGAAATGGGCTATCGGGTGATCGAATATGGCCTCTTCGAAGGAGAGCCGCCCGCGTCCGTTCCGCCGGGGGACCTTCTCGTCGTGATGGGCGGGCCTATGGGGGTCGGGGACATCGGCGATCCCCGGTGGCCCTTCTTGCGCAGAGAGGTCGATCTCTTGGCGCGCGCCCTCGAAGAGGGGCGCGCGGTGATCGGCGTGTGTCTCGGGGCTCAGCTCATGGCCCATGCCCTGGGTGCCCGCGTCTATCCGCTCGAGGTCGGCGAGCCGCCCGCGCGGCTTCGTGAGGTCGGCTGGGGAGCGGTGACGTTCGACACCTCGACGAACGACCCCGCGCTCGCGGGACTGAACGAATCGGAGCTCGTCGTCCACTGGCACGGGGACACGTTCGATCTGCCACGAGGTGCCGTTCTCCTCGCGAGCACGCTGCCATGTGCCCATCAGATGTTTCGCTTTGGGCATTGCGCCTATGCCCTACAATTCCACATCGAGCTCCTCGGTGCCGACCTTCCGAACTGGGTCGAACAAGACGCAGCCTTCGTCTTCGCGGCCAATCGCTCCTCTGGCGCAGCTCGCATCCTTGCCGACACCCGTCGCTTTGCGCCCCACTTCGAAGCGATGGGGGACCGAATGATCCGCAACATTCTCGCCGTTGCCCTGGAGCGCGGGACCTGACGGATTCGGCGGATGTTTCACGGGGAGTGCGCCCTCGCCAGCGGCGCGCCGGTCCGGGCAGGACAATCCAGCGCCCGAGCGATGCGTTCGACCGCGTCGCGTATGCGCTCTTCCGACAAGCACGGATACCCGAGCAAGAGAACGGAATCGCTCGAGGGGACGGGCTCCACTCGATGCACGGGCGCCGCCGCCAACGAGTAAACGCCGACTCCGTCGTCGGCCAGCCGGCGTTGGAGGTCGGGGGCGTGCGCGGAACCCTCCGGTAAATGCCAGACCGCATGCATCCCGCCCTCGATACCGTCGATCCGGCACGGGCCGAAGCGCGAGCGCAGTTCGTGGATTAGGCAATCGCGGCGAGCGAGGTACCGTCTGCGTATCCTCGACAGATGGCGGTCAAAACCGCCGCTCACCAAAAACTCGGCCACCGCCGCCTGCTCGAGCCAGGGGTGGCCGTTGTCGAAGAGCGCCTTGACGCCGATGGCGGTCTCCGCGAGTGCAGGCGGGAAGACCACGTAGCCGAGTCGAAGTCCCGCGCCAATCGACTTGGAAAAAGTCCCCAGGTAAATCGTCGTATCCGAACGATCGAGCGCATACAACGCGAGCAGCGGCGACTGTTCGTATCGGAAGTCACTGTCGTAGTCATCTTCGACGATATATGCGCCAGTCCTCACCGCCCAATCGAGCAGGGCGAGCCGGCGCGGAAACGACAGCGTTGGGCCCATGGGAAACTGGTGCGACGGCGTGACGTAGGCGAGCGCCGCTTGCGACGGGAGACCGTCGACGCGAAGGCCCTCGTCGTCCACCTCGCCGGCGACGAGCTCGGCGCCGTAGCTCGCGAGAACCAGAGCGGCGCCCTCGTAGCAAGGGTTCTCGACCACGGCCTTCACGCCGGACGACACGAGCAGGCGTGCGACGAGATTGAGCCCCTGCTGGCATCCGCCCACGATGACCACCTGCTCGGCTTCGCAGCGGATTCCGCGCGCAAGGCGCAGGTGTTCGGCGATCGCGGTGCGAAGTTCCTTCAAGCCACCGGGGTCGCCGTAGCGCACCAGGGCCGGCCCCGCGCGCGCGATGCGATGGACGATCAGCCGGTGCCACGCGGCCACTGGAAAGAGCGCCGGGTCCGGTTGGCCCATCCGAAAGTCGTAGACCAGCCGTCCAGCATGCGGGTCGTAGACTCGCGGCCCTTTTCCGCGAAAGGCCACGGGCGAGCGCGGGACGAGCTCCGCGTCCTGTCCTTGGGGCTCCTCCGATGGCGTCGCGATTCGAAGGAACGCGGCAGGCGGATGGCGGCTCACCATCGTGCCCGCCGACGATTCGACCTCGAGGAGGCCTTCCCCGATCAGAATGTCATAGGCGAGCGTGACGGTGTTGCGCGACACGCTCAACTGCTCGGACAAAGCGCGGGTCGAAGGAACGCGACTCGCGGGCGCGAGGATTCCTTTGGCGACGAGCTGCCGGACTTGGTCGGCGATCTGCGTCTGCAGCGGCGTCGCACTGCGCTTGCGAATCGTCAGAGGTAGTTGCGGGAGAGCTGCCAAAGGGGCTCCGTTTCGGTCCAAGAGTCCCGGGACAGCGCGCGGTCTCCGTTCCCCATTTCTACAAACCGGCGTTGCACTGAGAAGGCTGGGATGTTTCCGGAGTATGGCTTTGCCGAGATCCCACGCGTCACACTGGCTCCAAGGAAATCGAGTCACCTGGCTCTAACGTGCGTGCGCCGGGTCAAGCATGATTGCCGCATACCGCAACGGCAGCGAGGTCTCAGAGACGATCGAATTATCGGAAAGAGGAGCCAATGGCCATGACGACCGACACAATGGAAACCAAGCTCAGGCCGAACTGCCTGAACTTCATGGAGCTGCTCGCGCAGAACATCGCGCTCATCTCGCCAACCATGACGGCGGCTCTCATCGTGCCCCTGATGTTCTCGAACACGGGCAACGTGAGCTGGCTGTCCTACGCCGTCGGCACGGTGATGTTGCTGTTCGTCGCGTCCAGCCTGAATCAGTTCGCCAGGCGCACGACGGACTCGGGATCGATGTATAGCTATGCGATGGCCGGCCTCGGCTTCGGTGGCGGCGCGATGTGCGGTTGGTGCCTCGTATGGGCCTATCTATTCATCGGCCTCGCCGGC
>Ga0210391_10003226_pt1 | contig 13863 bp, 11 predicted proteins | sample IncBWC12OmetaG_FD_160573 | JGI IMG/M metagenome (GOLD analysis project Ga0210391, IMG submission 160573) | Forest soil microbial communities from Barre Woods Harvard Forest LTER site, Petersham, Massachusetts, United States - Inc-BW-C-12-O ... | reverse complement strand
AAACTGCTTTTCTATTTCGCCAATCAACGATCGTAGCTTGGTTTGAATCACCTCGTGATAATCGTCGCCCCATGCGTAGCGCGATATCCAGCCGCGCGCCGATCCGCCGTCGGCACCGTCTGGAAAATCGGACGGCCGGGGCTCGGAATGGTAGTTCGCCGCCACCACAATCAGGCTGCGCGCTCCTTCCAGCACGCGCCGCGGATCGGCGCGGCGAGGATCGCGGAGATAGTTCATCTCACCGGCGTAACCACGCGCAAGCCATTCCGGCAAGTGGCCGAGCTCCGGAAAAACCTCGTCCGCCGACGCCGGCGCGACGCCGCACAGATCAAAGCCCAGCGCGCGCGCCCGCTCGCATATCCAGCGCGTTCTCTCGTCCGGCAGCATGCTTCCATGATGCATCAGCCGTGAATCGGGGCGAAAAACTTTGTGCTACGCGAAACTGCGGAAATCCGACAACCGGCCGTACGCCGGCGCCACACAGAGCGTGTTTTGCTTGTAACCGCAGCGCGGGATTGCATAGAATCGCAAGGTTTGCGCGATAACGGAGAACTGATGAGCCATCGCATTGCCGCAAAAATTACGGGAGTGGCGGGCTTCGTGCCGCCGCGCGTGGTCACCAACGCGGACATGGAAAAGATGGTGGACACGGCGGACGACTGGATCCGCACCCGCACGGGCATACGCGAGCGCCATTTCGCCGAACCGGGAGTCGGGTCGTCGCATCTGGGCACGGAGGCGGCGAAAAAACTGCTTGCCGCCAAGGGTGTCAGCCCCGAAGAAATCGAGATGATCGTGGTCGCCACGGTGACGCCGGACATGCTGTTTCCGGCGACCGCGTGCCTGATCCAGGATCGCCTGGGAGCCACGAAAGCGTGGGGTTTCGACCTTTCCGCCGCATGCTCGGGATACGCCTATGCCCTTACGGTGGGCGCGCAGTTCGTGGGCGCCGGCTCGCACAAGAAAGTGCTGGTGATTGGCGCCGATGTAATGACATCGATCCTCGATTTCACGGACCGCGCCACGTGCGTGCTCTTCGGAGACGGTGCGGGCGCCGTGCTGCTGGAACCGGCCACGAACGACTCCGAAGGGATCATCGATTTCCTCCACGATATCGACGGCTCGGGCGGCTCCAATCTCTACATGCCCGCCGGCGGCTCGCTGCATCCCCCGTCGCACGAGACCGTGGACAAACGCATGCACTACGTGCACCAGGAAGGGCAGCAGGTATTCAAATACGCGGTAAAGCGCATGAGCGAGCTCGCCTGCCAGATTCTGGAACGCAACGGGCTCACGAGCCGCGATCTGGCGCTGGTCGTGCCGCACCAGGCGAACCTGCGCATCATTCGCGCCATGCAGGAACGGCTCGGAGTGGATGATTCGAAGGTGTTGGTGAATATCGACCGCTACGGAAACACCACCGCCGCGACAATTCCTCTTGGCTTGGTCGACGCCGTCGAACAGAAGCGCCTGCGCAAGGGCGACCTGGTGCTCACGATCGCGGTCGGCGCAGGCTATACGGCCGGCGCCGTGCTGATGCGCTGGGCCTACTGAGAACCGCGCGACACACTGGGGGGTCGCTCGTGATCCTTAGTCTTCACCGCACGTGCTGACGCAATTTCCGAGGATCACCAGAACCGGATTCACATCGCCCGGCGTCGTCGATATCAAGACGATCTTCGTGGACGAAACCACGATGGACTGGCCCGTGAATCCCGGCGGCAGATTCAGCGATACCGATCCGGTGCCGTCGGTTGCGCCGGTGCCGCTCAAGGTATTCGTGCCGGTGACCGCCTGACCGCCGGTGTTGCCGCCCGAAGCGCTGATGTCCTCGGTGGCCGTGATCGAATCCGTGTTCGCTCCCGTGCTCGCGAGCGTCGCTACACCCGAAAAATCAGTCGTCAGGGAAGTATCGGGTGTCGCAGTTCCGGCCGCCAACGTGCCGGCGATGGCGCTGGTCGTGAATCCGCCCGTCGATTGCGGCTCGAATATGCCAAGAATCGGTGCGTTCAGGTTTTCCAGAATACAGAAGGCCTCATTCGGCCCAATCACGTAGAAAACCGGCGAGATCGGAGTGACGAGACTGGTATCGAAGCGCCCAAATGAATCGTTGTTGTTCGTCGATATCGAAATGTCGCTACCTGTGAAACTCGCCGTAGTTCCGCCGATGTTCTCAAACAGCGGTAGCGTGAATCCCAGGCCGCCATTCGGATTCAATTGCGACACTCCCACGAACGGGAGGTAGGCCGTCTGACCGTTCGGAATCACACTTCCAAACAGCCCGCCGACGCTCGGTCCGGACATCGTGTTGCTTGGTATGGTGAAGGGATATCCGACCTGCTGAATCATTTTCCCGACGGTTACAAACGGCGCGCTGGCGCTCAAGGAATCGGTTTCGACTACAAACGCTTCCGTCAGCAACCCACTTGTAGTGGTAATCGGATAGACGGCGAAGTCCATCGTCGAAACCTGCGTCGTCAGGCTCATCGCACAGCGCGCGCCTTGTTGCGAAACGCCGAAGGTACCCGAAAACGTGGGATTCATCGTGATGGCCGCCTGCGGATAGTTGATGTCGACTTCGCCGGTATCGATATTCCCGGGTGTCGAGCTGCTGGCCGGCACCTCGGCGGTAAAGCGGCCCACCATCGCCATCGGACCGGGCGTTACACCGCTGAAATTTCCGCTGGCACCCGAAACTCCGATTACCCAGTTCGCACCCAGCGGTCCGGCGCCTGACAAAGTGCTGTTCGCGCAGGTGGCCGTGGTCTGCAGCTCGATCTGCCCCGAGCCGCGCACCCCCGTGGCGTCGAATTCAACGATGCGGCCATGCGCGCCGGTTGAATCGATCGAGAAATCGTAGGTCGGCGATCCGGCGAGAGAGGAAAAGACCAGTTGTCCGCGATGGTCGCTCGTCAGTGTGAAAGTGCCCGTGAACGTACTGTTCGATGGCCCGTTTTGGATCGAATCAACGTCTTCGAAGCCGCCGGAAATCTTGCTCACGCCGTCGGCCGCGAAGCTTCCCGCGACCACGTACCGGCCCGCGGCATTGAATCCGCTCAATTCGAACGCGTAGTTTCCACTCAGCAGGTTCGTTACCGTGATGCTCAGCTGCCCGGCCGTCGTTGTCGCGGTCATCGGTGTCGTTTCGCTGTCGGCCACCTGAATCGTAAACGTGTTGTAAACACCCGGCGTCGTTGGAGCGCCGGTGATCTGACCACTCATGCTCAGCGAAAGTCCCGCGGGCAGCGTGGTGCTGTTCGTCAGCGACCAAGTGTAGGGGGGAACTCCGCCGGTCGCCTGCAGCTGCGTGGAAGGGTAGTTCTGACCGGCGACCCCGTTCGGCAACGAAGTCGTGGTGATTTGCAATGCCGCCGTGGGCGCAATCGTGATCGTGATGGTATTCACTTCGGACGGAAATGCGATCGAAGTGGCCTGAATCGAAACGGTAAATTGCGCTGCTACTGCCGTCGTAGGCGCCGCATAGGTCGCCGAAGTTACGCTGTTCACCGTAAACGTTCCCGGGGGCGTCGGGGCGTTCGTTCCCGGCGTGAATACCCAGGTCACGCCTTGCCCCGTGGTGTCCTTGGGAACCGTCGCGGTGATCGTCGTCGACTGTCCGGCACTGAGCTGGGTCGCAGTGGCGTGGAGGATGACTTTGTTGAAGTCCGACGGGATACCGGCACAGCTCGTGCAGCTGTTGCTCTGCAAAAACATCAACATTGCCAAACAAAATATGGAAGGGACGCCCGAATTCCTCACCATCGCCACTCCTCGCATCTATGATTCACCCAGCCCCGGCCCCTGAAGGATTGCTCCTCTCATTTAGACCACAAAATCCGAGGGTTCCGATTGGAAATGACCGGCGGGAATGGCGTATCAGGCAACCTTTGACCGCGGGAGAGGGCGAAACGGGGGCCTCTGCGGAAGTTACGGCCTCACCCAGCCTTCTTCCGGCCCTCGATTTCAGCGATAATAAATGGGTAGGGCAAAGTCAAATCTGGTGGGAAAGGATTCCCCTTGCGCGCTGTCATCACGGGCGGAGCAGGATTTCTCGGGTCGCACCTGTGCGACTACTTCATCGAAAAAGGCTGGGACGTGCTTTGTCTCGACAATCTCGTCACCGGCGCCAATTCCAATATCGAGCATCTGCTCACGCACGCGCGATTCAGGTTCGCTCAGCAGGACGTTTCTAAATTCATCGACGTATCGGGGCCGGTCGACGTTGTGATGCACTTCGCGTCTCCGGCAAGCCCGCCCGACTACCTGAAGTTCCCGATTCAAACACTGAAGGTGGGTGCGCTTGGCACGCACAACGCGCTCGGCCTGGCGATGGCCAAGAAAGCCCGCTTCCTGCAGGCCTCCACTTCGGAATGCTACGGCGATCCGGAGGTGAGCCCGCAGCCGGAAAGCTACTGGGGACACGTGAATCCCATCGGTCCGCGCGGCGTCTATGACGAAGCCAAGCGCTTCGCCGAAGCCATCACCATGGCCTATCACCGCACCCACGGCGTCGATACTCGCATCGTGCGGATCTTCAACACCTACGGGCCGCGGATGCGGCTCAACGATGGACGGGCGCTGCCGAACTTCCTCTATCAGGCGCTCGTGGGCGAGCCGATCACCGTGTATGGCGACGGCAAGCAGACCCGCAGCTTCTGTTACGTGGGAGATTTAATCGAAGGGATCTACCGCCTGCTGGAATCGAACGAACACGAGCCGACCAATATCGGAAATCCGGCGGAAATCACGATTCTGGAGTTCGCCGAACGTGTGCGCGCTCTGGTCGGCACCAACGCGCCCATCGTTCACCACCCGTTGCCGCAGGATGATCCTAAACAGCGCTGCCCGGACATCACCAAGGCCAAGCGCCTTCTGAATTGGGAGCCGAAGGTGAAGCTGGACGAAGGCCTGAAGATCACCTACGAACACTTCAAGAAGCAGGTCGCAACGACAAGAGGCTAGAGCAGGTTCCACGCGCCGCCGGCGGTGACACTCGCCCGAAAACCCTCCGGCTTGCTCGATGGGAAGTGCCCCAGGGAGACACGAAGGCCGATCGGAAAAACGGCGTTCCCCGGAGTGGCCGGCTAGTCCGGCCGCCCAAACGAGCGATACTCGAACCCGAGCTTGATCATCTCCTGCGGCACCAGCAAATTCCGCCCGTCCACAATCAAAGGCCGCGTCATCGAGTCCCGTACGCGTTCCCAATCGAGCTTCTTGAACTGATCCCATTCGGTGGCGATCAACAGCGCTTCCGCTCCCGCGGCAGCATCGTAGGCCGACTCTGCGTACTCGATATCAGGCAGAATCGCACGGGAACGCTCCATGGCCTCCGGATCGTACGCGCGAATGATCGCCCCTTCGGCCAGCAGCCGGTTCACCAGATCGATCGCCGGCGCGAACCGCACATCGTCCGTATTGGGCTTGAACGCCAGTCCGAGCACGCCGAGCTTCTTCCCGCGGACCACCCACAACGCGCCGCGCAGCTTCTGGTAAAACGTGTCGACGCGCAGCTTGTTGATCTTTTCCACTTCCCGCAGCAGAGAAAAATCCACGCCCGAGCGTTCTGCCAGGTGCACGAACGCCTGCAAATCCTTCGGCAGGCAGAATCCGCCGAAACCCAGGCCTGCGGAAAGGAAGCTCGGGCCGATGCGCGGATCCATCCCCATCGCGCGGACCACTTCGCCGATGTCCGCACCCAGCCGCTCGGCCAGATCGGACACCATGTTGGCATAGGAAATCTTCAGCGCCAGAAAGGAATTCGACGCGTGTTTGATCAGCTCGGCGCTGTTGATGGTGGTGACCAGCCAATTCGGCATCGGGCCAGTGGGGCATTCCGGCGCGTGAACCGGGCAGTCGAATGTCCGGTCCAGCACCGGCTGGTAGATTTCCTTCATCTGCTTTTCAGCGAGTTCGCTTTCCACGCCCACCACGATCCGGTCAGGATGCAGGAAGTCTCCCACGGCGGTTCCCTCGCGGAGGAATTCCGGATTCGACGCCACCTGGAACGTAACGTTCGATTTTCGGCCGTAGGCCGCAAGGGCGCGCTTCAATTCCTGTCCCGTTCGCGCCGGCACGGTGCTCTTTTCGACCACGAGCTTGGGCTTCTTGGCTTCGGTCGCGATCACGCGCGCCACATGATCGATGGCGCTCAGGTCCGCATCGCCATTGGGCAGCGGCGGAGTCCCCACGCAAATGAAGAAAGCATCTCCGAATGCGACCGCATCGGCCGGGTTGGTGCAGAACTTCAAACGGCCGTCCTTGCGCGCTTTGGGGATCACGTGCTCGAGCCCGGGCTCGTAGATCGGCATTCCGCCCTTTTCGAGCGTCTCAATCTTGCTCGTGTCATTGTCGGTGCACATGACCTCGTGGCCGATGCCCGCAAGGCAGGCGCCTGTGACTAACCCGACATAGCCGGTACCGATGACAGATACCCTCAAGTGGATCTCCTGGTCTCCTAAGAATTACGAAAACAGCTCTGTAGAGTTTAATTCTGATGCACCCCGCGAGCTTCCGGCAACATTATAATCTCCCCGGGTTCTTCCGGAGGAACCTGGACTTTCGCCTGACCCGTCGGATCGTATCTAAGCTCCTCGTTACAGGAGCCTTAGGACGTACAGGATACTCTTTCCTCACATCTGCTCAGTGAACCGAGCCTCCCTGCCAGCTTCTCGCCTATTCTAAAGGTGGAGAGATATGGCCGATTCGACCAAATCGCACGCTGGCACCCCCCGTCCGGGTGACCCACGCAGCCCCGTAGAGCTGCAGAAGACGCTGTTGCTGTCGGAAGTTCCTGAAGCAAACGCCGTCATTCCGGAGCAGGCTCGGAAGCCGGACATGGAATCCACCGGATCGTTGAGTCCCGCGGCGCTTGCTGCGCTCTCGCAGCGCTATGAGATTCTTGCCGAAGCCGGACAGGGCAGCATGGGCAACGTCTATAAAGCCCGGGATCGCGAAACGCGCGAAGTGGTAGCGCTCAAGCTCCTGAAATCGGAAATCGCCTCCGATCAGACCATGATCGAGCGATTCAAGAACGAGCTCCTGTTCGCCCGCAAGATCACCCACAAGAACGTCTGCCGCGTCTACGAATTCAACCGCATCGGTCCGGTGGCCTACACCTCGATGGAGTTTGTCGAAGGCGAGAGCCTGCGCTCCGTGCTGAACCGTTTCGGAGGGCTGCCCACGCGCAAGGCAATCGATCTGGTCGGACAGATATGCTCGGGCCTGAAAGAGGCGCACGCCCAGGGCATCGTTCACCGCGACCTGAAACCGGAAAACGTGATGATTGACGGGCAGGGCAACGTCAAGATCATGGACTTCGGCATCGCCCGTTCGATGGAGGCCGTCACGCGGCTCACCGGGTCGATGGTCGGCACTCCCGCGTACATGGCGCCGGAGCAGGTGGCTGGAAAAGCGGTCGATTACCGCACCGATATCTATTCGCTGGGTCTCATCATGTATGAGCTTTTCACCGGCGCGCAGGCGTTCCAGGCCGAAAACGCAGTCGCCGTCGCGCTGAAGCAGATGCGCGAATCGCCGATTCCTCCGCACGAAATCGAACCGATGATTCCCGTGGCGATCGAACGCGCCATCCTGAAATGCCTTGAAAAAGAGGCCGTGAAGCGCTTCCAATCGATCCCAGAGCTCGAGGCTGCGCTGCGCTCTCCGCTGTCGGCGGCGGCTCCTCAGGCTGCCGTGAATTACAAGCTAAACCATTCAAGCCACGCCCCGGCATTGCCTCCTTCCTTCGCGGCTGCATCTGAGCCAAACCGGACTTCACCCGTCACTTGGGTGCTGCTCGGCGCGCTGCTGGTGGTCGGCGGCTACGCGGGCTGGCACTACTACCCCGTCGTGCAGGCCACTATGAATCTTCTACCGCCCGCGGCGCCCGCTCCACCGGCGCCGCCCGATTTCGCGCTGAATACGACCCTTGCTGCGAAGCCGGCCGCCGATCAGGCTCCCGCCACAGCGCAACCGCCAGTGCCCGCGCCCGCAGCGGCCGATGCAAAATCCGATACAGACACCGGCCATCCCGCTGGGACCGATTCGGAAACGCCCGTACCGGCGAAAGCAGCGCCGGCAGGGGCGCCGCGTGAATCCGCGTCGGCTAAGACTCAAAACTCCGACTCCGCCGTAGCTGCGAAGCCGAAACAGCATCCGGCGAGCGAAGGGTTCGGCGAAAACGAGCCCGTCTCGCAGCCTCCCGTGAACGACCACACGCCCAGTTACCTCTGGGTCGGCCGCTTCGAGCGCGAGGACAGAGCACAGAGTACGGCGAAAAAAATCCAGGATCTCGGCCTGCCGGTCACGGTCGTTCCACGCCCGTCTCTCACCGGCCAGGTCTACGTGGTTGTGACCGGCCCCTACGGCCCCGAGCGCGTCGAAAGCGCCATGGATTACCTCAAAACGCAGGGTTTCTCCGATGTCCGTTTGATAAAAAACCCCATGGGTGGTCAACGGAATCAAAGTCACTAGATTTCGGAGGCTCGAGGGAATGACCACGGAGATGAAATTTGGGGCGCGGACCGACATCGGATGCGTCCGCGAAAATAACGAAGATAGCTACCGCCTCGCGCCGGACATGAATCTGTACGTCCTGTCGGATGGCATGGGCGGGCTCGAGGCAGGAGAAGTCGCCAGCCGTATGGCCGTCGACGCCGTACTTGAGCAGTATCGCGAGTCTGAGGCGCATCCGGATTTGCCTCTCTCCGGCGAACCCCTTGAAAGCGTTTCCGCGGCTTCGAACCGCCTGGTGAGCGCGATTCGATTCGCGAACGAGCAGGTGTATCGCGCCGCGCAACAGGGCGCCGGTCATCGCGGCATGGGCGCCACGATCGTCGCCGTGAAATGCACCGACCACCGCATGAGCGTGGCGCACGTCGGTGATAGCCGCATTTATCGCCTGCGCGCGGCCAAGTTCGAGCAGCTGACCAACGATCATTCCTTCGTCGCCGAACAGGTGCGCAACGGCAAGATGACCCAGGAAGAGGCCGAGAGCAGCACCATGCAGAACGTACTGATCCGCGCCCTGGGCGTCGATCCCGTCGTCGAAGTGGATTTGACGGAAGTGCCGCTGATGGAAGGCGACACGGTGTTGCTCTGCTCCGACGGCCTGACGCGCGAGCTTTCCGACGCGCAGATCGCTGCGGTGCTGGGAGAGCGTCGCAATCCGGAAACGGCTGCCGGCGAGCTCGTCTCGCTCGCCAAGCGAGCCGGGGGTGGAGACAACGTGACCGTGATCGTGCTGCGCTGCGTGGCGAAGCCGCGGGGGACGCTGGCCCGCATTGCGAAATGGTTCACGAAATCGGCGTGACTGCCGCGGCCTTGGATGGAATTGAAATTTTGATTTTCGGAGGACCCAGATGCCAAAGCTCGTGCTGAAGTTCGAAAATTCGGTGCTCAAGGAAATGCCCGTCGGCTCACGCGAAGTCAGCATCGGCCGTTCGCCGGAAAACGGCCTGGTGATCGACAATCCCGCCGTCTCGCACTACCACGCCCGCGTGTTCAACGAAGAGGGCCGCCTGATGCTTGAGGATTTCGGCAGCATGAACGGCACCTTCGTCAACGGCCAGCGCGTGAAGATGGTCACACTCAAGCCCGGCGATTCCGTCGGCATCGGCAAGCACACCATCGTGGTTTCCGAATCGAGGGACCTCGATGGCTTCGCCGCCGGCAACGGCGGCGCGAAACCGCCCGCGCCGAAAATCAACGAGACGGTCATGCTCGATACGAAAGAGCGCCGCGAATTCCTCCAGAAAGTCGCTGCAGTCGGCGAGAGCGCGCAGGTCGCGCCCGCACGCGTGAAGATCGCCACGCTGGTCGTGCGCAAAGGCCGCACCAGCCGGAAGGAATATGCACTCAACGACAAACTCACCGTCATCGGCAAGTCCAGTCTGGCTACCGTGAAGCTCAAGGCCTGGTTCGCGCCCAGGGCCGCGGCGCAGATCACACGCCGTGAGGACGGCTCCTACACGATCGCCGCGGTTGACAAAACCCCGAGCCTAAACGGCCTGCCGATTACGCATCCAACAGTGCTGTCATCAGGAGACGTAATCGCCGTAGCCGGCATCGAGATCGAATTCCTCTACCGCGACTAAGGTAAAGCCGTCGCCCTTGCTTTTCTCTGCGCCCTCTCGATCTCGGCGGCGGCGGGAATGTATCTGGGCGCCGAGATTCGCCAGCTTGGCCCCAAACTGCTATCATTCGTTCACACGATTTCGTCAGGAGCGATTCCATGTCGGAACCCACCAAAGAAGAATTGATGGCACGCATCGCTGAGCTGGAAAAACAGGCGGGCTCGCGCCCGAAAGGCACCCTCGAATTCCGCGTAGGCGAAAAAGGCGGGGTCAGCGTCTACGGCCTGGGCCGCTTCCCGGTCACTTTGTACTACGAACAGTGGATTCGTCTGCTGGACAAATCCGAAGACCTGCGGAATTTCCTCGAGGAAAACAAAAGCAGACTGAAACTGAAGAACGCGTAAGAAATCCCCGGCTAGCTCTTGGTCTTTTCCAGCTCTTCAATCATCGCCGGCACGACCTCGAATAAATCGCCGACGATCCCGTAATCCGCCACCTCAAAGATCGGCGCGTTCGCATCCTTATTGATCGCCGCAATGGTCCGCGAGCCCTTCATTCCGACCACGTGCTGGATCGCCCCGCTGATTCCCAGCGCCAGATAGAGCTTCGGCACGACGGTCTGGCCCGAGCTCCCGATCTGCCGGTCCATCGGCAGCCAGCCCTCATCGCAAATGGGCCGTGACGCGGAAATCTCTCCGCCCATCAGCTTCGCCAGCTTTTCCGCCATCGGAATGTTCTCCGGGGCTTTGATTCCGCGTCCCACGGAAACCAGAATGGGCGCCTGCGTCAAATCCACCGCCTGCTTCGCCTCGCGGAACAGCTCCAGCGGCTTCGTGCGAATCTGCTCCGGCTTCAATTCCACGGTCACCGGCTTCACCGCCGCCTTGCTATTTACCTGCTTCGCCGCTAGGTCCGCGCGAAACGCCCCGGCCTGAAACGTCGCCACCCACGGCGGCTCGCCGGTGAACACCACATCCGCCGCCGTCCGACCCTGAAACATCTGCCGCACGAAAATCAGCTTCCCGTTCTCATGCCGGTAGCCGACGCAGTCGCCGATCATCCCCTTGCCCATCGACGCCGCCAGCTTCGGCGCGAAGTCGCGCACCTGATACGTGTGCGGCAGCAGCACCAGGTCCGGCTTCGCCGATTCAATCACCTGCCGCAGCGCAATCGAATACGCGTCCGGCGTGTACTGCTCCAGCAGATCGTGCTCGACGAGCAGAACTTCATCGAGCTGGAAGCCAGCCAGCTCGTCAGCCAGCCCGGCAACGCCCCGACCCACCACAGCGCCGGAAAGCGTCGCCTTCTCGGCGCCCGCAATCTGCTGCGCAGCAGCCAGCGTCTCGAAGCTGACCTTGTTCCACTTCGCGTCGCGCTGCTCGGTGATCAGGAGAATTTTCATCCGATTAGAGCACACGCGCTTCGTGGCGCAGCTTCTCGATCAGTTTCGCGGCAGCCTCTTTCGCCGTCCCCGAAATAAACTCCGTCTTCTTCGTCTTCTCCGGGACGTAAATCCGCTCCACGCGCTGCGTTCCGGCATCGGCCACGCCCAGGGCCGCGCGGTTCACCGTTGCGATCTCTTTTTTCTTTGCGGCCATGATGCCCTTCAGCGTCGCGTACCGCGGCTTGTTGATTCCCGATTGAATGGTGATCACGGCCGGCAGCGGGAGCTCGACCCACTGAAACCATCCAGCCTCAAGCTCGCGCTTCAATTTCATGCCTCCGCCGGAGACTTCGATCGCCATGATGATCGTCGCATGAGGCCTCCCCAGCAGCTCCGCCAGCAGCACGCCGGTCTGCCCGAAACCCTGGTCCTCGCTCTGCAAACCTGTGAGAATTAAATCGAAATTTTCTTTCTCGATGGCCGCGGCCAGCGAACGCGCCGAAGTCAGCGGATCGAGCTTATAGAATTCGTTGTCGCTGACGTGAATTCCGCGCTCGGCCCCTTTCGCCAAGGCCTCTTTGATGGCCTGCTTGGCGCGCTCCGGGCCCATCGAAATCGCCACCACTTCGCCGCCGTGCTTTTCCTTCAGCCGCAGCGCCTCTTCGAGCGCAAACCCATCCGGCTCGTTCGTCTCAAACCCAATGTCAGACTCGCGAATCCACGCGGAAGCATCGGCAATCGCAAGGGGAGCGTCTTTGGCAGGAACCTGCTTCACGCAAACGCCAATCTTCACAAAGCGCCTTTCCAGGTAGCTCGCCCCGATTCGCAGGGGTGAGCCCGTCCGACCCGGCTGAAAGTCTTACAGGTTGAAATCCAGCGCCGCAGCTTTGAGCGCGGCATTCCGCATCGATCCCTATTTCCCGTCCCAGCGCTTAAACAGCAGCGATGCATTCGTCCCGCCAAATCCAAACGAATTCGAAAGTGCGTAAACGACCTCCGCCTTTCGCGCCTGGTTGGGTATGTAATCGAGATCGCACGCGGGATCGGGATTCTCGTAGTTGATCGTCGGCGGCAAAATCTGATCGCGCAAGGCCAGCACGCTGATGCCCGCCTCCAACCCGCCCGCGCCGCCCAGCAGATGCCCGGTCATCGATTTCGTCGAGCTGATCGGCACTTTCTTGGCGCGCGCGCCGAATACCCGCTTCAGCGCCGCCGTCTCAATCGAATCGCCCATCGGCGTCGAAGTGCCGTGGGCGTTTACGTATCCGACGTCGTCCGGCGAAATCTTCGCATCCTTCAGCGCCGCCCGCGTGACGCGATAGCCGCCGTCGCCGCCCTCGGCCGGCTGGGTGATGTGATAGGCGTCGCCCGACATTCCATAGCCCACCAGCTCAGCTAGAATATTCGCGCCGCGCCGCTGCGCGAACTCGAGCGACTCCAGAATCAGCATTCCCGAGCCTTCACCGACCACAAAGCCATCGCGCGCTGCGTCAAACGGCCGGCTCGCCCGCTCCGGTTCGTCATTGCGCGTCGAAAGCGCCCGCATCGCGGCGAATCCACCGATGCCCATCGGCGTCACCGCCGCTTCCGATCCGCCGGCCAGCATCACTTCTGCGTCGCAGCGCTCAATGATCTTGTAAGCATCTCCCAACGCGTGCGCCGACGCCGAGCACGCCGTGGCCGTCGCGGAATTCGGCCCCTTCGCTCCATAGCGAATCGACACGTTTCCAGCGGCCAGATTCACAATCGCCGAAGGAATAAAGAACGGGGAGATCTTGCCGGGACCGCCGCTGAGGTATTTCGAATGTTCCCGCTCGATCACGTCGAATCCGCCGATTCCCGATCCGATGTAAACGCCGGTCGAGTCCGCGATTTCAGGTGTAATTTTCAGGCCGGCCATCTGCATGGCGAATTCCGAAGCGGCCATGGCGAGCTGAATGAACCGCGCCATCTTCTTCAGCTCTTTTTTTTCGACCCAGATCAGCGGGTCGAAGCCGCGCACTTCGCCGGCGATGCGGCAATCAAAACCGGTAACGTCAAAATGCGTGACCGGACCAATCCCGCTCTTTCCGGCCTGCAGGTTGCGCCACACTTCCTCGGTTCCAATGCCGCACCCGCATACCAATCCGACGCCCGTCACTACAACTCGGCGGTTCAACGAAACTTCTCCTGTTCGGGATAGGACGATCCGGCGGGAGTTTACTTCCCCTTGGAATGCTTCTCGATGTATTCGTTCGCGTCCTTCACCGTGGCAATCTTTTCGGCATCCTCGTCCGGAATTTCGATACCGAACGCCTCCTCGAACGCCATCACCAGCTCGACCGTGTCGAGCGAGTCGGCGCCAAGGTCATCCACAAACGAAGCGCTGGGAGTCACTTCGCCCTCATCCACACCGAGCTGCTCGAC
>Ga0210391_10003224_pt1 | contig 13866 bp, 15 predicted proteins | sample IncBWC12OmetaG_FD_160573 | JGI IMG/M metagenome (GOLD analysis project Ga0210391, IMG submission 160573) | Forest soil microbial communities from Barre Woods Harvard Forest LTER site, Petersham, Massachusetts, United States - Inc-BW-C-12-O ... | reverse complement strand
TTCTAACGGCTTGCCGAGTTGGTGCCCTTTGCATAAAAGGAGCACCCGGCAAACCGCGGGGGTGCTCACAGTGGCTTGCTCAGTAGCCGCCGAGTCGCGTGCTGGCATGGCGACACATCCTCTACCCGAGATTTTGGGTTAATTAGGAGAACAGTGTACGCCGCACACGTGTCTGAGGCGAAGCGGGACCGTCGCTACGGGATGAAATGCTGGTTATTGCGGAGCAGGGCCGAAGGTCTGCAGGGCAAACTCAAATCCCGAGGGCATGACTCGCACCTCTCCCTGGTAGGGCCGGTCGATGTCGGCAATGGCGACCAGCACCAGCGCGATTAGAAAGCTGAGGACCGTGACTTGCAGCAGGTGAAAGCGGAAGTTGGGAACGCCGAAGAAACAAGCCGCCGCAACGGTGATGACGCCGCCGGCGATCAGCACCGCCCAAAGGATTGCAGGCAAGCTCTCGCGGCTTTGCATAACGCGAATGCGGCGATGCTCGGTCATGTTGCCCAGCCTCGTCATGAGCTGGGTCAGGGCAATCTCTTCATTGGGATTGCCGGCCTTAATTTTTCCCGACACTGTCCATATTTCAGATACCAACTCGCCCCCCAGAGGAGGCAGCGTTTCGTTCTCCAGTGAGGGAAACTCCTGTCGGATCATCTGCTGCGCATAGCGGCGTGCCAAGTCCTGGAGTTGCCGAGCCGCCGGATCCGACAGTTGCGAACACAACCGGTAGATATTGACCAGATCGTTGGCTTCCTGCTCGGCATTGACCTCGGCCTGCTGGAACATGTTCCACACCCCCGAAAGCATGAAAGCCAGCAGCACGGCATAGGTCGTGCCGATCACCGCGACCACCGCTCCGGTGAAATCATTAGACTCTTTGCGTGAGTGCGCCGCCGAGGCGCGGGTGACCGCAAACAAAAAAACCACCGCTCCAACCACGCACGCAATCACAATGAGAATGTTGGTCAGCACGATAAGTCCGTCAGGGTGGGATAAGCTTACACCGGCTCAAACCGGTTGCGAAAGAGAACGATTATTGTGACGTGTCAGCAGGAGGCGGGGGCAGCACCACTTCGTTGAGATACCGTACCAGCACATCGCGGTGGTTTTTGTAATAGTCAGCGTAATCCTGCGCGATACCCTGGTCGGGAACATTGAGGAGAATATAAGGATCGAGCAATCCGGCATTCTTCAGTTTCACCAGCGCCTGTAACTGGTCATTCAACTTCTCCGGTTTCTTGCCGGTGCTCAGCTCCGATGCGGCGCTGGCGACCAGAGACAGCGCCGCAGACTCCTCCTTCAAACTGTGCCGGTACTGCTTTTCGTTGGGATACTCCTTGGCGAACTTCTCACTCTTCCAGAGCGCCCGCTCCATGGGATACGAAATCCACGCCGAACTTCCGTCCTTTTTATCGACGATTTGAGGGTCGATATTGATAGTTACGTCTTTGCCATTCACGCTGTCGCTAAGAGACGCCGGAGGCTGAATTTTGTACCAGGTAACCGTTTGGTGAGTGGCCTTGAGATACTGGCTAATCCCGGACCAGGCGCCCTGCTGGTAAGGGCTACTGAGCGCTCCGTCGATGTACTTCTGGCGAGCGGCCGCGACCTTGCCGCTCTTCAGCAACGCATCTCCCCAATAGCGGTAAGCTGTCTCGCGTGAAGGGTCGACCTGGATAGCGCGCGAAAACCATTCGCCGGCCGCGGTGCTGTCACCTTTGCGGAAATAGACATCACCAGTGAAGAGCAGTGCGTCGTAGTTGTTCGGATCGAGGAGCATGGCCGCCAGATACGCGTTTTTGGCCGCATCGAGATTATCGGAGGCAAAGGCCGCCTCGCCCTGTTTCATGAGCCGATCCACTTCAGGGTTCTTGGAAAACTCCGGATCTCTGCCGTTTTCCGGTACATTGGCCAGCGCGACTTTGACATAGTCACTGTTGTCACCCAGGTCGCTGGCTTTCTGAAACTCCTGGCGGGCGCGAAGCCTCAGGGCCTTTCGCTCTGCGGGGTCGGACGCCGTATCGGCCTTCGCGACCAGGCAGGTTCCCAGCCCCTCGCGTAGCGCAGAATCATTCGGCATCTGCATCACAAGTTTTTCCAGCCACGGCAGCGCCTCCAGATACTTTCCGTGTTGATATAGCTCCAAGGCGTAGCTGCGATCCTTTGCCGTCTGGTCGTCAGGCGCTACGGCGGTTGGATTTGCCGGAGGCGCGGAACTCTGACCCGATTGCGCCACGGATTGCCACATCGGCAGGGCGAGGAGACTCATCAAGACCAAGCGGCGGACGATCATATTCGGCATGATGCTACCGAAGTCCTGCGCTCACTCCAACGATTATTTCGGCTGCGGGCTGTTGTCTTCCAGAGAAACGTCGGACAGCCCCTTGCTCAAGCGCTGCCCGACGCTTCGCCTTTCGGTTCCTACCGATTCAGCTTCTGGGCCTGACAGGCTACGACGACTTTGGTTGGATCGATGGCGTCGTCGTCCAACTGCATTTCGACCACCTTGCCGTTCTTGTCGATCAGGTAATTGACACGTCGCGCGGCCTTGTACTCAGGATCGTAGAGACCGTACGTCTTGGTTGTATCGCCGCCCCAATCGCTCAACAGCGGGAAGGTGACGCCGAGCTGCTGGGCCCAGGCTTTGTTCGAGAAAGGAGAGTCCATGCTTACACCCAGAACCTGGGTGTCTGCGGCTTCCAGCTTGGCAAGATTCTGCTGGAAGGCCTGCATCTGCTTGGCTCAACCACCGGTGAAAGCGAAGATATAAAACGCCAGGGCGACGTTCTTCTTGCCGCGGAATTCGTGCAGCGAGACTTTATGGCCGTTCTGGTCTTGCAGAGTAAAGTCCGGTGCCATATCGCCGACCTTGATTTTCGGCGGTGGCACGGAATTTGATTGATCGGCGGCGTAGCAGCCGGACACAAGCGTGCCGGCCAGCAACAACGCCACGAATAACTTATTCATCGGAACTCTCCTTAACAAAGATGCGTGTTCATCATTCTCCCATCATGAGAGCAACCACCGCCAGGTTGGTCCGGTCAAGTGTCAGGGCAGTGTTTCGAAAGACTCGGATTCCGTTTCGGAACTCGGGACGTCGTTCCAAAAGCGCCTGATTGCGCAAACCTTTCTGCGAGCTTAAAGTGAATGAGGATTCATTCGGTCGCAAGCACCGAGTGGCCGCCGCGGATCGGGACGTTCGCGAAGGCCATCGCGATTCCTGGAAACGATCTGTGGCGAAACAAGAACCTAATCCCGCGTCTGGTAGTTCAACCGTCCCGCCCGGGAATCGCAACGCCGACAAATACCAGCGCATTCTGGATGCAGCGGTCGCCGTCTTCGCCGAGAAAGGCTTCTTCACCTCTCGCGTAGCCGATATTGCAGATCGAGCCGATGTCGCCGACGGGACCGTCTACCTCTATTTCAAGAGTAAGGAAGAAATTCTGATGGCGGCCATTCACACCGCCTTCGACGGCTTCATGAGTCTGGCGCGAACCGAACTCCAGAAGCTGAGCGATCCGGCAGAACGGCTGCGGCGGCTGGCGTTTCTGCATCTGGATGCGTTGGGATCGAATCGCGATATGGCGGTCGTGTTCCAGATGGAATTGCGGCAAAGCACGCGCTTCCTCTCCGAGTTCTCGCACCATCACATGATTGAGTACCTGCGCCTGGTGCGCGAGGCCATCAGCGAAGGCCAGGAGCGCGGAATCTTTCGTCGCGAGATGTCGGACAAATTCGCCGCTAATTGCTTCTTCGGTGCACTCGACGAAATGGTCACCTCATGGGTGCTAAGCGAGCATGAGTACCAGCTCTCCAGTGTGGCGGACGTAGTAGTGGATATTTTTCTAAATGGAATGCGGACCAAGTAAACGGCCATGACTCTTCGGACCCTAAACGATGTGTTCTTCACCATGATGGAGCGAAACTCCAGCCGCGTGATGCTCAACCGCGAGAATGGAGTTTGGAAGACGATCTCCGCGGTGCAGATTCGTAACTGGGTCTACGCCACAGCTCGCCAGTTGCAGGCCTGGGGAGTGAAGAAGGGCGATCGCGTCATCCTGCTCAGCGAAAACCGTCCGGAGTGGGCAATTGCCGATTTTGCCTGCCTGCTGCTGGGAGCCGCGGACGTCCCGATTTACGCGACACAGACCGCCGAACAATGCCTGTTCGTTATCCAGAATTCTGAAGCGCGCATCGCCTTCGTCTCTTCCCGCAAGCAGTACGAGAAGCTGGCTGCCATCCGTGAGCAAACAAATCTGAAATACATCGTCATTATGGACGATGCTCCGGAGATAGACGAAGCCATCCCGATGCAGAGCTTTCTGCGCTCGGCCCCGGACAAGGATGATCTTGAACTGGAGGAGATTGGCCATCGCGTAGAACCCGATGACCTGGCAACGCTCATTTATACCTCGGGTACGACAGGCACACCCAAAGGCGTAATGCTGACGCATGGCAACATCGCCTCGAATCTCAGTGTGTCGCTCGACATGTACGAGTTCGACAAGAACGATTTGTGCGTGTCGTTCCTGCCGCTCTCCCACGTTACCGCGCGCCATCTCGATTATGCGTTGATGAACGCGGGCGTTCCTCTCGCGTACTGTCCGGTGATCGACGAACTGCCTCAGGTGATGAAAGAAGTCCAGCCGACGCTGATTGTCGCGGTGCCTCGCGTCTACGAAAAAATATACAACGCAGTTCAAAACAAATCTCACGGCATTAAGCGCAAGCTAATCCAGTGGGCGCTGTCCGTCGGGGCGAAAAATCGCGACACAATCCTGCGCGGCGAAACTCCTACGTCGTTTTCCTGGCGGATGGCCGACAAGGTCGTCTTTTCTAAGATTCGTGAAGGGCTCGGAGGACGGGCGCGAGTGTTTGTCTCCGGCGGCGCTCCGCTGGGCAAAGAGATTGCTGCCTGGTTTGCCGACGTCGGGATTCGCATTCACGAGGGCTACGGACTGACCGAAACCTCGCCGGTGATTGCGGTGAACAACCCGGTGAATCACCGGCTGGGCACAGTGGGCAAGCCGATGTCGAATGTCGAGGTGAAGATCGCCGACGATGGCGAGCTGCTGGTGCGCGCTCCCTCGGTGTTCAAAGGCTATTGGAAGATGCCGGACGAAACAGCTGCGGTGTTCGAGGATGGCTGGTTCAAGACCGGCGACATCGCTAACCTTGACGAAGACGGTTATCTCTCCATTACCGATCGCAAGAAGGACCTGATCAAGACTTCCGGCGGAAAATTTATCGCGCCGCAGCCAATTGAGAATTCACTGAAGGTTAATCAGTACGTGGCTGAAGCGGCGTTGCTCGGCGATAGACGGCGGTTCCCGGCGGTGTTGATTATCCCCAGCTTTGAAGATCTGGAGGACTGGGGGCGTCAGCATGGCGTGAAGTTCTCGTCACGCAAGGAACTGGTGAAGTCGCATCAGGTGCAGAAGTTTTACGAAGGCATCGTCGAAGATCTGAATAAGAATCTGGCGCAATTTGAAAAGCTGAAAAAAGTGCTTGTGGTTCCGGAAGAGCTCAGCATTGCGGACGGCACGCTCACACCCAGCATGAAGCTGCGCCGCCGCAATCTGACCGAACGCTATAAAAAAGAGATCGACGCGATTTACGTAGAGTCCGATTCGCCCCAAAGAACACACGCGGCGACGAGAAAATAAAGCGGTTTACTTCACGCCCATATTTGCATCCCACGATCCCTGCAACTTGCGGATGTAGACAATCTGCCCAATGTGATAGGCATTGTGAACTCCAACGTGAGCGATGGTGGAAGCCCATTCGGCAACCTTCTTGTCGTCGGCTGCTGCAACGGCTTGTTCCCAGCCTGTCATCACCTGGTCCATCTGCTTGACTAGCGCGGTCCACTGCTTGCTGTCGAAGTTGGTGAATGTTTCGTCGTTATTACCATCAAACTTCGGTGGCGTTTCCCCTTTGAACTTCATCAGCTCGTAGTTGTCCCAATAAACGATGTGATGGACTTCCTGTCCGACGGAGTGATTGCCTTTGCCATCAGTCCAATTGGCTTGTTCGGCCGTGAGACCTTGCACCGCGACGTCCGCAGGCACGAACCAGTCTTTGACGTCGTGCGTGGTTTTGAGTTGCTCCAGCAAAACGCCTTTCAGCGTGGTGGGAGAGTTCTTATCCTGAGCATAAGCGCAACAGCAGCATGCGAGAAGCAGCAGAGCTGTTAGTCGTGTAATCATCAAGCGCCTCGTGATAACGAAATGTTGCCGCCGTGAGGAAGTGTATGTCAGGAGCGCGACGAGCTCTTGAGCAATGTTATGAAACGCAATCCTGCGAAGCTGTTCCGCGGGTAAATGCTGGTGAAGGCGAACTGTAGCGATCACTCGATCGGTTCAATCGCGATGGTTGGTTCAGTTGGCGTCTTGCGGTCGGGAAGCTGAATGACAATCGTAGCGGCCAGCACGACGATAATTCCCACAACCTGAATCGGCGAAACAAGCTCGCCGACGATCATCGCGGTCAGCAGAATCGCCCAAACTGGCTCGAGACATGCAGTGACAATCGCGCGCGTCGCATCCAAATGCTGCAATCCCGTGAAATATAGCGAGAAGGGAATGAGCATCGAGGTGATCGAGAACAGTACCATGAACAGCCACTGCGAGCCGCTGTAATGCTGCGCCGCGATCTTCCATGGAGGATTGACGACGATCCAGAAGACGGCCGCTCCGAAGAGCGAATACACCAGAACCGTCCAGCGCTGGTAAATCTGCACTAGATGTTGTCCGTAAACGTTGTAGAAGGCGAACGACACAGCCGCGAGTTCCGCCGCAATCAGTCCGACGGAATTGATGTGCAGGTTCGAGAGCGCGAGCCAGGGAAAGCTGCTGCGTGTCGAGACTTCTCCGACGGCGACTGCACAGCCGATCACGGCAAGCACAACTCCGCTGATACGTAATAACGTCGCGCGCTGGACTTTGCGAATCAGCATATAAAGCAGAACCCAAACTGGCGCGACATATTGCAGCACAATCGCGGTTGCAACGGTCGTCTTCTCGATGGCGAGATAGTAGAAGTAGTTGGAAGCGGCGAGGCCAAGAATTCCCAGCAGGAAGAACTGCAGCAAATGGCTGCTGCGAAGGCGCAGCGAAGGGCGATTCTTCAGCAGCAGAATCGGCGCCAGAATCAGCAACGCAACTGTTGTTCGGCTTTGCGCGAGGACTAGCGGATCGATGGGACGAATTGCCAGTCCGGAGAATCGTCCGGTGAACATGGCTCGACCCATAGCTGCGGAAAATCCCCAGCAGAAAGTTGCTGCAGCGATGAAGAGATATCCGCGCGTGGCGTGAGATTTACCGCTCAAGGAGTTCGTCGATGCGTTCGGGATCGAATCCGATTACGACTTCGTCGTCGATTACCACTGTGGGCGTCGAACGGCTATTGTACTTCTCTTTGAGCTCGCGCACGATGTCTTCGTTGCTCTCGACGCTGCGCTCTTCGTATTTGGCGCGGCGATCGCGGAGAAACATCTTGATCGCTTCGCAGGGCAGAGAATCCGATTGCGTGTAGACGATGATCTTGCGCGGCGCCATGATTACGTTAAGATGCGTGACTGCGCTACAGCAGAGTTGCAGAAGGCCCGGAACAGCGATAGCAGTTAGTCAGCCAAGGCGCCTTGACTATGCGAGGAGCGCAATACGCGATCAACCGTGTAAGGCGCGCGTTTGCTCGGCTCGTGGAAATGACGAACCTGTAATTCGCCAAGCAATCCAAGGGCGATCAATTGCACGCCCGCAACAATCAGCACTGCGCCAAACACCAGCATCGGTCCGTGTTCGTCCATCACATTGCGTCCGCGCACGAACTTCTCGATCAGCATCCAGAACGCAATCAAGAGGCCGGTAACAGAACTGAGCGCGCCGAAGGTGCCGAAGAAGTGCAGCGGCCGCGACATGTACTTCAGCAGGAAACGGATTGTGATCAGGTCGAAGAAGACGCGGAAGGTGCGCGAAATGCCGTAATGCGATTCGCCGCGCTCGCGGTTGACGTTGCGAATCGGGATCTCGCAAATCGTCGCGCCGTAAGCCGAAGCCAGCGCCGGAATGAAGCGGTGCAGTTCGCCGTAGAGCGGAACTTCCTGAACCACTTCGCGGCGATAAGCTTTAAAGGTCGTGCCAAAGTCGTGCAGATTCACGCCGCTCAACTTCGCCATCAGCCAATTGGCGATCTTCGACGGAATGCGCCGCATGACGAAGTTGTCGATGCGCTGTTTTCGCCAGCCGCTGACGATGTCATAACCTTCACGCAGCTTTTGCAGGAACATCGGAATGTCGTTGGGATCGTGCTGCAAATCGCCGTCCATCGCGATAACGTATTCGCCTTCGCAGTGATCAAAGCCCGCGGCAAGCGCCGAGGTTTGTCCGAAGTTGCGACGTAGCTTCACGACGACCACGCGACGATCGACTGCGGCAATCTGCTGCAGCAACCAGAAGGTATTGTCGCGGCTTCCGTCGTCGACGAAAACCAGCTCGAAGGTTTCGCCGGCACTTTCCATCACGACCTTTAAGCGGTCGTAGAGCTCGGTGACATTCTCTTCTTCGTTGTGGAAGGGGACGACGATGGAATACTTAGGCACAGACATTTATTATACCGTCGAATTGGCCTGTTCTGGCGACGAACGACTGCGCTTTTGTGCATTTCGGCCCAGAGAAGCCGAAGCCGCAACTGGCTGTTCTGCTGCGGCTTTAGGACATGGCGCTGACGAAGCTCAACAATCGCTTTATGCCTGCGGCGAATTCCGGCGGCGAAGTAATCAGGCTCACGACCAAATAACCTTCTGCGGAGAAGTCGTAGAAATGTCCTGGCTGAACTAAGACGTTTTCACGCTGCAACAGTGCGATGGCGAGTTCTTCGTCGGAGCCGCGCGCGGGAACGCGCAGGATCGCGTACCAACCTCCTTCGACCTTCAGACGTTCACACAGATTCTGCTGCGCGAGCTGCAAATCGAGTTCGGCCAGATTCGCGCGCACGCGATCCAATAACTGCGGCTGAATATGGTTACGCTCTTCCAGCATCGCTGGAACGGCGAGCTGAATCGGCGCGTTCATCGAGAGATAGGTGTCAGCAATGACGTCGAGCCGCTCGAGCGCGTCCTGCTTCAGCGTTGGAGGACCGTTTACGGCGATCCACGCGACTTTCATCTGCGGCAAACCAGAGATCTTCGACAGTCCGCTCAAGGTGAATGTCAGCGAATCTTCATTGGCCGCGAATGTCAGCGGAGACTGCGATTGGAGCGAATAGTCGAGGAAGACTTCGTCGGCAATAATCGCCGCGTCATTCGCAGCGCAAACATCGTTCAGCAGCTGCACTTCGCGCGGCTGAACATACGAACCAGTCGGATTGTTGGGATGAACAACCAGAATCGCGCGACAGCGCGCTCCGCTGGCGATAACGCGATCGATCGCGGCGAACAGCGAATTCACCTCGATTTGCCAACCGTGATCGTAAACAAGTTCGTAGGGAAAGAGCTTTACGTCCTGAATGTCAGCGAGGAAGTCGAAGAGCGGATAACTCGGAGTCGGAACCAGAACTGCATCTCCTGGATCGCACAGCAGACGAAAGACGAAGGAATACGCTTCGCTCGTGCTTGTCGTCAGAATCAGATCGTCGGGAGAAACTCTTGTCGCGCGTTCAGCGTAATAAGCGGCAACTGCTTCGCGCGCCTCGCGCAGACCTTTCGCTTGCGGATCGTATTGCAACGCTCGCCGATCGGTAAGCGATTGCAGCAACGATTCTGCGCGATAGTTGAGACCGATGTTCGTCGGATTCGAAGCAGTCAGATCGAGCAGTTCGCGACCGGCGCGACGATGAGCTTCGAGCGCTTCCGAATAGCGATTGGTGGCGAGATTCCAGGAAGTGCGTCGCGCAAAGAAGCTCTGCATGAGAAGGGCGATTATAAGCGGTGAGATTTGGGCGAGGTTCGAATGAAGCGAAAAGCTGTGTTTGAGCGAGTCTCGCGATGCGCTCTTAGAGCAAGGTTACTTTCGTTACTCCCCCTCGCGAAGTCCAGCTAAAGTCTTGAAAACATTAGTTCCAATATGGAACTGCCGCAAAGTCTTCTAGGCGTGGGGGTTACAGGCAAAGTCTTGCAAAGAGACGACTTAGCAGCAAAATCTGCGAAGAAGCCTCTCATCGGCTGTATTGCCCCTACTTCGGCGTCGCGTAGACCTCGCGCAAGACCACATCGAGGTCATCGAGCGCGCGGGCGCAGTCACCAGTAAAGCTGGAACCATGCATGATGGCGAGCGTTTTGGGTTTCAGTTCGGCGAGCTTTTTCAGGTTCTGCCCGGTAAGCGGCGTGTAGGGCACATACTCGGCGAGAATGCCCGCCTGAAAGTCTTTCAGCGCTTGGCGGGCGCGGCCAACGACATCGCCCGAGGTAAGTGGCTCGACGTCGCCCATCTGGTGGAACAGGTCCGAACAGAGCAGTGTCGCTTGCGTTTCTTCGAAGAGGACGCCGGCGTCCCAGCCGTGAGGAAGATGCGGGGTGCGGCAAAAGCGAAAGCGGTACTTTCCCGTCGCCAAGGCGCCGCCGTCGGGCAAGCCGCGTGTTTGTCGGCCAGTGAAGTCGTTCAGGTTCACGCGGGCGCCTACCTGGCTGCAGATCACATCGGCCTTGGGCGCTGCCGCCAGCCATTCATTGATCGACCCGCACTCGTCAGACTCAAAATGACTGAAGCTGATGTGGCGCAACTCGGAAAGGCTGATGAGCTTGGAGACGGCCTCGCGAATTTCCGTGTGAAATACGCGCAGCCCGGTATGGAACAGCAGTGGTTCGTCGTCTTTCACCAGAAAATGGTTGAACTGGAAATTGCCCCATTGAGCAAAGATCGAGATGCGATAGAGATCTGGCGCGATTTCCGTGATGACTGCCATGCTGGCCTCCTCGTTCGGACTTTTTTAGCGGCGCCTTTGTTTATTTTGATTTCCCGTCCGCCAATGAGCGCACTGGACCGTATCGCCGCCGACGGAAACGGTGACGTGCAGAAAGAAATTTGGGCTGGGGAGGACGACTAAGGTTGAAACCCGTCCGCCATCCATTTCGCGAATAGTTCAATGCGCGACTGCGGCCAGGGGCCTTCGCCTCTTGGCGGTGGAGGCGGCATTACGGCGCCGCCGATTCCCCGAATGCGATCGTAGATGGCGGCGGCATGCTTTTTGACGTCATCGTAACTATCCAGGTTGAAGCCCTTACGCATGCCCTCAATGTCACGCTCCGTAAAGAGCGGGCGAATGTCGGTTTGAAAGCTTGTCAGTTTCATCGTCGCCTCTCCCATTCGATGTACAGGCGTCATCACATCATCGGCGGAGAAGGAAATCTATTGGACGAAGGTATCGTTCGATACCTTCGTATGGCGAAAGGGACACACCTTTCCTTACCCAACCAAACGAGGGTTGGACGGGGCACGCGGTTGCGGCCTGCCTCTTGCCAGCCATGTTTCAATGAGTAGTAGTCCCACTCAGCGCCGGATAGGAGCTTGCCTATGCAAGTCGCCGTCGTCACTACTTTTGCTGCCAGCCGCAAAGAGCCGCTCATCGACATGTTGAATCGTGTGCATCAGGGATTCGTCGAGGCCGGCGTGGAGCCGTCCATTCGCTTCAATTTCGGCGACCCCATGGTTGGCGGACGCGTCTCGGCCGTCGATCGTGTGCTCAAGCGGCATCCGGAGCTCGCACGGTTTGTAGCCGACGCTCCTCCGATGCCCACCGTCGGCGGCGCTCGCCGAATATCGAATGGTCCGATGTCGGCCGGCTCGGGCGAGAGCGTTCCCTATGCGACGCTGCAGGAGATCGCTGCCGGCGTACCGCGCTCGTTCCCTTTCCACAGCGTCGCTCTTCATTTCTGTGCTCCGGAGTTTGGCGGGGCGTTTCCCACGCTGACGCCTTCGGCCGGCATGATGCCGGGAGTTCTGTTGAGCGACAGTTGGTGGGTCAATGGACGCAATCGTTCGCTGTCGGCCTGCATGGTGCTTGAAGCTGAGCCGGGGCAGAAGAAGCTTCCCGCGCCTCCCGCCTTGGTCGCCAGCGTGCTCGCGGTTTGCGGCAAGGCGAGGAAGACCGTCCAGGTGCCGCTTGCCAGCCAGGCGGAAGCCGGCCCTGTTCCCGCGGTGCGCATGCCAACCGGACATCTGGTTGCCAGCGCAGATCCGGAGAAGGCTAAGCTCGTACAGGAAATCGTCGTGCGTTACCGGCAGCGCATGCCCGAGATCGCGAGCGATGCCGGGATGCCGCACAGCCTGCCTGATTATGCCGAGGCGCTGCAGAAGTTCAGCGTCGAGGTGACATCGGGACCAAAGAAGCCTGCGCTGGAGCAGGTGTTCAAGCCGATGGGCTACACCTGCCGGGGCGAGTCGAAAGACTTTGTGCTGCGGCGTAGCACCGCGGCGAATCATTACGTTTTTGTGAGTGTCAGCATCGGGTCGTGGGGCAAGACGGTGACGGCTCACTACTCCGTGCTGGGCATGGGATTCAAAGCGCTGTTGCCGTTGCCTGTAGTGGCTGGTGTCGCGGCCGGCGGCCAGTATCCGGTGGGCGACGCCGGCCAGTGGCAGAAGATCGTAGAGAACCTGGGCGCGCTGGTAGCCGAGTTGGACCGCACGTTCGTCCCTGAAGTCGAGGCTGCTGCCGGACCATCGCCGGAGTGGTACAAGCCGGTGAGTTAAGGTCGGCGTGCGGTGTTCTAGGCTTCGGCTGCGTTCACCTTTTTCGGCCACCGTTCCGCGATGCTGTTCAACAGCTTCTCGGCCGCTTCGCCTGGGTCCTGGTTGGCGAAGTGCTCGTCCAGGAGAAAAATCGAAACCGCGGGATTCACTTCCTCCAGCAGCCTCTTCGTCGGCTGACCGTGGCAAAGCTGCAGGTGCGAGGAGAGCACGACCATCTTGGCCTTGGTCGCGCGCAGCAGCACGCGGGCGTCGCTGACGTTGGCGGCGGTGAGGGCGTTGTATCCGGCGCTGCACAGGATCTCGCGCAGGAAGGTACACATGTCGAACGAGTCGTAGACGCAAAGCAGCAGCGGGCGTGAGACGCCGTCCTGGCCGCGCGAATAGTGCGAGCCCAGATAGGCGGCGACGATGGCTTCTTCGACCGACTCGTGGATTTCGAACTGCGAGATGAGGTGGGTCATCTTCAGTGTCTTGTGAATGTAGGGCTGCACTCCGGTGAGCTTGACGTCTTTGCCCTTGGCGCGCGCCGCCTGCACCAGGCGCACCAGCGCCCCCAGGCCGCTACTGTCGACGAAGTCGACGTGATCCATCTCGAGCACGACGTCGTTATATTTGGCCAGCGAGTCTCCTACAAAGTGGTGCAACGACAAAACCTCTTTGCCGGCGACAATCTTTCCCTGACATTGCACGACCAGCACATCGCCGACCGGCCGCCATTCCATGTTGAGAGGCAAGGGGATTCTCCGTATTGCGTTACGCAGTGATAAGGAATCGGCGAATGCTAAAAGGCCGTCGTGGCAAAGTGGCGCGGACGGGATTCGCTTGTTGCAAGGTGGTCCTGGTTCCACACAGGGCCAAGATGTGTGCCGATTATGCGCAAGACGCGGCGGCAAAGCAATCAGGAAATTGAAGACGGAGTCGTTGAGCCGTCATCCGAAGCGGTTTGACGGCGGTTGTCCTGGCTGGGCAAAGCCAACCTCTCGCCGGTCTTTACAGAACGCCTGGAGGCGGTCCCCTGCAAAGCAACTTAGGCAGACCGGGGGCGAAGCAGTTCTCGCGTCATATTTGAAACAGTCGTTTCAATTATGCTAGGCTCTGTGATCATGAGCCGGACCGTTAATCAGAAGCGCCCCGAAGAGCTGCGAGCCGCGATCGTGCAGTACCTGGTCAGGCATGG
>Ga0210391_10003222_pt1 | contig 13869 bp, 14 predicted proteins | sample IncBWC12OmetaG_FD_160573 | JGI IMG/M metagenome (GOLD analysis project Ga0210391, IMG submission 160573) | Forest soil microbial communities from Barre Woods Harvard Forest LTER site, Petersham, Massachusetts, United States - Inc-BW-C-12-O ... | reverse complement strand
ACGACTCACCTCGGCCTTAGTGAGACCCTCCTCGAAATCGCCGTCGCGCTCGCCGACAGCGCTGAAATTCCTTTGGGGACCACTTGTTGCGGAACCGCTGGCGACCGTGGCTTGCTGCATCCCGAGCTGGTTCACTCCGCCACACGCGACACGATCGTACAAATCCAGAGCGCTGGGGACGACACCTGCTTCGTTTCTGCAAATCGGACTTGCGAGTTGGGTATGCGACAAACCACGGGCAAAGTGTATGAGTCATTTATTTATCTGCTCGAAGAGCTGAGTCGTCCGCAAGCGAGCTAGAGGATCATCCTTATTATGCGCATAGTCAATTTTGAAACACACGGTATTCCCGGAATTGCGGCGGATGAAGGTTCGGGATGGCACGGCCTCTCGCGGTCGGACAGTGGATTTCCAGGCACTCTACCCGAGCTGATTGTGCAAGGTGCAGACCTGTTGCGTATTGGCCGAACCCTCGGGCAATCGCCGGCAGTCGACCTGAAGTCGGTCCGATTGCTGCCGCCGGTTCCGTCGCCGCCAAAAATTCTGTGCGTCGGTCTCAACTACGATGACCACCTGCAAGAGAGCGGGCTGAAGAAGCCGGAGTATCCGGAAATCTTCGCGCGCTTCCCGTCGAGTCTGATCGCTCATCAAGAGCCGATACGGCGGCCCCGTGAATCAACCGAGCTCGACTATGAAGCCGAGTTGGCCGTGGTGATCGGAAAGCCGGGGCGACGCATTCCCCAGGAGCAGGCGCTCGATCACGTGGCGGCCTACTCCTTGTTTAACGATGCGACCTTGCGCGATTTTCAGCTCCGCACGCCGCAGTGGACGATGGGCAAGAATTTCGATGGCACGGGATCATTTGGCCCGTGGCTAGTGACGCCCGATGCTGTGCCGCCGGGAGCCAGCGGATTGCGCATCCAGGGCCGTCTGAATGGCCGTGTGATGCAGGATTCGCGCACCGACCTGCTTATCTTCAGTGTTCCGACGCTGATTGCAACGATCAGCGTCGCGATGACTCTGGAGCGAGGCGATGTGATCATCACTGGCACGCCGGGTGGCGTCGGAGCGGCGCGCAAGCCACCCGTCTTCATGAAGGCCGGTGATATCTACGAAGTAGAAATCGAAAAGATAGGTGTCCTTACCAATCCCGTTGAGAACGACTGAGGGCGTGCGAATCAGGAACTGTTCGCCGAAATGGAGCCACTCCGGTGCAATATTCTGATTACAAATGTTTCCGGTTCAGTTTTGATTCTGGGGTCGCATTCGTTACCATCGATCACCCACCGATAAATCTTCTTGATGAATTTCTGTCGCAGGAATTCGACAAACTCGGCAGGCAACTCGAGGCCGATGAGAGCGTCCGGGTCGTGGTCGTGCAGAGCGCGCTTCCCGATTTCTTTATAGCCCACTCTGGTTTGGGCCGGGTTGGAAGTGCTTCCAAAGTGGTGTCCCATACACGGAGCTTTCGGCTTACGCAGACGATCGGCGAACGATTCAGGAACATGCCCAAGGCAACGATTGCCAAAGTCGCGGGACGGGCCCGGGGCGGAGGGAGTGAGATCGCGCTGGCCATGGACATGTGTTTTGCTGCCGTTGGCCAAGCGATCTTCGGCCAACCAGAGGTGGCCATTGGGCTGGTTCCGGGTGGGGGTTCAACGCAAAGACTGCCACGGCTTATCGGCCGGGGACGCGCCTTGGAGGTGCTCCTGGGCTGCAATGATTTCTCGGCGGAACTGGCGGAACGCTACGGCTACATCAATCGAGCGTTGCCAGCGGATGAGCTAACACCTTTTGTCGAGAAACTGGCTCGCCGCATCGCCTCGTTTCCTGCACATGCCATAGCTCACGCCAAGGCGGCTGTGGATAGTGGAGCATTTAGTTCCATGGCAGAGGGGCTACTGGTAGAAGCCCATGAGTCCGATTTGAGTGTCGCTAGCGAGGTGACGCAAGCTCGTGTAACGGAAGTATTGAAGGTCGGTGCCGAAACTTATGAAGGCGAGCTGGAGATGGATTATCTATCGAGACTCTCCCCGATAAAATAACCCCGCGATTGCTAATAGTCCTCCGACAGCCACACCGGCGCCAGTCAGTGGGCGCTCGTTGAATATACCCAACTTCGTCTTTTCTTCTTCGTCACAGAACTCCAAATCGCTTTCGCAAGATCGATGATTCCATTCCGCGTCTCGTCACGCGGAGACTGGATGTCGCTGAGAATGCCGGCCGCACAGCAGCTCATGTATACGACAAGCTAAGAAGCCGGTTAGATGGACCTTCCCGGCTTCCATCAGGGCAATCCGCATCCCGACAAGGCTTAGACCATTCCGCGAATGTTGTCCTTCATGAGTTCGAGCACCTGGTCGCCGCGATGATCTAGGACCATTCGAGTCATCGCCAATGCGAATCCACGCGCCTCTTCGAAAGTTGCTTTCGGCGGAGCGGACAGGGCGTTTGGATCGGTGGTCATGTCGAGCAGAGCCGGCCCAGGGTGCGCAAACGCACGCTCGATTGCAGAGGCCACGTCTGCCTTTCGCTCCACGCGTTCCGCATGGAAACCTATGGCTTTTGCCACGGCGCTGAAATCTGGGTTGTGCATTTCGGTTCCCCAGAAGGGGTAACCGCCAACCATCTGTTCCAGCCGAACCATCCCCAGCGTTGAGTTGTTGAAGAGAATGATCTTGATTGGCAGTTTCTGGGACACGATAGTCAAGAGATCGCCCAGAAGCATGGAGAGTCCACCGTCGCCGCAAAAGGCAATGACCTGGCGGTTCGGGAACGCCATCTGCGCGCCGATGGAGTCGGGCATGGCGTTAGCCATCGTGCCGTGATTGAACGAGGTCATTACTCTTTGGCCGCGACGAAGCCTCAGGAATTGTGCGGCCCACACGACGCACATGCCGGTGTCCGCGATGATGATTGAATCGGGTGAACAGGCGCGGCTAACCGCATCCCCCACGTGCTCGGGGCGGAGTTTCCCGTCAGATCCACCATGCTCGACATAAGTCTGCATGTGCTTCATAGCGGTTTGGTGTGCGGCGAGTACGTCGTCCAGAAACCCCCGGTCGTCGCCGCGCGATTGGATGCGTGGAAGCAGCGCATCAAGCGTTTCGGCGACATGGCCACAGAGGCCTAATTCCAGTGCGACGCGACGCCCCAGGTGCGTGGGATCGCTGTCGATCTGAACGATTTTCGGGTGCTTTGGAATGAAATCGATGTAGGGAAAATCCGTTCCCAACATAATCAAGACGTCACATTGCTCGAATCCTTTCTGTAAGCCGCCCCAACCCAAGAGTCCGGTCATTCCTACGGCGTTCGCATTGTCGGCCTCCAGCACGTCTTTGCCACGGTAGGAAAATCCGATTGGGGCATTGAGTTTTTGTGCAAGCGCTAGAACCTGATCGCGAGCACCGCGGCAGCCTTCACCTCCGAAAATCAAAGGCCGCTGCGCAGAGTTGAGGATCTGTGCGAGATTGTCGAGATCGTCATCCGTCGGACGAATGCGCGGGGGACTGGTAAAAAATGGATGGGTTGGCAAATCGACTGCGGCGGGTTGCGCCAAAGTATCTCCGGGAATGCAAACCATGCCAACGCCGCGCTTGGTGATGGCAGACTGAATCGCGAGCCGGCTCATAGTGGTGGCCTGGACTGCGGTGTAGGCCGCTTCGCAATAATGGCTGCAGTCTCGGAAGATTCTTTCGGGATGTGTTTCCTGAAAGTATTCGGTGCCGAGGAAACGGGTTGGCACCTGCCCAGCGATCGCAAACACAGGCGCCCGGTTGCGATGTGAATTGTAAAGTCCCTGGATCAGATGGAGATTGCCGGGGCCGCACGATCCGGCACACGCCGCGATCTGCCCGGTTAAAAGGGCATCCGCACCGGCCGCAAATGCGCCAACTTCCTCACTTCGACAGTGCACCCAGCGAAGTTTTCCATCGGTCCTGCGAATAGCGTCGACGATGGGATTGATCGAATCACCGACCACTCCATAGACGCGCTGGATGCCGGCATCGATCATCATTTCCGCGACCTGATCTGCTGCTGTTTTTGCCATAAGTGTCTCCTTGTCAAAACTGAAAAGTTAAAACTTAAAATTCAAGGGCAGCGAGATGATCTAAGCTGCCCCGCAGCATTACCTTCTCAAATCCTTCAGCGTTTTTAGATCGTCGACGACATACGCGAGAGAAGCCCGCATGCCCTTGCCACAACGGACGGGCGCCAGGTCAGAGAGTTCTTCGTTTCTGCACACCGGTAGCGTCAATGAACCTTCACCAATCCATGCCTGCTCGATCTTCACGTCGTGTGGAACGTTCTCGACCAGTTCGTGAACTGCCGGATGGTCTTGCTTGTCAGCTGCAAGTCGCGGCGTGTGGAGGAGATTCACGACGGGCCTCTGTTTCAGCAGCGAAGTGTCTTTTACTGGTTCTCTGAGCGTGACAATAGCCTCGGCCAGCCGTTGCCCGGCCGACGTCATAGACCCAGCAAACTTGGATCCCGGGGCGAGCGCGGGCCCCGCTTTTCCTGTGGCCGCGTAATACCTTGTTTGAAAAACCTGGCCGAGGCGTTTGGGATAGCCCTGCGTCCAACCGCGAGCAATAGCCGCGTCGTTGTCCACGAAAATATATGGGCAATAAGAGACTGGCTTCTCCTGGAATAACGCATCCACAAGGATAAAGAACTCACGATATTGATAACGCTGGGGATCAAGATATTCGTCATCGCTCCCGCTGAACTGCCAATCGTAGAAACAAGCGTTGGCGTGACCATTGGCGGAGCGATCGTGGTCGAGTCCAGGAGGCAGCACCGCCGCTACGGCAGCGGGCTCCGACCAAAATTCTATGTTAAGAAAGTCTGAAGAGTAGTACCAGGGCGGCGGTGGATTCAGCGTCGATTTGCCTTTTGGAGTGAGTGGATAATTGAACCCTTTAAGCATGTCAGTTCTCCTTCATTAATGTCGTGTTGGTGGAAACTCAATCAATCCTGCGCGTCGATTTCTTACACGGCGGTGGGTTTGCATTCACCCCTTGCGCTTACTCGCATTCCGAGCGGGCGAGAGAATGACTGTCAGAGTCCTCACGCCCTGAGCGGGATGGACGACAATCGCACCGATATCTCCTGAACCGGAGGGACCTGTCATCAGAACGCTGTAGGGCCTCAGTCTGAAGTGCGGGTGTTCGTATGCATCATGGATATTCGGAACGATCTGCTTCGGGTCAAGCAGTACCACGAGATCATGCGCCAGGTAGGCGATCGTGTTCACTTGCAATTCGAGGTCAGAGAGCAGAACAGAACCGGTTTCGGCCACACCCATCGGCGACCGCACTATGCATACGTCGATTGTGCTCGCCTCCGACCAATGGTTCAGGCCTGCCGGCCTGATCGTCCCGGCATATTCGGGGATCGCTGAACAAATGACCTTGGCATCGGGAAATTTGGTCCGCAGGAAAGAATCCAGATCCGGTACATTTTCGGTGATTACGACTCCGGTCATGTGAACGATGGACTCGGAAAACTTGGCCACAAGATCCGCAGGCTGATTCCCCTGCGGACGATTCGTGTGGAAGTGGGGGATCGTGGGCATCGACTGCGCGGGCGGCTGGTTCCCTCGCACCGCGTCCAGAATCGTGTTTTTCGAAAGTGTTTGAGTCCGGCTCATCGTTCGACCTCGTTTGTCTTCGTGCGATGATCCGGGCGATGATTTCTATACCATTCGTGAAACGTTTCTGGACCGGCCTCCGGGACGTCCCTATGCTTACCCCATACGTTCAGACGGTTGTAGATGGCGAAGTGCGGAAGGACTTCCAGCGCGGTTGACACCGAAGCCGTCGCAATCTGGTAAAGAGCTGGATGGCTGAGCACTTTGTCGGCTACTCGCATGGCCTCCTTTTTTACGACCTGGATCTGGTCGTTCTCCTCCATGACTTCGCGCCACCCGTAGATCTGCTCATGGATGTCGATTTTGACCGGACAGACGTGGGTACAGCTGCCATTCAAGGTTGAGGAGAAAGGGAGCTCGCTATACTTTCGGATCTCAAAGGTGGGCATCATGATGATGCCGATGGGCCCCATATAAGTGGAGCCATAACTCAGGCCGCCACTCCTGCGGTATACAGGACAGGTGTTCATGCATGCCGCGCAGCGAATGCATTTCAGGGAGTGCCAGAATCGCTTCATCCCAAGACGCGCCGATCTTCCGTTATCGACTAGGATGACGTGCATGGCGGCGCCTTTGCGCGGTCCGCGAAACGTCGAAGTGTACTGAGTTATCGGATCGCCGGTGGCGCTTCGGGCGAGTAGGCGAATGAAGACGGCCAGACTTTCCGTGGTAGGAATAATTTTTTCAATTCCGACCGAGCATATGTGCACCGGTGGCGTGTTCGCAGAGAGATCGGCATTCCCCTCGTTGGTTGCCACTACGATGGCTCCGGTTTCCGCAACAATGAAGTTTGCGCCTGTCATTCCGGCGCGGGCCTTGAGGATGTCTGGCCGGGTGTTTTCACGCATCACACCCGCGAGGTATGCGGTATCTTCATTCTTGGGATCGGACCCATACTTTTGCGAAAACAGGACGGCCACATCATGGTTCGTCTTGTGAATCGCTGGGCCGGTGATGTGCGCCGGAGGCTGATCGTCGAGCTGCTGGATACGCTCACCGAGGTCGGTTTCGGTGACGCGAATACCCCGCCTCTCAAGGAACGGGCGCAGTTCACATTCTTCCGTCAGCATGGATTTGGATTTGATCAATGCGTCGATTCCTTGTTCGGCAAGGAGGTCATAGACAATTTGGTTGTGCTCATGAGCATCCCTGGCCCAGTGCACGATCACCCCGTTGGCTGTAGCCCTGGCTTCAAACTGAATCAGGTAGCCGGAGAGGTTCGACAATGTATGCTCTTTGATTTCAGACGCTAAAGTCCGGAGTTCCTCCCACTCAGGAACCTGCTGTGCCGCGGCATCACGCCTCATTCTTATCGCCCAGAGCAGCTTGTCGAACCGTTGCTCGTGAACGGTGTCGGCCAGAAATTTCTCTGCATTTTCTGCTTGGTCGATTGGCCTACTCATGATTGACCTATTTCTAGAGAAACTCCATTCAGTATTTCCACGAGGTGATAGAAGGGAATATCTTGCTTTTGCCGGCGCGCACACCCTTGCAGATGCATCAAGCAGGACATGTCCGAGGAGACAATGCAATCGGGCGACGCTTTCTGCATGAACGCGAGCTTGTCGTATCCCATCCTTGCTGAGACTGCTTCCTCGGTCACTGCAAACGTGCCGCCGAAGCCGCAGCACTCGTCCACACGCTCGAACTCGGCGAACTCAAGGCCAGGAACGCCGCTGAGTAGAGCTTTTGGCTTCGAGAAGACTGGGTCGTGCACGCATTCGGACATCGAAGCCATATTCAACCCACGAATCGCAGAGCAGCTGGTGTGTAGCGCGACCTTATGCTCGAATGTCGCCCACGGAAACTCGCGGATCTTCAGAACGTCGTGGAGGAACTCAACCAGATCGTAGGTATTTCGGATCAGATTTTGCTTTTCTGCTGAGTCTGCCGCAGCAGTGAATTTGTTGCGAATATGATGAGTGCAACTACCCGACGGAGTGACCACGCAATCAAAGGAGCCGAAGACTCTGGCGCAGTGCTCTTCGGTCGCTTGCGCCTCTTCATAGCAGCCGCTGTTGGCCATGGGTTGGCCGCAACACGTCTGTTCCTTCGGGTACACAACGTCGACTCCCAATCTCTCAAGCAGTTCGAGGGTCGCGACGCCGACGTGTGGATAAAACGTGTCAATGTAACAGGGGACCATGAGCGCAACTTGCATCGTAATTTCACCTTACACAGGCTGAGATTGCTCGAGGAGAGCCTGAACCTCGCGGGCGTTCCGGCGTGCCAGGCCTGAGGTGAGCAAGCTCATTGCCATCGCGAAGCACTTCCGTTCAAACGCAGTGCCGCGAGAAGTGCAGGCCGATACCTGTATTTACGTACCAATTATCTTCGAGAAAGAATTACGCAATCACATGGCGGGGAACGACTGGTGTCATGACCGTGACAGGATAGCCAAAGTCAATAGAATGACGTTTGCAAACGTTGTGCTCACCAACATTCGATGCCAAGGCGCCAAATCTTTGAGTCCAGTTACACGCTCTAGTCACTCACAGCGGAAACGTGTTCCCCTGCCTGCGGCTGTGTTCCGTCCTTAATCGCTGCCGTCTGCGAAGTTTTCTCCGGAGCAGAATCAAATCTCATGAGACCCGTGGCCGGAGATACAAAAACCAGCGAATTCGAAAAAGTTGCGACGTGACCTGTGTATCTCCCGTTCTCAGCATCGAATTCTCTCAACTGGAATTGCAGCAGGCCCATATCGATGACATCGCCGGTAACCCCCGAGACCTGCACTCGGTCGCCAATTCTGATCCCCCGCTTACCCACCAAAAGGAGAGAACCGAGAGTGGCAAGGATGACGTTTTCGAGGGCGAGCAAAAGTCCGGCGCTTAGAAGCCCAAAGTAGGTTGCGACCGATCTCAGGTCAGAGGCAAGCACGAACACGATGACGACTGTAATGGTAAACAGAGTCAGAAATTGGTGGCTCATACTAATGAACCGTCGCCGATTTGGATCGTGAACACGCCGCAATGAGAACCGGCGCGAAAGCTGACCGATAACGAGTATCAGACCTATGATCAACGAGACGACGATCAGGCGGATCATTAGTTGTTTCCACGCCTGCTTGTACTGACCCGCCACGGCAGTTCGCCACGGCAGCAAGTGTGACCGGTACTCCGCGAGGAGGACTTTTTGCTTATCGAGCGCAACGATGACCGGGGATAACGCCCTGAGTTCGAGAGTAAGGGCATCGAGCCGCGACTTTTGTTCTTGCAACGACCACAGATCACCGGTCAGCGAATTGCTTACCGACCCACTCTGAATGTGGTGAGTGATGAAACCGGCCAACGGGATTCGCAGATTATTCTCCGAGAGCGTCAGTTCATCGGTGAGGCGAGTCTTTTCGTCAACCACGTGAAGCTTGTGCTTCGTCGCTGAGACGTCCGATATTAACCCGAGGATGCCGGCATCACGGCCAGCCGTTCTGGAATTTGCCTCCTGCAGGGGCACCGTCACCGAGGCAGTTGACGGACCCGTCACTTCCGGTATCGATTGCGCGAGTGCGTCGATGGTGGAATCCAAATGTCCACTGTGGGCTTGTCCTTCACCGGAACTTTGGACGAACGCGATTAGATCGCTGAGGCCCTGCGCGACTGCATCCAGGAGTTGCAATCGAGTTTGAGCGTCCTCCTCCGCCGCTTTCAAGTTCCTGCGATCATCCCCTTTGGCTTTGGTCAGCTTTTTGTCGAGGTTCTTGATCTCCTCCATTGCTTGCTCGCTTAGTTGATCATTTCGATTCTTTAAATCGATAAAATGGGCAAGATCGGCAGGAGGAGCGTCCGAGGAGCCAGGTCGGCTATGCGAAGAATCGCCGCTTGTCTCCAGCACGGCAGCCGCCTTGGCGAACTCGAACGAGAGTTTCACAATCTGCCGCTCGATCGCTTGATTGTCATCGAGAAACACCAAGTCTGCAGGTTCGTTTGCAACTTGCCGTTCACTGTACACATGGCGATACCAGCTCATCGATTGAAGGATGTAGCCGATAACTTCTGAGTTCGAGGGAAGCTGATATCCACTTGACGGGGTGTCGGCGGAGAGTGCGCCGGCTATCGCAGATGCGACGATCGCGCAACAGGCAGCTACCTGCGCACCTTGTTTTAAGGCCCATCGTTGCGGCTTGAGCGTCATATAGTGTGTCATTCACTTTGACAGAAACGTCATTGCTCGTGACGTTACTAGTGACATCAGAGCGGCCATCGCTTTTTCCAATCCATGCTGGTCAGCGATAGTAAGGTGTCCGTGTGCTGTGGAAAGCACTTGTCTTGCCAACCGCCAGAACGATCTCTCCCATGGGTAAGTTGCCGCTGGTGCGGGAAGAGTGAGGCCCTGATGCGCTGCGCCACTGCCGTAATAATTTTGGAAGACTGCATGCAAGTACCTGGCCGTGATGGGACAGGCGTAAATCAGGATCGCGCATCTAAATCCTGAAGTTTGAGTCGTAGAGAACGAATTGGAGTAACGGTGACGCGGATTGCAATTCCTTCAAGCAGCAACCTCGAGATCTCAGTCGATCAAGTCGGGAACGATGCCATGGTCCGGCTGAGCGGCCGAATCGATGTCGATTCCTCGCCCGATCTTCGCGATCGCCTGCGGACTCTCTTGTCACCAGGAACATTGCCTCAGACCATCATCGTCGACCTGGCCGGCATTGCCTACATTGAGACGTCCGGGATCGCGACCTTGATCGAAGCTCTAAGAATTGCCCGCCATCACCAGACCAACTTCCGCTTGCAGGGACTGAGTGGTGCTGTGCTCCGGCTGTTCGAGGTCACCGGAGTGCTGGCCCTGTTCGAGACGAACGATTCAAGACAAAGCAGCTCGGGAGAAAAGGTGCCTTGATGGCCAATGTTCTCGAAAGCGTCGGCGAAAGGACAATCGAACATCTCGACTATGTCGGAAGTCTGAATATCCAGTGGTGGGCCACGCTACGAGCGATGGGCCAGGCGTTGCCGTTCGTTGGAAATCGCTACCGCTGGCAAGCCACTGTTAGGCAAATGCTGGAAATCGGCGTGGACGCGATGCCTATGGTGTCGTTGATGGCGATCTGTTCCGGATTCATTCTGGCCATGCAAGGGGCTTCGGAACTGCGCCGTTTTGGAGCCATCCACTATGTCATCGAGTTGGTCGCGGTGGGCTTCACACGCGAGCTCGGACCGCTGCTGACCGCGCTTGCAGTGAGCGGGCGCTCCGGTTCGGCATTCGCGGCCGAGATTGGGACTATGAAGGTGACCGAGGAACTCGATTCCCTCCGCGTCATGGCGGTCGAGCCAATAGAGTTTGTCCTTGCGCCGAAGTATCTGGCCGCCTTGATTACCGTTCCTTGCCTCAGCATCATTGCGAATCTCTTCGGCATATTGGCCGGCGGCCTGTTCATGTTCTTCAGCACTCGCCTGTCGCCACTTCTCTACATCCATGACGTGTTCAACTCCATAACCCTGCGCGACGTAATCACGGGACTGATCAAAAGCGTGGTGTTCGCAACCATCATCGCTCACGTCGGATGCCTCGAAGGATTCCGTGTTCGCGGCGGTCCCGATTCTGTAGGTCGCTCCACTACGAGTGCGGTAGTGAAGTCGACGTTCCTCGTCATCGTTGCCGATGCGGTGTTCACCGCGATTTTCTATTTCACGGTGAAAAGCTGATGCCCATTATCTCCGTCCGCGATCTTGTGGTTGAGTACGATGGGCGCCGCGTGCTGAATGGACTTAATCTCGACATCGAGCACGGAGAAACGATGGTGTTGCTAGGTGGAAGCGGTTCCGGAAAAAGCACCTTACTGCGCCAGATCATCGGGCTAGAGCACCCTAAATCGGGCAGCATTCACGTCAAGGGAACGGATATTACGCGCTGCTCAAAGTCCGAACTCAAGAAAGTCCTCCGGTCGATTGGCGTGGCCTTCCAAAGCGCGGCCTTGTTCAATTCGTTGACCGTGGAGGACAACGTCGCCTTGCCACTGCGCGAACACACGCGGCTCGCGCCCTCAATTGTCGACCTTATGGTCTGGATGAAACTGGCCGCGGTTGGTCTGTCCGATTTTGGCAAGTTGATGCCTCAGGAACTCTCGGGTGGGATGAAGAAGCGAGCGGCCGTGGCGCGGGCGCTTGCGCTTGGCCCGGAGATTCTTGTGCTCGATGAGCCATCGGCTGGGCTCGACCCCATCGTTGCCGCGGAGCTCGATGAACTGATCTTGCTCGTCAAGGAGGCAATGCAGATGACGGTCATCGTCGTTACCCACGAACTACCAAGTGCGTTCCGCATCGCCGACCGCATTGCCATGCTCTATCAGGGTTCGTTCAGTTCAGTCGGCACGAAGGACGAAATCAAGGCGAGTCAGAATCCGCGTGTGCGGCAGTTTCTTGATCGCATACCCGAAAGCATAGCGAAGACGCCGGCGGTAACGGCGTACTTCGAAAAATACATGCAGTCCGAGGAGGTCTACCAGTGACAACGGAAGCGAAAGTCGGAGCGTTTGTCCTGGGATGCTTCTCGGTCCTGGCATTTACTGTGATTTACCTGATCAACGCCCAGCTTGGTGTCCACACAGTTCCATATCGCACCTATCTCCGTTACGCCGGCGGGTTGGAACCGGGGACATCTGTGTTGTTCGGCGGAATCAATGTGGGTAAGGTGAGGGCGGTACGGCCGGCTGTCTCAGACCCGACCAGGATTGAGATTCTGCTCGACGTAAAAGAAAACACTCCACTGAACGAAAAATCTGTGGCGAAGCTGGGGCTACTGAGCGTGATGAGCGGCTCAGCATTATCCATCACCACCGGCAGCAACGATGCGAAGCGTCTGGTGCCAGGCTCCACGATTCCATCGCAGGAGGTCGCGAGCCTTGATGAGATCGCCGGCAAGTTGACTGTCGTTGCCGACAATGCCAACGGATTGATCACCGAGGCGCGAGGTGAGCTGAAAGGAATCAGCGGAGATGCCCGCACGCTGCTCGCGAATATGAATAGTGTGACGGGCCCGCCCAATCAACGGAAGATACGAGACGTGCTCAATAATGTCGACGCAATGCTTGCAACGGAACGCCCCAAGATTGACCGCCTTACCGATCAGTTGAGTGTGCTCAGCCAGCACGCCGACGAAACTGTTGAAAATGTGAACAGTACCGTCAGCGACGTGCGCCAGCCCGCTCTCCAAGATCTGGCTGAACTACAGAAGACCTTACTCGAAACCAAGCGTTTGTTGGCCGACATGCAGGTGCTGGTGAAAGCAAACGATTACAAGATTGACGACACAATCGAAAACCTACGGACAGCAACCGAAAACCTGGATGACTTGACCGAATCGGTGAAAGAGCGTCCGTGGAGCCTGATTCGGATCAAACAGCCTGAGGATCGGAAGGTACCGAAATAATGCGAATCGATATTGCTAATCATAATGAGGATCAAAGAAAAAAGCGGTATCGAGCCTGCTCCGACATGGAGCACCGGCGGATGGTGATTATGAGAAGGACGGTGACGAGGATTATCTTCTGCCTGGCAGCTTTGGTGACCCTGACCGGCTGTGCGGGAAGAGTGAAATATCCAACCTACTACACTCTCAATTTGCCCACGCCGCCGGATCCGCCCGCTGCGGGGAAAACACACGCGAGTCTTGTGATCGGTAGTGTCGCAATCAGAGAATTCCGTGCGCCCACCTATCTGCGTCAAGGAGCGATTGTCTATAAAAGCTCTCCGGAACGGATCGGCTTCTATGCGTACCACCGCTGGGCGATGGATCCTCGTGATTTTGTTACCAGTTCGATTGCCGCGAGCCTGCGTGCCAGCGGAGCCTTTGCCCGTGTGCAGAACTACGACGGAAGTCGTAATGTCGATTACGTGCTCAGCGGACGTTTGGAGCAACTCGAAGAGCTCGATTACGAGGGTGGAGTCAAAGTCCAGATTGCCATCTCCGCCCAGATGACCAGCATCGCCACCGGTGCGGTCGTCTGGAGCAACGGGGTTTCGGAGATTGGAGACGTCGATAAGCGCGATGTGCCAGCCGTAGTCTCTGCAATGAACCACACGATGCAACTCGCGATTGAAAAACTACTGACTCCGTTGTCTACGAACTGGTTAGCCCCCTCAACTTCCTCTCAGAGAGACTGAAACCAAGTAATCACTAATCAACTGAGAGCGGCTTTTTATGCACCAGCTCACAAATTCTGCATTCAGTTCCCCCTTGGTTGACTGGCTAGCGTTAGCAGTCGTGGTTGTAGTCAC
>Ga0210391_10003219_pt1 | contig 13874 bp, 15 predicted proteins | sample IncBWC12OmetaG_FD_160573 | JGI IMG/M metagenome (GOLD analysis project Ga0210391, IMG submission 160573) | Forest soil microbial communities from Barre Woods Harvard Forest LTER site, Petersham, Massachusetts, United States - Inc-BW-C-12-O ... | reverse complement strand
CGGGACTCGGTGGAGAGGATGGGGTGGCAGGAGATGAAGACGAGGCGGAGGAGGTCGTCGCCGATGGGGTCGTCGAGGTTGGAGTTGAGGTCGGGCATCGTCTGCTCGAGTGTGGCCAGGTCGCGGGCGAGGTCTTGGTGTTTGCGCTCGGCGACGGCGTTGCGGCGGAAGAGATCGATGACGCGGCGTTTGGCGGTGGCGGTGAGCCAGGCACCGGGATTTTCGGGGACGCCGGATTGCGGCCACTGTTCGAGGGCGGCCAGGAGGGCCTCCTGGGCGAGGTCTGCGGCCAGGCCGACGTCGCGGGTGAGGCGGGTTAGGCCGGCGATGACGCGGGCGGACTCGATGCGCCAGACGGCTTCGATGGTGCGATGTAGATCGGTAGCGGGCACTGCTACCGATCACACCAGCTTCGATACTTCAGTGCAAGTGGGGTTACTTCTTTGCCTGGCCGACTAGCTGAGCGCGGTGGTGTTCTTTGTGCTGGATCTGTTCCTCGGACAGGATGGGGGCGAAGTCTTCCATCTCAAAGACCTGGCGGATTTCGATTTCGTAGTCGCCGGCGTGGCAGTTGGGGCCGCGCTTGACCCACTCGATGGCCTCGTCAAGGGACTTGACCTGCAAAATCGAGAAGCCGGCGATGAGCTCCTTGGTTTCGCTGAAGGGGCCGTCGGTGACGGTGCGGGACTTGCCGGAGAATTTGACACGAACGCCTTTGGAGCTGGGGTGCAGGCCCTCGGCTGCGAGCAGGACGCCGGCTTTGACGAGCTCCTCGTTGTACTTGCCCATGTCGAGCAAGAGTTGTGGATCGGGAAGTGCGCCTTCTTGTTCGGATTCTTTCGTTGCTTTGACGATGACCATGAATCGCATTTTCTTTGTCCTCTTTGAGTTGGGATGAAGGTGGAAGTGTCGCGGCTTGTTTGGCGGCGAGGACTGGCTGGGCTATTTTGCGGGCTGTTCGTAGAGCTGGCGGATCTCGGTCTCGCCGTCGCCTGCCACTTTCAGGAAGCGCTTGGTGAATTCGATGGCCTCTTCTTTGGATTTGGCCTGGATGAGGGCGAAACCGCCGACGATCTCTTTGGACTCGGTGAAGGGGCCGTCGGTGACGGTGTAGCTGCCGCCGGTGGAGCGGACGCGCGCGCCGAGGGCAGAGGGGAGGCAGCCTTCGGTGGAGAGCAGGAAGCCTTCTTTAAAGGACTGCTCGATGAACTTGCCCATGGTTTCCATCATCTCTGGGGTGGGTGGGGCGCCCTCGGCTTTGGCGGGCTTGTAGATGCATAGAAATCGCATTGCTTCTCCTATTGTTTGTTAGAGCATATTTGCTCGCTCTATTGATACGTCGAAGGAGGTGCGGGGAAATCGACAGGGTGTGGCGATTATTTTTGGATTTATTTTTGGGGGGCTGCAGCCCCACGCTCATTCCCAATAGCAAGAGGGACGACAACATCAAAAGGCAAAGCAGATCCTCCGGTTCGCGAAGGATAGACCTAAAAAGCAACGGCAACTGCAAAAACGAAATGCGGGTCTCTCCACTACGGCGGCAAGTGCGCCGCCTCCGGTCGAGATGACGGCGTTTTGCTAATCCCGAAAAGGAGCTTATGCCCTCCTGAGGGAAACGTCATCACCGATTTGGGCGCCCATTGGAACGTCAACGCGGCCACTTCTTCATCCTTCCAATTCGCCCGCCGGATACTGCCGGCGCCCTTTAGCTCTTCCGCGCCTTCCGACCGGCCATTCTCACCAGGGCTAAAAGCCCTAAATTTATCTAGGCGAGCGTTCACGCGGGTTGAAACCCACTCCTCCGGACTAAAGTCCGGGGCTGGCACCTATACGCTCCGCCGGGACTAAAGAGTTTAAGGGACCTTCGCAACCCGCCGGTGATCCTCCAGGTGCGGCAGTGACGGCGCGACGGCCGCCGAAACCTCAGCGTGGACCATGAACATCTTGAATGGCAGGCACATCGCGAATGCGTAGCCGAGCAAGAGGTCGATCGCCCGCCTCAGAACCTGCCAAGATTTTCCGAATTAGGAAGAGATTCGCGCTGGCCAGAGGGGCCGAATCACCGCCGAACAGGATTCAAGGAGATCCTGAACATCCTTGCTGAACGCGTTCGGCTCTTCACTCTCGATGTCGATCGTGCCCACTACGTTGTTTGCCTTCGCATCCAATACAGGAACAATGATCTCCGAGCGCGTGGTGCCGAACGCCGTCAGGTAACGGGGATCTGTTGAGACATCGCCAACATTTACGGTTTGCTTCTGGGCGACCGCAGCGCTGGTGAGTCCCTTGGTGAGCGGAAACGTGGGATGTTCGGGTGCTCCCGGTCCGCTCCAGGTCAGGTTCCTTACCAGGCCTGCTGCGTGGTCCACGTCATACAGTCCGACCCAACGGTAATCGGCAGAACTCCGTATGCGGGCGGCAACGTCTTCGAGGGAACTTTGGCGATCGCGAGCCGCGGCGACGATGCTCTTAAGATCAAGCAAAAGACGATGACCGCTGACGTTCATGGCTTCAAAATAGCAAACCGGTTAATCTTTCGCCATGAAGTTCAGAAGCGCCACAGCAGCCGATATCGGTCAGATTTGCAGGCTGGAAACGCTGCCACAGTTTCGCACGTTCGTTGGTTCCTGGCCGCCGGATGAGCACCTGAAAAACCTCGGCGACCCGGATGCCAGCTATATCGTGGCAGAAGATGAACCGGGAAACCTTGCCGCCTTCGCCATCCTCCGCGGGCTGCTTTCCGAACACCGCGCCCTCGAGCTCAAGAGGATTGTCGTTGGCTCTCCCAATCAAGGGACGGGCAAAAGATTTCTGGCCGCGATTGCGAACCGTGCCTTTGGTGAGTACGGGGCGCACCGTCTTTATCTGGATGTTTTCGTGAACAACGATCGCGCTCTCCACGTATATGAGGCTTTCGGCTTTCGAAAAGAGGGAATCATGCGCGACGCGATTTATCGGGATGGAACCTACCACTCACTGGTCTTGATGTCGTTGCTGGACGGTGAATATCGAAGCCAGGCGGAAAGAAATGCTTAAGTGTTTGTTTAGGTATTGGATTCTGCCGGCCACCATCCTTTGCTGGAACCATGGTGCGATCGCGCAGGCAGATGCAGGATGGCCGAACTACGGCAATGATCCAGGCGGCAGCCGCTATTCCGCAGCGCGGCAGATCGATCGTACCAACGTTGCCCAACTGAAACCAATATGGACGTATCGCACGGGAGCGCTCGAACAGCAGACCGACTTGATTGAGAAAGCCGCCTTCGAAGCGACGCCGATCCTGGTGGAAAACCAGCTGTTCCTGAGCACCCCTTACAACCATGTGATTGCGCTTAATCCCGAAACCGGCGCCAAGCTGTGGGAGTACGACCCGCATGTGGACCTCACCCACGATTACTCCGAGGTTTCCTCCCGCGGCGTCTCCGCCTGGATCGATACCAAAGCAAAGCCTGGCCAGCCTTGCCGCTTGCGCATTTTCATCGGAACACTGGATGGGCGCCTGATCGCCCTCGATGGAAAGACCGGCCAACCCTGCGTCGACTTCGGCGCCAAGGGAGAAGTCGATCTCACCCAGGACGCAGCCACGGCAACCGAGTGGAACGGCGGCTACCAGGTTACCGCCGCGCCTGCCATTGCCGGCGACCTGGTCATCACCGGCTCGTCCATCGCGGACAATTGGAAAGTAGATACGGGGCGGGGAATCGTGCGCGCCTTCGATGTCCGGACCGGGAAATTACGCTGGACGTGGAACCCGACACCTTGGGCGGACAAGACCGAACCGCGCACCGGCGGTGGTAATGCCTGGTCGACGCTTTCGGTCGACCCCAAAGAAGATCTGGTGTTTATTCCTGTCGGCAGTTCCGCCCCGGACTACTACGGTGGCATCCGCAAGGGCGACGACAAGTGGGCCGACTCCGTCGTAGCCTTACGCGCATCGTCGGGCAAATTCGTGTGGGGTTTCCAGGTGGTTCACCATGATCTCTGGGACTACGACGTGGCCTCGCAACCTACGCTGTTCACCTGGAAAGACGGCACCCCGGCAATTGTTGTCAACACAAAAATGGGCCACGTATTCGTGCTCAACCGCCTTACCGGCGCTCCTTTGTTGCCCGTGGAAGAGCGGCCCGTGCCGCAATCGACAATCCCGGGTGAGCAGAGCTGGCCAACGCAGCCGTTTTCGACCATCTCCCTGGTACCCGAAAAAATTACTACTGACGATGCCTGGGGACCCACTCCGCAGGATCAAGCGTGGTGCAAGGCAAAGATTGCGTCTTCGCAATGGGACGGCATGTTCACGCCGCCGAGCCTTCAAGGGATCGTGGTATTTCCCGGCAACGTGGGCGGAGTGAACTGGGGTAGCGCGGCTTACGATCCGTCCCACCACATCATGGTTGCCAACACCAACCGCCTCATCGCATGGATGAAGTTAATCCCGCGCGATCAGTACGTAGCCGAGCACAAAAAGGATCAGGACAATCGCATCTTTGGAGAATTCGGAGACCAGAAGGGCGCACCTTACGGGCTTTACCGCACCTTCCTGTTTTCTCCTTCTAAGTTGCCCTGCAACAAACCGCCCTGGGGTACCACCGAAGCGGTGGATCTATTTACCGGCAAGACCGTTTGGGATGTCCCGTTGGGCACCATGGTTCCAGGCCAGCAGACAGGATCGCTCAACCTGGGAGGACCCATGATCACTGCCGGCGGCCTAGTGTTTACCGCTGCAGCGATGGACCTATACCTGCGGGCCTTTGACATCGAAACCGGCAACCCACTATGGAAGTATCAGCTTCCCGCAGGAGGGCAGGCGATCCCCATGAGCTATAGCATTCATGGCAAGCAATACATCGTGATCGCTGCTGGTGGGCACGGCAAGCTGCGCACCAAACAGGGTGACTACGTCCTCGCCTTCGCCCTGCCTTAGGTATGGCCGCACTACGTATGGATAATCCGGCGCTTCACCGAAATCACCGCAATAATGCTGACGACTGCCATCGCCATCAAATAGAAGCTGGGAGCGGCGGTGTTGTGGGTTACGGCGATGAGCCAAGTGAAGACGACCGGCGCGAATCCCCCAAAGAGAGTGACCCCCAGGTTGTAGCTGAGTGAAAGGCCGGTGACCCGGGTACGGGCGGGAAAAATTCCAGCCATCACGGCAGCCAACGCGCACAGATAGGCATCCTGCAAAAGCTCGTTGAAGATCAACCCTGCCAAAAGGGTAGCCAGGCTGGGGTGACGCGTAATGAACAGAAACAGAGGATAGAAACACAGCAACATCAGAATGGCGGCAGGCAGCATCATGCGCGTGTAGCCGATTTTGTCTGCGAAGTTGCCGCCCAGCGGGATCAGCACCATGGCCAGCAGAGAAAGAACGATGGTGACGATGTAACCAGTGGCCGGTGGCAAGCGCAGATGCGTGGTGGCATAGGTGGGCATGTAGATGGAGAAATAGGTGCTCGCCGTGGCTACCGCAACCAGGCCGGCGCCCACAATCAACCCGGTTTTTTCTGTCGCAAGCAGCTCACGAACCGGAGTTCGGGTGTGCGTGCTCTCGAGGAACTCCGGCGTTTCATTTAGTTTTCGGCGGATGTAGAGACCGACCGGCCCGACAAGCAACCCGAACAGAAACGGAATCCGCCACCCCCAGGTGTGCAGCTGGTGAGTACTGAGCATGGTAGTGAGCCCAACGCCGAAGAGCGCTGAAAGCACCTTTGCCAGGTGTTGACCGGCAAACTGCCAGCTGGCAAAGAACGCTTTGCGATGGGCGGAGTGCTCGATCATGAAGGCCGTCGAGCTGCCGAACTCCCCCGCCACTGCAAAGCCCTGCAACAGGCGACCGGCGAATACGGTGACGGGTGCTATTAATCCAATCCTGGCGTATGGGGGCATCAAGGCCATGACCGCAGTGCCGATAACCATCAGCTGGATCGAAAGCGTCAGCGCGGCTTTACGGCCGGCTCGGTCGGCGTAGGCACCGAGAACCACTGCTCCAACCGGACGGGCCACGTAGGACAAGCCAAACGAGCCAAAGGTGAGCAGCATGGACACAACGGGGTTGGAGTTAGGGAAAAATGCGCCGGCGATGCTGGTCGCAAAATATCCGTAGATCAGGATGTCGAACCACTCCAGCGAATTGCCAACGGTAGCGGCCGCGATCTGGAGCGCCCCGCTGGCGGGCTTCGGCGTGGGGGGGACCAATGGATCAAAGGTAGCCGTGCTGGACAAGAAAGCTCCTTGGATCATCCTTGGATCAGAGGATGCACAGCGGTTCGATGGGTAGGTGGAGCCTACCTGAGCCGGAATCCTCGGGCAAGGATAAATAGCTGGTGCGCATCGGCACTTGCCTTCGAGTCACCGTGACTGTAAGCGCAGAGCTTCTATAGCCTGGATGAATATGCGGATCCTGGCCGGAACACCCACTCAAAGTCTCAGCTGTGACCGAGCCAGCCGAGAGCGCTACGTTTTCGAGGCCGTTGCGGGCGCGCTTACCGCAGTCAGCTTTTGCAGGGAAGCGTGATCCAGCTTTAGCCTGGCCGCCTCAATCAGGTCGGTGAGATGTTTCTCGCTGGTCGCGCTGGCGATCGGAGCGGTCACCCCCGGTTGCACCATCAACCAGGCTAACGCAACGCGTGCCGGCGTCGAGTGGTGCTCCCGGGCAACCTCATCCAACACTTCAATTACGTGAAATCCCCAGTCATTTAAATACTTCTTCACCGTAACCGCGCGCACCTTGCCTTCGGCGTCCTTTTTCGTGCGGTACTTGCCGGTGAGGAATCCGGCCGCGAGCGAGTAGTAGGGAATTACGCCCAGCGTGTGCTCCTGAACCACAGGTAGCAGGTCGGTTTCAAACTGCTCCCGCTCGACCAGGTTGTAATGAGGCTGGAGGGAGATGTAGCTCACCAATCCATTGTCCTTGCTGACTTTCAGAGCCTTCGCCAGCCGTGCGCCGCTGTAGTTGGAGGCGCCAATATGCAGCACCTTGCCTTGCTGCACCAGCTTGTCAAAAGCAGACAGGGTTTCTTCGAGGGGCGTCTCCTCGTCATCCTTGTGCGCCTGGTAGAGGTCGATATAGTCAGTCTGCAAACGGCGCAGCGAATCTTCTACTGCCTGGTGGATGTAAGCCGCCTTGAGCCCTTTCTTGCCGTCGCCCATGTCTATCCCGAGCTTGGTCGCCAGGATCACATTGCTGCGCTTGTTGCCTGTGGCTAACCATTTGCCGAGAATTGCTTCCGATTCGCCACCCTGATGTCCCGGCGCCCAGCGGGAATACACATCCGCGGTATCGATAAAGTTCAGCCCTGCTTCCAGGGCTGCGTCCAGTTGGCGAAAAGAATCTGCTTCTGAAACCGTCCAGCCAAAGACGTTTCCTCCGAGACAAATCACCGGAACCTGCAATTCTGACTTACCTAGCTTGACGCGCTGCATAGCGAACCTCCGCGTCTAGTTTCCGATGTTTGCCGGGATGACGCAAACTGCCAGGGCGAGGCCCGCCCGTTAGGTCAGCTTACGTTTGACCGCAGGATGGGCGGCTTTCTTGCCGTGGGTTCTGGCGGAACGTTTGTGGTAGCTCGCCATCCGCAGAGTGGCGGTGGTGCGGCTTTTTACGTGGACAGGCGCTGGAGGACGAAGGACCGCCTCCACTCGCTGTTCTGCCGCGCCGGGCTGCTGGTTGTAGTCCGGGTCGAACATCGCAATCACGGTCGAGGCGCGAATGGTGTACCTTCGGGCCCATTGGCTGTCAATCAGCGTGCTCTGCACCGTCTGCCAATGCTGAGCGTCGGTTTCCACAAATCCGTCGAGTTGGGCTAGCTCGCGGGTCCCGTTTTCATCATTTAACGCGCCCAGAAAGCCCACAAACTGCTGGAGATTCGTCCCCATCTGGAACACCAGTTGGCTGAGCGCCATCTGTTGCGAGGCGTTCAACCGATCGAAACACCGGCAATAAGCCTTGGCATTGTAGACGGCCTGGATCGCTGAGATACGCAACAGCCCTGTGGCTTCTTCCTCCGTCAGCTGCGGCGTAAGTTTGTGCCGGATGACCTTTCTGCGATATTGTTTCGTCGTCCATGCGCTTGCATCGTGGTCGAACTGGTTGAGGATTTGCTGCAAACGATCCGGAGAGAGCCCGGCCGCTTGCCAAAGCTGAACCGAGGAAGGTTCAACGAACGGATGCGGATTGAGGGGATCGAGCTGAGGATGGTCGGTCGCCTGCACATCCAGGCTGAACCCTGCGCCAATCAGCGGCCGGTGCGTGTTCGGGTCGGGGTAGGCCGCCAGAACCCAGCCCTCGTGCTGGTGGTCGCGGAGGATATCCATCAGGCTGCGCAAGCTGAACTTGATATCGGAATCTCTAAACTCGAGCAGTTGCTGCGCCCCGTCTTCCGGCACTGAGGCAGAGGGCAGGGCCGCCGATTGCTCCGGCACCAACAGCTCACCGGCCGTCGGCGCAATCCATTGGCCGGAAGCGGAAGCCGCGAACAACAATACTGGAACAAGCAGACGCATCTTGACTCGGACAGCTGGTTGACAAACTTCTGGTGCAGTACACAATGACTCAAAACGGCCAAATAAACAATGACTGAAAAGTGCCACCTTAGGCACAAAGAGCCGATCCAACATCCGGCAAGGAGAAGATGCTATGAACCACCTTCAGGCGCTGCGTCATTTGCTTACTCTTTTGCCGCTGCAAGTGGTCTTAGGCGGATTGGTCCCCATTTTCCAGTTCGCCCAGCAGAGGTTGGTTATGCGCCAGGCGGCACAGCGAAAGCATGATCTTCAAACCAGGCTGGTGGCTTTGCATGCCTTCCTCTTCAGTCTTGAGGGGATGCCTGCGGATCACGAAGCTCGCGCGGTGTGCCTGGACGATGCACTTCTGGAGCGAGAACATGCCCTGAAAGAGTTGGCATCCGCGATCGTTCATAGAGCGGCAAGACGAAAACGCATTCGACCCCACAATTGGCTGCAATGGTTTTTCATGCTTTACCCGCCGCCTCGTCATGTCGGATGGGTGCTTCGTTGGAGCTTCTTCGCCCTGATGATCGTGACCGTCGTTGGAACCGCCCGCGGGCTACTTCATGAAAACTTGCTGCCGTTGCCTGTTCTGGTGCCGTTCCTGATCACGAGTTTCGCCTTGGCGGTACTGGTAAGGGTGATGGCGTTCCATATCGAACGTGTCCGGCCCGCCCACCACTCATAAGCGGATAGAGTGGATATAGGCCATGCCACCCCTAAACGCACCCAGTGCCCCCTCGCTCACACCATACCCCGCAACCGCAAGCAAGCGTCTTTTGCCGTGGCTGGTTGCAGTGGCATTCTTCATGGAGTCGCTCGATACTACGATCCTGAATACGGCAGTCCCTGCGATTTCCGCCGCACTCCATGTGTCTCCTTTGAGCATGAAGTCGGTCCTGGCCAGCTACACGTTAAGCCTTGCCGTATTCATTCCCATCAGCGGCTGGATGGCAGACCGGTTCGGGACGCGCCGGGTGTTTGCCTCCGCCATCGGGCTCTTTACCCTGGGGTCACTCCTGTGCGGCTTGTCGACCAATATTCACCTGCTGGTGGCCTGCCGCATCCTGCAGGGTTGCGGCGGAGCCATGATGGTGCCGGTCGGCCGGTTAACGCTGGTTCGCACCTTTGCCAAATCTGAGCTCATCCGGGCCATGAGCTTTGTGGCCATTCCAGGCCTGATCGGCCCCATGCTCGGACCAGTGGCCGGGGGACTGATTGTGGGCTACTTTCACTGGCGGGTGATTTTTTTCCTGAATATCCCAATCGGCCTGTTCGGACTGGTGATGGTCTATATGCATCTGCCCGACTATCGCGAAGAGAACACCCATCCTCTGGATGCTGTGGGGCTCATCCTCTTTGGCTCCGGGATCGCCCTACTGTCGTACGTGCTGGAAATATTCGGGGAGCACACCCTGGGCGTGGGAGAGATCCTGGGGCTGCTGGCCATTTCTGTGGCCCTGCTCGCCGGCTACCTGCTGCACGCGAGACGAACAGCGTACCCATTGCTGCAATTGGGCCTGTTCCGCATCCGCACTTTCAGTGCGGCGGTCAGCGGCAGCTTTTTCACTCGACTGGGTATTGGCGGAGTGCCGTTTCTCTTGCCGCTCCTCTACCAGGTTGGTTTGGGGTTTACGGCCATTCAGTCCGGCCTGCTGATTATGCCGCAGGCGATTGGGGCCATGAGCTTCAAGTTCCTGATGCCCAAAATTCTGGCCCGGGTCGGCTTCCGTGGCGTACTGATTTCAAACACAGTCGTTCTGGGTGTCCTTTTATTGCTTTTCGCCACCATCGGGCAGGGCACACCGGTCTGGCTGATCGTCCTGCAGGCATTCTGCTATGGGACCTTCAGCTCGCTGCAATATACCAGCATGAACACCCTGGCCTATGCCGACATCAGTGAGGAACAGACCAGTAGTGCCAGCTCGATCGCCAGCACCATGCAGCAAATGTCGATCAGCTTCGGAGTCGCTGCAGCCGGGCTGGCCACCGCCTTCTTCATTCCTGCCAGGGTGCATACCAACCAGGGAGAAATGATTCACGGCATCCATGAAGCGCTGGTCGCTCTTGGCGGCTTCACGATCTTGTCCACACTCATCTTTCATCGATTGAAGAGTGGCGATGGCAGCAGCGTGAGCCAGCAAAAAGTCGCTCACAGCGAGTGATCGCTACGGATTTTGCGTGAACCAATACAGTTGTTTTACCTTGGCCCCGCCCTTTTTCATGGGCGGAGGATTCTCCTTGCCCCAGGCGGCGTGATCCCAAGTCACTGCCTGCAGCCCATCGTGACCCTGCTGAAACGCCATCGCCGGCTCAGCCGGCTGACCTTCCTGAGCATCGAAGGTTACCGTGACCTGGCTGCCGGAATCAACCCAGTGACCAAAGAGCGTTTTGGTACCGTTACCCGGATCTTCAGTGACCGTTGCCGTGCCATCGGGGCCCAGGCTCAGATTCATGAAAGCGCCTGATTTCTGGTCGCTGCGCTGAACGGAGACGTACACTCCGGTAAATTTCGAATGGGCGACGGTGTTACTACAAACGGCGGCCAGCGGACACAAGACCAACAGTCCACCGGTCGAAACAAACAAGCGGATCGCAGAACGCATGGGAAACTCCCTCAGGTAACGCAATATCACTACTGGTAAATGTGGATCTACGTCAGAAAAAACCATTGCAAGTGACGCGTGGTGCCTTGCGGTTCATTCTAGCGCTGGGGGTCCGCTGTCTTTGACGATGAATGCAGTTTAATCTCAATGGCAGGATTGCTTAATGATCCAAACGGGGCGGCGAGCACGCCAAAGGGGGCGTATGGAAGCTCTACCTAAGTTTCATTTACAGGGCAAAATCGCCCTGGTGACCGCTGCCGGCAGGGGATTGGGCCGGGCGATTGCCCTGGCGCTCGCCGAAGCGGGGGCCGATGTGGCCCTTGGCCTGCGCGATGCAAAGAGCGACAGCGGGGTAACGGGCGAGGTAGCTGCCCGGGGACGCCGCCCCTTGCCCCTGCAGATGGACATGACCGACCCGGAGCAAATCCGCCAGGCCGTGGCGCACACCGTTCAGCATTTTGGCCGGTTGGATGTTTTGGTCAACAACGCTGGAATCGCGCCTGACAACCTCGCGGAAAATGTTACGGAAAAGGATTTCGATCACACGATTGCGATTAACCTGAAGGGCACATTTTTCGCCTGCCAGGCAGCCGGGCAGATCATGATCCGGCAGAAGAGCGGATGCATCATCAACATGAGTTCGCAGGCGGCGTTCGCGGCCTTACCTACGGAGTCTGTCTACTGCATGACCAAGGCGGGGATCAGTCATCTCACCAAATGCCTGGCCGTGGAGTGGGGTAAATACAACATCACTGTGAATGCCGTCGCGCCTACGTTTATCCACACTCCGGGAACTCAACCCGCACTCGCCGACCCTGAGTTTCGACACGATGTGATTGAACGGATAGCGGCCTTGCATCGCATTGGAGAACCGATCGAGGTGGCGGGTGCGGTGGTCTTTCTTGCCTCGCCGGCAGCCTCTCTCATCACCGGCCACACGCTGGTGATTGATGGCGGCTGGACGGCGCGCTGATGCTCAGTATCCAGGAGCAGTTCGGCCAGATAGATATTTATGTGTTCGATCAGATCCTGCGCGGGAATATCGCACAGGGGATGCGGGTGCTCGACGCCGGATGCGGGTACGGACGGAACCTTGTACATCTGCTGCGCGAAGGATGCGAGGTTTTCGCCCTCGATGCCGATGCCGATGGAGTGGAACATGTTCGGCAACTATCCAAATCGCTGGAGACTGGATTGCCGGCGGAGAACTTCCAGGTCGGGTCTATCGAGCGCATGCCGTTTCCAGATGGGTTTGCGGACGTGGTGATTTGTAACTCGGTGCTCCACTTCGCCCGCGACGATCGGCACTTCCGGACGATGTTGCGTGAGCTTTGGAGAGTACTCAGGCCGGGCGGGATGCTGTTCTGCCGTCTTGGCTCAAGGATCGGCATGGACTTCGAACAAGTGCGCAACAACATATTTATTGTTGGTGACGGATCGGAGTGGTTCCTGGTGGATGAAGAGATGCTTCTTGGTTTGACCGAGGAGATGAACGCGGTGCTGGCGGATCCGTTGAAGACGACGATCGTGCAGGATTATCGTTGCATGACCACCTGGGTGCTGAGAAAACGAAGAAAATAAAAAGACACTTTTGAATGCGCGTAGAACCGCGGAATCGTCGACCCCGAAAACCACATCCAATCTAGGTACTTCATCCTAAATACGAAGGTCCCCCATGAAATTTAATACCCTCGGCCGAACCGGCCTCCTCGTCTCCGAGATTTGCCTGGGCACCATGACATTTGCACCGGGCGAAGGCATATGGAAGTCGATTGCGGGCGTCGACCAGAGCCTGGCCGAGCAACTGCTCAAGAGTTCCCTCGACGCAGGCGTGAACTTCGTTGATACCGCAGACGTTTACACCAACGGAGAGTCGGAGAAGACACTAGGGAAGGCCATCAGGAGTGCCGGCATCGAACGCAAAGACCTGGTGATTGCAACCAAAGTATTTGGCCGCACCGGGCCAGGTCGCAACGACGTTGGCGCCTCTCGCGGCCACATTATGGACGGTATCGAGCAGTCTCTCAAACGTCTGCAGACTGACTACATCGACCTCTATCAAATCCACGCATCCGACTCCGTCACACCGCTCGAGGAGACGCTGCGGGCTCTCGACGATCTTGTCTCCCAAGGCAAGGTGAGATACACGGGCTGTTCCAACTGGCAAGCATGGCAGCTCATGAAGGCGTTGGGAATTTCCGAGGTAAGAAATCTGGCCAAACTCGATTCATTGCAAGCCTACTATTCGATTGCCGGTCGTGACCTCGAACGGGAAATCGTACCTTTGCTGAAGGACCAGGGCACCGGCCTGCTTGTTTGGAGCCCGCTGGCCGGGGGTCTTCTCTCGGGAAAGTTTTCTCGTGAAAATCAGAAGCCTGAGGATTCACGCCGCTCGGCCTTCGACTTTCCCATCGTGGACAAGGAGCGCACCTGGCGCATTCTGGATGTCCTACGGCCCATTGCCAAAGCGCACAACACAGGCGTAGCAACCATAGCCCTGGCCTGGATTCTGGCAAAGCCCTTCGTAACCTCCGTCATCATTGGCGCCAAACGCCCAGAGCAACTCGAGCAGAATCTGGCTGCAGTCGATATTCAGCTTGCGGATGAAGAAATGAAGCAGCTGGATGAGGTCAGTGCGCTCCCACCGGAATATCCCGGCTGGATGATACCTTTTCAGAACGCGAATCGTCTCGGTGATGTACCTCGATTCTGATGGAGGCCAACAACATGAACCTCTTTAAAACCTTTCTGGCAGTCCTGCTT
>Ga0210391_10003218_pt1 | contig 13875 bp, 10 predicted proteins | sample IncBWC12OmetaG_FD_160573 | JGI IMG/M metagenome (GOLD analysis project Ga0210391, IMG submission 160573) | Forest soil microbial communities from Barre Woods Harvard Forest LTER site, Petersham, Massachusetts, United States - Inc-BW-C-12-O ... | reverse complement strand
GACTTTTCTTGGTGAGATGACGGTTTGCCGCCAAACGTCATAGTAACAGGGCGTTTTTATCGCGTCAAAACAGACTGGATCGTTCGCTGGATCGGCTAACCCGAACCAGCATCCTCGCAGTCATTCTCGCTTCTGACATTGTCGCGGTTTAGAATATATTCATGGCCGATTCGCTTTATTTGAGCCTGTGGTTTCCGAGCTTCGATGAAGCCGAGATACTGGCGCGCACGGTAAGCGTGCTGCGGCAAATTCCCTTTTCTGCGGCCCGTGGCGGGGTCACTTACTCGGCCGTCCAACCGGTGTCATGGAGCGAGCCGACAATTCTTGAGCGGCGTTATCGTCCGGGAGTTGCTCCGGAGGAAGCGGTGGCGGAGGTAGCGGAATTCTTGCATGACGACTACGCATATGTTTTCGAGGCTTATTGGGATTTGTGGACGCCTCCGGAGGGCGCGGAGAAATGGGTGCTGGAGCCGGCGCTGATTCGTCTCACGGCGCACGGTTTGGAATTTGAAGAACACGCGGCGGAGGAGACCGGGCACATTCAGATTGATTTTGGTTTAGACATGTCTTTCCTGCACGAAGAGGTGGAGTTACGGCTGAGGCGGAGCGCAACGTCCGGAGCAACGTGCAGAAGCTGGTGGAATTTACCGCGCAGGTGGAAAAAAATGCTGGTGCAACCGGGCGGTTGCTGTGGTCGGAGTCGGAAGAAAATCTGGCGCAAAAGCTGATCAACCGGCTGCAAAGAGTGCAGTAAAGCCGGAAGGCGTCGGCAAGAGCTTCGGTGGCGAGAACGCTATCTCGCAGATTGCAATATTGGAAAGGCCGAGAACGAGCCTTGCTATCGCGAGCCCGCGCGGGAGTCCCAAATCGTCCCGGCTATCGCAACGGGGACCGCGACAAAACCGAATATGTATATGTCAACCAAATGGGGAGCGGCCCACCTCCAATCGTATCGGGCGGTTTGCTCTGCAACTAAGGTCACTCCCCATATCACAAAGAGTTCGATCTTGGAGATCGCGACGGCTACAGACCCCCAAGCGTCGCCCTTTCGCCAGTGCGCGCAGTGTCATGCAGCCCCCCTCTAAGGGATCACCTTCGACCTCGCCAAGACGTCACTTGGTCCGTCCACCGTCGATGTTGAGCTTTTCGCTAGCCGCTGCCTGGGCTGCGGCTAGGCGCGCGGTGAGGACGCGAAACGGGGAGCAAGAGACGTAGTCCATCCCGACGCGATGGCAGAACTCTACCGATGATGGTTCGCCGCCGTGCTCGCCGCAGATTCCTACCTCGAGCTTTGGTCGCGTCTTGCGTCCGCGCTGGATTCCGATCTCGACCAATTCACCTACACCTTCCTGGTCGATGGCGGCAAACGGATCCTGCTTGAGGATTCCTTCGGCCAGATACGTAGGCAAGACTTTATTGATGTCGTCGCGTGAGAAGCCGAAGGTGGTTTGGGTGAGGTCGTTGGTGCCGAAGGAGAAAAACTCGGCGTCCTTGGCGATGTCGTCCGCGACCAGGCAGGCACGCGGCAGCTCGATCATTGTGCCCACGAGGTAATGCACGTGCTTGCCTTTTTCTTTGAATACTTCTTCGGCCACGCGCCGGATGATGGCACCCTGGTTCTCCATTTCCTTCACGGTGGCGATCAGCGGGATCATTACTTCGGCGTGCGTCTTGATGCCTTTTTTCTCTACTTCGACGGCGGCTTCGAAAATCGCTCGGGCCTGCATCTCGGTAATTTCGGGATAGGTGATGCCGAGGCGGCATCCACGATGGCCTAGCATGGGATTGAATTCGTGCAACTCTTCCACGCGCGCCAGGAGCGCTGAAAGCACTTTCTTCAGATCGCCGGCACCCTTTACACCATATTCTTTGTACTCCGCGACCAGAGTTTTCTTCTGCTTGGGGCTGGCGCTGGGCAGGCTGGCAATGTCGACCATGAGTTGCTCGCGCTTGGGGAGAAATTCGTGCAACGGCGGATCGAGCAGGCGGATGGTGACGGGCAGGCCTTCCATCACCTTGAACAAGCCGATGAAATCCTTGCGCTGGAAGGGCAGCAACTTTTTCAGCGCCTTGCGCCGATCTTTCTCGTTGTCGGCAAGAATCATCGCGCGCATATGCTGGATGCGGTCGTGGGCAAAGAACATGTGCTCGGTACGGCACAGCCCGATGCCCTCAGCGCCAAACTCGCGCGCCTTCTCGGCATCGCGAGGAATGTCGGCGTTGGCTCGCACTCCCATCGTTCGGAAAGGCTCCGCCCAGCTCATGAAGTGCTCGAGTTTTGCCAGATTTTCCGGGTCCGGGGGGAGCAAATTCCTCTTGCCTCTCAACACACGACCGGTCGAGCCGTCGATCGTAATCCAATCGCCCGCATTGAAAACCTGCCCACGCGCACGCATCTGGCCTGCTCTTTCGTCGACCGCGATCTCACCTGCTCCCGCAACGCAGCTTTTGCCCATGCCCCGAGTAACCACGGCCGCGTGACTGGTCATTCCGCCTTGCGAGGTCAAAATGCCAACCGCAACCTCCATGCCGCTGATGTCTTCCGGAGTGGTTTCGGCACGCACCAGGATCACCGGATTTTTTTCCGTGTCGTGTCCAGCCTTTTCGACAGCCTCATCGGCAGTAAAAACGATTTGACCGACGACTGCTCCGGGCGATGCCGGTAAGCCCTTCGAGGTCAGCACGTCTTCGAGCTTTGCGTCTTTCTCATCCAGCCGAGCTACATAGAAATCTACGACCTGGTTGGGATCGAGACGGAAGATCGCTTCCTCCTTGGTGATGAGCCCCTCGTCCACCATCTCCAGCGCTACTCGTACCGCGGCAAGGCCGGTGCGCTTGCCGTTTCGCGTTTGCAGCATGTAGAGCTTGCGGTCCTGTATGGTGAACTCGAAATCCTGCATATCCTTATAGTGCTTTTCCAGCCGCGTGGTGATGTCGCGGAGCTGGTTGTAGACATCGGGCATGATTTTTTCGAGTTCGAGGATGGGAACCGGCGTGCGCACGCCTGAGACCACGTCTTCGCCCTGCGCGTTCAGCAGAAATTCTCCGTAGAATTCCTTCGTTCCGTTGGCGGGATTGCGCGTGAAGCCGACGCCAGTGCCGCTGGTGTCGCCGAGATTGCCGAACACCATGGCTTGCACGTTGACGGCGGTGCCGAGCATGTCATCGATATTGTTAATTCGACGGTAGGTTTTAGCACGGTCATTCTGCCACGAGCGAAAAACCGCGTCCCGCGCCATCACCAGTTGCTCTTGCGGGTCCTGCGGGAAGTCGCGCTTGGCATGCTTCTTGGCCGCTTTCTTGTACTCGAGGATGACTTCCTGCAGAGCTTTGGCATCGAGGTCGGTGTCGAGTTTGGCTTTCTTCTGTTTTTTCTTGGCGTCGAAAATCTTGTCAAACACAGATTTCTCAATGTCGAGGACGACATTGCCGAACATTTGAATCAGGCGGCGATAGGAGTCGTAGGCGAAACGCGGGTTACCGGTGCGCTTGGCGAGCGCCTCGACGCTCTGATCGTTGAGGCCAAGGTTGAGGATTGTGTCCATCATCCCGGGCATGGAAAACTTCGCACCCGAGCGCACGCTGACGAGCAGGGGATTGTCGCCCTTGCCGAGTTTTTGGCCTTGGAGATTTTCGAGCGCGGCCAACGCTTCATTCATCTGACGGTCGAGATCTTTCGAGACGGCGTTGCTGCGCATATATTCGCGGCAGCCTTCGGTCTGGATCGTGAAGCCCGGAGGGACGGGCAAGCCGGCATTGGTCATTTCGGCGAGGCCAGCGCCTTTGCCGCCGAGAACGTCTTTCATCTTGCCGTTGCCGTCGGCTTTGCCGCCGCCGAAAGAGTAGACATATTTTGTGGCCGCAGATTTTTTCTCTGCGGATTTGGCGGCAGTTTTTGCTTCGTTTCTTGCTTCGGCGATTTCGGCGTCAGGGAGAGTTGTCGTTGCCATGTACGGGTCCTCTTTTTCTCTGTTTGTATTCTGTTATTTCGTAGATTCCTTGCCTTCGGTTACGATCTCGGAGAAATCAGCGATGGTGGAAAATTCCTTCACCAGCGACTGCAACAGGGCCAGGCGGTTGGCGCGCAGATGGTCATCATCGACCATCACCATTACTTTATCGAAAAATTTGTCAATCGCGGGACGCAGCTCGGCAATTTCGAGCAGCGCTCCTTCGTAGTCGCGCGCTGCACGCAGCTTCTCGACGACCCCTACGGTCGGCGGAATCAGAGCGGCCAATTCCTTTTCAGATTCTTCCTGCAAACCGGCTACGTCGACGCGCATGGCGATCAGTTTAGTTTTTTCGTTGGCCTGGCGCAGAATATTCTTCATGCGCTTGAGGGCGATCGAGATCGATTCGAAATCTGCTGAGCCGCGTACTTTGCTCACCGCTTCAGCGCGCACAACTGCGTCGACCACATCGTCGGCATCAACGGCTAACACCGCGCTGACCACGTCATAAGCGTAGCCACACGCATCTTTCAAGTAAAATTCGAGGCGCTCGCGGAAGAAACTTTCGACCGATGCGGCGTAGTTGGCATTCGAAAACTTCCGCTCCGCTTCGGATCCATTGTAGCGAGTGCGCGCATCGGTCATGATCTCCGAGAGGCGAAGAGGCAGTTTGTGCTCGGCGATCGTTTTCACGATGCCGTTGGCCTGGCGACGGAGCGCGAATGGGTCCTTCGATCCGCTAGGGATTAGGCCGAGCGCGAACATTCCGGCGATCGAGTCGGCCTTGTCGGCGATGGAGAGAACGGCGCCCTCTAGTGTCGCGGGCGCGGCATCCTCCATGGATTCGGGCTTGTAGTGATCGTAGATGGCCCGCGAGATAGCCAGTTGCACATCCGGTCGCAAGTCATCATCGAGTTGCTGCACGCGCGCATAGAGACCGCCGACGATTCCCTGCAACTCGGTGAACTCCTTGACCAGTTCGGTGGTGAGATCGGCCTTGGCCAAGAGAGCGGCTTTGTGAACGACGCCGGGTCGAATCGCGATGCCGCTCTGTTTCACGGTCTCAGAGAGCGAACTGGCGAGGTGCTGCACGCGCAGGGTTTTGTCATAGTAGGTGCCGAGATCCTTCTGGAAGGTTACGTTGCGCAGCAAATCGACGCGCTGGCGGAGGTTCTGCTTTTGATCTGTCTGCCAGAAAAAGCGGGCGTCATTGAAGCGGGCGCGCAGAACACGCTCATTGCCATGGCGGATCAAGCCATCGGAGTCGCCGGTTGTGTTGAGAACCGCGAGGAAGTGGGGCAGCAGTTTTGCGTCCGCATCTTCAATGGCGAAATATTTCTGGTGGTCGCGCATCACCGTGACCAAAACCTCTTCGGGCAGATCGAGAAACTCGGGATCGAAGCTGCCGAGGACGACGGAAGGAAATTCCGTGAGATTCACGACAGTCGAGAGGAGCGACTTGTCCTCGCGCCACCGCGCTCGCGGGATAGTGCGCGTAGCGGCGTCGAGCGCTTTGCGGATCACGTGCTCACGCTCGGCGGCGGCGAGGACTTTCGCTCCGCGCAGAATTTCGACGTAGGCGCTGGGCTTGGAGATAATGACGTCTTCCCTGCTGATAATGCGGTGTCCGCGAGTCGTCTTGCCGGCCGCGATGCCGAACAATTCGAGCGGGACGACTTCTTCATCGAGCATGGCTACGAGCCAGCGCACGGGACGAACGAATAGTTCTCCGCGCTTGCGCCAGTACATATTCTTAGGCCAGTAGAGGGTGGAGATTTCTTTGGGAAGAGTTTCGGCGAGAATCTCAGAGGCAGTGCGGCCTTTGCGGGTGACGGTGGCTGCGAGGTATTCACCCTTGGGAGTGCTGACCTTTTCCAGCTTACCTACATCGACGCCGACTTTTCTTGCAAACGCGTGTGCCGCGGGCGTAGGCTGGCCATCCTTGTATGCGATCTGCGCGGAGGGGCCGTTCATCCGTTCGGTGATATTGGGCTGCGAGTTTGGGACGCCGGAAGCAAGAACGGCCAGGCGGCGCGGCGTGTCGAGATGCGACACTTCACTCGCAGGGGCGAGGCGCTCGCGCTGCAGCAGTGCCTGCACACGTTCGCGCAGTTCGCGCGAGGCGGCGTCAATCATCCGTGCCGGGATTTCTTCGCATCCAATTTCGAGCAAAAAGTCGGGCATACTTTCTTGGTTTATCTAGACATTTTTCTACGTGAAAACTGGAGCCGGCTGGTCTTTCTTTTCTTTCGCCACAGGCTTAGAAGTCTCGCCGCTCTTCTCACTTTTTTTTTCAGTCGGATACTGCTGGTCCATCCAGGCCTTGGCAATTCCGACGGCCAGCGCCCGCACCCTCGCGATCACGCCAACGCGTTCGGTTACCGAAATCGCGCCGCGCGCATCGAGAATATTGAAATAATGTGAACACTTCAGGCAGAGATCGTAGGCCGCGAGCACAGGAAAGCGCTTTTTTTGCTCCGGGATTGGATACCCTACCCCCCCGTCCAATTTCGGGAGTACTTCTTCCACCTTCTGTTTGGGTTCGGCGCCCAGCCGGATCAACTCTGCGTATTCCGCCACCAGTGCTTTGCACTCCGTTTCGCAGAGCTCGAAATGCTTCCAGGTTTTTTCAACATCCGCCATTTCGAAGTTATAGACCGAGAATTGCTGCTCGTCGGCTAGACGCACTTCGCCATACTTCACTTCCCTGTCCGTCTCGGGATCGCGCGCCCACACGATGTCGTAGATGGAATTGACGTCTTGCAGGAAGGCGCACAGTCGTTCCAATCCATAGGTCAGTTCGGCGGAGATGGGATCGAGATCGACTCCGCCGCATTGCTGGAAGTAGGTGAACTGGGTGACCTCCAGGCCGTCGAGCATGACCTGCCATCCGATGCCCCAGGCGCCAAGAGTGGGCGATTCCCAGTTGTCTTCTTCGAACTTTATGTCGTGTTGACGCAGGTCGATGCCGATCGCGCCTAGCGATTCAAGGTAGAGTTCCTGCACATTTTCTGGCGGCGGCTTGAGGATCACCTGCAACTGAAGGTGCTTGAAGAGGCGATTGGGATTCTCGCCGTAGCGGCCATCGGCGGGACGGCGCGACGGCTGCACGTATGCGACTTTGTAGGGATTCGGGCCGAGCACGCGCAGGAAGGTTTCTGGCGCCATCGTTCCGGCGCCTACCTCGACGTCGTAGGGTTGCTGAATGACCGCTCCGCGCTCGGCGTAGAAGGCCTGCAGCTTGAGGATGAGCTGTTGAAAGGTCAGCGAATTGGACTTGCGTGAGGTCATAAATCCGGATTGTCAGCCTCGGCGACGGGCCTTCCACTTGCGGCAAACAGCAGGTCCTTCGGCCCCCGCTCAGGATGACAACTCATTATCAGTTTACGATCTACGGAACACACCCGTATTTGCGAATAGGAGATAGAGCTAACCGCCGATTTTCTCCAGCATTCTTGCCGTCACCAGCTTCTTCTCAACGTGCCGCTCCAAAATCTGAAGGAGAAATTTTCGCAGATCCTGGCCTACGGCTTTCGGCCAGTCGATCTCGGCGAACTCAGAGACTCGTGACCTCAACATCTGCGCTGCAATCTTTCTCGACTCTGACGACAGCTCGGATGACGCTATGCGCTTGTCGTCGATGCAGACTAAGCCATCCGCCAGCGCGTGAAAAAACGCCCGGCCGCCGTCGCGGCTCTCATCGCGGTTGCCTTCGCGGCTCTCATCGAACGACCGGCCGCAGATTACGCACTCCGAGAACTCCGGCAGGAAGCCCATCAGCCGCGTCATCCACAATTCAAAATACGTGAGCGGCATCCACACTGCCTGGCCGCGCAATTCCTGCAAAACAGCGAGGCTCAAGCGAAACACGGCGTCGCTCGCCTCGCGGTCAGGCATCAACTCGTCCAACAACTCGGCGATATGCGCCAAGGCCGTCGCGCGCGCGTAACTGACTTCGGTGGCCATCGGCGACTCGATGACTTCGCAGGAATCGAGTCTGGCCAATTCCTGCCGCTCGCGGTCGTCGTAAAACGCCCTTACGTAGGTGAGCGGCTCGAGCGCGCCTCCGAAGCGTCGTCTCGACTTCATGGCCGCGCGGGCCACGCCTTTCACCTTGCCTTCCAGTCGGGTAAAGAGCGTGACCAGCAGGTCGGACTCACGCAGCGGATACGTGCGCAGAACGATCGCTTCCGACTCCTTCAGCGCCATGGAAGGTTACAGGTTAATTAGTGATTGTAATGGAAGAAGTCGTCAGTCGTCAGTTTTCAGTCACAGCCGTTTTCCCAATTCAAGGCGCCTCTACTGACGACTGAAAACTGAGGACTGACAACACCCTATCGCCCGAAATATTTCGCGTTCCGCTCGGTGTATTCTTTCCACTTTTCGGGCAGATCGTCGAGAGCGAAGATGGCCGAAACCGGACATACAGGAACGCAGGCGCCGCAGTCGATGCACTCCACGGGATCGATATAGAGCATTTCTTCGGTCGAGAACTTTTCGGAGTCCTTCTTGGGATGAATGCAGTCGACGGGACAGGAGTCAACACAGGCGGTATCTTTGGTTCCAATGCAGGGCTCGGCGATTACGTAGGCCATAAAATCTCGTGCTCCTCGGCGCAGGGAGAGTGTTTGAACTCATATTCTAACAAGAACGCCGCTCTCGGTACAGGCAGAGGGCTAGAGCAGCTAGAGCAGGGGGAGCGCAGGTGACGGTCCCAGCTCACGGGAAAAGCGGTGAGCCTATTTCGCCGATACGTGCGACGCGAAAGATGATTTCCAACTTCAGCGGACCAGCAACTTCCAACCCACGACTGCGACGAAGACTACGAGACCGACGGCGTAGCCGATCATCCTTCCCTTTTGAACCTTTTCTTGCTGGTACATAGAACCCCCGTCAACTCAATCATGCCACACTCGGCGGCAAAAACGCCATTTTCAATCGGCGGGAAAGGCGGCTACTCCTTGCGGGGTCGCTTCCGCCGGAGCTACCGCACTGGCCGGAATTCTTGCCGGCACTCCGCGCCAGGCATCGCGTTTGAAACCCTCCCTGACCAGGTTAAAGATTGTTCGCCGATTCTGTGAAACCACTTTCAGCCAGGCCATTTTGCCCATCATCGGAAAGTAGATGCCGCGGAAGCAGAGTCTGGCCAGAAAAATGTTGATGCGATAACCGAGCGGCTGGTCGTTGAGCGAGTCAACCGCGGCCGCCAACGCCTCCGGACTATAAGCCTCAGCCCAGCCCTTATTCACTTCCGCATGAGCTTCGTCGATGGTCATTTTCAAGGGCGTGTGCGCCATGGCAAATGGAATGAACTCCTGCCAGTGCTTGGGGCGAGTCAGCCGCCCAGCTTTTTCCAGCCGCTTGTAGAGCGGCGTCGCGGGCAAAGGCGTGAGCAGGCCGAAGATGGGCAGGCCGGGAGGCCAGGTGCGAACTTCGCTCAGCGTCCGCCCGGCAACTCCGACGGTGTCGTTGTCCATGCCGAAAATAAACGAGGTGATGGCGTAAACATTGCGTTGCGCAAGACGCTCGAGCACAGCAGCGTACTCGCCCGGTTTATTGAATCCTTTGTTTACATCCTTAAGATTGGCGGGATCGATCGATTCCATACCGATAAAAATCCATTTACCTCCTGAGGATGCGATCAGGTCGACCAGTTCTTCGTCGCGCAATAAATTGGCGCTGATCTGCGCGACCCAATGGACCTGGGCTTTTGCGGCGATGATGTCGCGGAGCAGAGACTTGGTGCGCTTGATGTTGATGGCGAAATTATCGTCGATGAAAAAAACCGCCATCTGGCCTTTTTCGGTGCGGGCGCGAGCCTTCAACAAGAGTAGTTCGTTGACCACGCTCTCGTTGGTGCGGAAGCGAATCGAATCGCCGAAGAAACCGGTGACGGTGCAGAACTCGCAACCGTAGGGGCAGCCGCGTCCGGATTCGACCGGAATAATGCGAAACGATCCCCAGCCTTCGCCGATCTTCTTGAGGAGAGCGGTTGCGGCTTTGGGCACGAGATTGAACTGCTTGAGATCGATCGACTGCCACGGAATCACGGGGTATTCCTTCAGCGAAGGCTTGCTCTCCTGGCCAAAGGCATCGACCGGTTCGTAAACATCTTTGAGTTGGCCGCGGGCAGCGTCTTCAACAATGCCTGGCCAAGTCGCGTCGGCTTCACCGAGGGCGACTGCGTCGGCGTGACGCGCGCCGCCGTCGCGACCGAGGGCTTCGTCGGCCATTTCTGTAACGTGCGGTCCGCCCATCACCACGGGAACTCCGGTGGCGCGCACTGCGTCGGCCATGCGATAGGCCTTGGCGATCATGCGGGTCATGGCGCCGATGCCGACTAACCCGATGTTGTTGTCGCGCACAAACTGCGCGATCCCCGCTTCGTCCATGGGCTGGGCGTTGCCGTCGACCAGCAGCACTTCGTGCCCCGGCGGCGTCAGCGCCTGTAGCAGGAACATCCAGAGATGAGGCATAAAATTACGCGTGACCCCGTTGTCGGGGTTATAAAGTAAGATTTTCATGGTGTGATTCGCGATTCCGCAAAGCGCCGCTTTGCTACGTGCCTGGTTGATAGGAGAATTCGAAAGCGCGAGGATGGCGGATATCCTTAGCGCGTAATAGTTTGTAAGCGTGCGTTTAAATGTACCTTATCGAACAGTATATCGTACGCAGGGAGACATGACAGGAATATTCAGGCATAGCCTCCCCGCGGGCGGGGGAGGGCATATTACTCTCTGGTTCGAAGATTGGCGTCCGAGGAGTGTATCCAACAGTTCAGGCCGTGGTGAGTTCGCGATCTTGACTCGGCTCATACTCGACAATGTATCCGGCGACGGCGCTCGCGGCCACCGTTAGCGGGGATGCCAGATACATCTGACCGGGGCCGCTGCGTCCCGGGAAATTCCGATTCTGCGCGCTGATGACGACCTGATCGGATCGCGTCGATACACCTGGACCGGCGTTGATACACGCGCCACAAGCAGGCTCAATCACACGCGCACCCGCTCGCTCGAAAATATCGATGTAGCCACGACGATTGGAGTACTCGCGCGTTTCCTGCGACCCGAATTGGATCCAGAACTGTACATGGTCTGAAACCCGGCGGCCATGTTTTAGGGCGTCGCCGAGAACCGACGCATACATATCCATATCTTCGTTCTTCCCTGCGGTGCAGGTTCCGCCATAGGCGATTTCGATCGGGACGCGAGTGTTGAGCTCGCGGATGTACTTGCCATTGCCAGGGTCGCCGGGAGTGGCGACCATAGGCGTGATCTCACTCGCGTCGAGTTCGATCACGTCGGCGTAATCCGCGTCGCGATCGCTTTCGAGGCCCTCGATCATCTTTTCAACTTCGTGGCGTTTCATGAGGCGGCGCTCCATCAGAAACTCAACCACTTTTTCGTCGGGAGCGACGATGCCGGTGAAGCCGCCGATTTCAGCCGCCATGTTGGTCATGGTGGCGCGTTCGTCCACCGAGAGCGCTTCGACCGCTTCGCCTGCGTACTCCATGACTTTGGCGAGCGCCTTGCCGCTGCGCACGTAATCGAGAGAGAGAATTTTCAGGATGAAATCTTTCGCTGTGACGTTCGGATGGCGCTTGCCGCGAATCACGATCTTCACTGACTCCGGCACCTTGACGCGTACGTCTTTCGTGATCCAGGAGTTGAATACATCGGTCGTCCCAATGCCGAAGGCGATGCAGCCGATGGCGCCGACGTGCGGCGTATGCGAATCGGAGCCGACGTTGACTTGACCCGGCAACGCATAGGTCTCGAGCATCACCGAGTGGCAGATGCCCTCCGAGCCTTTTCTGTCGGTGAGTTCGCCGTGCAGCTTGATTCCCTGCTGTTTGGCGAAATCCTCCTGCTTCAGCTTAAGTTGCGTGGCGAGATCAAGGAGGCCCATCTTCTTTTTTTCTTCGGACATAACATCGTCGAGAAAGGTGAGATGGTCGCGGAAGAAGCGGATGCTGGAGGCATCGTTCACCGGAACATCTTTGCCGACGTATTGCTCATAGAAGATGGACGCCATCGGCGTAACGTATTCATGGCTGAAGCGCAGATCGACGCGAGTAAAGCCGGTGTCGCCGGGCTTGACCGCAGCCAGGCCAACGCTGCCATCGGGATTGACCATGTGGCGGGCAAAGATTTTCTCAGCGAGCGTCATTGTCGGTGGTTGTGTGGAGCGGGCACTCTTGTCCGCTGCCTTTATCGGCGGCAGAAAGACTTTCCCCTGCATGCGCGCTACGTTAAAGGGAAACAATCCGCCGTATTCGATCACCTGCTTGGTGATCTCGTCTTCTCCGGCGGTGAATTCGCTGAGCGCAATTTCTTCTCCGGCGAGAATCCGGTCGATTAAAGAAAAGTTGGTTGAAGTCAGCAGGCCGAGGTTCTGGCAATTTTGCTGGTAGATGCGCTCGATGTTCTCCGCGATTGCAACCTGAATGCCGGCGCACATCTCGGCATAGGGCGACTGCTCGCGGCTCGAACCCTTGCCGCGCCGCTTGCCGCTCACCGAGCAGACGAAACCGCCGTTCTTTACATCGTTGCGGCCAATGGGAAGCGTGTTGCCGCAACGCAGGCCGACGTAGGGAATTTCGCCGAGGGTGCGATCAAAATAAAAACAGTAGTGCGCGGGAGTGATTTCGTCGGTGGAAATATCGTCACGAAGCTTGGGGTTGTTGGCGGGATTCTTCGTGTCCCAGGGCAGATCCCAACCCAACAGCTGCCTTTTGATTAACTCTGGATCTTCCGTGAGAAAGAGAATGCGACCCGGCAAGCGCACATGGTCGGGGCGCTTTTCGATCTTGCGTTCGAGGAGAGACGAGCCCACGCCGATTATTGTAACGCTTGAACTGGGTGCGCGGAACGGCGCGCTCGACTACAGCTTACGCTCTCTAGCGTAGGCGATGGGGCTCGGCAACTCTTCCAATCCGCGGCCTGCGAAGATCTCTTGAAATTCGTGCAGCAGCGCTTCATGCACCAGGCCATTTGAGGCCAGGGTCTCGCGGCTGGCGATTTGGAATTCGCCGCCGGAAAAGTCGGTCACTTTTCCTCCCGCCTCTTCGACGATCAGCACACCTGCCGCGGTATCCCACGGATTGAGATTGAATTCCCAGAACCCCTCATAGCGGCCTGCGGCGACATTGCAGAGGTCGAGCGCCGCCGAACCGGCACGCCGCACGCCGTGCGTGCGCAAGGTGAGCTGGTGATAGAAATAAATATTCGGATTCTTATGCCGCTTCTGGCTGGGAAAGCCTGTGCCAATGAGGCATTCACCGAGGTTCGCTATCGCGGAGACATGAATCGCTTCGCCGTTGAGACGCGCCCCCGCGCCCAGTTCGGCGACAAACATCTCGTCGCGCGTGGGATCGTAGACCACTCCCGCGACGCGCCGGCCTCTGCGTTCGACCCCGAGCGAAACACAGAACACGGGATAGCCGTGCGCGAAATTGGTGGTGCCATCGAGCGGATCGACATACCACTTGTACTCGCTGCCAGTCTCGATGCGCGTTCCCTCTTCACCCATCACGTCGTGATTGGGAAACTGTCCGCAAATCTTCCCCAGAATCAGGGCCTCAGATTTTCGATCGGCCACCGTGACCAGATCCACGTCACCCTTATATTCAATCTTCACGTGCTGGCGAAAGTATTCCATCACCAGAGTACCCGCTTCGCGCGCCATCGCCTGCATGGGAGAAATCAGATCGAGAGGTTGGTGGGATGTCATGGCTTTAAGGCATAGATTCTCAGGATTGTTTCAGTGAGCGCTGAATGCTGCGCGCTCGAAGCTCGGCTACTTCTTCTTGCTGTCTTCCGCGATGTAGACGATCTCGTGCTTGAAAATGAACAGATTCGGACCATCTTCGCGCGTGACGCGCACCATATTTTTATCGTAGTACTCGATCCAGCCGCGGACGACT
>Ga0210391_10003217_pt1 | contig 13876 bp, 14 predicted proteins | sample IncBWC12OmetaG_FD_160573 | JGI IMG/M metagenome (GOLD analysis project Ga0210391, IMG submission 160573) | Forest soil microbial communities from Barre Woods Harvard Forest LTER site, Petersham, Massachusetts, United States - Inc-BW-C-12-O ... | reverse complement strand
GGCGGTTCGGGAGTCAAAAGCTAATCCAGGAGTGATAGCAATCGAAAGCGAGAATGCGGGAAGGTTGGAGTCCCACGAAATTCAGTATCACGACGGCAATCAGTTTCCCCATCTCGAACGGGTGGACAGTGCACCTGACTATCTAGACGAAATTCTCAAACCGCTGACCCCGGCAAGTGCGAACTAGCGGCCGAGCGCTCGAGTGATTTTAAGGAATGGAGCGGCCTGCAGGGAGAGACTTCAACCCCTCTCGACGGCAATGGGTGTCTCCTGGTTCAGGATGGCAACCCAGCGCCTTCCACGTTTAATCCATGTGGTGCTCTCGATCACGGCGCCTGCGGGAAAGGTTCGGCCAGCTTCTTTCCCGAGACGTAGCGCCTCGTAGTACAGGATTACGGTTGTTGAATTGGGCATGAATCCGCGGATGTGGCGAATTTCATAGCCGGAAATCGTGCGTTCACTCATCGAAGCCAGATATTGGGGCTGGGGTGTTACTCCAGATTGAAAGATCATGATCGCGTCCGAGGGTACAAGTCCTTTGAACGTGTCGGCATCTCGGTCTTGAGCTGCCTTCCAGACCCGCTTCTCGAGTTGAATGACGGCATTGATGATCGCGCGCTTGGAATGGAATCTGTTGGTTTGGTTCATGGTTCCTGAATTGCGAGGTTTCAAGGGATGTCTCCGGCGATGCGAGTCCGCAGTGGTGGTTCTGATGCAGTTCTTGTATGGCGAATTGTAGTCAACTTGGTCTATAGCACGTCAGTGCCTGGCTTACCCAGCAAATTCAGATTGTTCTCGGAGTACCAGATGCATCAGTTGCGGAAGTCACCTATTTCATCTCGAGGTCACGCCATTGACCACATTTTATAACGCTCTATCCGTTCGTTCGCGATTTCCCGTCTTCAAGCACAAGATATACCTGAACTCCTGTTCGCAAGGAGCACTCAGCGACGCGGTAGAAGGCTCGATTCTCGAACACATTCGCTCGTGGCACGAACACGGGTCCCCGTGGGACTGCTGGGTCGAAGAGTATGAATCCGCGCGCACCGCCTTCGCCCATTTCATCGGTGCCGCACCCGATGAAGTTGCCATTGTCCCCAGCGCCTCCGTGGGTATCAATTCCGTTGCCAGCGCGCTCGATTTCGGCCAGCGCCCCAAAGTCCTCATGGGCGAATTTGAGTTTCCCACGATGGGACAAATCTGGCTTGCGCAGAGCCGCCGTGGCGCCGCGGTTCAGTTTCTCGCGGCGGAAAACGGCATGATCCCGGCGGAAGCTTATTCCCGCGCCATCGACGACAAGACGCTCATCGTCCCGGTCACGCATGTCTGTTTCTCCAACGGTTTTCGATCAGAGATTCAGCCGATCGTTCAATGCGCGCACGAGCACGGTGCGCTGGTCATGCTCGACGGTTATCAGGATTGCGGAACCCGTCCGATCGACGTCAAGGCGCTCAATATAGATTTTTACGTCAGCGGCGCACTCAAATATCTTCTTTGCCCGTCCGGCATCGCTTTCCTTTACGTCCGGCCCGAATTGATCCGTTCGCTCACCCCGACGGTCACGGGCTGGTTCGCGCAACAGAATCCGTTTGCGTTTGACGTCATGCATTTCGATCCTGCAAAGACGGCTCGCCGCTTTGAAGCGGGATCGCCTCCACTGCCACACGTCCACGCAGTGCAGGCAGCGCTCAAATTGCTCGGCAGCGTCGGATACGAGACAATCGCTCAGCATATCTCTGACCTCACCAAAGCATTTACGGAAGGCGCTCGCGCGCTCAAAATCAAGATCAAGACCCCGGCCGAGAGTGTGGGTCCGCTGGTCGTGCTGCAAATGAAGGACTCGGATGCCGCGGTAAAAAAACTAGCGACGCGAAACATCGTCGCTTCGAATCGAATGGATGGTCTGCGCGTATCGTTTCATTTGTATAACACGCTCGAAGATGTTCGCTCCGTTCTTGATGTCCTGAATGAAAATCTGCATCTTGCGGTCCGCGAGTAACGGACCGGATCGCGTTTCAGTTTCGACTGTGGGCACAAGATGCTTCGACTGGACAGAACGACATCTAAGAACGAGGGATTGATGCGAGAAGCCTTCCAGCGGAAGTGATATTATCTGCTGATAACCCACAGTCAGGAGACGCTTTGCAAGCGTCCTGAGTGCTACGATTCGCCCTGCATCACTCTACATCGGCAAACAAGCCGGCCCGATGGGCTCAAAAGACTTATAGGTGAGGACGAACTCCTGGTGTCCCAGACTCTCCGAACAGCTCTGCGTCCCGGAAGCGACCTCTAACACCTTTTTATAGATCTCCTCGCCGACTTCGTCGACGCTAGCTTCCAACCGCAGGATTTTTCCTGCGTTAACGTCCATGTCATCGCTCATACGCTCGTAAGTTTCCGGGTTGGCGCAAATCTTGATTACAGGGGAAATGGCTGAGCCGACTACGGAGCCGCGTCCCGTTGTGAACAAAATTACATGCGATCCACAGGCGATCAGCTCTGCAATCTCTGCGTTGTCATTAATATTGGGAAATCCGAATTTTGGCTCGCCATCCGGAACAACGTCCAACAAATACAAACCACCATTCCGCGGAACGTCACCAGGCTTAATCAGCCCGGAGATTGGCGAATCACCACTCTTGCAATACGCTCCGATCGACTTTTCTTCGATCGTGGTCAGGCCGCCTTCTGCGTTTCCGGGAGCAAAACTAGCGTGGCCCATCTGTTGGTAGTAATAGGCCGCTTTCTCGACTGAAGCTTTCAACTCGTGGCCGAGCTCAGGCGTGACTGCACGCGCGGACATAACGTCTTCCAACCCGATCATTTCCCCGGTTTCCTCGAAGATCGTTGACGCGCCTTGCTTGACCAGCATATCGAAGGCGCGTCCGACCGCGGGATTGGCGGAGATTCCGCTAGTCGCATCAGAGCCGCCGCACACGGTTCCCACCACGAGTTCATCTATGCCGAGCGGAGCTCTCGGTACATCCGCAATCTGCTTCAAAGCCTGCTCAACCCACGCCGCGCCCCCGCCGATAGATTTCCTTGTACCCCCGGTTTGCTGGATTACCACGGTGCTCACGGGCCGGCCGGTCTTCGCAATCTCTTCTGCGAGGCGATGGCGATTGAAACTCTCGCATCCCAGGGAGAGCAACAACGCACCTCCCACATTCGGATGGGTGCATAGCTTGGTCATCATCCGGTCAGCGTAAGCATTAGGGTAGCAACCGCCAAACCCGATCAGATGCACCGGCTGACCTTTGAAGCAATCCACGATCTCGCGAGCTACGTGGTGAGCGCATTCCACGAGGTAGGCAACAACGATACGGTTTCGGATTCCTTTTCTTCCGTCAGAGCGAAGAAAGCCTTGCAGTTGGGGAGAGTTATTTGACGAAAACATGGTCTTTGTCCAGGGTGTAAGTAGCGATGTAGTCACTTTTCAGGTTATGCAGATGCATGTGGGCTCCGGCTGGAATAGGTTCTTTCGCCGAACCTATGGGTACTCCACACTTGTATACTTTTTCTCCGGTCTTGATGTCGCGAGCCGCCACTTTGTGGCCGATCGCAATATTTTGCGTAAAGACGATTTCGCGGCCATCCATCAGGTCTCGGTCCCCGGCGCGTACGGGGGAAACGACAATGAGGACATTGTCATCCCGATGAAGGCGCAACAGCTTCCGTAACTGTCCTTCGGCTTGCATCAAACTCTCTTTTCTCGAAGTAAGCCTACTCCTGCTGCGGTTGCGGCTTGAAATTCGCCGCATCGCGATAGTTGACCGTCTGCAAGTGCTCACAGTAAAGCACAAGCTCCCCCGGCATTTTAAATACTTCGTAAGAAACCTTCACCATCCCCATCTCAGCATATTTGGGCCATTTTTCAAGCTGCGTGCGAACAGTGTAAATCGTGTCGCCCACGAAGACCGGTTTAATGAAGCGCAACTTGTCGTAACCATAGCTGAAAGTGTGAATATTATTGTGCGCCATAAGGCCCAGGCCCAGGCTGAATACCATAGCGCCCGCAACCAGGCGCTTTTTGAAGATTCCTTCTTCCTTGGCGAAGACATCGTCGGCGACGTAGGGATGCATGTCGAGGACGATGGCATTGAACAACATGCTTTCCCCTTCCGAAATCGTGCGGCGAATCGAACGCGCACGCTTGCCCACTTCGAAGTCTTCGTATAACCAATCCTCGGCATTCCAGATGGAGATTTCCTTGTGCTTAGCGGGATCAGGATTCGGATTCTTCACGGGTCCTCTTTCGTTGTTAGGCGATTCGGCGAGCTGCAGCTCGCCGCGTGGCATAATGCTCGTTCAGCCATCGGATCAAGTCGGCGTCGTTCACTGCTCCGCGCAAGCAGCGATTGATCTCGATTCCTGCGGCTTCGAAGAAACGAACAAATCCGTCGAAGCGCGGCCGCAGATAGGCGGTCTGCAAGGTTTGCAGCGTGCCGGAAAAAAAGCCGTCGGCCATAGCGTTAACCGACGAGTCAGTCCATGCGGACAAGCTAGCAGGCTGGCCTCCTGCGCGAAAATAAGTGCCACGCTGATGTTCCGGGCTCACCAGCCATTTGGCGTAGGCGATGGCTTCCGATGGATGCGGACTGAGCTTGCTGATTGCGGCTCCCGTTCCCCCCAGCATCGTGCCGGCACATCCGCGCGGGCCGACCCCCGGAGCATTCGTGAACTTCAATCGCACTGGATTGCCGACTCTCGAGTAATTGGAGTAACCAAAACCGTACGGACAGTAGACTGCGTCGGATTCGCTGATCATGAAATCGTAAACCTGGATCGGATTCCACTCCACACAGCGGGGATGGGCCAGTTCGATGAGCGCGTGCAGTCGATCCAATACCTCGGCACCGACAGAGTCGTCCACGAAATGGTCACCTTCCTCGGGAATGGGGTATCCGAGACTAGCGCTCAAGGTGAAGAAAAGACTGATTGCATCCGTCGGACACGCTGGTACCACGATGTATTTTGCCGCTTTGCGCGCTCTCTCTCCCACTTGCAAAACATCGTCGAAAGTGTCGGGGACAGCGGGAGACAGTGCTCGTAACAGATCAGGCCGATACGATGCAACTTGCGTTGCGGCATCTATGGGAAGAGCCCAAAGACCATTCCCGTACCAGTAGGATTGCCATGAAGGACCTACAGAATCTGCGGCCAAATCAAGTTTTTCCGCTTCGGTGAGCGCGGGGCCAAGGTCAACCAAGGAATCATGGGCTGCGGCAAAGCCGACGAACGGATGATCCACGATGAGGAGATCGTAAAGAGCCAGATATTGCTCGATGGGAGACTCGCCAAACTCGCGTAGAGTTCGGCGGTCCCACCGGATCTTAATTTTGGGATTTTGCTCTTCGTATTCGGAAATTCCTCCGAGCAAGGGAGCATAACCGCGGGGATGATCCCAGGTGAGCCCTTTGAGGGTAATTCCCACACTAACCTCCGTCCCTTTAGCAACGTCTTTTTCTTTGCCGAATCAAGCGGCCATGCGCTTCTCGGCCAGCAAAATGTGCTCGCAATATAGAACCACTTCATCGCGCTGGTTCAACACCTCACAGGCTTCAACCACGCGGCCCAACCCCTTGCGCTTCGGGTCTTCCTGTTTTTCCTTGACGGTGACCCGGGTCCGCAGCGTATCGCCGATGAAAACCGGCTTGGGAAAACGCAATTTGTCATATCCGTAGGTGAAGGCAACGGGATTGATTTGACCGGCGGTGAGACCGATGCCGATCGCAAAGGTCATCGTGCCGTGTGCTATACGCTGACCAAACTGAGTCTGACGGGCAAACTCCGCATCCACGTGATGCGGAAAGTAATCTCCGGTGTGTCCAGCATGAATGACGACATCAGTCTCGGTAATCGTGCGTCCAGAGGTGACTCGCTGCGCGCCCACTACAAAATCTTCGAAGTACTGGTTTGGCGTCATGGTTGCACCCCACCGGAAAGTCTCGGCCTCTTTCCGCCGATGGCTGAGGAAAGCGTGCGGGAAGCCAGGCTCAACGCTTCTTTGACCTGCGGTGGTCCTACGGTGTCTCCGATGCGGGCGAGAAACGGAACTGTCATTGCCGCGATTGCTTCGCCGTGTTGATTCAATACCGGGTAACTGATGTTCACCACCCCGTGCACCTGGTAGCTAGCCAGTTCTTCGTAGCCGCGCTGGCGAATCTGATTCAGATGGCGGAAAAGACCAGCCGGGACTGGCTTTCTTGAGCGGAAGCGCCACGCCCCCAGTGCGCGGGCGCGAACTTCTTCGCTTTGAAAGGCCAGAATCACGTGCCCGGAAGCTGTGTTCAAGAGATCAATGTTTGCTCCGAGATGCACGGAGAAACCCATGATCCCCGGAGCCTCGAACTGCGCGACAACGACTACCTCTGCATGGTTGAGCATTGCCAGATGGCAAGACTGGCCGGTATTGCTCGCGACCCCCTGTACCAGCGGGCGTGCCCGCGCGATCAGTCGCTGCAGCGGTTGATGGTGGTGGACAATTTCAAATAGCTTCAGCGTGAGTTGATAGCGCTCGTCAGGGCCCGTCCGGGAAATATAGCCTCGCTCTTCGAGACACACCAACATGCGGAATACCTCAGTGAGGCTGCGGCCAAGACGGCCGGCGATTTCACTGTGGGTCATTGCTTCGGAGACGGAAGCGAGAAGTTCCAGGATGTCCAGGCCCTTTTCCAGGGCTGGAGCAGTGTAGCGACTTCTCCGCGACGTCGCCTGCGGTCGAGTTGCGGGTTTGCGCCGGGAGGCCATTGTTGATCAACCTGTGTTAGTTTACTACTAATTTCTCTAATGAAAGTCCTCTTTTATTGGTAGAATTTACCATGATTGGTGTCAGGAGTTTCCGGTGACCACTTCCCCAAGCCGCGTCCTTGCAGATCACATGGATGAGAAACCCGAGAGGCCGCTGCAAGGCATTCTGGTGCTGGACTTCAGCCAGTTTCTTTCTGGCTCATTGGCCACTCTTCGGCTGGCGGACATGGGCGCCCGCGTGATCAAGATCGAGCGACCCGGAGCCGGCGATCTGGGCCGTTCCCTCTACTTGAGCGACACCGATGTGCACGGAGAGAACACGCTTTTTCACGCCATCAACCGCAACAAAGAGAGCTACGCGGCCGACCTGAAGAATCCCTCAGACCTGGATAAATTGCGCGCATTAATTGCGCGGGCCGATGTCATGGTGCAAAATTTTCGTCCCGGGGTGATGGAGCGGCTGGGCTTCGGCTACGACAAGGTTTCGTCGATCAACAGTCGTTTGGTTTACGCAGTCGTGTCGGGTTATGGAAATGCTGAAGCATGGCGTGATCGACCGGGACAAGATCTGCTGGCGCAGGCGCGCTCAGGAATCATGTGGCTGAGCGGCGATGCGGAAGATCCCCCTACGCCGATGGCTCTGGCGATCGCCGACATGCTGGCTGGACACAACCTCTGCGAGGGAATTCTGGCGTGTCTGGTACGACGCGGCGTGACTGGCCGAGGGGGATTGGTGGAAACCAGTCTGATTGAGGCGTTGCTCGATTTCCAATTTGAGGTGCTCACCACGCACTTGAATGACGGGCGTCGTCCGCCGCGCCGAAGCCGGTTCCGCAATGCGCACGCCTACCTGGCGGCGCCTTATGGAGTTTATGACACAGACGACGGTTATTTGGCGCTGGCTATGACCCATCTTCCGACCCTGGGCAAGTTGCTTGATTTGCCTGCGCTCGAGGAAAGTGCGGATCCGGCCGACGGGTTTCGCCGCCGCGATGAAATCAAGCACATCATCGCCCAGCGTCTCAAACAGCACACCACTGAGCATTGGCTCGAGATTCTAAATGCTGCCGACATCTGGTGCGCGGAAGTTCTGGATTGGCCGAAACTCTGTGCCAGTGAGGCCTTTCACCAACTTGCCATGATACAGACTCTGAGGGACGGAGACGGAATCGAGATTCTTACCACGCGCATTCCGATTCGTCTGGACGGAGATCTACTGACGAGCGAGCGACTGGCTCCGCGCGTCGGACAACATACCGAGACAATTCAGAAAGAGTTTGGGCTTTAACTTAATCGATACACGCGGACGGCATTCTCGGAGAACAACTTTTTTTGATTGATCTCGCCCCCGCCCTTCGTGATTTTCTGCAAGGCCTCCACCCACTGTCGAAAGCTGGCCGAAAGCGTGCAAACTGGCCAGTCACTGCCGAACAGCACGCGGTCCCAGCCGAAGCTGGCGATCACGTGTTCGACGAATGGTCGCAGGTCCTCCGAGGTCCATCTCTGGGGATCGGCATAAGCCACCAGGCCGGAAATCTTGCAAGAGACATTCGGAAACTTGGCGATCTCGGCGATGTAACCGCGCCACGGATCGAGATTGTTTTCCTTAACCTGTGGTACTCCGCAGTGGTCAAGAATAAAAGCTACATCCGGACACTTGGAAATCAATTTAATCGCGATGGGAATCTGCCGAGCGAGAACGCAGATGTCGAATGAAAGACCGTAGCTGGCGAGTGTGGCCACATGCTTGATGAACGTCGCTCCCTGGCCCACATCGTCCGGTTGTGTATGGAGCACACGACGAATGCCTTTCAGCTTGGGATGACCCGCAATCTGGTCCAGGTAGGATTTGAAATCCTCTCTCTCCGGCCGGCCGCAAGCCACGACGCCTTCGAGCGGATTGTCCGGCTGATCGGCAAGCGCGAGCAGATGCTGGGTCTCACGCAGCATATAGGGCTCATCGACATCGGCTTCCAGATGCACTGATCTCACCACGCTCAGTCCCTCGGCAGCCGTGAGATAGTCGGACATGCGGAAAGAACGGTCCAGGGCCGGAAGGGAGTTGAGCCACGAGTAGCGAAAGAGGTCCAAATCCCAGAGGTGTTGGTGCGTGTCTACAATTTGCATAGCATGATCTGCCTAAGATAAATAGGATCTGCCAAAACAGGTTGACGGGCTGAAAAACCTAACCGCCAACTCCCGTCCTGGTCAAATCAATCTGCGTGAAAGACCTCTTCCATATTGGCCCACCACTCGCCTTCGGTGCGCGTTTCCAACGGCTTCTGCAGCGGCATCATGATGGCCCACCACTCTTGCGTCTTGGGATCAGCCGCCATTTTCGCCATGTCGGCTGCATAGTCCGCGCCGTGATATTCGAAATATCCGAAGAGCAAGTCGTCTTTTAGATAGATGGAATAGTTCCGAATGTTGCAACGCCGGATCATGGCGAGCACCTCAGGCCACACCGCTTGGTGATATCTTCTATAGGCTTCAAGAGACTCCGGCCTTACTTTGATCACAGAACCGTAGCGCTTCATGTCATCCTCCACATTGCACTCCGCAAGGCCGCTCTACTATATTCGATGCCTTCGGAAGCTCGCTATGGTTGATGAAAATTCAGTGGCCGAAAACCCGAAACTGCAATGACACAATATCGGATTACTTCACTAGAAACACGCGACGTGCGTTTCCCTCTAGAACAAGGCGCTGGTAGTGACGCCGTACACTCGGGAACAGAGTATGCCTTTGCGACAACCCTGCTCGCCACCGAGGGACCCGCATTTGGCACCGGTATCGTGCTTACGCTTGGCCTGGGGAACCAGTTGGTTTGCGAAGCGATCGCATGGCTCGGCAAGGCGTTGATTGGCCAGGAAATTGAAGAGCTGATGGCGGATTTCGGGACGGTGGCGCAGAAACTTTCGCAACATCCTCAACTTCGCTGGCTGGGTCCTCAGAAAGGAGTGGTTCACCTGGCGCTCGCCTCGCTCACCAACGCTTGTTTCGATTTGTGGGCCAAGAGCCGTGGCGTACCCTTGTGGCGACTACTTCTTGATCTTGATGAGCGAAGGCTCGTCGCCCTGCTCGACTTGAGCTATCTCGAAGATGTTCTCATTCGGGATGAAGCGGAAGCGATTTTCCGTAGGCACACGAGTTCTCGGCAAGAGCGGGAAGGCGTTTTATCTGCGGGCTATCCTGGTTATGACACATCCGTCGGCTGGTTTCAGTACGAAGATACTCACGTCATGGAGCTGGCGCGTCGGGCCATGGAGAAGGGATTCCGCGCGTTCAAACTAAAGGTCGGCTCCCGCGATGGCCAGCGCGATGTGCGGCGCGCCTTCATGCTCCGCGAACTTGCTGGCCCCGAGGCGCTGATCATGGTCGACGCTAACCAGCAATGGACTCTTCCACGTGCGCTGGAGATGTGCGCAGAGCTTAGGAACATGTCTCCTTACTTCGTGGAGGAACCCACCCACCCTGACGATATTGGAGCTCACCGCACACTCGCTGAGGCAATCAGGCCAATCCCCATTGCGCTGGGCGAGCACGTTCCGAATCGAATCATGTTTAAGAACTTCATGCAGGCGGAAGCACTTGAGATCGTGCAGGTGGACTGCACGCGGGTTGCGGGAATCTCCGAATTCCTCACGATCAGCCTGCTGGCGCGACAATTTGGACTGCGTGTGGTTCCTCATGTTGGTGACATGGGACAGATTCACCAGCATCTGGTTCTATTCAATCACATCGCCATGGGACACGAAGCCGTATTCCTCGAGTGCATCCCGCACTTGCAGCCGCACTTCGTGAATCCGGCTCAGATCGAAAATGGCGTGTATGTGACACCGCAAGTCCCGGGCTCGTCCTCTGACCTGAAAGGTGTGCGACCGGGAGCGCAGCCGAACTTCACGGGCTGATTTTCATGACGTGATCTCTTCCGGGCGGACGGCGCGCTTCTCGGCCATGGAACGGTATTCGGCAAACATAACCTGCAGCGTGCGCAAGTTGTCGCGCCCACTGGTCTCTGGCTCTGAGCCGCTCTCGATGGCACGCATGAGTGACGCCATTGGGCCCACGAACGCATCCGGAATCCACATGCTCTCGAGGCGAGCGGAGAACCAATACCCCGGATTGCGCTTCGACATGAACTCCAGAGTATCGGGGCGGCCGGTCGGATAGTTGTACATTAGTCCGATCGTTCCCTTGATCACTCCTTCGCTGCCTTCGAAACGAAAGATGGCGTAAGGATCATCCTGCCAAGTGCTATGGCAGACATCGATTAGCACTTGCAGGCCGGACGTGTACTCCCAGGTAGTCAACGTTTTCGTCTCGGCCTTCGTGGTTTCGCCCGGAGCTCGACTCCCGCTGGTGAACACATACGCGGGTTCGCCCAGCAGATAACGAAGCGAATCGATGTAATGGATGCTGTGAAACATGATCTCCAAGTGTTTGCCCTGATAAATCCACGGCCAAAGACTCCAATCGGTTTTGCAGTGTACCTGAATCGATCCGTAGGTGGGGATACCCAACCAGCCGTCGTCTATCAGGAGGCGGACGCAACGGATCCCAGCGTCCCAGCGCATCTGCTGATTGACTGCGATCTTCACCTTCGCGCGTTCGGCGAGTTCGACGCTACGAACTGCTTTTGAATACTCCTCCGCCAAAGGCTTCTGACACAGCACATGTTTTCCGGCGGTCGTGGCCTGTTCCACGATGCTGGCCTGTTCAGCGGGATAGACGGCTATGTCAACGATCTCGATCTGCTGCTGGCCCAGCAATTCGTCGACAGTGGCATAGACGTTGGCGATTCCGTGGTCTTTGGCAGTACGCTCGGCCTGCTCACGATTCCGATCGGTGATGCCGATGACGTTGAATCCCGCCTTCTTGTAAGCGGGCAGATGCGCATAGTTGACGATGCCTCCGGCGCCGACGATACCGATTCCACGGTCCATGCGCTGTGGCAACCTTGGTTTGTAATCGAGATGCGGGAAAACTTCAGGCATTTCGGAGTCTCTTTTCATAATCGTTCGCGCGTGAATGCGGGGTGCGCAATCGCAAACTCTAGCAGCAACCACGATTTCTGGCCAAGCTATTCGGTCTTGCTTGCTTGAGTGGTGAAGAAAATGTGTCAGTCTTGCAGGCGGGAGATGTCGCAATCCGTGGCAGCATGGCAGCCTGCAACGGTTGACACCGCCCGCTACCCGTCCAGAGACATGAGACTTGTCGGAAGGGTTTCGATTTCTGCTTTAAGATGTCAGTGTGATTCCGCTCAGAAAAGTGCAAAGGTTCAGATTCGTCTTGTTTCTGGCAACGGTTTCAGCGCTCGCAAGCTGGCTTGCAGGCCAAATAACGCAACCCAGCAAAACGACGACAGCGAAAGTCAAACCAGGTGAAGTTCACTTCGAAGACATTGCTTCGCAGGCGGGACTGAGCGCGCTCAACGTATACGGCGGCGACATTCACAAGGAATTTATAATCGAAACCACCGGCAATGGCGCCATCATCTTCGATTACGATAACGACGGATGGCCCGACATCTTCCTTCCCAACGGCTCGACGGTAGAGGGATTCGCCGGAGACAAAGCCAAAGCACCGACCGGACACCTGTATCGCAACAACCATGACGGGACCTTCACCGACGTTACGTCACGCGCCGGACTGGCACGCCCGGGCTGGGGGCAGGGCGGGTGCGTCGGCGACTACGACAACGATGGCTATCTCGATTTGTTGGTCACGTATTGGGGACAGAATGTGCTGTATCGCAACAACGGGGACGGAACGTTTACCGATGTGACTGCCAAGGCCGGACTCAAGACCGCGCACGACGAGTGGAGTACCGGTTGTAGTTTTGTGGACTTCGATCGCGACGGAAACGTAGATATTTTCGTGGTGCGCTACGTGGACTTCAGTTACGACTCGGTGCCGCGGCCGGGGCAGGGACGCTGGTGCCAGTGGAAGGGCATCAACGTAATGTGCGGGCCGCGCGGTCTCAGGGCGGGCGCGAATGTGCTTTATCACAACAACGGCGACGGCACGTTTACCGACGTATCCCAGAAATCTGGCATTTCCAATACCGCGCCGTGTTACGGGTTCACGTCGCTGACAGCGGATTTCGACCATGATGGATGGCCGGATATCTACGTTGCCTGCGACTCTACTGCCAGCATTCTGTATCACAACAACCAGAACGGAACCTTCACCGACATCGGAAAGAAGGCTGGTGTGGCTTACAACGAGGACGGCTCTGAGCAGGCAGGAATGGGCCTTTCCGCAGACGACTTCAGGCACAAAAGCTATCAGGACATCGTCAAAACAAATTTCAGCGACGACACCCCAACCCTCTACATGAATCGTGGCGAGAATAACTTTGACGATGTTACCTACAGCTCCGGGCTTGGCAAGATCAAGAATTGGCTGGGGTGGGGCGTGCAATTCTATGACTTTGACAATAGCGGGTGGCCCGGAATCCTGATCGCCAATGGCCATGTTTATCCGGAGGTAGATGGCAAGGGATTGGGCACCAGCTATCGGGAACCGAAGGTCGCCTACTATAACCTGCGCGACGGGACATTCGCCAACATCACCGCCGATGCGGGTTTGGTTCTGACCGAGCCACACTCTGGTCGCGGCATGGCGCTCGGCGATCTGTTCAACGATGGTCACCAGGAGGCGTTGGTCAACAACATGAACGAGAAGGCCTCGCTTTATTACAACACTTCGCCGATTGGAAACTGGATCAGCCTACAATTGGTCGGCGTGAAATCGAATCGCGCAGCTTTGGGCGCTCTTGTCACTGTGGAGCAAGGCAGTAGTAATCGCGAAAACGATAAGCACGAAAAAGAAGTGCGCAGTGGGGACGGATACATTTCGCAGAGCGACCTTCGTCTGCATTTCGGTTTGGGCAAGTCATCGAGGGCGGAGAAGATCACGATTCGCTGGCCGAGCGGATTGGTCGAGACGCTTTCCGACCTTCCCGCCAATCACTACTACTTGGTTCGAGAAGGCAGAGGGGTGGACCAGAGCAAGACCCACGGAGTGAGTACAGTGCGGGTTGGCGTGCCAATCGCGAATGCGAAATAGCACGTCCAGACATGCGACCCAGGATGGGGCGCGCTAGGTTGCATTGCCGGCG
>Ga0210391_10003216_pt1 | contig 13877 bp, 8 predicted proteins | sample IncBWC12OmetaG_FD_160573 | JGI IMG/M metagenome (GOLD analysis project Ga0210391, IMG submission 160573) | Forest soil microbial communities from Barre Woods Harvard Forest LTER site, Petersham, Massachusetts, United States - Inc-BW-C-12-O ... | reverse complement strand
CCAGCGCAAGATCGAGCTGCTGAACAAATGCTTCCCTTCGCAACACTGCCGCGACTGGTGGGATACCGAGGTATTCAGCGGACTCGCACGGCTACGCGGCATGGAGTGCCGAGCCCGCTACGCCGAGGCGTTCACGTGCTCGAAGTCCGTTATCCGCAGCGAGTACCTGCCCCACGTACAGCCCAGGAAATGAGGGAACTCCCATGACAGTTCTGGTCGACCCCGATCTGCGGGACGATGCGCTCCGGCAGGCGATCTATGACGGCAAGCTGATAGTCCTGACTCGCTTGCAGGCTGTCAGCGACCTCGTTGATTACACCCGTGAGCAGCTGACCCAGCTGTTCCACCCGTATGACCCCGAGCATGTGCACGAATATATCGAGCCTGCCGAGATGGCCAAGCTACTTGGCGAATGGAAGCCGCGGTGGATCCACGCGCAGAAATCCAAGCAGCTTGTCTGCGACATCATCACGCAGGCAGGGCTGCCCGCTGAGTTCACCCACTACGACGTGCCCAGACCGCGTACGTCGTTTCCGGTGGGCCATCTCACCACCGGGGTGGCCGCTGCCTTCCCCTGGCACCGGGACTCCTGGTACAGCGCGCCTGCGCAGCAGCTGAACTGGTGGCTTCCAGCCTTCCCGATCCGGGAGGACAACTCGATGGCATTTGACCTCAACGGCTTCGGCCGGGCTGTGCCGAACACTTCGGATACCTTCGACTATTACCGGAACAACACCCAGCGCCTGACTGCCGCCCAGAACGTGGCCAAGGACGAGCAAGCGCGGCCGGGCGCCATTGACCACAAGCCTGCCCAAGAACTGATAGTCCTGCCGGCGCCAGGTGCCGTGCTGCTCTTCGCTGGCGCCCAGCTGCACACCTCGATTCCCAACTCCTCCGGGCGGACTAGGTACAGCGTGGACTTCCGCACAGTCGATGTGAGGGACCTCGTCGCCGGGAGCGGTGCTCCAGTGGTCGATGCGCACTGCACCGGCACATCCACCAGAGACTTCGTCAACGTCAAGGACGGCAGCAGCTTCGACGAGGAGACCGTCACGCGCCTGTTCGGTGCTCCGCCTGCCGATGCCACCCTGGTGTTCAGCGCACCGGATGACTAAGCGCCAGCCGGGCTGTCGCCTTAACCCGCGACGATCATCGGACGCCCGGCCGCTCGCGGCCCGCAGTTCCCCTTAGCGTCACGAGATACCGGCCCGACCGGTCGCTTTCGGACGAGACGTCGGCGTCGCGGGCAGCCGCCCCGGCGCGCGTCAGGCCAAGGCTTTCGTCCGTCTTATCGGCTCCGATGAGCACGGCGGAGATCAACGGAGTTCCACTCAGCCTGGTCATCTCACCGACGCCTCGAACCCTGACTGCGGTAGATTGCCCGGCCGTCACCACGACAACCGCGCCGGCCGCCCAGCTCCTGAGATGGTCGGCGCCCAGCGACGGGTCGAGGGCTGCGAGGGTCAGAAGGACGTCCGCCGAGGCGCAGGCGGCCACGAGTTGTGGACTGGCGTCAGCCGTGCGGGAACCGGTGGTAAGCGGGCCAGCCAGCAGGAGGTTGTCGGGAGTAGGAACCGCCACCACAAGGTGAGCGCCCTGGACGGTGATGGCCCTGACGCCCGGCTCGCTGGAACCCAGCAGACGGGCCGCGGGAGCGCCGCCGCATAGGTCGGCCACGACCACTCGCGTGCCCTTCTGGGCGTAGGAGATCGCCAGCGAAACCAGGCAGATCGCCGGTACTTGCTGATCACCGACTGGGATGACGGCCAGACTAGCCGGGCCGCGGGAACTTGGCGGGACCACGCTGTGCAGATAGGCAACGACTTGCCGCATCTCTGGTGTCTCGGCTATCGCCAGCCCACGACGCGCGCGGCTCGGCCGTATCTTGCCGACGCTGAGCCTGACCGGCGCCCCAAGGGCATGCGCGACATCGCTGCGCCTGCGTAGCCGATCGGAGACTAGTCCGCCAACGACAACGATGGCCATACCGAGCGCCAAGCCGCCGACTAGCCCGGCGCCGGCGTATTCCACAATGCGCTTCTTGCGGTGTTGGGGTACTAGTGCGGCCTGACTCAGCAGTTGGGTGCCCTTGATCGTCGCCGTGTTGGCTTCTTGGTTCGTTGCCTCGCTCGTAGTGATGGCCTGGTTGAAGGCGTTCAGTTCGCTCACGGCCTGGGTGTGCTCGGCCCGCAAACCCGTGAGTTCGGTTTGCTGCTCCGGGCTGCTGCGCTTAGCCGAGAGTTTGGTGATCTGGCTTGTAAGCGCGTCGACATGCCGCTGCGCTTGGTTGAGCTGCTGCTGGAGTGTCTGGTTGATGAGGCTGTTCTGTGTATCGAGCAAGGTTCGCTGGTAGGCCAGGAACGCAGACGCGAGTGCCTGGGCCTGCCGGACTGCCTCGTCGCTGGAGGCTGCCTTGACCGTGATCTGGAGCACCCGGTCGGTGACGATCGTCGCCGTATAGTCGCTGGTGAATGCGGCAGCGTTCTCGTGCAGCCCCAGCATGCGCAGCGCTGCGCTCGCGACCGGCAGGCTTTGCGCCATGGCCTGGTCGTCCATTATCGGTGCGCCAGCAGCGACGTTTGGACCGTTGGCGATCAGGATCGACGCCGTGGCCTGGTAAGAAGCAGGAAACTTGGAGAAGATGGTTAGCCCGATCAGCAAGCCGACCACGGCCGTCACGATCCACAACCGCATACGGCGCTTCAAGGCGGCGCGAACGAACCCCATGCTGGTAAAGCCAGTGGCGAGATCGCCCGCAGTGCCCTCGTCGAGGTTAGCGAAGTCATAGTACGGCCAGTCGTCCGAGTTCCAGCTGGATTGCGGCATCCTGGGGGCCGCGCGCACGGAGACCGCTGTCGCCTCGTCTGCGTCGTCGTCCAGCTGACCGCTGTCGTGCATTCTCGGGTTTCCGTCGGTCACTGTCTCGTCCCCATCGTCATGCCCGTCAATCGCGTGGGCCGTACTCGCCGGGTTTTCCCTAGCTGCGGAATTCGCCCCGTAGTGGGATCGGACGAGTCTGGATCAGCCACCAGGATTCCGTCAATATGGCGGCCAAGGGCGCCCGCTCCCGCTGTTACTCGGGCGAGCTGCTCGGCGGTCGCTACCCCTGCCGTGACCCCGAGCACGGTCGAGTCAGTGGGCAACATGTCTACCATCTCCGGGGTGCGGCCATCCACGACAGCGACGACGATTGTCAGCGCGGCATCGGGCCGCACGCGCGAGTTGTCGAGACCGGCTACAGCTACTTGCAGGCTAGTCGAGCGTCTCGTCGGCTGCTGCGCAGCACACGCGGCATGGAGTGCCGCGGTGACGTTGGTGTCGTGCTGCGGCCCGATCACAAGTGACGTCCGGATGCCCTGGGCTGCGGCGAAAACTGCTAGCTGCGGTCCAAGGGCCAGCGCCCGCCGATCAGCACACAACGACAGGACAGTAATCGAGCACGCACCGCCTGCCTGGCCAGCCACCGTGTCCGATAGCCCCAGATAGTGGAGTGCATTATGCAGGCGCCAAGCCACGGCAGTGCTGGGTAGGTAATTGTCCAGCAGCTTGGCCCAGTCGGCAGCATTGCCTGGGTGCCAGACCGCGAGCGATGCGAGGACCGGAACACCGATCGCGTCTGCGATCTCGTCGCGAAGTCGCAGCCGCCGATCGCTACGGCCCGCAGCCAGCACCACGGCTACTGCGATCAACGCTCCCAGCAGCGTGCCCACAGCCCCGCTGATAACTGCATAGGCAGTCCGCGATACCCCGGGGGAACTTGCCGCGCTCTGCAGCAGCCGTGTCGGCACCTCGCCGGCGGCGCTGTTATCGGAGCCGACGTAAGCCATGAAACTAGTGGCGACGGCGTTCGCGATGTTCTCTGCCTGGGCAGCCGTCTTTCCGACGCCGGTGATCGAGACGATGTTGGAAGTGATCTCCTTCGCCTTGACGTGCCCTTCCAGAGTCTGCAGCGACATGCTCGGATGCACATGAGGCAGCACGCCTTTGAGCACCTCACTACTAGTCACCACTACTACTTGAGTAGAAATATCCTTGATGGTGAGTGGAAAGGCAACAAGTGCGCTGCTTGACACAGGTGGAGGCTTAACAAACGCGTAACCGACGCCCGCGACAGCGCCAAGCACGGCAACGATGCCAATACTTCGCAAATGACGGCGGATGATCTGCATTGACCTGCGCAGATCGAGTTGCTCCTCGCTCATCCGGCCTCCGCGTGACTTCTTACTTCTTCTACTGGCAAGGAGCTTCCGTCCCCAATCGTACGGCCGATTTTTTACCTGGCGGACTTGAAGCTTCGCCGACCCGGAGGAACTCGAGCCGAGTTGTCAACGGCGTTTGCGGGGCCGAGCGTCCGCAGCCGATGAGGGTAAAGGCCGCGGTGCGGCGCCCGAGGCCGCTTGAGTACCAGCCCAGGATCGGATCCGTCTCTCCGCGGTGCAGACTCCAGCGCAACGGCTCGGGAAGATCGAGACTTGCCGCGCCTGGAGTGCACGCGGCCGGCCAACTCAGCATGGCACGGGAACCGTGCAGCTCAGCCTGCACCTCAGGGCCGAAATGGATGGCCAGCCGCACCTCATGGCTGCCGCCGGCTACTTCGTCCACGATGTCTATGGTCCGCGATGCTCGGTCGAGGCGCACGCAGCGACGGTGCAACGAAGGCGGCTCAAGCAAGGTGTATCCGTCATGCTCGGCCGTCCACTCGGCCGCATCGCCAATATCCTGAACTTCTAGTTCGTTGCCATTGGCATGGCGCAGCCAGAGGAACGGGCCGCCTTCCGCAGACGAATTCCGGCCATCGACTTCCACCGTGTTGTGTGCGATAGTCGACCGGAAATACGATCGCCACCTCGGTTCGCCGTGATAACAATAGGTGCCCGGATCGGCCAGGATGTCCACGCCGCCGAATCGCACTTCCACTGATAGCGCGTCCGCGTGAGCATGCGCCGCAATCTTGAGGTAACCGTGCGGGCCACCATCGCAGCGACACCAAATCTCCGGCTCGCGATCGTTTCCGGTGCGCAGCAGCGTCAGGCCTGCGTCTGCGAAATGCCATGGTCGCTCAGCTGCCCGGCCCGTTACCGGCCGGTTGGCCCCCGGCATGGCGGCAATGATCGAACTGGCGGCATCTGGCGTTACCGTCGGCCACCAAACGAGCCGTCCGAACAAACACTCCCCCACGGCCAGCAACGACGGCCAGCGATTTTCAGCCGGTGCGTCAAGGAGGATGGCGCGGCCCTCGTCCCCATCTCCCTGCCGGGGCGGTCGCAGACGCTCGTCGAGCAGAGCAGCTCCGCTGTCGACCATGGCGCACAGCCGCTGCCATGCCTCATCGCTCAGCGGAAAACCTGCCGCCGCGGCTTCGACTGCCGCCAGCAAGCCAAGCTCAGCGACAAAGCACTGATAATCCGAAGCGAGCTCGCGCCCGATGCCTGATGGGAACGTGTTCCGGATGAGCTCGCGCTCGAGCAAGCGCGCGGAGCGCTGGCGCCAGCGGCTGCTGGCCGGATACCACGGGAATGCGCAGCTGGCCACCAGTTGCCCGGCGGCTTCTGCGATGACATGGTTGTTGGCCGAAGATCCGCGGCTGGTGAATGCGGCCAGGTATCGCTGATGCCACCAGATCTGCCGCGCCGCAAGCTCGTTGCGCTCGAAATAGTCACAGACTTCGGGCCAGTCATTCAGCAGTCTTCTGATCCAGGTCAAGCTGATCAGGCGGATCCCGATCTCGATGCCGCTTGTCCAGTGCACGCCGGAGAGGAACGGATTCTCCCGCCACCAGGACTGGAGTTGCTCAGCAGCCCGCCGGGCGTATAGATCGTCGTGGCTGAGGAACCATGCCGTCGCCAGCAGCGTGAGATGCTGTAGCCGCGAGAGCTCCCAGATCTGCTTGACGTTCCCGGTATCAGCTTCAGCGCGATGGTTGATCCGGAAGGCATGGCGGTCGGCAGGCGCGCGTCGGCCGGTGACCGGGTCATGGAACCAGTCAGGCCGGACAAGATCGGTCCTGAGGACGCCGAGCATCTCCCATTGGCCATCGAGCAGCTTGTCCGCGGCGGCCAGGACGGCTTTGCGCGCAGCGTCCGGCACCCGCGCCGCGACCTGGCTTGGCAGCACGGCCGCGAATGCGCGCATGCCGGGTGGGCCGCTGGCAGCGCCCTCCACCTGATCGCGACTGACTCGGCTACCTGACCAGGCAGCCTGCAGCGCCTGATCGCGGGCTCGCCAGACGATCTCGGCTGGTGACATGCGGCTAATCCGCCGCGTGTACCAACCCAGCCGGGACGTCTCCAACGCGCTCATACCTTCTCCGGTCTGCCGCTCAGCAGGCTCTGGCCGACCGCAATGGTGGCCCTCGTGGTCGCGATCAGCCCTTCTATCGAAATGGGCATGGGCGCGCCAGTCCGGCACGCACCAATGAACTGCGTCACTTGCTCTCGCTGACCTTTGTCCTGCGCTCCGCGCGACCGGGTAATCGTCCGCCGGCGCCCGGCCCAGAGAGTCGTCTTCCGGAAGTTATCCAGACGGGCACTGCGGCCGTCACCCCCGGCATCCAAAGTCTCTTTCGGGAACCGGGAATTTCCGACTGTCAAGTAGCTGATCACGCCTGAGCAGCCGTTCTGGAACCGCACGGTTGCCTGCAAGTCATCGTGGCCGGGGCCGGGAACTGCGTAGACCTCCACCGGAATGCTTTCCGTCCACCATGCCAAGGTGTCGATAAAATGACCCCCCTCGCCTGAGAAGCGTGAACCTTCCAGCTCCTCGTTGCGATACCAGCTATCGGGATCTAGCTGGCCGACATTAACCAAGTACCGGGTCACGGAGCTGGCAGCGGCTGGACCGAACGCCGATTTGAGATGCGTGAGCATCGGCGCGAACCGGCGGTTGAATCCCACCATCAGCCGGTCGTTCCCGGTCCTGACAGCCGTGTCGCAAACTCGCTGTAGCTCATCGAGGTTAAGTGCTAGCGGCTTCTCTACGAATACGCACTTTCCCGTCTCCAGGGCACGGCACACCAGGTCGGCATGGGTGTGATGGCGCGTGACAATGAAGATCGCGTCCAGCGACTCATCGCCAAGCACTGCCTCGGCGCTGGTGGACGTCGTGCCGAACCCGAAACGTCGCTGTGCATTAACTGCCGAGAGCGAGCGGGTAGTCGCCACGTGGGCTAGCTCTACCGTGTCGAGCCCGGCAAGCTGCGGCAGCAACATCGAGGTGGCATAGTTGCCCGCACCGATGAACCCGACCGCGAGCGATCGGCCCGTCGTTGCTCGCCCAGCAGGCCGGCCAGCGCCGGATGGCTGCGTCACGGCTCGCACCGGCATCGGGCTGTCGGCCGGCGGCGCTGGGTACTCAAGCAGCACGCCAACGGCCGGCAGCGAGCCGGAGGCAAGGTCGTTGTACACCGATGTCGCGTTCTCCATCGGGAAGACGCCGGACACCATCGAATCGACCTCGATGTCGTTGCGCGCGATCATGTCGAGAAAGCAGGCGAGGTTGCGCCGCTCGGTCCAGCGGACGTAACCGGCCGGGTAGTCAATGCCGTCAAGCTCATAGCGGTCGTCATACCGGCCGGGTCCGTACGACCGCGAGAAGCGGACATCCAATTCCTTGTCGTAGTAAGCGTTCCAGGGCAAGTCGAGCCGGGTTTTGCCGATGTCGACCACCCTGCCCCGGTCCCTGGCCAGCTTCGCTGCCGCCTCGGTCGGCCCGTTGGACGAGCTGCCGGCCGCCAACAGCACATGATCGGCGCCACGGCCGTCGGTGAGCTCGGCCAGCGCCTGCTGGATGGCGGTCATGCCCTCGTCTGTGGGCGCAGCGCAGAGGACAGCTCCGGCCTTCTCGGCGAGTCGGCAGCGGTCGGGAATCACATCGAGGCCGACAACGCGCACTCCGGCGGCGATCAGCAAGCGCGCAACTAGCTGGCCGACGAGGCCTAGGCCGATCACGCAAGCGGTCTCACCGAGCTGCACCTCGGCCCGGCGGACCCCCTGCATCGCGATGGCACCGACGGTAGCGAAAGCAGCATGCTCGGGCGAAACTCCTGCCGGGACAGGCACGCACAAGTTGACGGGCACCCAGTTGTACTCGGCATGAAGCGCGTGCTCGTTCCCCGCGGCGGCGACGAGCTGACCGACCTGGAATTCCTCAGCGCCACGGCCTACCTCGACCACCACGCCGCTGAGCGAGTACCCAAGCGGGGTGTAGGAGTCGAGCCTGCTCATGACCTTCTTGTAGGTGGTGACGGCGCCTTGCTGGGTCACCGAGTCGAGCACCTTGCGGACCTGATCTGGTCGGGCTCGCGCCTTGCCGACCATGGACATCTTGGCCTCAGTGAGCTTCATCATCTCTGTGCCGGTAGAGATGAGCGAGAACAGCGACCGCACGAGGACACCGCCTGGACGGCACGACGGCACCGGGCCGTCCAGGACAATGAGCTCGCCAGTCTTGTAGTTCTGCGCTATCTGCTTCATCGCGTCCTCGATTCAACGGGGCTGATGCGGCCGGTCAAAGGGCCGCGTCACGCGGCGACACCCTTGGACTGGGCATTCCGGTACCAGAGCTCCAGTGTCAGGAGCTGCCAGATCTGCTTGGATCGATCCTCGCGGCCGGCCTGGTCGTCAGCAATCAGCTGCCCGAGCGCGTCTCGCCGGATCATCCCGGAACCCACGAGCTCGCCGCGGACCAGCACATCGTCGATGACCTCTCGCAGGTCGTTGCGTACCCAGGCCCGAAGCGGGGCGCTGAAGGACGCCTTGGGCCGGTGGACGATTTCCTGCGGCAGCCAGCGCTCGGCGGCCTGCTTCAGCGCGACCTTTCCCTGGCCCCGGCGGATTTTCGCACCGCCATCGATCGAGAAGGCCGCCTGCACCACCACCGGGTCGACGAACGGAACCCGCACCTCGACGGACGCTGCCATGCTCGCCCGGTCGGTGTAGGCGAGGTTCAGGCCAGGCAGGAACAACCGCGAATCAGCCAGGCACATCCGGTTGACTTCGTCGGTTAGCGCGTTGTCGTGATACACGGCGCTGTGCTCGCTGATGACGTCATCGACGTATCCAGCCAGGTCGGGGCTGAGCAATGCGCAGAGCTCTGCCGGGTCATAGAGCGTGTAGCTGCGCCGGAACCGCGGCTCCTCGGGCAGCTCCGCGAAAGTGAGGAAGCGCTTGGCCCAGCGCGAGTAGCGAAAGCCCCTGCCGCCAGCGCTGACCGGCATCCGGTTCACCGCAGCGCGCACGACCGCGCGGCCACCTCTCGGCAGCCTGGAGTACCTTGCCGCCAGGACGCATGCCAGGTGCTTGCGGTAGCCGCCGAACAGCTCATCGGCCCCCATGCCAGACAAGATCACCTTAACGCCGCGTTCCCTTGCTGCTTCGCACATCATCAGCGTGTTGATCGCCGCCGGATCGCCGATCGGCTCGTCGAGGATGTCTACTACCCGCGGCAGCAGACCTACGATGTCGGGGGATATCTCGATCTCGTGCAAGTCGATGCCGTACCGGGCCGCCACCTTCCGCGCGTAGATGGCGTCGTCGGGCATTGCCTCCAGCCGCTGGTCCTCGGGCCGGAACGTGATGGTGTAGGCATCGATCGCGGTGTCAGCCTGGTGGGCCAGCACAGTGATAATGCTCGAATCTAGGCCGCCAGACAGGAAGCTGGAAACTGGCACGTCGGACACGAGGTGGGCAGACACCGACTCCGAGATGACTTGGCCGAGATCGGCAGGTGGTCCGGCGACCGCCGCCGCCGCGACATCAGCGAGCCGCCAGTAATGGCGGACGGTGAAAGTACCATCCGGCTTGCAGACCGCCCACGAGCCACCGGGCAGCTTCGTTACACCCTCGATGGCACAGCGCTGCTCAGGCAGCCAGTAATAGAGCATCGATGCGACCAGAGCGCCGGGATTCATCCGCAGCTCCGAGCCCGCGGCGGCGACGAGCGCCTTGAGCTCAGAGGCGAAGACAAGGCCGTCACCGCGTCGCAGGTAATAGAGCGGCTTGATGCCCAGGGGATCGCGGGCAAGGACCAGCTCGCCAGTGCGCTTGTCGAGCAGTGCGAAGGCGAACATGCCGCGGAAGCGCTGCAGTGCATCAGGTCCCCAGCAACGCCATGCCTCCAGCACGACCTCCGTGTCCGACTCGGTGCGAAACCGAACTCCCCGGGCGCTCAACTCGGCTCGCAAGCTTCGGTAGTTGTAGAGCTCTCCGTTGTATGTCAGCGTCAGGTGGTCTTTCGACAGCGGTTGGTCGGCGGCGATACTCAGATCGATGATCGAGAGTCTGCGGTGACCGAGTTGGACGCTCACGCGGTTATCCTCGTGGCTCCACATCCCCGTGGCATCCGGCCCCCGGTGCGCGATGCGGTCGGTCATGATGTCGACGAGCTTCTGGCCGTCGGCTTGCTGGTAGCAGCCTGCGATGCCGCACATGTCTAGGCCGGGCTCCGATCGAGAGTCTGGGACTGCCCTAGCACGGCGCGGTAGACGCCGAGATACGCGCGCTCCTGGTGGCTCCAGGCAAGCTCCTGCTCCACCCTGATCCGCCCCAGCTTGCCCAGCTGGTGCCGCCTCGGTGCATCGTCCATCAGCTCAGCAACGGCGCTGGCATACTCGTGCACGTCGTTGGGCGTCACGTAGACGGCCGCATCGCCTGCTGACACCCGGGTCTCGCGCAGGTCAAAAGCCACCACAGGCAGCTCGTAGGCCATGTACTCCATCGTCTTGTTCATCGTGGAGACGTCGTTCAGCGGGTTCTTCGGGTCCGGCGACAATCCCAGGTCGGCGGTGGACAGAATGCGGGCGACCAGGTCGTCCGGCGCCCGCCCGGTGAACTCGACGTGGCCGGCCAGACCCAGCTCGTCGCGCAGGGCCACTAGCTCGTCGAAGCAGTCACCCGAACCGATCAGGGTGAAGGCGATATCGGTACGGCCGAACTCGTGCACCACAATGTCGGCAGCTCGCAGCACGATGTCTACGCCATCCTGCGGACCCATCACGCCGATGTACGCGGCGAGGAACTCCCGGCCCCGGCGCAGCTCCGGCTCGGCATCGCCGCGGCTCAGCCGCTGCGGGTCAGGACCAGAGCGGACGACTGTCACGTCACCGGCTGACTTCCCGCTCCGTTTCATTGCGACGGCGCGGTACGAGTCGTTGGTCGCGATCACGTGGTTGGCGGTCCGGTGTGTACGCCGCTCAAGTGCCCGCAGTATCCGGTAAGGCAACTTCGGCCCGTCCGGGAAGCGCGACTCGTACAGCTCGGGACAGAGGTCGTGGTGATCGAACACGAATCTGGTCCGGTCGATCGCGCGCAGGACGAGCGCGATCGGCCAGAAGATGTCCGGCGGGTTGCAGGCCTGCAGAATTGCGAATCGCCCGGAGAGCCGCGCCCTTGCGGTCATCCAGGCGGTAGCCAGGAATGAGTAGGCATACTCCCCGACAAAGCCGATCTTGCTTCCGCCAGGCGCGTAGGGCCGGTACTTGTACAACCGGACCGTGTCGATGACCTGGTAGGACGGGTCGCCATCGGCTTTCGGGCAAACGACGGATACCTGATGGCCGGCCGAGGCGAGGGCCTTGCATTCGAGCCAGACCCGCCGGTCGAACGGCACCGGCAAGTTCTGCACGATGATCAGGACGCGGTTCACCACGCCACTCCCTCCTGGCCAGTGCGTATCTCCGCTACCTTCGCCGCATCGACATCAACGCCCCAGAGGTCGTGACCGTCAACAGCGCGGCAGGCGGCCGTGACCGAACTGACGTAGCCGAGACCGACAACTGCAACCTTCATCGCATCCACCAACCTCGGGTTAGGCACCGGGCTCGCTCGCCAGGTGGCCCGCGTCTATGAGAGGCCCGATCATCGGTAGGTGATACCGCAACTGCTCCGCTGCCTGACGAGAAACAGTGGCAGGCTGCCGGGTATCAGGATTAGCTCGTCAGCGATCCTGTGATCTGCGGGCCGGTCTGATGCCGCTGCGGTGCTCGCTGCCGAGAACTGAGGGACAGGAACCATACAGCCGATGAATTCATCCGTCGCTACGGTGTACCCTCGCCGCTCAATCCGGGTGCAGGCGGCCGAGGAGGCGCGTGAGCGCTCGGTACGACGCCGAGTCGCCGCCGTGGTCGGCCTGATGCTTCTGAATGCCCTCGGCTATATCGGGACCTTTGTGCACATCCCATCGATTCTCGGAAAGGCGATCACCCAGGGGGCGCTGCCAGTGGCACTCCTTGTCGCGCTGAGCATAAATCGCAAGATCATTGTCCGCCCGAACGTAGCCCTCTGCCTGATTACCTTGCTGCCCATCGGGGCGATTATTACCGCCCTCGCCCCCCAGTACTTCGGTTCCGAATACCGAACCTTTCGCCTCATTGAGTTTGTCGCGGTGCTTTGGTTGCTGACTCCGTGGTGGGGACGCAAAGACGTGCTGCTTGTCCGGTGCTATCTCGGATGGCTCGGTGTAGTGCTGCTTTCGGTCCTTGTCGGATTGCTGATCGCGCCCGGTCATGCCATCGGCACCGGGCGGCTCAGCGGGGTGATCTGGGATATCCCGCCGACGCAGGTGGCGCACTACGCCGCCGTGGCGACCGGTCTGGTCGTTGTGTTCTGGCTGTGCGGACAAGCGAGCGGCCGCCTCACGTTGCTCGTCGTCGTTGTGGGCGGCGCGATGCTAGTGCTCACGCACACTAGGACGGCGCTGGTCGGCATGATTGCGGCGATCCTTATCGCCGGGATGAGCTTGATTGTCGCCCGAGCCCGCGTGCGCAGGCTATTCGCTACCGCAGGCTTGATAATCGCGCTCGCCATCATGACACTGTCGAGCGTCATTATCGCCTGGCTTTCCCGTGGTGAGGGCACGCGAGAGCTGACCGACTTGACGGGCCGTACGGAGGTCTGGGGACCACTATTGTCGGAGCCCCGCAGTGCTTTCGAGGAGATCTTCGGCTTCGGTCTGACGAACAGCTCTTTTAATGGCTTGCCCATCGACAGCAACTGGCTGTCGTCCTATCAGGAGCAGGGTCTTTTCGGCGTGTCCGTGTGCATCTTGATCCTAGTATTTCTCTTCGCTACTGCCTATTTCCAGCCGCGCGGACTCGAGCGGGCGCTGGCGCTGTTTCTCCTCACTTACGGCCTCATCGCGTCGTTCACCGAGGACGGATTCACCGACGTTACGCCGTACCTCATAGAGATCACCCTCGCGGCATCACTGTTGGTCGCCCGCCGAGCGGCCGACCAGACCGAGCCATAGCCAGTTGGTTCCTGCCCGCACTTGTATCACGGCCACGCTGTCATCGATCCTCTCTTGTAGCGAGTGATCCGGCCGCCCGGCTGGGTTTATTATGCAGATCTGGGGGTGCTGGCGATGCGAGTGCTAGTTGCTGGTGATCGCGGCTACATCGGCGCTGTGATGGTCCCCTTTCTGCGCGCAGCCGGGCACGACGTCGACGGGCTAGACCTCGGCCTTTACGAGGGATGCGACCTCGGGCCGGCGCTGGAGGACATGGGTGATCGGCGCGCCCGCGACACGAGGGACGTGGAGGCCAGCGAACTGGCGGGCTACCAGGCCGTCGTCTGCCTCGCTGCACTCTCAAATGACCCACTGGGCGACCTCAATCCGGCCGCCACCTATTCAGTCAACCTGGATGGCACTCTCCGGCTGGCTCGCGCCGCCAAGCAAGCCGGTGCCGAGCGGTTCCTGTTCGCGTCTTCCTGCAGCCTGTACGGAGCGGCCGGCTCGGCCGGAGTGACCGAGGATGCCGATCTGTACCCAGTGACTCCCTACGGAGAGGCCAAGGTAGTCGCAGAGCACGAGCTTTCGCTGCTGGCGGACGATGAGTTCAGCCCCACCTACCTGCGTAACGCAACCGCGTACGGCGCATCGTC
>Ga0210391_10003215_pt1 | contig 13878 bp, 10 predicted proteins | sample IncBWC12OmetaG_FD_160573 | JGI IMG/M metagenome (GOLD analysis project Ga0210391, IMG submission 160573) | Forest soil microbial communities from Barre Woods Harvard Forest LTER site, Petersham, Massachusetts, United States - Inc-BW-C-12-O ... | reverse complement strand
GCTCTGCAGCGTCAATCTTCCGGCCGGCCTTGTGACCAAGGGCTGCAACTAAACGCTCGATGAAAGAAGACCGCACCGTGTTCAGTGCGGTCTTCTTTGGCCATTTCATCCTTTGGGCTATTTGCGAGGATAGGTCGCGCCGCTGGAGAACTCACTTCACAGGACCGGCATTCAAGGCTAGTAGAAGCTCTTCGGCAAAACCGAGCATTTTTTCCGTGAGTCATCGTGCTCCGGCAACGGGAATACCCCCCTTTAAGGGCTGATCTACAAGTGCCTGAAGAGCTTTAACTCGTTACCGCGCAGAGTGAAGTTTTTGCAACAAGACAGGACAGAAGTTCACGACACGATCCGCATTGAAAATCATGGGTAAATTTTAATTTTGCGAAACGCGCATGTCTCGTTGCCGCAAGTTCCTACTCTGCTACAGTAGTCGCGGTGGTCCAGTTAAACTACGCGTGTCCGTGAGTCCGCGGAGTGCGTCGGTACCGCCATTCGTTATTCTTGTATGAATCCCCATTCCATTTCGCAGATCACAATCGGCAGGCACAACGCGACACGAAGCGTCAACGCCACACATGATTGGGCCTTGGTAATCCCTCAAAAAGGAACAATGCATGCGCCCAATCCTACTGCAGTCTTTGTCGTGCCCCAGTCAATGCAATTCACGCTCGATCCGCGGATGGAGTGTGTTCGCCGTCGCGTTCGTTTTCCTGTTCGGCCCTTGTTTCGCCAAGGCGAGTACCTATTATCTTTCACCCTACGGCAGCGATTCGAATAGCGGTGCCTCCACCAGCGCGGCCTGGCTGTCGCCTAACCATTCTTTGAATTGCGGAGATGTAATTGTAGCAACAGCAAGTACGAGTTATTCCGCCAGCAACTTCTACACGCGCAAATGGGGAACTGTAAATTGTCCTGCAGGCAACAATGTCGCATGGCTAAAGTGCGCGACTTTTGACGCCTGCAAGATCTACACGACCGCCAACCAGGGCATGTGGGTGGACAAAAGTTACTGGGGAGTCGAAGGGTGGGAGGTTACAACCAGCGCGTCAGACACTTACGGCACATGCTTTACCGCTACCCCCGCTTACTCGTCTCCACAGCAAATTCATCACATTATCTTCGCCAATGACGTTGCGAATGGATGTTCTCAGGGCGGATTCACGTCGGTAAACCATGGCAACGTAGGTGTTGATTATTTTGCTGTAATCGGCAGTATCGCCTACAACGCCGCGCAGGGAAGCGCCACGTGCACCAGCGGCATATCGATCTATCAACCGCGGCAATCGGATTCAGCGTCAGGAACCCACATCTATGTCGCAGGTAATTTTTCGTACGGCAACCTGGAACCGGACGGATGCGCGGGAACGACGCCAACGGATGGTGAAGGAATTATCTTTGATGCTTTCGATGGCAGCCAGAACGGACTTTCACCGTACGCAGCGCAGGCAGTCGCTTACAACAACATTGTGGTCAACAATGGCGCCAAGGGCATCGAGACCAACGATAATACGAATGGCTCTTCGCACGCGACCATCTATTTCAAACAGAACACAAGCTGGGGCAACCTCACCGACCCCCACCAATCGTGGACCGGCTGCGCGGAGGTTTCGTTATACAGAGCAAGCGACACGCATATAACCAACAACCTGATTTCTACCAAGAGTGCAACCGGTTGCGGCGGACATGCAATCTATGGGCTGGCGGTTTCGACCAGCGATGGTTCCGACTCCGCAACCACTAATTTTGTGTACGGCTATAGCGGATACAACACCTTTTTGTACGACAGCGGATCGTTCTCCTATGGTTCAACCAACCACCTGGGAACGTCTCCGAACTTTACAAATCCTGTTGCGCCGGGTGCGCCACAGTGCAGCGGCACAGCCAATGTACCCAGCTGCATGGCATCTGTGGTTGCCAACTTTACGCCTAAGGCGGGATCAGCATCTGTGGGATTTGGTTATCAGAAACCCAGCACAACCTCGGTCAGCGATCCTCTTTATCCGCGCTGGCTATGCACGGCAAATCTTCCCTCAGGTCTAGTGACACCGGGATGTAGCTAAGAGCAGCGGCCGGGAAACCCAGGTCTCAAGAGCGAGACCTGGGCCACCCACATTCGGTGAGCTGTCGTGCGGGGAGGGCTGACTGCTAGACGGTCGGGCTTAGTCACGATGAGATGGAGCCGATTTGCGAACGGAATCGTAGAACTGCGGCAGCTTCGACTCATGTACGAAGATGAAATTATTGACGTACGGATTGACGTCCGTGGAAATATCCTGGTGAGAAGCGGTATTGAATTCTTCCAGGGGATGTAATTTGCCGTTCACATGGAAAAGGCCGCTGTAACCATATTTTGACAGGAAGCCGTACACGGACAAGACGGCGTCTTTGCGATGGCGCTCTTCAGCTTCGATCAAAAAGTTGGGCAGACAGCGTTCGATGGTAGCGGCAGCACCTCGCAAGGCCGCGAGTTCATGGCCTTCCACGTCGATTTTGATAAATCCCATCTTAGGTAGCTGCAAAGAATCGAGAGTCAAGATAGAAATCTCGATTTGATGCACGGGGATGCTTTCGAGGGTGTTTTCCACCTCGATGGTGCCCATGCCGGCGACGGCCTGACTCAGGGGAATGCGAAGCATAGTCTTTCCCGCACGATCAGAAACCGCGGCTTCAATCACCTGGACATCCTTGAGAGCACGCCGAACGAGATTCGCATAAAAGGGATTTGGCTCAAAGGCGATGACCGCCTTGGAATGCTTCCGCATCAGGTAGCTATAGACTCCCCGGTTTGCCCCGATGTCGACGGAAATAGAGGAGTGGTCGCAGAGAGCGTTGACATACGCCAGTTCCCTTTCCCCAGTTGCCTTTTCCCTCATTACGTTCCAACGCAATCTTTCATGCATTGGAAGCAGATGCCTGACGGGCGATAGCAGGTTCATTGTCTCTCCTCACGGGTCATTCGCAGCTGATGGTGATTAAGCCTGATGGAAGATTTGCGGTGCATAGCCACTTTGGGAAAAGTGGATCCTTCCCCGACTCCGAGCCGGGCTTTTGATACCCCAGCCCCGAAGCTGCAGACGCTTTGGGAGTAAAACCGGCGATGACCGACGACATGCATTTGGGCACGTTACCGGTTGCCCTACAGATGGGAGCGCCGGGAACGAAGGGATGGGAAAACGCTGGATCGGTACCCATCAAATTGGTCGATCCCCAGGAAAACGATCCGCTGTTGTACAAGAAGGCATTGTTGCCGTTGTGGCCATATGCGACGTTGTGTACAGCCGAATCTGTACCGTCGCCGTTTGAAACTGCCAGGGCAAAGATTGGATGTCCGCTGCAACCAGTGGCGCTTTTGGTAGCGATCGCGTTGCGGCTTATGTGGGTATCGCTGGTTTTGAAGAGCGAAATCTCAGCACAGCCGAACCAGGCTTGATTGGGATCCGTGAGATTACCCCAACTTGTGTTTTGATCGACCGAGATAGTCGAATGGTAGGAGCCGGCAGAGTTGTTGTCGACTTCAATACCCTTCGCGCCATTATTGATCACGATGTTGTTGTGCGCCACCGCCTGCGACCAGTAGGGAGCAAGACCGCCCTGGCTTCCGTCGAAGCCATCGAAAATAATCCCCTCACCAGCCGTAGGAGACCCTCCCCCACACTTGCTGGGTTCCAGGTTGCTATAGGAAAAGTTGCCGGCGACATATATGTGGGTTCCGGGCAAGGTGTCTGATTGAACCGGCTGGTGGATCGAGATTCCGCTGGCGCAAGAGGTCTTTCCCTGGGCTGTGTTGAAAGCAATGTTGCCGACGACGGCAAAGTAGTCCACGCCCGCATGACCACGATTCCCCAGGGCGAAGCCACCCTGAGAGCAGCCATTGGCGACGTTATTGGCGAAGATGATGTGATGAATTTCAACGGCTGAAGTGTAATTAGGCTGAGCACTGAAGCAGGTTCCCGAAGGATCGGCTGCGGTCGTCGTCACTTCCCAGCCTTGCACTCCCCAAAAGCTTTTGTCGATCCACATTCCGGTAGCGGTGGTGGCGCGGATCTTACAAGCATCGAAGGTGGCGCATTGCAGCCAGGCGACGCTGTTGGCTGCGGGGCAACTCACCGTTCCCCATTTGCCGGTAAAGAAGTTGGCGGCGGAATAATTGCCGCTGGGGGCGGCCACAATAATATCCCCGCAGTTCAGTGGATGGTTGGGCGAGAGCCAGGGAAGGCTAGCGGATTCGCCGGGATAGCCGTCGTTGCCGGTGGGCGAAAGATAGTAGGTCTTGGCTTGAGCAAGCGCAGGACCGAGGAGCAAAAGAAGCGCGAACAGGAAAAGAGGCAACCTATACCGCCTGTGCACCGCAGACTGACCAGGCCTGACAAAAAAAATGGGAAGTGAACAGACAGTGAGCAAAGCCTCTGCGCCCATACCCGTGTTGGGATGGGGCAAAGCCTGCGACAGGGTTGATCTCATACGGTTTCCTTTAAAGGGCCTTCCAAAATTGAGATTCGGGGTATCGGGGCCGGTGAACCGGGACCGGTAAACTGCGGGCGCAAGCTGGTTCTGCCGAGCGTCCCGGGAGTTTCACCGGTCGATAGTAGAATCTATCCTATTTTGGAAGATGTTGCCCTGCCCAGCCTCCTTGTGTCCGATGGGGGAGAAGCGCTCGAGAATTCTCACTCCACATGGGTGCTGTATTTCATTTGTCAAAGCCGAGGGGATCGGCGGAATGGTTTGGTTTAGCGCTCCAGCGCGATATCGGTCGCAAGATTCGATCCACCGCCATAGCCTGAGCTCTCAAATCTGCGCAGCCGCATCAGTTGGAGGATGAACATGGTCACAAACACGAAGTTGTAAACGGTGTACCTGACCCAAAGCCTGCGGAAGTCTTTGCTCAGACGGTAGAGCCATTCGAACCCGGCGTTTCGTATCCACTCCGGCGCCTGCTGGATCCTTCCACTGAAGAAGTCGAAGGTGGCTCCGGATGCGATCAGGATCGACCCACGGATTTTTTCCCGATGCTCGCTGATCCATACATCCTGTTTGGGCGATCCCAGGCCAACCCACACGATATCGGGTTTAGCGGCGTTGATCATATCGCAGACCGCCTGGTCCTCTTCCTCTGTCAGTACTCGAAAGGGAGGAGAGTACTTGCCGACGACCTGAATACCGCCCCCACACTTTTCCTGAATGTAGTGTTCCATTTTCTCGGGCGCACCCGGGGAACCACCGTAGAGGAAAAACGTGTAGCCGTATTCCTTCGCTTTTTTGGCGGCTTCCAGCATCAGATCCGGAGCGTAGAAGCGATCGGCCTTCTTGTTGTAGAACGTGCGGGCCCACTTAAGGAAGGGCATCCCATCGATTCCCACGATGTCCGCCGAGTTGTAAAGGTTTACCAGGCTCTTGTCAAAGAGGGCCGAGACGCAGCAATTCACATTGATCAGCGCAAGAGAATGCGAACGTGACTGTTTATCCGAGAGCCATACATTGAAGATCCGATGCATGTCTCCGTAAGAGAGACAATCCATGTTGATCCCCAGAATGTTCATTTTGCTTTGCATGTTCGCCTCAATCAATAAAGTGACAGTGTGAGTTTTACCGCCAGACACAAAGGGACCTTTGTCGGCAACGCAGGCCGGCCTGACGAAGCATTTAATTTTTGGTAACAGCCAAGGAAGGGCTTCTTATCTATTTCATGAGACACGCTGTCTCTAACTTAGAGCTGAATCAGCATGATCCGTCACACGATTTACATTAGGGGCCAGCGCCTCGTGACTAGGCCTGGCCGAAGGAAGCATAACAGAATTTTGTCCCGGCAGTTTGCTTGCCAACTCATCGAAGACTCCGCTGAGCGTACGGATATAACTATCAATGCTAAAGCGACTGACTGTCTGACGCGCAGCCCGCCCCAGCTCTAATCTGTAAGCAGGATCTCTGGCCAATCCTGCAATCGCCTCGCTGATTGCGAGCACGTCACCCGGGGTTACGAGGAGGCAGTTGCTGCCTTGCTCCAGGAATTCGCCGGCGCCGCCAACACTGGTGGTCACCACGGGGAGCCCCCAACTCATCGCTTCAACCAGCGCCATCGCCATTCCCTCGGCATAGCTAGGCAAAACCAGAACGTCTGACTCCACTAAGAGCCTTTCGACGTCTGCTTTCCCTACCCAGCCAGGAATCGATACGCGATCCAGGCATCCCTGCTCCGCAGCCAGGGTTCTCGCCTCTTCGGTCTCTCCATCTCCAGCCATGGTTAAATGGCAGGACTCTCGCACGTCCTGGGGTAGTAGCGCAAATGCACGAATTACGTCGAACGCACCTTTTCTTATGCCAATTCTCCCTAAGAAAAGGATCCGCATCCGTTTGCGCTTAGAGCGGTCCGGGATAGATTTTGGCAGGTCGGCAGGATTAGGAAGTAGCAGGAGCCGATCTGCTGGTAAATGGAGTATGGACGAGTAGTAGTCGTGCCAGAACTGAGTCAGAACAATGACACGGCCTGCACCCTTTAGCCCCCATAAGAGCAGTTGCCGGCACGGCTGTGGCAACCACTGCGGAAAGAGGTCAGTATCCGCCGCGTGAGAATGCACTACGTATTGGCATCGAAGAGACCGAAGCATCGCGCAGATCAAGCCTTTGCGCAGCAAGCTTCCCCGCCCTGAGAAGTGGACGTGAAAGACAGTCCGGCGAGCCAGGGCACGGGTCAAAATCTGGAAGAACGCCAGAATATAGACCAGGCCCTGGCCCACCCGACTGCCTCGCTCCGAACGTGTTGCATCTTTGTCCCCGGTATAGCGGGTGAAGGTGGCGATGCAATGAAAGCAGAAAGGGCTCGGAAGATGAGCACTTATCAACTCAATTACCCGCGAAATGCCACCCTTAACACAGAGGGATGGCCCAACACTGGCAACTTGTATTGTTTTCGCCATCGTATTGCTCCGGGGGGGATATAGAGATTGCGTCGTGCTTCGGGTGGCCAGGGTATGGCTCTCAGACCTGGGCCACCCACTTACATTGGGACCTGGTTAGACCGGAACGGCCCTGGTCATTTCCACCTGATTAGCGACCCATGCGTAGGTTTTCTCTAGTCCCTCGCGCAAAGGCCGGTTTGGGCGCCAACCGAGCTTTTCAAAGATCAATTTGTTGTCAGAGTTGCGGCCGCGAACCCCGAGCGGACCCTTGATGTGATGGATGCCCAACTCTTTTCCGGCAACGTCCATCACCAACTCGGCTAACTGGTTAATGGTGACCATTTCTTCGGAGCCGATGTTCACCGGGCCGGTGAAGTCGGATTCCATGAGACGGCGGACACCCTCAACACACTCATCGACATAAAGGAATGATCGAGTTTGCTTGCCATCGCCCCAGATTTCGATTTCTCCGCGTTCGGGGGCTTGGGCCACCTTGCGGCAAAGCGCTGCAGGGGCCTTCTCCTTACCACCATCCCATGTGCCATCCGGTCCAAAGATGTTGTGGAAACGAGCTATACGTACCTGAACACCGTAATTGCGCATATACGAGAGGTAGAGCCGCTCGCTAAACAGTTTCTCCCAGCCGTATTCGCTGTCCGGGCCAGCTGGATATGCGCTGCTCTCGGTGCAAACTGGGTTGTCTGGATCCATCTGGTTGAACTCGGGGTAGATGCAGGCCGAGGAGGAGTAGAAGAAGCGCTTGACTCCGGCTTCAACGCCTATTTGCAAAGTGTTGAGGTTGATCAGCGCGGAGTTGTGCATCACCGCCGCATCGTGCTCGCCGGTAAAAATGTAACCCGCTCCGCCCATGTCGGCGGCAAGCTGGTAGACATCTTCAATGCCGTTCATCACCTCGGCAACGACCTGGGGATCGCGGAGGTCCCCAACGACAAAGTCGTCAGCCGCAGTTGCTGAATACTCGGGACGCTTTAAGTCAGCGCCTCTCACCCAGAAGCCTTCGGATTTCAGCCTCTTGACCAAATGGCTGCCGATAAACCCGCCAGCCCCGTTCACTAGTACGCTTTTCAAGCTTTTGCCTCCCCTTCAGATTGATAGAAGATTGTTTTCAACCGCATGACATACATGCGGCCGCCGCCAGCACAGTGCTAGCTCGAAGACGCTGAACTCGATTGCTTCCCAACGCCATATTCTTTGACAGGGGAGTCGTTGATGGCCCTGCGATAAACAACCCGTGTTTGCCGTCCAACGACTTCCGGCGCACACTCGACATTGACCTTCTGCATTCCGTTATCTCCAAACCTCTTGCGCAAGACATCGTCTTGCATCAGCCGGACAACCGCACCGGCAAGTGCATCAATGTCGCGGGGAGGAACAAGGAAGCCGGTTCTCCCGTCATCCACCATCTCCGGCAAGCCGCCGACTGTTGTGGCGACGACTGGCTTTCCGAAGCGGTACGCTATGGAGATGATGAAGCTTTGCGAGGCTTCGATATAGGGCAGAACCACCAGGCTCGCGCGGCGGAACAATTCGGCTCGCTTTTCGTCGGAGACGAATTCGTTGATCACGATGAACTTGTCGGGATTCACCATCAGGCGCCGGTACTTTTCAAAATCTTCGCCGGTGCCGGCGATTACGATTTTCGCCTCGGGAACTTTGGAGGTGATCAAAGGTTCCGCACGAATCAGGTAATCCAGCCCCTTGTAGGGCCAAATTCTCCCAAAGAACAAGACCAACGGCTCCTCCATCACGTCCTCGCCAATGGTCACATCGACATCACCGACAATTACGTAGGGAATCACCTGCACGGTGTCGGCTGGAATCCCCAATCGCTTGACCAGTAGTTCTTTGACCTGGGGGGCGTGAACAATGCGCTCCCGGGCGCGAAAGCACGCGAGATCATAGACCCACTGTGGGGTTTTCGCGGTAGATTTGTCGCCTACATGAATCAGCGAGTCATGCACGGTCAGAACCAACGGATATTTGCGCAAGAAGGGTAGCGCCAGAAGATTGAACCACATGTGCCCCAGTTGCAAGTGAATGACATCGGGATCGAAGGCCCTAATTTGTGTGACAAGGCTGAACACCATCTTCAATTGCTGGAAGAACTGCCTGATCCTTGGTTTGACAAAGATACGACGCTCGACGGAGTCGCTTATCAGATGCAAGTAGGGAGTGGCTTCTTCCTGAGAAAGGAACATGAGAACTTTGGTATCTTTGGCATCCGCGATGCCACTCGCCAGGCGCGCACAGTACTCACCGAAGTCAAATGCTACAAAGGCTACTTTCATTATTTTGCTTCTCCATTCAGCGCGCCCGATAAGCCGACGCTTGCTGTGAACTCTGTTTCCGGTTACATTGCGAAGCTTACTGACGGGATCCGTTCTAGACGGCAAGGCGGTGACAACGAAGAGCCCAAGTCTCACAGCGAGTCTTGGCCCCCTCACTCCTGCATGGACGCTAAATCTCACACTTCGGGTTACCGCGGGAAGAGAGTGTACTCACTTATACGCGGCCGTTGTCGAAGTGGATTTATCGAAATGTGGTCAGACTTAGCCCAGGACTCCATTTCCGGCGGGAGAATTTACAAGGTGAAGCTCCGGTTTGCTCGCCCTGCGCTCAGCAGCGACCCTGTGAGTCTGCTGCAGTGGCAGGAAGGCGAGCCGAATAAGGGCAATGACGGTGAGACAGGAGAGGAGGGTTACTTCTCCGGCGGAAGATTCCAGGACGCCGTCTACAGTGCAAAAGATCAGGATACCGGCAAGATATGCGAAATGCGGGTCCCTCGTCCTTCGATAGAAGCCAAACGCGCGCCACAGTCCGCTTATTAAACAGAGGATGTACAGAATCCCGCCGACGGCCCCTAAAGCCAAGAAGTAATCGATGTAAGTTGAATGGGCATTCGGTACAGCCCAGTCCTCCTTGTCGGCAATCACGTCGCTCACCTTTGCCGTCCAAAATCCGCCGTAACCGTACCCCTGGATGGGACGATCCCGAATGTAGGGCACCAGGTCTTGCCACACGCTGCTGCGGCCGGCAAAGGATTCAACCCCACCGATATCTCTCCCTGGAAACAGCTTGGCATTGAGTCCTTCAAAGCTTCCAGTCATTGCCACCAAAAGTGAGATCGACACAAGAAGCCCCAGGATGGGCACGATCATGGTCTTGTTTCTCTGGCTGACGGTCACGAAGTAGATAGCCAGAGCAAGCGCTGTCGCCGCCAAAGTGGTCCGCGAAACGGTAAGGAGGAGAAAGACGACGGCGACAACCCCCACTGCGGCAAACACCCGCTTGTAGCGCGTTTCGGTGTTTGCGGCCACGAATCCAGAGAACGCCAGGAAAGCACACTCCATACCCTCGGTGTTGGGATGTTGTACTCCTGAAAAGCGATACCCAGGCACAAGGGGATGGAACATTCCGGATATCAGTTCGTTGGCGATGGCGATCACCAGAAACAGTAATGTAGTGAAGAAAGTCCACAGGAGTATCTGCCGGAGAGAAAGGCGTCGCACTATCGCTGCGGCAAGAACGCAAAGTATGACAAAACTTGTAAGTCTCTTGGACGTCTGTGAAAGATCCTGTGTCCACAGCGCGCTCATCAGCGCCCAGGACAAGAAGGCCATCAACAGCCATCCCATCAAACCGTTCACACGCAGGTGGGGGTCATTGGTTCGTCTGACTAGGCCGATGGTGGCCACGGTGCATAACAAGAGCAGCATGATCTCGCGAACAACCGGCCCGTCCGATCCGGGGAGAGGAATTACCTCGGAAACGTTGTAATCGTCCGGGTTGTTATGGATCTGCAGCGGCCACTGGAAGACCACCAGCAAAGCCAGACCGACAAACAGGAACAAGAGCCAGGGAAAGCGGTAACCTTCCGAGCTTGCTCTACCGCGTGGAAAATAGATGTAGCTCATCTAGCTTTCTACCCCTACTTCGGTTCCGGCGCTGGAGGTCAACTTGAGAAACGCTCCGACTCTGAGAATCGAGGTCACGCCACCGGCAATGATCAAGCCGAGTGCTGCGCCAAACGGGCCATGAATTTTTACCAGCCATAGACCTAGCGTAAGCATGATGAAAATCGCAGCAAAATTAAGAGCGAAGTCCAGATCTGCGCGCTCGATGGCAAAGAGAGCGCGGGAGTAGGAAAAGACGACCGCAGAGAGCAATAGATTACAAGCAAGGATCGCGACCACCCGGCCATTACCGGTGTACCGGCTGCCGTAAAGCAAACCGATGAAGCGATCGCCCCAGAAGATCATGATCAGGGTAAGCAAGGAGACGGGGATGGCCATCGATCCACTAATCTTAAGCACGAACTTGCGCAAGCCTATTCGCCCCCTGATCGCGTACACATGAGCAATTTTCGGGCCTAAAAAGTTTTGAATGCCCAGCAGAGCAGGGTTACTGGCTGACACAACGCCCAGACAAGCGGCGAACACGCCCGCGGCGGCCGCGCCGTGGAAAAACGCGAGCAACCAAGGGTAGAGATTGGTGCTGGCTGTCCAGAGCAGGCCACTGGCAAAGACCCACTTGCCAAAGATCAAATTCCGTTTGAGATCGAGCACTGATTCATCGATGCGCAAGTGATAATGATGCCGGTTGAGCCAGAGCCAACAAAGAACGGCCAGACCGCAGGTTGCACCAATGACCCAATAAGCTCTGCTGGCAGACAGCAGCTTAAAGTGGGCAAGAACAAGGAGCCCGCAGATTTGCCCTACGCCAATGAAGGCATCGAAGATAAATACAGTTCGTAGCTTCAGGCTGGCGAAACATATCCGGCGAACGAACTCACGCAACATGATCAGCGAGCCGACGCCGGCCAACGCCCAAAGAACCGGCTCCAACCCGTGGGGACCGACTCCGAACCGGGCGGCGCAGGCAGCACCGATTACAACCAACGTAGCAAGGAGCGAAAAGACCACCTGGTGGATCAAAGTGCTACCGGTGTACTGCGCGTGTGCCCTGCCCTGAAGACGCGGCGCATACACCATGTAAGGTGTCGCTATGAGAGAAGTCTGTAGGTCGGTTACTAACAGAATCAAAGTGAAGCCCAGCATGTAGAGGCCAAACTCCTCTTTGGAGGAGGCCCGGGCGATGATTACCCCCGTAGCAAAGTTGGTAACACTAGCGACCGCCTGATCCGCCAGGGAGAGAAAGCCCTGGTTTAATGCTCGCTCAGAAGAAAAATTCACACGGAAAGGCAAGAAGCTTCGGCGGGCGGGTTTGGGCGCTTCCTGGATTGCCTGAGCTTCGATAGCGGACACGGCGCTTGATTCGTTGGAGACAGTGATCAACTGATGCCGCCCGGCGCAAACTGCTGTTTACTAAAGATACTTCTCATTCTTTCCCCCCTTTTGTTGGCGCAATGCCCTTTTGGAACCAGCGGGTCAAACTCTCGCTCCACGGTGGTTGGTTGTACGCCGATAACTTCCCGCCAAAAGGCGCCATACACCTATGAACAACTTGTGTCATGCAGGGGATGTTGCAAGCTTCCCTAAAGCCGTTTAAGCCAGCTTTTGGGAATGGGGAAGGATTGATTGCGGAGCACAGTTCCTAATAGCCGGACCCCTGAGGCCTCGAGGGTTTCTTTGGCACGGCGCGCCGTCAGCCGGCGGGTTTTATCGGCCTCAATTACGAGAATGGCCGCATCAGCTATCTGCCCCAAAGCGATTGCGTCGCCACAGACGCTGCTTGCCGGGGCATCAATCAGGACATAATCAAAGCAATCCTGCAGTTGCTTGAGTCGCTGTTTGAGATCAGGAACGGAGAGGAGGGCTCCGCGTCCGTCAAACAGCATATCCGTTCCGGCCAGGAAGAGGTTGTGGTGAAGAAGAAGGCACTGTTCGCGGGGCGACACTGATTTTCCGGGAAACGGAATCGACGAGTCGACACCAAACACGCGGGACAGGCGTGAGGTGCGCATATTCGCATCGACCAGGCACACTGACTTGGCCCCGAGGAGCGCGATTGCGCGCCCGACGCCCGCACAAACAGAGCCACTGCCGTTCTCTTCTTCTACGCCACAGAAAACGACCAATCTAGGTACGCGTCCGGTATTTGAAAGAAAGGACGACTGGGCCAGATGCAGCATTTCCTCGGTGAGTGGATCCCCGGGGTCCTTGGGCGAAACCTTGTTTAGAATGACGTGGTCGGCGACCCCGTGCACAGTATCTTCTACCGGGTCGGGTTCCAGCTCCAGCTGGTTTAGAACATCGTACTTGGGGCTCATAAGCGGTACCTCACCTTGGATGAACTCTTATGCTTTTCGCGAACTAAATCGCTTCAATTTCCAGGCTTCGGCAACGCTGCGAGCACCGGAGCGCCCAGATAGTTGGCCAACTCATCTGGGGTGCGGAACGAAGGATCCATAAAATCAACCACGAACGCTGTCGAAAGGCTGAACGCCCCGGCTAAAAGCAGGGTCAACACAGCAACGCTTAAGGGAGACTTGACGGGAATCACAGGAACGATTGGTTGCTCCGCCAGCGCCACATTCAGGATTCCGCGCTGGTCAAGCGCGTCGCTGATGCGCGCCTCTTCTCGTTTGTGCACATACAAGAGGTAATTCTCTTCTTGCGTCTTGGCGGCGCGCTCGAGATCCTGCTGCACCAAGCCGTTTTGATCGAGGCGTTTGGCAGCGTCGTGATACTGCGCGGCAGTTGCGGCGGCGGTCGCCGCGCGCACGGATAAGCCACTGAGTTCGGCCTGGGCCTTGGTCAGCTCATCCTTAACCCACGAATAGCTAGGATCGCGGTCGGAGGACTCTTCACGAATAGGCTTGGCTTCTTCTTCGCCTATGGCTTTCTTGGTCTCAGCGATCTGCTGATCGATGTCCTGTACTAAAGGATAGGTAGGGGCAAACTTTCGCAGCAGGTCGGTGCGCTTGAGTTCCAGGTTCAACAGGGTGGACTTCAAGTTATCGGAAAGTTGCGAATTATCGACCGTTCGCACGACAGTGACAATC
>Ga0210391_10003214_pt1 | contig 13887 bp, 13 predicted proteins | sample IncBWC12OmetaG_FD_160573 | JGI IMG/M metagenome (GOLD analysis project Ga0210391, IMG submission 160573) | Forest soil microbial communities from Barre Woods Harvard Forest LTER site, Petersham, Massachusetts, United States - Inc-BW-C-12-O ... | reverse complement strand
ATACCGGGAGCAGCCTTCGACGCCGCCGGTCAGTTATTCGCACGGCAATGTGAAGCTGGAAGTGGTGTGGACGGCGTTGACTACGGTTCTGTTCATCGGGCTGAACTTGATGGGCAGCAGTGTTTGGGCTGCGCAGCGTTTCGACGCCGCAGGGCCGGGCGCGGTGCAGGTTGAAGTGACCGGGATGCAGTTTGCCTGGTACTTCCGCTATCCGGGGCCTGATGGACAGTATGGCGGGACGAGCGTGAAGTTGATGGATCCTTCGGCTGGTGGCGAAGCTGCCGTAGGCTTGAACACTTCTGATCCAGCGGCGAAGGATGATGTGGTTACGGGGACGATGTTTCTGCCGGTCGATCGCGAGGTTGATCTGAGTTTGCGGTCGGTGGATGTGATCCATAGCTTCTTTGTGCCTTCGTTGCGGTTCAAGCAGGATGCGGTGCCTGGACTCAACATTCATATGCACTTCAAGCCGACCGCGATTGGCGAGTACGAAATTGCCTGCGCCGAACTTTGCGGTTTGGGTCATTACAAAATGCACGGCATGGTCCACGTCGTCAGCCAGGAAGATTTTGATAAGTGGCTGGCGGCACGGGAGGCGGAGAAACAATAAATGGCGACCGCAGCTACGGTTCACGCGCACGCTCCTCAGGGGTTCATTCGAAAATATATTTTCAGCCTCGATCACAAAGTGATCGGGATCCAGTATTTCTTTCTGGCGATCACGGCGGTGTTTGTTGGGATGTTTCTGTCGCTGCTGATGCGCATTCACCTCGTGTGGCCGGCGGCTAGCTTGCCGCTGGTGGGCGAGATCAAGCCGGAAACCTATCTCACTTTGCTCACCATGCATGGCACGATCATGGTGTTCTTCGTGCTGACTACGGCGCCGCAGGGGGGATTTGGAAATTACTTTCTGCCGATTCAGATCGGAGCGCCGGATATGGCGTTTCCGGTCCTGAACATGCTTTCGTTCTGGACTACGTTTCTGGCTTTCGTGTGCATCATTGCGGCCTTCTTTGTCAGTGGCGGAGCGCCTTTGCATGGGTGGACGGGATATCCGCCGCTGAGTGCGCTGCAGTCTGCCGGGCCGGGCGAAGGTCTTGGGGCTGATTTGTGGATTACGAGCATTGCGATTTTTTGCTTAGCGTCGCTGATGGGTGCGCTGAATTTTTTAACGACTACGCTCGATATGCGGGCGAAAGGCATGACCATGATGCGCATGCCTTTGACCGTGTGGTCTTGGTTCATTACCGCGATTCTTGGATTGCTAGCGTTTGGCGTGCTGCTCTCGGCGGGGATCCTGCTGCTGATGGACCGCAACCTCGGAACCAGTTTTTATGTGCCGCTGGTGGTGGTGAATGGACAGATCATGCAGCATAAGGGCGGTTCGCCTTTACTGTGGCAGCATCTGTTCTGGTTCTTCGGGCATCCTGAGGTTTACATCGCGATTCTGCCGGGTATGGGCGTGACCTCGCAGATTTTGTCGACCTTTTCGCGCAAGCCCATCTTTGGATACAAGGCGATGGTCTATGCCATGCTTGCCATCGGATTTTTTGGGTTCATGGTGTGGGGCCACCACATGTTCATGAGCGGCATGAGCCCTTATTCGGCGTTTGCGTTTTCGCTGTTGACCATGTGCATCGGAGTGCCTTCGGCCATTAAGACGTTTAACTGGCTGGGGACGATGTATAAGGCACGGATTCGCTTCCAGACTCCGATGCTCTATGCCATCGGGTTTGTTTCCCTTTTCGTTTCGGGTGGTTTGAGCGGACCGTTCCTGGCGCAGCCGGTGCTCGACATTCAATTGCACGACACTTACTTCGTGGTCGGTCACTTTCACCTGATCATGGGTGTGGCTGCGATCTTTGGAATGTTTGCGGCGACTTATTACTGGGTCCCGAAAATGTTTGGGCGGATGATGAATGAGACCTGGGGACGGGTGCACTTCTTCATCACGCTGCTCGGGACGTATGCAATCTTCATGCCGATGCACTATCTGGGGATTGCCGGAGGGACGCGGCGGTATTCGCAATATACAGAAGTAGCGTACCTGACGAAGCTGATGCCGCTGCACCAGTTCATGACCTACGCGGCAATTATTACGATTGCGGCGCAGTTCATTTTTGTGGTCAACCTATTCTGGAGCATGTTCAAGGGGCCGAAGGCGAGCGACAATCCGTGGGAAGCGACGACCCTGGAGTGGACCACGGCAACGCCTCCGCCGCATGACAACTTCGGCGGAGTGACTCCGGTGGTTTATCACGGTCCTTATGAGTATGGAGTTCCGGGTGCTGCTAAGGATTATGTGATGCAGACGGATCCGGTAAACGTTCCGGCGGCGCACTGAGCTTTTCCTTATGGCGACGTATACCCCAACCCGTCCGATTGAGCATTTGGACCGCGGCCAGAAACCGCCTGTGCCGCCTGCGGGTGGTGGAGGGGATGAGGGACAGGGGGATAGCGGTCCGAGCTATGGGGCGCGGTTGCGGCGAGCGCGGCTGGGATTGATTTGTGCGATCGCAACCGTCGGCATGGTGTTTGTTTCGCTGACCAGTGCGCTGATTGTGCGACGGGGATTGCCGACGTTCGACGACGCCAGCCGCACTTATTTCCGCGACTGGGGCGGAGTACAGTTGCCCTGGGTACTGCTGGCCATCAATACGGCGATCCTGTTGATCAGCAGTGTGACCATGGAGGGTGCTCGGCGCGGGTTGGCGCGGCGGGCGGCGTTGGCTCCGGTGCAGTCGATCCCGGGAGTTTCGCTGGGTTCAGAAAGAAACTTCCCTTGGCTGGGTGTGACCGTGATTCTTGGTTTTGGATTTCTGGTGGGACAGGGGATGGCGTGGGCCGACCTAAGGAGCCGAGGATTCTTCGTGAATACGAATCCGGATAGTTCCTTCATCTATCTGTTCACCGGGGCGCATGCGTTGCATCTGGCGGGGGGAATTATTGCGTTGCTGTGGGCGGGCATCACTTCCCTGCAGCGCAAGCCAATCGAGGGGCGGCGGATTGTGGTTGACGTCGCGGCCTGGTATTGGCATTTCATGGGCGTGTTGTGGATTTATGTTTTTGCTTTGTTAGCGTTTGCGCGATAAGGGAAAGGGGAAACTCAGGAATGGCTGACGCCACGCTGCAACACCCCGCCGCTGGGCACGGAACCGCGGGCGAGTATGAAGCGCCGCTGTTTGGGGCTTATTCGAAGAAGGTTGGGATGTGGTTGTTTCTGGCCTCCGACTCGTTGACGTTCGGGGCGCTGCTGTTTGCTTTCAGCTACAACCGCATCTATACCGCGTGGCCCACGCCGTTTGGCAAAGACAGCATCATTAACGCAACCGTGATGACGGCTTGCCTGCTTTCTAGTTCGCTGACCATGGTGCTCGGCGTGTTTGCGGCGCAGCGCGGAGACCGGGCCTGGACGCGCAACTGGTTGCTGGCCACCATCGCGTTCGGGACGGCATTCATTGTGTTGCATGGCATGGAATGGACGAAGTTGATCCACGAGGGATTGAGTTTGCCGGGATTCCCTAAGCCTGCGGGGCAGGAGGCGGGTGAATTCGCGAAGATTTCGACGGGCGTGCCGCAGTTCGCGGCAACCTTCTTCGGTCTGACTGCGATGCACATGCTGCACGTCACGATTGGAGTCATTTATCTGGGTGTGGTGGCGCTGCGTAAGTGGTTTCTGCCGATTCTGGGAGTAATTTGGCTGGCGGCATACTTTCTGATTCCTTCGGACAATGTATTTCACTATGGCGTCCACGCGCTGCTGATTGGGCTGATTGTTGCGAGCGTCATTGTTTTCCTGAAGCCTAAGGATTACGACGCGCATGATGTCGAGGTGGCTGGGCTGTATTGGCACTTTGTGGATCTGGTATGGATGTTTATCTTCCCGCTGGTGTATTTGATGTCGACCAAGGTTTAGTACGGGGCTTGAATTCACGGTGAGCTTGAGCGAGGGACTTGACCATGCATGATGTGGCTAAGCACGACGACAGTAAGGGGCAGTATTTCTGGGTGTGGGGCGCGCTGCTGCTTCTGACGGGCGTGGAAGTCTGGCTGGGTTACAGGCAGGTGTTCGAGCCGGTGCGCATGCTGGAAGTGCTGCTTGTGCTTTCGGTGATCAAGTCGGCCTTGATTATTGGCTACTTCATGCACTTGAAGTTTGAGAAGGCGATCATGCGCTGGCTGCTGGTGATCTCGGTGACCGCCTGCTTCGTGATCATGTATTTCTTTTTCTTTCCGGACGCGGATCGCATTCTGAAGCTGGGTGTAAAGTAGGATTGAGTAGTCGCGATGAAGGTTCTTAACGGCAAAGCTCGAGTTTTTGCGCTGCTGGCAGTGCTTTTTGTTTGCACGATGCCCGCCCTGGGGCAGGGCTGCGCGATGTGCAATGCGAATGCCCGGAGCACTCCCAAAGAAGGCCAGCAGGCGCTGAATCGGGCAGTGCTGGTGCTGCTGCTTCCTCCGATTGGAATTATGGTGTTTGGGGTTGGGCTGGCTTTCCGGTATGGAAAGCGGCGCGATCAGGATCAGGATCAGGATTAGGCTTCCAGCTTTAAGCTTTCACCGTATCGAAGCTCGATCACCGCGCGGCGGTGAGACCTCAACTCTTTGTTCTTCCTCCTCCATACCAGAGTTGCTCCCGCCGAGTCTCGCGTGATCTACATGAAACCCCTGAGGTCATGGTTGTTTGGAATGCGGTTCCGGCAAGAGTTTCTCGCTCGCTGGTGGAAATTTCACAGTTGGGCGCCACCGACTCCTTTCCAATGTGCTTGTTTGCAGTCCGTTCCCTGCCCTGGCTGATTGGCAAGCCCTTTGCATTAAACAAAGCGGAGGGCTTATGCAATTTAGATCCTACGACCTACCCACGGCAGTCACCTTTCTGATGGCAGGGCTGGGCATTGGTTCTCTGCTGGCGCTTGTGTTCTCTTCTCGCTCCCCACGACTCGATCTGTTGTCGTCTAGAAACACGCACCGCGCGTCCGCATAAAGCTCTGCTTTATAATAAAGGATTCGGCAGAGCGTTCTTACGCAGCTGGGAAAGCTCCCAGCGAGCGATGAGCGGCTGCCGAGCCCTTACCCGATGTCTGACTCACTACCCACGGAAAGCATTATTGTTCGCGGCGCGCGCGTTCATAACCTCAAGAACATCGATTTTGAGGTTCTGCACAATACCCTCACGGTGGTCACCGGGGTATCGGGCTCGGGCAAATCCTCCCTTGCGTTCGACACTATTTATGCTGAGGGCCAGCGCCGGTATGTGGAATCACTTTCGGCCTATGCGCGGCAGTTTCTGGAGCGCATTGAGAAGCCGGACGCGGATTCGATTGATGGCATCGCGCCTGCGGTGGCGATCCGGCAGAAGAACACGACGCGGAATCCGCGGTCGACGGTAGCGACTGCTACCGAGATTTACGACTATCTGCGATTACTGTTTGCCCGGGTTGGCCGCACTTATTGCGTGAACTGCGGGCGCGAGGTGAAGAAGGACACGGTCGACGAAATCGCGGATGCCGTGTTGGCACTGGATCCCGAGACGCGGGTGCAGGTGGTTTTTCCTTTGCAGCCGGTTGTGAGCGCTCCAAAGGAGGCGGAGAAGAAAGTTGGGCGCGGGCGCAAATCTGCCAAGAAAGCTGCTGTTGCGGATTCAGGGTTGACCGACCAGCTTAAGGCTCGGCTGTTCGATTTGCGCAAAGCGGGCTTCAATCGACTGTATCAGGCGGGACAAGTATTCGAGTTTTCGACGCCGGAGTCGCTGCTGGATATTCGTTTTGGCCAGCCTGTTTTCGTCTTAGTGGACCGGCTTACGGTTTCGGCGGAGTCGAGGTCACGCATCGTGGATGCGGTGGAGACCGCGTACCGGGAGGCGGGCGAAGTGATCTTCGATCTGCCGGCGCATGACGATCGGCCAGCGCGACAGTTGCGGTTTGCGCAGCGCTTCGAATGCAAGAGTTGCAATCTGCGCTATGAAGAGCCGGAGCCACGGCTGTTCTCCTTCAACAATCCTTATGGGGCGTGTCCTCGGTGCCAGGGGTTTGGCAATACGATCGACTTTGACCTCGACCTGGTGATTCCGAATAAGACGAAATCGTTAGGTGAAGGCGCGATCGATCCGTGGACCAAGCCCAAGTACAGGCCGCTGTTTGCGGACATGAAGCGCTTTGCCAAGCAGGCTGACATCCCGCTGGACGTGGCCTGGGCCGAGCTTGACGAAGCGCAACAGGAGCTCATCCTGGATGGGGATGGAAAGTTTCTGGGCGTGCGCGGATTCTTTCAATATCTGGAGCGGAAGAAATACAAGTTGCACATTCGGGTGTTCTTGAGCCGCTATCGCGGGTATTCGACTTGTCCCGATTGCCGGGGGACGCGGCTGCGGCTGGAAGCTCGGCAGGTAAAGATCAACGGGAAAAACATTTGTGACGTCTGCGCTCTGACGGTGGAGGACGCGGCTAAATTCTTTGCCAGCGTTCAGTTGAGCCCAGAGGAAGCCGAGATTGCGGAGCGGCTGCTCGAGGAAATCCGCGAGCGGTTGCGGTTTCTCAATGACGTGGGACTCGAATATCTGACGCTCGACCGGCTCTCGTCCACCCTCTCTGGAGGCGAGGCGCAGCGCATTCAACTGGCTACTTCGCTCGGATCGCGGCTGGTGGGCACGCTGTACGTGCTAGATGAGCCGTCGATCGGATTGCATAGCCGCGACACGCATCGGCTGATCAAGATCCTGCAGGACCTGCGCGATTTGGGGAATACGATTCTGGTAGTGGAGCACGATCCAGACATTATGCGAACGGCGGATCGGATTCTCGACCTTGGTCCTGGAGCGGGAGAGAACGGCGGCAAACTGGTGGCGGCCGGGACTTACGAGGAAATTCTGCGGAATCCCGCTTCGCTCACGGGACGTTATCTGGCGGAAGACTTGCGCATTCAGATTCCGGCGGTGCGGCGGCAGCCGGGAGCGCAGCAGATCAGGATCAAAGGTGTTCGTGCGAACAACCTGAAGGGCGTGGACATTTGCATTCCGCTGGGGATGCTGGTGGCGATTACGGGAGTTTCGGGGTCAGGGAAATCGACGTTGCTGCATCAAGTGCTTTATCAGGCGCTGGGAGAAGCCAAGAGGCAGCAAAACGCGGGCGCGGCGCGCGGCGCGGCAAGTTGGGAAAGTTTGGAGGGTGATCAGTTTATCGATGAAGTGGTGCTGGTCGATCAATCTCCGATTGGGCGGACGCCGCGGTCAAATCCCGTGACGTACATCAAGGCGTTTGACGCCATCCGAGAGCTTTTTGCCTCGCTGCCTGAGGCCAAGAAGCGCGGATTTACCTCGGGGCACTTTTCCTTCAATATTCCCGGTGGACGATGCGAGACTTGCCAGGGCGATGGGACGGTGACGGTGGAGATGCAGTTTCTCGCCGACGTGGAGCTGATCTGCGAGGAGTGCAAAGGGACTCGCTATAAGGCGCAGGTACTCGACGTGCGCTATCACGGGAAGAACATTCATGAGGTGTTGAACCTTACCGTGAAAGAGGCCCTTAAATTCTTTGCCGAAGTGCCCAAGGTGACTGAGAAGTTGCGGGTGCTGGAGGAAGTTGGGCTCGGATACTTGCGGTTGGGGCAATCGGCGACGACTTTGTCCGGAGGCGAAGCCCAGCGCATGAAGCTGGCGGCGCATCTGCAGCCCGCGGCGCGGGAGATTGGGCGGCCGAGCGCGGCGCGGCCGGAAGAAGGTCGACGGCGGCGGCGCCTGCTTTATATTTTTGATGAGCCTACGACTGGGCTGCATTTTGATGACGTCAGCAAACTATTGGCGGCCTTCCGCCGTCTTATTGATGCAGGGGGCTCGATCCTGGTGATCGAACACAACCTGGAAGTGATCAAGACCGCTGACTGGGTGATCGACCTGGGGCCGGAGGGTGGAGCGCGGGGCGGAAAGGTCGTGGGAGTGGGTCCTCCCGAGGCGATCGCGAAAGTGCCCGGCTCTTACACGGGCAAATATCTGGCGCGGCTGCTGAATGGGAATAGCGCGGGCAATAGTACCGGCGATAGTAATGGAGCAGCGCGATCTAATGGGAGCAAGTAGAATCCTGGCGGGCTGCCTGCTGGTGGCGGGCATGTGCTCGGTCGCGCAGGATGCCGGACCACCTTCGCAGCAGTCTTCGCCACCATCTTCATCGCAGTCTTCATCAGACTCATCGTCAAAACCCAAGGCTCACCGATCGGACCATCACATCCAGGTTGAGGATGACAGTTCTCCGTCTCAACCCGCCGAGCTTACCCAAGCGGAGAGCGCGATTGACAAGCAGAATTATGCTGCCGCCGAACCTCTGCTTCGCAAGTTATTGGAGCGTGAGCCCGCGAGCTATGTGGGGTGGTTCGATCTGGGCTTCGTGGAGAATGCTTTGGGCAAGCTCGATGAATCAATTGCGGCTTACCGCAAGTCGGTGGCAGCAAAGCCTGATGTTTTCGAATCGAATCTGAATCTGGGGTTGCAACTGGCCAAGACCGGGCGGCCGGATGCGGAGCACTTTTTGCGGGCTGCGACCCAGCTGAAACCCACCAGTCATGTCTCCGAAGGGCAATACCGGGCCTGGCTGTCGCTGGCCGAGACGATCGGGAAATCGAAGCCGGAAGAGGCTCTGGCCGCCTACCAGCACGCGGCGGCGCTTCAGCCCAAGGAGGCTGAGCCGCATCTCGCCGCCGGGCTGCTTCTTGAACGGGAAGATCATTACGCGCAGGCTGAGCAGGAGTACAAGCTGGCGCTGGCACTGGATTCGCGATCGACCGATGCGGTCATGGGCTTAGCCGAGATCTACATGCGTGGGCGACGCTTCCCTGAGGCGGAAGAATATTTGCGAAAGTTGCTGGCGACGAATGCGGATTCTGCTGCCGTGCACATTCAGTTGGCGCGCGTGCTGGCTGCCGAGGGCAACACGAAGGCGGCCATCCCAGAGATGGAGGCGGGCGTCAAACTCGCACCAGCAGATGAGTCTGCGCTGGGCGAACTGGGGAATCTTTACGGCAGTGATGGGAAGAATGACTTGGCCGAAGCGGTCCGCCGCAAGCTGCTTGCCGCTCACCCTAACGAGGCTGAACTGCATCGGGAGCTTGGTCAGGATTTGCTGCGGCAGAAGAAGTTTCAGGAAGCGCAGCAGGAGTTCACCCTGGCCGTGAAGCTTAAGCCTGATTTTGGCATTGCGTATGGCGATCTCGCCTTCGCTGCTGGGGAGAACAAAGATTACCCGCTGGTGATTCGCGCACTCGATGCCCGGGTTAAGCTGCTACCGGAGATTCCTATCACTTATTTTCTACGGGCGTCGGCCTATGATCACCTGCGGGATTTCAAGAATGCCGCAGCAAACTATCACCTCTTCCTCAAGACGGCCAACGGGCAGTATCCTGATCAGGAGTGGCAGGCGAAACACAGGTTGATTACTATCGAGCCGAAGAAGTAGCGTTTGGGAACCCAATGTTGTTCGGGATGGAGCATTCACGATTCGGAAGGGCTGCGGCCGCAGCCCTTCTGTTATTGACAATGGTTGCACCTTCTCTGCTCACCGCTCGCACGGAACCTACCCTCGAGGAATTGAAGGGACGAGTGGCCAATGCACTGATCGCCGATCGTCCTGCGCTGTGCATTCACATCTCCGAGCGGCAACTTGTGGAAGCTGACCGGTTGTACGTGGCCGGCGACAGCGAGAAAGCCCTGGCCACGCTGGCCGACGTGGTTGCATATTCTGAACAGGCCCGCGACTATGCGATTCAGGCGCACAAGCACGAGAAACAGAGCGAGATCGCGATTCGCAAGATGGCGCGCAAGTTGGCCGATATCAAGCACACGGTATCTCACGAAGACCAGGAACAGATACAGAACACCATTGACCGCCTGCAGCAGATTCGGGACGACCTGCTGGCTGCAATGTTTCCGAAGGGTGGTAAGAAATGATCGCTCGCCGATTTCGTGCCCGCATTTGCCTCGGCTTGTTTTTATTCGTGGCTGCGTGGGCCGCGGCCCAGCGTCATCGGGATCCCTTCACCCAGGCGGAGATTGACGAGATTCGCGACGTCAGCTGGGAACCCGAGCAACGGCTCTCGCTTTACGTGAAATTTGCGCGGGCTCGCCTGGTCGTGATGGAGCAAATGCGCAGCGACCCCAAGACTAAAGACCGGCCTCGGCAAACGCATGACAAGCTGGATGACTTCCTTTTGATCTATGACGAATTGAACGACAACATCGATACCTACGTCGATCGCAAGAACGACATTCGCAAACCGCTGAAGGTGATCATCGACGCAGACACTGAGTTTCAGGCTAAGCTGCTTGCGCTGAGGGACGCCGCCGGCGTCTCTGCGGAAGAGGCCAAGCAATACGAATTCGTTTTGACCAATGCCCTCGACACGGTTGACGGTTCGGTGGAAGAGCATCGCAAGCTGCTGGTAGAGCAACAAGAGGCAGCGAAACATCGGAAGAAATCTGATGAGAAGCCAGCCGTCGGGAACCCGGAGCGATAAGGAAGCGGGCCCAACGCGCGATTATTGCGTCGTAAGGAACGTTTGTTCGGAATCGAAATCTGACTTCACAATTGCTCGTGCTAATCTAGGCTCACCGTGCGTGCCGGACTGCTCGAAATCTTCCATGATGAACACCGGCAGCTGCGTCCCGGCGTTGTGCCGCCTGAGCTGAGGATCGAGTTTTTTGCTTTCGCCAACGTCAATAACACGATCCGGTTGCGCGAGGGCAGGCTTCTGGTAAGGCTTTCTGACCTGCTGGAAGGGGCGCCAGACAAGGTTGTACGGGCGATCGCTCACATTCTGCTGGCGAAGATGTACCGCAAGCCCATCGATCGCGGCCACGCGGCGCGTTATCGAAAATACGTGGCCGGTCACGAAGTCGTCAGGAAGGCGCACCTGGTGCGGCAGATGCGCGGACGCAAGCGGCTGCATTCTCCCAAAGGCCGCGTCTATGACCTCGACTTGGTTTTTGAGGAGTTGAACCGGCGCTTTTTTCATGGATTGCTGGGCCGGCCGCGCATGAGCTGGAGCCCGACTAAGACCCGGCGCATCCTTGGGCATTACGATCCGGCGCATAATGCGATTGTCATCAGCCGCATCTTTGATCAGATCTCTGTACCGCGCTACGCCGTGGACTACATCGTCTACCACGAGATGCTGCATTTGAAGCATCCGGTGCGGCTGCGCGGCAGCCGGCGGTGCGTGCACTCGGCGGAGTTTCACGCGGAAGAGAAGCTGTTTCCGCGGTTGGAGGAGGCGAATGCGTTCCTGAAGCGGTTATGACGCCGGCGGCGGGCGGTGGGCGTTCTTACCTTTTCAGCCAGATCTCAACTCTGCGATTCTTTTGCCTTCCCTCTGGAGTGTCGTTCGAGGCGACGGCAATTTGCGAGCCAAATCCCACCACGGTGGAAGCCTTCACGCCTCGCTGTTCGAATTGCTGGGCCACGGCATCGGCGCGAGCTTTCGACAGATTCTCGGTGGCTTCCTTGCTGTCGTTGAAACCGAGGAGTACCAGGTGGTCGCCGCTATAGTGCAGGTCGGTAACAAATGTGACGACACGAGCGAGATCGGCCACTGCTTTGTTGTCGAGTTGTGAGCTCCCCTCACGGAAGCGGAAATCGAGCGACAGCCGGTCGTAGCCGCTGGTGAGGCGGCGATAGTCCGCAGGCACGGCGGTCGAACTGGCGGCGGCCGCTGCAGCCGAGACGTTCTGGCCCACGAAGCCGACTTCCGCCACGATGTTTTGTCCCGTGCTGGAGAGGGCAAAGTCCACAAATCTGCGAGTCAATTCCTGTCGCGGTTGCGCTGGCGTGTAAAGGAACAAGCGCCTCGAAAGAGCGTAGTCCTCGGTGGCCACGGTGAAGGGAGTCGGCAATAGCGCGGCGGCACCGTTCTCGTAAACGGCGACGGCTTGTGTCTCCTGAACGTAGGTCAGACCAATGAAACCGATTGCGTTGGGATCCTGAGCGACGGCATCGGAAAGTTTGCGACTGTCTTCGACACGCTTGGCCGAGGGCGCCAACGGGGTGTTTCCGAGCACAAGGGTTAGAAACGTGTCGTAAGTTCCGGACTTGTCATCGCGGGCATACAGGTGGATAGCGCCATCGGACCCGCCCACTTGCAGCCAATTCCCGATCGTGCCCTGGAATATTTGTGCGATCTGCTCTTTCGCGAGCGTCCGCACCGGATTCTTTCTGCTGACGATCACGGCAATTCCGTCCAGTCCCAGGATGTGTTCGCACGCCGGAGAGGTCATATCTCCGATGCTGGCTAATTGCGACACTTCTTCGGCTTTGATTTTTCGAGAAGACATTCCGATATCAGCGTGGCCATCGGCCAAATCTTCAAAGGCCAGAGCCGAGCCGTGGGCATGAATCTCAATCGCTTTGGGAGTGCGATCCCCGGGAAGGAGTCCGCGCACAAACACTTCGTCGTCGCGATCCCCGGGGAGGGTTTTCACTTCCGTAGCGCCCTGCCGTTTGAGGAACTCTTCTGCCAGCGCGGGTGCCAAATTTTCTCCGATGGTGTTCGACCCGCTCAGCCTGAGAATAATATCGTTGGGGCTGATCTTGGAGTGCGCACCCGGTCTGCCCAACCTGAGCCAGAAAAGCCCGCCCAAACAGGCCAGAAGCACGACCCCGATTGTGGCAGCTAAGGGCTTGAGAATCTTGCGTGCCGGCATAGGATGTTTTCCGAACTCAGAGCTTTCAAGACCGCTTCAGAAGGCGCTCAGCGATTTTATCCGAGTGCGAGGGGCACCGGGGAAACCGTTTATCAGTGCGCAGCTGGCCGCGCCGCGAACACCGTTTAATCCCATACTTCCCCGTGTGATGCCGATCACGCCCGTTTGTCACGGGATGGATTGACGCCTGCGGCGCTAACGGCATATCCTTGAAGTTGAAATTGAAATTCATTTTCAAGATCACTTTGGGAACTTTTTCAGAAACCAGGTCACTCATAAATGCTTCAGGCTTTCATCATCACGCTCCGCGAGGGGGTTGAGGCCGCCCTGATCGTGGGTATCACGCTGGCTTATCTGGCCAAGATCGGCCGGAATGATCTGCGCAAGGCCGTCTATGCCGCGCTGGGCGCTGCCTTTCTCGGCAGCATCGCCGTGGCGGTTGTGATTTCGCGGCTGAACTGGAACGAAGACGTTTTCGAAGGCTGGATCATGCTGGCCGCCGCGTTCTTCGTCATCACCATGGTTATTTCATGATGAAGACGGGACGCAAGCTGAAAGGCCAGATTGAGGGGAAGGTTGGCCTGCTGGCGGGCTTGGGTGGTGCCGAGAAAGACGCGTGGGTCGGCCTGTTCTTCTTTGTGTTTCTGATGGTGCTGCGCGAAGGCGCGGAGACTGTGCTGATCCTATCCGCCGTCTCTTTGAACTCCACCGAACTGATGAGCTTTCTGGGCACGTTGCTGGGCGTGATCGCAGCTATTGCGTTCGGCGTGATGTTCGTGAAAGGCAGCGTGCGGATCAACTTGCAGAAGTTCTTCCGGGTCACGACTGCGATCTTGTTCCTCGTGGCGCTGCAGCTGGTGATCGCGGGCCTGCATGAATTATCGGAAAGCGGCGTGATTGCCTCATCCAAGCGCGAAATGGCCATTATTGGGCCGATCGTGAGGAATGATCTCTTCTTCTTTGTAACCATTTTCGCTCTGGCGGCGCTGATGGTTTTGTTTGATGCCAAGCGGCGCGAGCCTGTGCCAGAATCGGCCTCAGCCGCGGAGCGGCGCAAGGCAGCCTGGACAGCTCGCAAAGAGCGCCTCTGGATGGCTTCGGTTTACGCGTTTTCTTTTGTTTTTATCGCCCTCGTTACGGCAGAGTTTATCTACGCCAAGAGCGTAAGCGCGCTGTCGCCGGCCACCGAAGTGAGCTTCGTGAATGGT